>Ga0181535_10002222_pt1 | contig 24093 bp, 23 predicted proteins | sample PEATcosm2014_Bin_44_FD_119774 | JGI IMG/M metagenome (GOLD analysis project Ga0181535, IMG submission 119774) | Peatland microbial communities from MTU Mesocosm Facility, Houghton, MI, USA - PEATcosm2014_Bin17_30_metaG | ecosystem: Environmental > Terrestrial > Soil > Wetlands > Peat | place...
CGATGCGCCGGGCGTGCAGCATGATGAGGCCCGAAGGCGAGCTGCGCCGCGCGCCGTATTTGAGGTCGCCGCGGATGGGACAGCCGATGGCCGAGAGCTGAGCCCGCACCTGGTGGTGCCTGCCCGTGATCAGCTTCACCGAAAGGAAGAAATAGTTGTCCGAACGGCCATCGACGCGGTACTCGAGCAGGGCAGTCTTGCCCGAGACGGAATCGGGCCTATAGCTCCGTACGATGTTGCGCCTCTTGTCCCAGGCAAGGCGGTGCTCGAGCCTGGCCTCGGGCGGATCGGGCTCGCGCTCTACGCAGGCTATGTAGTCCTTCTCGACCCGCTTGTCCCTGAACGCGGCCTCGAGAGTCGAGAGCGCGATATGCGACTTCGCGAAGAGGACGGCGCCCGATGCCCGGCGATCTATCCGATGGGCGGCCTCGAGGGCGGCGCCGGCGGACTTGTCCGCCCTGTCTTCGCGCGAGGACAGCTCCTCTCGGAGATAGTCCTGGAGGGACTTGTCGCCCGTCTTGTCCCGCTGGACAGGTATCGGGGCGAGCTTGTCGGCGACGAGGATGTCGGCGTCTTCGTACAGGATGGTGAAAAGATCCAATGACATCTCCGAAGATCCATATTAGCACGGCCAGACGGAGAGAGCCTATCGAGCTTCCGCGGCGGCCCGGCCCCATGACGCGAGGATGACCCTTGAGAGCGGGAGTCCGAAGCCATATATTATAGGCATGGCTATCTCGGCGGTTTCGTCGATTTCGGCCGGCGGGCTCGCCCGGCTATTCCGATCCCCCATCCCCGGTTCGGCGGCGGATCGGAGCGCTTCTGTCACCCTCGTCCAGGCTATCCCGGCTCTCGCCGGCCGCGAGGACTCGAGGCGGAACGAGACGGCCGCGAGCGTCGCGGAGGACGACAAGGCCGAGCGGTCCTCCCCGGCCGCCCTCGACCCGCGCCGGCCCGAGTCGATCCTCTCCTGGGGGCGCGCGGATACGCGCCGCGAGGACACGCGTCGCGAGGTAAATTCCCGCCTGGACGATCTCCTCGCGCAAAAGGCCGCGATCGAGGGCCGGGAGGCGGAGCAGAAGGGCGAGAGCTCGGCCGAGGTGGTGAACGAGCTTGCCCAGCTCAAGGCCCGCGACTCCCATGTGCGGGCGCACGAGGCTGCCCACATCGCGGCGGGTGGCCGCTTTATCACCGGCGGCGCGAGCTACATCTACCAAGAGGGCCCCGACGGCGGCGAGTACGCGGTCGGAGGCGAAGTGGGCATCGATACCTCGTCCGTGCCCGGAAATCCCGAGGAGACGGCCCAGAAGATGCGCATCGTCCGCGCGGCGGCCCTTGCGCCGAGCGATCCCTCGGCCGCCGACCTTTCCGTCGCGGCGGCCGCCGCGGAGGCGGAGTCGGCGGCGCTCGCGGAGATCGCCCAGGCCCGCTCCGAGGAGATAGCCGGCAGATACGGCAGGGAGGCCGCCGCGACTCCGGCCGGCGGCGATCGCGGCGAGGGGCGTGGTGCAAGGAATCCGCTGGATATGGTAGCTTGAACGACGGTAGAAGTCGCGTTTTCCAGGAGGATACATGAGCACCCATATCGCGGCAGCCAAGGGGCAGATCGCCGAAAGCATCCTCCTGCCGGGGGATCCCCTTCGCGCCAAGTTCATCGCCGAGACCTTCCTCGAGGGCCCGGAGCGCTTCAACGACATCCGCAACATGCTCGGGTACACGGGAACCTACGGAGGCGATCGGGTATCGGTTATGGGCACGGGCATGGGCATGCCCAGCCTCTCGATCTACGTCAACGAGCTCATCAAGGATTACGGCGTCAAGCGCCTTGTGCGCGTCGGCACCTGCGGAGGTCTCACGACCGAAGTCAAGGTGCGCGACATGATCCTCGGCATCTCCGCCTCCACCGACTCCGCGATCAACAAAGTGCGCTTCCGGGGCATGGACTACGCCCCGGCGCCGAGCTTCCGCCTCCTCGAGGCCGCCTACCGCGCGGCCAAGGAGAGGAAGATGCCCGTGCACGTCGGCAAGGTCGTCTCGAGCGATTCCTTCTATACCGAGGACCCCGACCAGTGGAAGCTCTGGGCCGGCTTCGGCGTCATCGGCGTGGAGATGGAGACGGCGGAGCTCTACACCCTCGCGGCCAAGCACGGCGTCGAGGCCCTCGCCATCCTCACGGTCAGCGACCATCTCGTCACGCGCGAGGAGACCAGCTCCGCCGAACGCGAGAAGACCTTCCTCTCGATGATCGAGGTAGGGCTGGCCGCGGTTACGGCGATATGACGGCCGCGGAGCGCGGCCTTTCGGACGGCATCAGGATATTCGCGGGAAGCTCGGGCCGGGCCTTCGCCGAGAGAATGTGCTCCTACCTCGGGATCGAGCTTCGGCCGACCGAGACGATCCGCTTCTCCGAGGGCAACACCTATGTGAAGATCGGCGAGCACGTCCGCGACGAAGAGGTGTACCTCGTCCAGCCGATCGGGCCGAACGCCGGAGCAAACGACGATTTCGTCGAGCTCCTGTTCTGGATGGACGCATTCAAGCGATCCGGGGCGAAGTACGCGACCGCGGTCATTCCGTATTTCAGCTACGCGAAGGCCGACAAGAAGGACGAGCCTCGAGTCTCCATCAGGGCGAGGGTCGTCGCCGAGAGCATAGAGCTGGCCGGGGCGGACAGGATCATCACGATGGACCTGCACGCCCCGCAGATACAGGGTTTCTTCAAGAAGCCCGTGGATCATCTCTACGCGAGGCCCCTGCTGACCTCCTTCATCGAAAGGCTGAACCTTGAAGACCTGACGATCGTGGCGCCCGATGCCGGATTCGTGAAGAATGCCCGGAAATTCGCCTCCTGCATGAAGCTCCCCATCGCGATAGCGGACAAGACGCGCCTGCACAGCGACGAGGAGGCCGAGATATTGGAAATATTCGGGACCGTGCGGGGAAGGAACGCCATGATCGTCGACGATTTCAGTCTCTCCGGCGGCACCCTCGCGGCGCTGGCGCGGCGGCTCAGGGAGAACGGCGCCAAGCGGATATTCGCGTGCCTGTCCCATCTCCCCCTCAGCGAGTCCGGAATCAGGACCATCGAGGGAAGCGACATCGAATTCGTGATTTCGACCGATTCGGTGCCTATCAAGACTGGACTCGACCCAGGGAGGTTCAAGATCGTCTCCGTAGCTCCCCTGTTCGCCGAGGTCGTGTACCGGATGCACAACAGAAAGTCGATCGGCGACCTCATGGACGCCGCTCCCGAAGCCATGCTATCCGGCTTTCCCATTCGCTGAATTCGGATCCTCCCTCCCCGCGATCCATGGTGTACAATGTCGGCGCCTCGCGCCGGTAGGGCCTATTGAGGCGATCCGAGGAGAAGGGGCTCCGTGGCGGAAGTATCGAGCATCGATTCGGCAAGGACCGCGCGCTATCGGCAGGCCCTCAATGCCCAGTCCCGGGCGGAGGCGCCGCGCCTGAGCTATCGCGAGGGCGCCGGGCTGCTGCAGATCGCCCTGCACGCCATCGCCGCCGGCTTCTTCTTCCTCGACGGGAGGACTGCCGACGTCGCCGCAGACTGGCCTTTGCAGTTCCTCATCCTCCTCGGTTGCTCCCTCGGGTGCGCGCTCACGTCGCCCTTTTTCAGGAAGATGGTCATCACCGCCATATTGTTCGGGCTCCAGGCCTTCCTTCTCGCCGTCGCCGACTACCCCGAAGGCTCGGGGGTGGTACTGGCGGGGATATTCTCATGCTCCCTCCTCGTCTGCGCCATAGGCAATTTCAGGGTCTCGGTCCCCCTCGTGCCCGCGCTCTCCGCCGCGAGCGTCCTTCTTTTCCGCCTTCGTCCCGTGCGAGCCTGGTCCGCGCCTCCCCTGGTGCCGGCGGTCGGGGACTCGCTCCTCCTCTGCGCGGCCGTCGCGGCCATCGCCTATATCTGCCTCGGGGCCAGGAACCGGGATGCCGACGCGCGGCGCCAACGGGAGCGCGTCGCGAGCATGGACAAGTCCATCGCCAGCCTCCTCGTCGCGAACCTCGATTTCCAAAACTATGCCCTCGAGGCAGGCGAGCGATCGACGATCGCCGAGCGGAAGCGCCTCTCCCGCGACATCCACGACATAGTCGGCTATACGCTCATCAACCTGAAGATGATGCTCGAGGCCGCGATCGACCGAGCGGGAAGCGCCAACAAGCCCCTCGCGGAGCTCCTCGCCGCGGCCTGCGACCAGGCGCAGGGAGGCCTATCCGAGACGAGACGGGTCCTCAGGACCTTCCGCGAGATGGAGAACGCAAAGCTCGAGGGGATCGCGGGCATCCATAAGATCGTGACGTCCTTCTCGCAGGCGACCGGCATCGAGGTCGAGGTCAATTACGGCAACATGCCGCGCAGTCTGGGTTCGATCAATTCGGTGATCTCGCACATTGTCCAGGAAGGCATGACCAACGCCATAAGGCACGGCGGCGCGACGCGCATCCAGATCGGCTTCTGGATAGCGCGGGATTGGCTTCATATGAAGATATCCGACAACGGCGTGGGCGCGTCCGAGGTCAAGCCGGGCATCGGCTTGACGGGCATGCGCGAGCGCTTGGACGCGATCGGCGGCGAGCTCGTCGTGCAGGGCTCCGAGTACGGATTCTCGCTCATCGCGGAGATGCCTCTCCCCGAGGAGTTTCACGGAGGAGGAGCGGGATGAACGGAACGGAGCCCAAGGTTCGGATCCTCATCGTGGACGACCAGGCCCTCTTCGCCGACAGCCTCAAGGCGGTCATCGGCTACAGGGCCCCCGACTTCGAGGTCATCGGAGTCGCAGAGGACGGGGCATCCGCGATCGAGACCGCGCGCCGGGAGAGGCCGGACGTCATCCTCATGGATATTCGAATGCCGGGCCTCGACGGAGTGCAGGCGACGAAGGCCATCCATGCCGAGCACCCCGAAGTCAAGATCGTGGTCCTCACCTCCTTCGACGACGACGAGTACATTTACGAGGCGCTCGAGAACGGCGCGGTCGGCTACATACTGAAGGACATTCCCGTAAACGAGCTCCTCACGTCGCTTCGCGCCGTCATGGACGGATCCTTCCTCGTTTCCCCCGCGGTCGCGAGGAAGCTCGTCCACCGCGACCCGACGCGCCCTCCGGCCGCTCCCCGCATTCCCGCCGTTTCGAGACTCGAGGAGCTGGGCAGGCGGGAGCGCGAGATCCTCGCCCTCATAGGCCGCGGCCTGGACAACGCGCGCATCGCCGAGGAACTGTTCATCAGCGAGCAGACCGTGAAGAACTACGTCTACGGCATCTACTCGAAGCTCGGCGAGCACAATCGCGTGCGGGTGGCCGACATCGCGCGGAAGTGGCTCGGGGATCCGCCCGCCTAGGGCGAATAGTACCCGAAATAGTACCGCCGTACCATTCACAGCCGCGAAAACCGGCCGAATACTGGGCGCATGAAAAGCGGCGGGGGAGGCGTATCCCTTGCCGCCCCGAAGTCCTAGAGGAGGTATACATGAAGAAGACGCTCATCCTTGTCGCTTTGGTCCTCGTCGTCCTGGGCCCGCCCGCGCTCGCGCAGGGCAAGCCGACGCTGACCATCGCGACGGTCAACAATCCCGACATGGTCATCATGCAGAAGTACTCGGCGAAGTTCACGGAGCAGACGGGCATAGCGCTCGACTTCGTAGTCCTTCCGGAGAACGAGCTCAGGCAGAAAGTCACCGAGGACGTCGGGCTCGGCGCCGGCAAGTACGACGTCGTCACGATCGGCACCTACGACACGCCCTTTTGGGCCGCCAACAAATGGATATCCTCGCTCGAGCCGATGTTCAAGGGCATGAGCGCCGCCCAGGCGAAGGCCTACGACCGCGACGACATCCTGCCTCCGATCCGGAGCGCGCTCTCCGCGAACGGCGAGCAGTTCGCGATCCCCTTCTACGGCGAGAGCTCGATGCTCTTCTATAGGAAGGACCTCTTCGCCGCCGCGGGCATCAAGATGCCGAGCGCGCCGACCTGGGACCAGGTCTACGATATGGCGAAGAAGCTCACCAAGCCCTCCGCGGGCCAGTACGGCATCGCGCTGCGCGGCCTTCCCGGATGGGGCCAGAACATGGCGGTCTTCGACACTCTGATAAACACTTTCGGCGCCTGCTGGTTCGACATGAATTGGAACCCGCAGTTCACGAGCCCGGAAATGAAGCAGGCCTGGGAATTCTACAAGAAGATCATCACCGACGCCGGCGAGCCGGGCGCGACCACGGCCGGCTACACGGAATGCCTCGCCCTGATGTCCTCCGGCAAGGCGGCGATGTGGTACGACGCCACCGTCTCCGCCGGTACGCTCCAGGGCGCGGACTCGAAGGTGAAGGGCAAGATCGGATACGCCCTCGCGCCGACCGTCAAAAAGGGCAACGCGGGCTGGCTCTGGGCATGGTCCCTCGCCATCGAAGCCTCCTCGAAGAACAAGGACGCCGCCTTCCAGTTCCTAACCTGGGCGACCAGCAAGGATTACATAAAGCTGATAGGCGAGAACGTCGGATGGGCCCAGGTTCCTCCCGGGACCCGCGTCTCCACCTACGAGAATCCCAAGTACAAAGCGGCCGCGGACTTCGCCACCATGACGCTGAACGCGATCAAGAACGCGAACTACGACAAGCCGACGGTCGACCCCGTGCCCTACAAGGGCGTGCAATACGTCTCGATACCGGAGTTCCAGGGTCTCGGCGAGGAGGTCGCGCAGGAGCTCGCGGCCTACATCGCCGGGAGCAAGAGCCTCGACGACGCCCTCGCGGCCAGCCAGGCCGCCGCCCTCCGCGTAGCCAAGGAAGGCGGGTACCTTAAATAGGGCGATAGCCCGGCGGATTTCCGCGGGGGCCGGACAAGGCCCCCGCGGCCTTACGAAAGGCGATAAATGAAGGCATTCGAGAGGATTGCGGCCGTTCCTAAGGCTAATGCGCTCATCCTGCCCGCCGCGGCGATCGTGGCGCTCGTCACGCAGGTTCCCCTGGTCGTCACCCTCGTGCTCTCGGTGGTGAAATGGATCGTGGTACGGCCCGATCTCGGGATCAACTTCATCGGATTGAGCAACTACTTCCAGATCTTCACTAGCCGGGAGTTCTATTCGGTGGTGCTCAATACCATCGCGCTCACCTTCGTCTCGATCGCCTGCTGCACGATACTCGGCATCGCCTTCGCGCACATGCTCAACAGGCGATTCCCCGGCGTCAACCTCGCCAGGACGATCATGATCGCGCCCTTCTTCGTGATGGACGCGGTGGCGGGCATCGTGTGGAAGACTCTAATGCTCCACCCCTCTTTCGGCATCAACGGCCTCGTAGCCTCGTGGCTCGGGGTGGCCCCGGTCGATTTCCTCGGCCAGCACCCGCTCCTGACCGTCGTCATGCTCGTGGTGTGGCAGTGGACGCCCTTCTTCGTCCTGATCCTCCTCGCGGGATTCGAGAGCATTTCGGAGGAGCTCCTCGACAGCGCTCGGGTCGACGGCGCGAGCGCGTTCCGGACGCTCTTCCAGATCAAGATACCGGCCATCGCGGCGCATATCGAGGTCGCCGTCATGCTCGGGCTCATATTCATCCTGAAGACCTTCGGCGTGATCTACGTTACGACCGCGGGGGGGCCGGGCATATCGTCGACCAACCTTCCCTATATCGTATATCGCACCGGATTCTATCGCTGGGACGTGGGCAGGGCCGCCGCCATGGCGATAGTCACGGTGATCCTCACCCTGGTGACGATCACCGCGCTGTTCGGATTCGTCCGGCGGAAGACCCGCGAGGCGGAGGCATGATCGGCAACGCGCGCATCGGCAGACGGGCGCTGAGGGGTATCGGCATCGCGGCCATCTGGGCGCTCTGCCTATCCTTCTTCTTCCCGATCCTCTACATGGTCCTCACGAGCTTCAAGCACGAGACGGACGCGATCCCGCCCCGGCTTTTGTTCTCGCCCACCCTCGAGAACTACAGGGCCGTCCTCGGCTCGGGGATCCTGCCCCACATCCTGAATTCGGCGCTGATCACCTTGGCGACGATGCTGTTCTGCATCGCCCTCGGCGTGCCGGCGGCGTACTCGATCGTCTTCGGGAGGCTCAAGAAGCCCGATTCGGCCTTCTTCTGGTTCCTCTCCACGACGCTGCTCCCTCCGGTAAGCGTCATCATCCCGGTCTTCCTCCTCTTCAAATTCCTCCATCTCCTGGACACCCGCTGGGGCATGGTCATCATCTATACTGGGGCCAACATCCCCATCGCCGTGTGGATGGTGAGGTCCTTCCTCAAGGACATCCCCCGCGAGCTCCTCGAGGCCGCCGACATCGACGGGGCGTCGCGGGCGCGCTCCTTCTTCAGGATCATCCTTCCGCTCGCCCGCACGGGGATCATCTCCACGGCCCTCCTCGTGTTCATCTTCGTGTGGAACGAATTCTTTTTCGCCGTGAACCTCACGTACATCAACGCCTCCCCGATACCAGTCTACATGGCATCGTACATGACCCAGGAAGGACTCTTCTGGGCCAAGCTCAGCGCCATCTCCACGCTGACGGTCCTGCCTCCGCTGGTGCTCGGGTGGATCTCGCACAAGGCGCTCGTCCGCGGACTCATGATGGGCGCGGTGAAAGGATAGCCGAATGAACGTCCTGGATATGTTCTCCCTTGTGGGGAAGAAGGCCTTCGTGACGGGCGGCGCCCAGGGCATCGGCAAGTGCGCGGCCCTCGCCCTAGCCGGAGCCGGGGCCGACGTCGCGATCGTGGACGTGGACGTGGATGCGGCGACGCGCGCGGCGGAGGAGGTCGAGCGCCTCGGCGTGAGGTCCTTCGCGGTCCGCTGCGACGTTACGGACCCGGCGAGCGTGGACGCGATGGCCCAGCGCGTCGTCCGGGAGCTCGGCACCATCGACATCGCCTTCAACAACGCCGGCATATGCGTCAACGAGAAGGCCGAGACCATGTCCCTCGAGTCCTGGAAACGGGTGATCGACGTCAATCTGACCGGAGTCTTCCTCACCGCGCGGGCCGCGGGCCGCGTCATGATCGCGAAAGGCGGGGGAGCTATCATTAACACCGCCTCAATGTCGGGCCATATCGTCAACCGGCCGCAGCCGCAGAGCGCGTACAACGCCTCGAAGGCCGGCGTAATAATGCTCACGAAGTCGCTCGCCGTCGAATGGGCGCCGCTGAAAGTCCGGGTCAACTCGATCAGTCCCGGCTACATCGGCACGGCGATGACGCTCAAGGCGACTCAGTGGATACCGCTATGGGAGGCCGATACGCCCGCCGGGCGCATCGGCAGGCCCGAGGAGCTTTCGGCTGCGCTCATCTATCTCGCCGGCGGGGGCTCGGCATTCACCACCGGGACCGACATCGTCATAGACGGCGCATTCACCTGCGTCTAACGGAGTCGAGAAGCATGAAAGCATTGATCATAGACGAGCCGGGGAAGGCTCGCGTCGCGGAAGTGCCGACGCCCGTGCCCGGCCCGGGCGAGGTGCTCATCCGCGTCGAGCGCTGCGGAATCTGCGGGACCGACGTCCATATCTTCAGGGGTGAGTACCTCGGGGCCTATCCCATCACGCCGGGCCATGAATTGTCGGGCGAGGTCGCGGCGGTCGGAAGCGGCGGGGCCTCCTTCGCGCCCGGGGACCGCGTCGCGATCGAACCCAACATCGCCTGCGACTCATGCCCGGCCTGCCTCTCGAACAGGCAGAATTTCTGCGAGAATTGGAAGGCGGTCGGGGTGACGCTTCCCGGCGGGATGGCCGGGTACGTCGTCGCGCCGGCGAAGGCGGTCTTCGGCATAGGCGACCTGGACTACGCGGAGGGGGCCTTCGTCGAGCCTCTTTCCTGCGTCCTCCATGGGATGCAGAGGGCGGAGGTCGAGCTGGCCGACCGCGTCCTCATCGTCGGGGCGGGACCGATCGGCATGCTCCTCCTCAAGACGGCCCTGGCGATGGGCGCGTCCTCGATCGCGGTCGTGGACCGCTCGGCGGCGAGGCTCGCCCTGGCCGCGGCCGAGGGAGGGCGCGAGACGTCGACGCTCTCCTCGATCGAGGAGATCCCGCGCGACCGCTTCGACCTGGTGATCGACGCGACGGGCGTCCCCGCCGTCATGGGGAGGACGACCCAGTGGGCCAGGCCGGGCGGCCGGATCCTTCTCTTCGGCGTGCCTCCCTCGGGCGCCCAGGTTACGCTCGACGCCTTCGCGATATTCCGCAAAGGCCTCGCGCTCCTGTCGTCGTACACTTCGGTCAGGAACTCCATCCAGGCGGTGCGCATGCTGAGGAGCGGGAGGATCGACGTATCCGCCCTCGTATCGCACGAGCTTCCGCTCGATCGCTTCGCCGAAGGCGTGGCGATGATCGAACAGGGCGCCGCGGGCGTCCTCAAGGTCCTGATGGCGCCGGGATCGCAGCCGGCCGGCCGGCCGTAGCGGATATCGGAGTCCGCCTATACCTCACGCCTCGCCTTCGCGGGCGAGGTACGCCTCGAGCTCCCGACGCCTTCCCGCCATCATCGCGTCGAAGCCTTCGCGCGAGGTGACCTTGGCGGCGAAATGGGACATCAGCCTGGCTACCGTGAACCGCATCGTCCAGGTCACCCGGGTAGAGCCGATCGGCGCCTCGTCCAGCCGTATCGAGAGCCTCGCGACCCCGCTCGCGCCGAGGACGAAGAGGTACTCTATGAGCCTCGGCGGCTCATAGGTTATGCAGCACCACACCGTCTTCCTGCCGAAGAGCTCGCGGGTATGGAAGACCGCGTCCTTCTCCGCGACTCCCGAATCCGAATAGACCATCGTACAGCGCCAATCGGGTATCCAATCGTATTCCCTGACGGGGCAGAGCAGGGGGAATATCCCGGCTGCCCCGGCCTTCAGCTCGAAGCTCGCCTTCCTCTCTATCCTCTCGGCCCTCTTCCATCGCGGTTTTCGTTCCATCTGCCTCTCCTTTCCATGGGGATTCGATGAAGCTAAACCGTGAAGCCGTAGTCGAGTCAAAGGCCTTTTTTCAATTTCGCGAGGAATTCCTCGATCTCGGCCTCGCCGAAGCCGAGAAGGCCCAGGAGGCGACGGTGCTCGGCCGGCAAGACGGATTCAAAGGCCTCGTGCAGTCCGCGATAGTTGCTCTCCGTGATGCCCGCCTCGCGGGCGATCTTCCCGAGCGCGCGGATCGACGAAGGGCCGACCCCCAAGCCGCCCCTCGCCTCGAGGAGGTCGAGAATGCCTCTTTGCTGGGCCCTGAGCTCGGCGATCCTCCCGTTGATCTCGAATACGCGGCCGAGGAGGGAGCCGGCCGGCCCATCCTCGGGCAGGTCGAGGAGCTCGCCAATCCTCTCGAGCTCGAGGCCCAGGGCGCGGAATGCGACGATCCGCTCGAGCCTCGAGCGGTCCTCCTTCGAGTAGAGCCTGTAGCCGGAAATTGAGCGCCCGGAGGGCTCCAGTAGGCCTATGGAGTCGTAATAGATGAGGGTCGAGCGCGAGAGGCCGCAGAGCTCGCCGAGGCGGCCGATCGTGTAGGGCGGCTCCTGCTTCGCCATCGGCTCGCGGCGCTCGCGGCCTAGTTCTTCGCGCCCAGCTCGAGTATCAATTCCACCTCGCCGCGGCTTATCTTCACCGCTCGCGCGATCTCGTCGACGCTCCAGCCCTGGCGGGCGAGCTTGCGCACGGTGTCCTGCGCGCTGGAGGGAGGCGCGCCGCGCTCTCTCGCGCGCGCGGGGCCCTCCTCCTCCTTGAGGAGGGAGGAGAGGAGCTTGAGCTGGTCCTGCGCCTTCCTGTCGATCTCCTCGAGGCGAGTCTCGGCGCGGGCGAGCCATTCGCGCGCCTTCTGGACTTCCGAGACGCGCCTCTCGGCGTCCGCGATCACGTCGTCGAGCTCGGTGAGACGGTTCACCGCCTCGTTCACCTTGTCCCTTCCGGCGGCCAACTCGTCGACGCCGCGCTTCAGCTCGGCGACGCGCTCGGGGATCTTGCGCAGCTCGGCGCCTACCGCCGCGACGGCCTTCTCGACCGCCTGCACCGACTGGAAGTTCTTGTCTACTGCCTCCACGGTGGCGTCGAGCACGGCCGATTTCTTGTCCAGCCTGTCGATCTTGCCCTCGGCCTCCTTGGAAAGCTCGAGGAGCCTGCGAATCGTCGCCTGCGCCTCGGTGAGGGCGTCGGCCTGGCCGGTGACTTCCTCCAGCCTGCGGTCCACCGCGTCCGAGACCGTCGCGAGCCTCGTGAAATCGGCCTCGAGGGCGTCGATGCGCTTCTTCTCGGCGAGGAAGCGGGTGACCTTCTGGTTGACCTCGTCCTCGAGGCGCTTGACTCGGCCGAGCTGGCCCTCGATCTCGGCCACCTCCGCCCTCCGGCCCTCGAGGCGCGAGAGATCGGCCTTCATCGATTCGATGCTCGAGCCGAGGCTGTCCTTGAGCTCGTCCGCGCGCTCGAACAGCTTGGTCTGGGCTACGAAGGCCTTCTGTTGCCGGTCTATCTCGGCCACCGCCTGGGAGACTCGGGAGGCATCGGCCTCTACCTTGCCGAAGGCCTGCGCTCGCATCGTCTCCAGCTTCATGCCGAGGTCCTGCACGGCGTCCTTGTACTCGCGCAGCCGGAGCTCGCCCTCGGCCTGGGCTTCGCGGCGCTTCTTCTCGAGCTCCGCGGAGAGGCCCTCGAAGCCTCGGGAGAAGCCTTCGAGAGCCTGGGCGATGCGCGACGACAGGTCCGAGCGCAGCTCGGCGGTGCGGTCGGCGAGGCCGGCGAGCTCGCGGGAGATGCGGTCGCGCTCGGCCTGAGAGGAAGCCGTATAGGAATCGGCCTGGGCCTCGTACTCCGCGCGCGCGCGCTCGAGAAGCACGGTGGTCGTGGCGGCGAATGCGTCAAGCTGGGCGCGGGAGCGGGCTTCGACCTCGCCGATCGTCTCGGCGAAGCGCGCGCGGAAGGATTCGGCCGATTCGGCGACCGATTCGCGCGCTTCGCGGACGCGCTCTTCCTCGGCGCCGATCGAGGCGGCAAGGGCCTCGATGCGGCCCGAGAGCTCGCGCTCGGCCGCCTTGAGCTTGCCTCCCGTCTCGAGGGAGAAGCGGGAGATCTCGCCCTCGACGTAGGCCTGGGCGGTCGCGCGAGCGTCCGCGGCGTCCTTCAGGACGGAGCCCTTGAGCGCGGCGAGGGATTCGGCGGCCATCCCGCTCTGCGCGACGATGCCGTCCTGGACGGCCTGGGCGCGCTCGCGCAGCTTGTCCAGCTGCTCCTGCGTTCGCGCCTGGCTGTCGGCCATGCGGGCCCTGATCTCCTCCAGCTGGGTCCGTTCGGCGGCCGCGCGCTCGGCCGCGGTGCTCGCCGCGAGGTCGGCCAGGGTCCTGTCCAGGTCGGCGCGCCATGCCTCCAGGCGGAGCTCGACGCTGTCGCCGCGCGCCTTGAGATCGACGAAGAACTCGTCCTCGAAGATCTTGAGCTTCTCGGAGACGTTGTCGTAGGCGCGGGTCTTGAGCGAGTCGAGCTCGTCCTCGAGGGACTTCATGCCCGAGCGGAGCTGGGAGGCTTCGCGCTCGAAGCCCTCCTCGAAGCGCTTGCGGCGGTCCTCGAGCTCGCGCCCGAAGGCCTCGAAGTCGTTCTCGACGCGGCGCTCGGCCTGCTCCATCGAGGCCCTGAAAGCCGAATCCAGGGCCCCGATCTCGGAGCCGGCCGCCTCGAGGCGCTCGAATCGGGCTTCGGCCTCGGAGGAGTACTCGGCCAATCGGCGGCCGAATTCCTCGAATACCTTGGCCTGGAGGGAGGCGCCCTCGGCGGCGAGCCGCGCCTCGACTATGTCGCGGTCGTTCTTGATTTTGGCGACGATCGCCTCGCGATCGGCCTGGGTTCGGGCGGCGATCGCCGCGAGCTCTCCGGAATTGCGGTCGGCCAGCTCGGAGATGGACTTCTCGGTCATGGCGACCGAAGCGGCGGAGGCGGCTACGCGGGTCTCGGCGGCTTCTATCTCGGCGCCGAGGCGGGAGACGAGCCCCTCGGCATCGGCCTTCCACTCGGCCTTGAATCCCTTGACGAGGCTCTGGGTCTCGGCGACCTTCTCCTTGGCGAGGGCGCCAAGCTGCGAGAATTTTTCCTCGACGAGTTCCTTGAACCGGGCGGCCTTCGCCTCGGTCCCCTCCCTGAGCTTGGCGAACGCGAGGTCCTCGAGCTTCTCGGCCTCGATCCTCGCCTTCTCGAGGGCGCGGGCGAGCTCGCGCTCGAGGGCCGCCTTGCCCGACTCGGCGCGCTCCGCGCTCGCCTGGGCCTCGACCCTGGCGCGCTCCGCCGTCTGCCCGAGATCGGCGATCCGTTTTCCCACGTCGGCGAGGAGCTCGGCCTTGAAGAGCTGGAGGGCCGCCGCCGAGTCCTTGCCGAAGCTCTCCTTGAGCACGGCTATGTCGCGCTGCACGACGAGCATTTCCTTTTGCGCCGAGTCGACGCGCTTCGCGACCGAATCGACGAAATCCGACTCGTCGTGGATGCGCAGGAGATTCTCGTCCACCCGCGAGGTCATGTCCTTGAGCCGGGCGAGGGCGTTGTCGTACTCGGCCAGGCGCTTCTCTATGCCGCCTATCGCCTCGGCCCGCTGGGCCAGGCCCTCCTGGACGGCCTGTATCCTGTCGAGGGCCACCTTGGCGGCCTTCTGCTGGACGTCGAGCTCGATGCCGAAGCGCCGGAGATCGTCGGCGCGCTTGTCCACGTACGCGGAAAGCTCGTCGCGCTGCCTGTCCGCGAACTTCTTGACCTTCTCGAGAGAGCGGTTGTCGCGGTCGAACTGGCGGTAAACGAGAAGCACCACCAGGACGAGCCCGAGGGTGATGAGGTTCCCCGTCGTGAACAGCATGCGGGGCAGTATAAACCATTTCCCTATACAGAGGAAGTGCGATATCCTCACGACCATGCACCCGCGCCGCGCAACGTCGCTCATCGCCGCCCTGGAGATCGCGGGACTGCTTATCGCCGCCGCACCGCTTTACGCCGAGGGCGCCGCCTCGGTATCCGCGCTCGCGGCCATCATCGCGCCCACGCGGCTCAGACAGGGAGATCCCCTCCTCGCCTGGATCGCCATCGGAGCCCCGGTCGTCGAGGGGCCGGCCGTCGCCCTCTCGGGTTCAAGTCTCGAGGCGAGTCTCGTCGACGCGGTAGGCAAGACGGTCGGGTCCGCCCGATGCTTCGCCGCGTCGGAAATGCTGGACCGAGGCGACGTACCGCTCGCTCCCTTACCTTCGCCTGAGCCCGGGGAGGGGCCGAAGCTCATGCTTTTCGGAGCCCTGATGCCTCTTTCCCCCGAGCTTCCGCCCGGAGAATACAGGCTGCTCGCGGCAGGAGCCTCGGCGGCCGTCGCCGTCGATCCCCGAAGCTTCCCTTTCGAGACGATACGGCTGGATGAGGCGAATTCGAAGTTGAGAACCGAGCCGAGCGAGCGGAAGGCCGAGGAGGCGCGCAGCCTGTTCGCCATCCTCCGTAGGATCGACGAGGCGGCGGTATTCGCCGATCCTTCCGGCTTTCTCTTCCCCGTCGATGGCGGTTGGCGCAGCGCGGGTTTCGGCGATCGCCGGCGGTACGTCTACGCCGACGGCAGCTCGGATAGGAGCGTGCATACCGGCCTCGACTGGGCCGTCGTCGAAGGCACGGCCGTACGCGCTTGCGCCCGCGGCAAAGTCGTGCTGGCCGCCGACCGCGAAGCGACCGGCGGGACAGTTGTGGTCGAGCATCTGCCGGGCCTCTATTCCCTGTACTTCCATCTTTCGTCGATCGCGGTCAAGAACGGCGCCATGGTCGAGCGCGGCGCGGTCATAGCGCGTTCGGGCTCCACCGGCATGGCGACGGGGCCCCATCTCCACTGGGAGCTCCGGGCCGAGGGCGAGGCCGTGGATCCCGAGTACTGGCTCGGCGCCCCTCTACTAGACAAGCGGGCCGTTACGACTATAATGAATGGCCTGATCGAAGGGAGGTGATTTTTATCAAGCAGATCATCGTGGACGACAGCGAACCCCTCGAAAAGGCCATAAAGCGTTTCAAGCGCATGGTCGAGAAAGAGGGCATCATCCGCGAGTGGAAGAAGCGCGAGTATTTCGAAAAACCTTCCACGATCAAGAACCGGAAGCAGAAGGCCCTGGCGCGCAAGCTCCTCAAGAAGGCCCGCAAGCCCCGCGATTCCAAGGGGGGGTACTGATCCGCAATCGGGTTCGTACCTCGCGATTCCGGATCGGGGCATATTGACCGGAACAGTCGATCCGAGCACGGCGATGGCTGCGCGGGGTTTCCCGTGCGGCCTTTTTCATTTATCCGCATAGGCCTCAAGGCGGGGGGCAAGGGCTCGATCGACCCATGCCCAGTCGATGCGGACCGGGATCTTTGCTATACTGGCGCCTCCCGGAAAGGACAGCCGCATGACCACGACGACCTCAGCCTCCCTCTTCCTCGTCGCAGCCTTCTGCCTCGGCCTTCCCCTCGCGTCCTGCGCGGAGAAGAAGGAGGTGACCGACAGCCCCAATCCCAAGCTCGCGACGGCCACGATCACCGTGGGGAGCGCTCGAGTCGTCGCCGAGATCGCGCGGACCGAGGTCGAGCGAGAACGAGGCCTCATGTTCAGGAAAAGCCTGGCGGACGGGGAGGGCATGCTCTTCATTTTCGATAAGGACGAGCAACTCGCCTTCTGGATGAAGAACACCCTCATCCCTCTTTCGCTGGCGTATATCGCCTCGGACGGCACGATCAGGCAGATCGTCGACCTTCAGCCCGAATCTCTCGCCTCCGTCCAGGCCGAGCGGTCGGTGCGTTACGCGCTGGAGGTACCGAGGGGGTGGTTCGATCGCGCAGGAGTCCGCGTCGGGGACAAAGCGGACTTCGGCTCGCTACGAGGCATCGTTCATTGACCTGAGGATCGGTCCTTGCTAGATTAAATATATAGGGGAGTCGTTATGCTCGAAATAGTCACTTACGGGAACGAGATACTCGGAAGGAAGGCCGAGCCCGTCAAGGATATAGACGATTCGATCCGCTCTCTCGCCGCCGATATGCTGGGGGCGATGGCGGGGAGGGGGATCGGCCTCGCCGGTCCCCAGGTCGCGTCTCCGCTCAGGCTGTTCGTGACGAGCGTCGAGGGCGACAAGCCCCGCATATTCATAAATCCCGAGATAGTCCTCACGTCTCAGGAGGTTGTCGAGATAGAAGAAGGCTGCCTCTCCCTTCCCCGGCTCTATCTCGACGTCGTCCGCCCCGAGTCGGTTCGCGTCCAGGCTTGGAACGAGAAGGGCAGGCCCTTCTCGGTCGAGACCGGCGGGCTCTTGGCGAGGGTCATACTCCACGAGTACGATCACCTCGAGGGTCTGCTCTTCATCGATCGCCTTAAGGACGGCAAGCGGGACAAGGCCCTCGCCCAGTATCGCCGCCTCGTGAAGGCTTAGGGAATCGTCTCGGTTGGAGAATCTTCCTGCTCCGTGCCCTAAGTTCCCCTCCCTGCCTTCGCGCCGAATCCGCGTCGTTCCATCGTAGGAGAAGCAAGTGCGCGTGCTCTTCGCGGGATCCCCGGATATAGCCGTCCCCTCCCTTATCCGCATCTCCTTCGAGCACGAGATAGTCGGCGTGCTCACCAACCCGGCGAGCGCCAAGGGCAGAGGCCTCTCCCTCGAGCGCACGCCCGTCGCCGAGGCCTCGGAGACGGTCCTCGGCGAGCGAGTGCCCCTCCTCGCGCCGATGCGCCTCGGGGCCGGCGCGCGAGACGCGGTCGCCGCCCTCGAGCCGGACATCCTCGTCGCCTATGCCTACGGACGCATCTTCGGGCCCAAATTCCTCGCCCTCTTCCCGAAAGGCGGCGTCAACGTTCATCCGAGCCTCCTGCCGCGCTTCCGGGGTCCGGCGCCCATACCGGCGGCCATCCTGGCCCGCGATTCCGAGACGGCCATCACCGTCCAGCGCATCGCCCTCGCAATGGACTCGGGCGACATCCTCGGTCAGCTTCCCCTCCGCCTGTCGGGCACGGAAACCGCGGAGGACCTAGCCGAGGTCGCGGCGATAATGGGCGCCGACCTTCTTTCGCAGGTGCTCGAGGAGATAGCCGAGGGCAAGGAAGCGGCCAGGCCCCAGGAAGGCGACCCGAGCTACTGCTCGATGCTGCGCAAGGAGGACGGCCTCGTCGACTGGGCCAGCCCCCTCCTCGATATCGACGCGAAGATACGAGCCTTCTACCCCTGGCCGGGAGCCTTCACCTACTTCCGGGGCTTGAGGCTCAACATCCTCGACGCCTTTCCCTACCCGCACATAACCTTCGCGGCGGGCCCGAACAGCCTCGATTTCGAAGATGCCCCGCCCGGAACGGTGCTCGGCCTAGACAAAAGTCGCGGCATAATGGTACAAACTACGGACGGCCTCATAGCCCTCAGGCGCCTCCAGGTTCAGCAAAAAAAGGCCCTTCCGTATAGGGAATTCGCGAACGGCATGAGACACCTCGTCGGCGCGGTTCTCGGAGGCCCCACATTCAAGGAAGCGGATAGCCCATGAAGCTCACCTTCAAGCTGCCAAAACTGCCGAAACTGCCGAAGCTGTCGGAAATCCGTCTCCCCACCCTTCCCGTCGACCTCCGCAAGATCGAATCCTTCGACAAGGAGCATTATCGCCTCATCGCCTACGGCCTCGGGGCGATCATCGCGCTCATGGTGGTCGCCGGCGTCTCGGCCTTCCTCCTCTCGCTCCGAGGGGCCGAGCAGACGATGGTGCCGGACGTGAAGGGGATGGAGCTGGCCCAGGCCTTGGTGAAGCTGCAGGAAAAGGAACTCTATCCCCGCGTCTCCCTCCGCTTCACGGAGAATCCCCTGGACCGGGGCAAGATCGTCGACCAGAGTCCTTCCTCCGGGGCCATCGTCAAGGCCGGCCGCCGCATCCAGATCACCGTGAGCCGCGGTTCGGTCGTCGATAAAGTCGAGAATTTCGTCGGCCAGGACATCAACGAGGCGAAGATACACCTCCAGACGCTCTACGCCGGCGCCCGGCCTCTTCTCTCCGTCAAGGATCCCCCGGTCTACGTCTTCGACAAGGCGCCCGCGGGCAGCATCCTCGAGCAGAAGCCCCTGCCCGAGACGGAGATCGGGGGCCCGACCCAGCTCGAGCTGGTGGTGAGCCGCGGTCCCGAGAAGGCGCAGGTCAAGGTACCCGATCTCGGCGGGCTGGCCATCGACGATGCCCTCCTCCAGGTCGAGAAGACCGACCTTGCCGTGAACTTCTCCATGCGGGCCGGAGGGAAGAGCGAGAAGGCCGGCACCGTAGTCGCGCAGACGCCGGCGGCGGGCTCCATGATTCCGGCTAACGCGCGCGTCTCCGTGACCCTCTCCGCACCCGCCGTCTCCAGGGACATAGTGGCGGGAATATACTCTCGCGACCTTCCAGTATATCCCTATCCCCTGAAAGTCTCCCTCGAGAGCATGAGCCCCTCGGGCGACCGCACCCCCCTCCTCACCGTCAACCATCCCGGCGGATCCTTCACCGCGCCCTACGCCTTGCCCGCCGGCTACGTCCTCGTGCTGAGCGTGCTGGACCACGAAGTGCCTCCTCGAATGGAGGTACAGGCGTCGACTTCGGCGCCCCCGGCGCCCTGATGGGCCGACGCACTTCTCCCGGCGGTCCCCGGCAGCCGCGCTTCCCGGGCGCCGAGGGGACGGAGCCCTTCAGGGCGGAGCGCGGGCGAGGCGAAGCCGGGCGCCCGGCGAGCGAGCGGCGAGGCCACATGGAGCGGCGCGGGGTCTTCGGCCGCGACAGGCGCGCCAGGCGCCGCGGCTCGGACCTGCCCCTCTTGGTCGAAGCGGTGTTCTTCTACCTCTACGACGTCGGCAGGAGCGTAGACCTGACCAAGGTCGCCGACCTGGTGCCCGCCCATCCCGACCTCGGCATAGCCAAGCGCCGAGATACTCCGGCCTCCCTCACCCTTCCTACGCCCCTCATCCTCCAACTCGGCATTCCCGAGCTGTCCAAGAGCGAAGGCTTCGAGCGCCTTTCGTCGCAGGCCAAGATATACGAGGAGGGAGCCGTAACGATCGTGGTACGCGTGAAGACTCGCCTCCCCATGAGCGAGCTCCACGGCCTCGAGGAAAAGGCAGTGATCTCGCTAGGGCGGACCTTGACGATAGCCGAGTACGCCGAAGAGGGCTTCCGCATGCTCTTCGAGGCGCTGACCCCGGCGGTATCGGAGCCTCGGGCCATCGGCGACATGGACCGCGAGTCCTACCTGGCCTTCTGTCTCCTCGAGTGCGGCGAGGACCCGGTCAATTTCATCGAGCGCAACCGCGATTACTGCGCTTCCCTCCTCATAGGCGAGGAGCCCGACTCGAGCCTCCACGACAGCCAGATCGCCGCGACGCTGGGGAGGCCGTTCTCGTACCGGGTCGGCGACCTGGCCATCTTCGAATTGGACCGCTGCCTCATCATCGATCCGAGGGGCGATTACGAGGACCTCCTCCTAATCGCCGAGCACGCCAACTACCAGCTCCTCGAGCTTCGCGTCCTCGACAAGCTCCTCGATACCTGGCTGGATCAGGCCGAGGACGTGCTGCTGCGCATGTCCGTCGGAGGACGCAGGCTGACGCGCGGGCTGATCCGCGGCCGCGGCAAGGTCCAGGTCAAAGTCGCCCACATCCAGGCACTGCGCTTCGACGCGCTTTTCATCCTCGAGAACCTCGAGAACTCCTCCAAGATCATCGGCGATTACTATCTCGGCCAGATCTATGCCCGTCTCTGCGAGATCTTCAACACCGAGGGCTGGAAGTGGTCGGTCGAGCGCCGCCTGGATACCCTCCAGGACGTCTACGAGATGGTCAAGGCCGACTCCGGCGAGAGCCGCATGATGACTCTCGAGGTCATATTCATCATCGTATGCATAATTTTCCCGATCATACAGATAGTCCAAGTGATGATAGGGAAATAGCCTCTCCCGCAAAGTTGAGCAGCCGGCAGGTATAAGTTGGGCGCTCGCCGCGACCTCATTCGGTAGTCACGCTCTTCGCGAGGTTGCGCGGCCTGTCCACGTCGCGGCCGAGGAGGAGAGCGAGCTCGCGGCCCAGGAGCTGAAAGGGCAGGACCGCGAGGATGGGCGCGAGACCTTCCTCGCAGCGCGGCAGGAGTATCCGCTCGGCGAAGGGCGCCTGGGGATCGTCCATGTCGGTGACGAGAACGAGGAGCCCGCCGCGGGCGCGCACTTCGGATGCCGCGACGAGGGTCTTGCCGTAGGAATCGCCGGCGAACGCAAGGACATAGACCGGCGTACCCTCGCTCACGAGGGCGAGCGGTCCGTGCTTGAGAGATCCCGCGGCCAGCCCCTCCGCGTGGACGTAGGAGAGCTCCTTGAGCTTGAGGGCGCCTTCTAGCGCGGCGGGATAGCACGGCCCCCTGCCCACGACGAAGGCGCTGGCCTCGCCGCGAACGAGTCGCGCGATCCTGGCTATGTCCGGTACGAGGGTCAGGGTCTTGGCCGCCATGCCGGGGAAGGCCTCCAGCGCCTCGACGATCTGCCTGCCCCGCGAGAGCGAGAGCGCGCGCATCCTCCCGAGAAGAAGGGCCAGCAGGGCCAGCACGAGAGCCTGGTTCACGAAGGCCTTGGTGGTCGCGACCGATATTTCCGCTCCCGCGTGGACGTAGACGCCCCCGTTGCAGAGCCGCGCGAGGGTCGAGCCCACGGCGTTGATGACGCCGACTACGCGTCCTCCCTTGGTGAGGAGTTCGCGCGCGGCTCCGATCGTGTCGGCCGTCTCGCCCGACTGGCTGACCGCGACGTAGAGCGTGCGCGCGTCTACGATGGGGTTGGACGATCGCAACTCCGACGCATCCAGGGCGGCCGCGGGCATCCGGGCCCAGTCCTCGAGGAGACGCGCCCCGATCATGGCCGCGTGAAGGCCGGATCCCATGCCGAAGAGCACGATCCGCTCGAGGCCCAGGAGCTCGCGAGGCTCCAGGCCGAGGCCGCCGAGCTTGACGGTGCCGAGATCCTTGAGGAGGCGGCCTCCGTTGCCCAGGGCGCGCGCCGCCGCGTCGGGCTCCTCGAGTATCTCCTTCAGCAGCCAATCGGGCTGGTCCCCGAGCTCGCCCGGGTGGGCCGCGGCGTCCAGGGGCCGGGCCTCGCTCTCGACGCGAGCGCCGCGGAAGTCGCGCATTTCCCAGGTTCCCGGGCGGAGGAATGCGATCTCGCCGTCGCGAAGGAACACCGCCTCCCGAGCGGCCCCGCCGAAGGCGGCCGGATCGCTGGCGAGGAAGCACTCGCCTTCGCCTATGCCCAGGACGAGGGGGCTGCCGTTCCGCGCCCCCACGACGAGACCCGGGTAGTCCGCGAAGAGAATGGCGAGGCCGAAGGTGCCCTCGAGCCTCGCCAGGGCGGACAGGACCGCCGCCTCCGGACCGGCGTCGGCTCCATCCTTCAAGGCCGATTCGACGAGCTGGGCTATGACTTCGCTGTCGGTCTCGCTCGCGAAGCCTACCCCCTTGGCCTCGAGCTCGCGACGGAGGACGGCGTGATTGTCGATGATTCCGTTGTGCGCGATGGATACTCGGCCGGTAGAGCCCACGTGAGGGTGGGCGTTGAGGTCGGTCGGAGCGCCGTGCGTCGCCCAGCGCGTGTGTCCGATACCCGCCGTCTCGCGAGACGAGGCAGGCAGGACGGCCTCCAGCTCGGCGAGCTTGCCCGCCTTCTTGTAGGTCCTGATCTTCCCCTTATCCCCCAGGGAGACGCCCGAAGAATCGTAGCCTCGATATTCGAGGAGCTTGAGCCCCCGGAGCAGGACGGGCATGGCCTTCTTCGACCCGGTGTATCCGATTATCCCGCACATGTCGACTCCTATCCGTAAATGATCCTCCGCAGCTGGCGGAGGGAGAGAGGGGGGCTGCGATAGCGTCCCGCGGAGGCTTCCTCGGCGAGGCGCCGGTAGATCGCCTCGTTTCGCATGCCCATGCGTTGGAGCTCGCCGTGACGGCGTCGGACGAATTCCTCGGTAGTCTCTTCGGTGAAAGCCCATAGGTCGTCGATGAGGAGACTGAGCTCGCTTGGTTCGAGCGCATACTTGTCTTCCATATATTTCTGGCGCTCCGGATCCAAGAAAGGAATATTCATCCCCTTTCGCCCCTACGACTGGCAGGATAAACCTAGTATATCAAATTTGCTAGGAATCTTGCCCGATTACGGGCAGGAAATACCCGTTTTCGGGCAGATTATGTTTCGATACCCTCAAAGCATAAGGAAGGGCTGCTGACTCTTTCGACGCTTGTCCCTTCGAGCCACCGGCGAGTACACTGTTCCGGCAATGTCGGAACGAGGTGATGACTCAATGCCAGCCGAAGAGCGCCGCGAGCTTTGGGTGAGTCTCGGCGTAGTCGAGGATTGGCTCAAGGGGGGCCTGCGAAGCAGGCCCTTGCCCAGCGGTCATCCCGATTTCGCGGCCGCCGTACCGGCGGACGGAAAGATGACGAGATTCGGCGACAGTCTGGATGCCATCGCCCGCGAGGTCGAGAATTGCCGAGCCTGCCGGCTCTGCGAGAAGCGGACGCGCGCGGTGCCGGGACAGGGCCCCCCAGCGCCTCTCGCGATGGTCGTGGGCGAGGGTCCGGGTGCCGAGGAAGACGCTCAAGGCCTGCCTTTCGTGGGCCCGGCGGGCCGGCTCCTCGACAAGATGCTCGCCTCCATCGGGCTGTCTCGCGAATCGAACTGCTTCATCGCCAACGTCGTGAAGTGCAGGCCGCCCGACAACCGCGACCCGGCGCCGGATGAACGGGCCGCCTGTCTCGGCTACCTCCGCAGGCAAATCGCGCTGCTGAAGCCCAAGGCCATCCTCTGCGTCGGCCGCATCGCCGCCGGCGCCCTGCTGGACTCGGCCGAAGGCGTAGGCAGGCTGCGCGGAGCCTGGCGGGACTTCGAGGGCACGCCACTTTTCGTGACATACCATCCGAGCGCCCTGCTGCGCGATGAAGCTTATAAGCGGCCCGCCTGGGAGGACCTGAAAACCTTCCGCGAGCGCGTCTCGCCGCTGTCTTAGGGCGGGCGGATGGCCGAATTCGTCGAGGTCCTCTTCGGCGTGCCCCGGCTCGGGGCCCTTTCCTACCGGAACGACGAGAGCCGCAGCGCCTGCCTCGGCAGGCGGGTTTCGGCTCCCTTCGGGCGCCG
>Ga0181535_10002223_pt1 | contig 24088 bp, 17 predicted proteins | sample PEATcosm2014_Bin_44_FD_119774 | JGI IMG/M metagenome (GOLD analysis project Ga0181535, IMG submission 119774) | Peatland microbial communities from MTU Mesocosm Facility, Houghton, MI, USA - PEATcosm2014_Bin17_30_metaG | ecosystem: Environmental > Terrestrial > Soil > Wetlands > Peat | place...
AAAAATCGTCCACCTGTCATCCTGAGCGAAGCGAAGGATCCCCGCAGTTTCTTATGTTTCAGCGGCTTACGAACAACTGCAGAGATCCTTCGCTGCGCTCAGGATGACACATTCCGAAATTGTTCACACGTTCTCAAATCAAGGTCTAGGTAACAGAATTGAGGGAACAAAGCCAGAATGTATATGAAAACAAAGGATCGGCTCGGAAAACGACCACCCCTAACCTAACCCCTCCTTATCCAAGGAGGGGAATTCACTCCCCTCCTCGGACGAGGAGGGGTGGGGGTGCTGCGAACTTGCAGCCCTGGCGTCAAACCAATGTCCAGGTAACAGAATTGAGGGAACAAAGCCAGAATGTATATGAAAACAAAGGATCGGTTCGAAAATCGACCACCCCTGACCCCTCCTTATCCAAGGAGGGGAATATCGGGTGGACCAAGCAACGTCGCACCGCACAGGCGCGGAGGATTGAAGAACAAAAAGTCTTCTCTTCACGTCTCGCCGCCTCTGCGGTGCGGATATTCATTTACTTCACACCTCGGAGAATCTCGCCCGGTCGAACGATGTTTGTGTTACGCTTCGCAATTGCGGAAGGCAACTTCCTTCCGGTGAAGGGACAGTATTCATATGAACATTACGGTAATCGGAGCCGGCTATGTGGGCTTAATCACGGCCTCGGGCCTGGCTGAAACGGGTCACAGGGTTATCTGCGTCGATGACGACCAGGGAAAGATCGATACCCTCAATGCGGGGGGAATGCCCTTCTACGAGCCGGGCTTAGGAGACCTGGTCAAGCGCAACCGGGAGGCGGGGCGGTTGGAGTTCATTTCCCGGATCGAAGACGCGCTGGCGCAATGCGAGGTGATCTTTATCTGCGTGGGCACTCCGCCCCTCGAGAATGGCGAGGCGGACCTTTCCTCGGTGGAGCTGGTGGCGCGGAGAATCTCGGCAAGCACACGAGGCTATCACCTGGTGATTGAAAAGAGCACCGTCCCGGTGCAGACCGGCCGCCGGCTCCAGAAGCACTTCAGCATCTACCGTGACAACGCGCAGTCCCACTACGATGTCGCCTCCAATCCGGAGTTCTTGCGGGAGGGTTCGGGAGTCGAGGACTTCTTCCATCCTGACCGGATCGTGGTTGGGGTTGATTCCGCAAAAGCGGCTGCGCTACTTGAGGAAGTGTATCGGCCGGTGCTGGAGCAGAGTTTCGTCTGCCCCATCCACGAGAATTGCACGAAACGCTCACGCGTGCCTTTTGTGGTGACAGACATCAACAGCGCGGAGCTGATCAAGCATGCGTCGAACTCTTTCCTCGCCATGAAGATTTCCTTCATCAACATGATTGCCGACCTGTGCGAGGCGGTGGGAGCGGACGCCGGCAAGGTGTCTCAGGCGATCGGCATGGACAGCAGGATCGGCGGCAGCTTTCTCAAACCGGGCGTTGGATTTGGCGGTTCCTGCTTTCCCAAGGACCTTCAAGCCTTCGTCCGCGTGGGTCAAAGCGCCGGCTGCGATTTCACCCTGCTGCGCGAAGTGGAGCGAATCAATCAGCACCGCATCAACCTGTTCGTCGGCAAAATCAAGAATGAGCTCTGGGTGGTTCGCGGAAAGCGTATCGGAGTTTGGGGGCTCGCTTTCAAGCCCTGCACGGACGATGTGCGATCTGCCCCTGCGCTGGCGATTATCCGGCGATTGCTCGCGGAAGGGGCTGTCGTGCGGGCCTACGATCCCCAGGCGATGGAGAAGGCAAGAACCCAGATCCCTGAAATCGAATATTGCCCCGACGCTTACTCGGCGGCTCAAGGAGCGGATGCCGTCCTGGCTCTGACCGAGTGGGAGGAGTTCCTGCGCCTGGATTTGAACAAGGTTCGCCAGATCATGGCCCGGCCCTTGATCTTCGACGGCCGTAACATGTTCTCCCGCACCACCGTGATTGAACATGGATTTGAATACGTGGACGTCGGCAGTGGGACGCACTCTCGCAAAGACGTCCCGGCCGGGGGGTAGGGAAACGACGCTGGTGTTGTGTCCCAGAAGTTCGTTGAACTTGTCAGCCCGTCAGCTGACGGGCGTAAGCGAGTAGCCCACGGCGTAAGCCGTGGGTTTGCGAGGCTCTCCCTCACCCCCGTCCCCTCTCCCGCTCGGGCGGGAGAGGGGTGGTGAAGGCAGGGTGAGGGCCGTCCCACCCAGGGCTCACGCCCTGGGCTACTTTATGCCGCCCCTGACGGGGCTGCTGACGCGGAGCCGAATCGTCTCGACTTATTTTGCGAATTATTGAGACGCGACACTCGTTCTCCGCCGCCACCCGGCGCAGTAAACGCGCCGCGACAAGGAAGGGATTCCGTTGAGGATTGTCATTACCGGCGGGGCAGGTTTTCTGGGAAGCCACCTTTGCGAGCAAGCGCTGGCCGCAGGGCACCAGGTTTGCTGCGTCGACAGCCTTATTACCGGCCGCCTGGAAAACCTTGCCGCCTTCCAGAACCATCCCTCGTTCACGTTCGTCCGCCACGATGTGACCAAGCCGATCGAGGTGGAGGGCGCCGTCGATGCCGTGCTTCACTTCGCTTCTCCGGCAAGCCCAGTAGACTACCTTCGCCTGCCCATTCAGACGCTGAAAGTGGGATCGCTCGGGACGCATAATGCCCTGGGACTTGCCAAGGCCCGGGAAGCGCGCTTCCTGTTGGCCAGCACTTCGGAAGTCTACGGTGATCCGGAAATGAGCCCGCAAGCGGAGGACTACTGGGGCCACGTAAACCCCATTGGGCCTCGCGGGGTTTATGACGAAGCGAAACGCTTCGCCGAGGCTATAACTCTGGCGTATCATCGCTATCACCAACTGGATACGCGCATCGTCCGCATCTTCAATACCTATGGGCCGCGGATGCGGCCTCACGACGGCCGCGTCATTTCAAATTTCATCGTGCAGGCTCTCGAAGGCAAAGACCTCACGATTTACGGGGAAGGGAATCAGACCCGCAGCTTCTGCTACGTCTCCGACCTCGTGGAAGGGATTCTCCGGCTGCTCTTTCACAACCCCGCAGAGGGTGAAGCTTCGCCTGCCGGCGCGGAGGACGTTCACCTGCCTGTCAACCTGGGAAATCCCACGGAACTTCGCATCGTCGAAATCGCCGCGCTGATCGCCCGGCTTACCGCGAGTTCCAGCCGCATGGTCTGCCACCCCTTGCCGGTGGATGATCCCAAATGCCGCCGGCCGGACATCTCCCGCGCTCAACGCCTCCTGGGCTGGCAGCCCCGCATCGGCCTGGAAGAAGGTCTGCACCGGACCATTGACTATTTTCGCAATCTGTAAGGCAGGCTGAGGGAGGCGGTGTTGTCATTCTGAGCCCGTTCGCTTCGCTCAGAATGACAGACTTTCGAGAGAGCGAACTGATCAGATTCTTCGCTTCGCTCAGAATGACACAGGACGTCACTTGCCCGGCTCGTTCCGCGGTTGGGGTTTCAGGTTCAGAACAATCTGAAACCACCAGTTCGGTTGGTAATTGATCTGCACCGGGACTCCTCGCAGTTCGCCCTTGGTTCCCAGCAAAACACTGAAATTGGTTTTGGCGCCGGACTCCCCGTTGCGAATCTGGAATTGTGATTCCTCGAGGTCCCGGTACGAGCGGCGGGTTTTCTGCCCTCCGTCGTGAAGAGTAATCTCGACATCCTTGGTAGGCACTCGATTCACCCGTTGAAGCGTCAGAGTGTACGGGCGGGCGTTATACACGTAGCATAAAGAGACGGGAGCATTCACCCCGGTCAGTGACCGTCCCAGCAATTCTTCCGTTGTAGACAGGAATCCGCCGCGGCGATCGCACCCTTCGTGCTCCGGGCCGTCCAATCGGCGGAACTTCCGCGCCCGGTCATCCCCTAATTGGTCCAAGGCCATGGTTTGCGCGGCGGCAAGCTGGCTCATGTCGTAATCCTTATCGCTGTTGAAGGGCACCGTGGTGGAGATAGCCCGGTCGCCGTCCACACGGCTGATGATGGCTTCAAAACGATGCCTCCCCGCCGTATCTTCGTGGGCTAGTTCCCGCTGCATCGCGGACGCCGATTCGCCTTGCGAAGACTTCATGAAGCCTACAAACGCGCTCGACACCGGGGTCTCACTCGTATTCAGTTTGTCGACTTCGGTGCCCGCACCCCAGCGATTGATGGCCCGCGGCGTCTTGGCGGGATCGGAGCCAAAAAGCAGTTGGATCATGCGCAGGCTCGGATCATCCGCCGCCCGCCCCACCTTAATATAGCCACCTCCCAGGTCATCTCGGTTGACCCAGAAGATGAGCAGCCTGAGGCGGCAGGTGAGGATGTACTGGTAATCGGCGCGAAGGCTGGGCGTCGCCTGAATCCACTGCACGGCCTCCCTGATGGCCGCTCCGTCGGAGGCGTTGGGGTCTGAGGGTAGGGCAAAGCAATTCGCGGTGAGGAGGAGGAAGCAGGCCAACGAACGCCAATATTTCACAGAGACCTCGGGAATCCACAATCGGCCATCAACTGACGGCCGCGCTCGTCTCGCAGTCTATTTTCTCCCCGGCCGCAGTCAATTCGAAGAAGTGGTGGCCCATAATGGCGAGGGTGATGGCCTTGCTGAAATGGTGACGATGCCGGCGAAGGGTCTGCGCGAGGAACTTCCAATACTCTATGCGGTAATTGTGGACAAATCCCTGCCGCCAAAGCGACCTGCCCAATGCCATGATGTCGGAGAACACTACCGGCGGACGGGCCGCTTCTCCGAGCTGCGAGAGGAAGGTGGAAGCCCGTTCGAAATACTCCTTGGGGCTGTAAATCGTCCGCAGGATTCGCTGGTACCCATCGAGGAGCTGCTGTTTATCCATCTTGGGGATGAAGTTCAGATCCACGAGGGTGTTGTTGCCGAGGCTTTCTTTGATAAGCCGGCCTTCGGTCTTCAGCCGCCGCCACAATTGGGTATTGGGCAACGCGGTGAGCAGGCCGACCATGGAGAGGGGGATGGCGGCCTCGCGAATGAATTGAATCTGCCGTTCGAAAACGTTCGCCGGATCATTGTCGAACCCTACGATGAATCCTGCCATCACCTCGATGCCGTAAGACTGGATCAGCCTTACGCTCTCGCGCAGATCTTTGCGCAGGTTTTGGAATTTAGTCGTCTCTTTAAGACTCTCGGCTACCGGCGTCTCAATGCCCAGGAAGACCCGGCTGAAGTGAGCTTCGCGCAGCAAGCCCAGCAACTCCTCGTCCTCGGCCAAGTTAACTGATGCCTCGGTGTAAAGCGAGAAGGGGAATTTGTGGTCGCGCATCCACTGCACCAGTTGCGGCAGCAATACCTTCACGTTCTTCTTGTTGCCGATAAAGTTGTCGTCCACCAGGAACACCGGTCCCCGCCACCCGACGGCGTAGAGTTGCTCGAGTTCGGCGCAGAGCTGGTCGGGAGTCTTAGTGCGCGGGCGGCGCCCGTAGATCTCGATGATGTCGCAAAACTCACAGGTGAACGGGCAACCGCGCGAGTATTGCACGGCCATCGAACTGTACCGTCGCAGTTGGGCTAACTGCAAATCGGGCAGCGGCACACGCGTGACGTCGGGAAGCTGGGGTCTGAGATAATGCGCCCGCGCCGCGCCGGCTTCGAGGTCCGCCGCCAGTTCGGGGATGATCTCCTCCGCTTCTCCTTCCACTACGTGATCCGCTTCATCGATGGCGCTGTCCTTGGCGCTGGCGATGGGACCGCCCACCACGGTGCGCAACCCGCGAGCTTTGCAGCGTTCTATCTGCGCCTTCATCGAAGGGCCCTGCACCAGCATACCGCTGAAGAAAACCACGTCGGCCCAGTCAAGATCGGAGTCATGAAGCCGCCTGACATTCATATCCACGAGACGCTTTTGCCAGCGGCCGGGAAGAAGCGATGAGACCGTCAACAAGCCTAGGGGCGGGTACGCCGACCTCTTTCCCTGGAATGGCAGAGCGTGCTTAAAGCTCCAGAAAGTGTCTGGGAACTCGGGATAAACCATCAGGACCTTCATGATTATGGAACTCTCCTTTTTCGGCTGGTGACCCTCATTGCAGCTTTCCCGTATGCGGCAAAATGCATACGTTCATATCCGCCCAAGAAAGCGGACTACTCACGGACGAACTTTTCGCCAGAGCCTATCGGTTCGAAACGCCCTGAAGTGCCCTAATTTACCACGTTCAATTCAAGGACGCTAGCATGAAATGCTTAATGCGAAATACTTAAGGGTTGGCATACCGGGTTTTTCGCGTGCCACTCAACCCCCTGAAAGCGCGAATCCATCGTCCCGTGTCCGGAGTTTATTTATCCGCCCCTCCGATGTGGAATGTAGTATAAATCTTCGTTCTTATGAGGGATTGCGCGACCGCGGGAGGACAGCAGGCATGATCAAGGTTAAGCCGCATATTCTGTTGTTATGTTTTCTTGTAACCACCCCATGGCTCCAGGCGCGTGCAGCGAAGCCCGCTGCCGAGCAACAAGGCCCGGACACCATTCGGGTAAGCCTCGACGGGAAATGGAAGCTCTACTATTTTCCCCAAGGCAAATATCAGATCACGCACCCTGACCAGCTCCGGACCCAAGGATTAACCTCGATCGAAGCCTCCGTGCCCGGCAACGTCGAACTCGACCTGTCGGCGAAGGGCGAATTACCCCCCGACCTGTTCTTCGCCGACAACCTCGCCAAGCTGAAGCCCTACGAACTCTACGAGTGGTGGTATCAGCGTGAGTTTCCGACCCCAGCGGGCGTTGCCGGCCGCCGGGTCGAGGTGCGCTTCAGCGGCGTGGATTGTCTTGCCACGTACTGGCTCAACGGGAAGGAGCTGGGTGAAACCGCCGACGCCCTCATCGAGCAGCGTTTCGACGTGACCGGCAAATTGAACCCTGCCCGGCCAAACACCCTGACCGTGAGATTAAGATCACCCATCATCGAGGCCGCCTCGAAGCGGTACGACCCGGCTTACACCATCAGCGCGGGAAAGACCAACCAGGAGGCAGTCTGGATCAGGAAGCCCGCGCACTCTTACGGCTGGGACATCATGCCACGCGCGGTCTCGGCCGGCATCTGGCGCCCGGTGGAGCTCATCGTTCATGCCCGGCACGAACTCGAGGACATGTATTTCACCACGCTGTCCGTTGACCCGGGAGAGGCCACGCTGGCCGTCTCCTACGAACTGAGCACGGACCTGGCGCTGCTTCCCCAACTCCGGCTGAGAGTCGAGGGCCATTGCGGTGAGTCCACCTTCACCGAGGTTCACAGGCTGGAATTCAGCGCCGGCAGGTTTGAAATCCGGGTCCGCGACCCCCGCTTGTGGTGGCCCAGAGGCTACGGCGATCCCAACCTCTACAAGGTGACGACCCAACTCTTGCAGGGCGAAAGAGTGCTGGCGTCGCGCGAGGACCGGGTGGGGATCCGCAAAATCGAGCTGCTTCGCACCGAAATCACCAGCATCGAAAAGCCCGGCCAGTTCCTTTTCAGGGTCAACGGCGTGCCCATCCTGGTGAAAGGATCGAATTGGGTGCCCGCGGATGCATTTCACAGCCGCGACGCCGGACGCTACGAGAAAATTCTCGCGCTCTTTATTGACCTCGGTTGCAACATGCTCCGAAGCTGGGGCGGCAACGTCTACGAGGACGACGCCTTCTTTGATATTTGCGACCGCAACGGAATCATGGTGTGGCAGGACTTCTCGATGGCCTGCGCGATCTACCCGCAGACGCCCGAATTCCTCGAGGTTATGAGAAATGAAGCCACCTCGGTCGTGAGAAAGCTGCGCAACCATCCTTCTCTCGCCCTTTGGTCGGGCGACAACGAAGTGGACCAGTCCTATTTTTTCTCCGGCCTTGATCCCGCTCACAACAAGATCACGCGAGAGGTCTTGCCGCAGGTGGTCTTTCAGTGCGATCCCTACCGGCCGTATCTTCCCAGCTCTCCCTACATGGCTCCGGAAGTCATTGCCACCGGGAAAACGGAACTCATGCCCGAGGACCACCTGTGGGGACCGCGCGACTACTTCGAGAGCACTTACTACACCCAGCACATCGCGCACTTTGTGAGCGAGATCGGCTACCACGGCTGCCCCGGGCTTTCCTCCATCCAGCGCTTCGTAGACGAACACCACGTGTGGCCGTGGAAAGACAATCCCCAGTGGGTCTTTCATTCCACCGACATGTCGGGAAATCCGTACCGCATCAACCTGATGGCGAACCAGGTGAAGGAATTGTTCGGTGAGATTCCGGACAACGCACAGGACTTCATTTTGGCCTCGCAGGTTTCCCAAGCCGAGGCGAAAAAGTTCTTCGTTGAGATGACACGCCTGAAGAAGTGGCGCAGCACCGGCCTGGTCTGGTGGAATGTCATGGACGGCTGGCCGCAGTTTTCCGATGCCATCGTGGACTACTACTTCAACAAGAAGCTTGCTTACAATTACATTCGCCGCGTGCAGCAACCTGTCTGCCTCATGGTGGATGAGCCCCAGGACTGGCGCGTGCGCGTGGTGGTCGGCAATGACTCAAGGGAAGACGCCCGCGGCCATTACCGCGTCTGGGATGCGGACTCGGGTGAGACCCTGCTGGAAGGCGACTACGCGTCGAAGGCGAATGAGAACCTCGAGGTAGGCAGCATCCCGGTGTTCCATTCCGGCAAGCGGCTCTTCCTGATGGAGTGGACCGCCAATGGTCACCGCTATGTCAACCACTATCTTCAGGGCCTGCCGCCCTTCTCGCTCGCACAATACAAATCCTGGCTCTCTAAAATCGCCGCCCTGCAAAACGATTTCGACCCGGCTAGTGTGGGGAAATAACGAATGACGGGTGACGGGTAGCGGTCCTTTCGACCCCTGGTAGCGCGGACCTCCGCAGTTGAGGTCCGCGGCTCTTCCTCACGTCGCGCCGTATCTCGGCGCCTCATCCCCCGAAGGCCCGTAGATCGAGGGCACCTTTCCACCGGCCAGGCGCAGATAAACAGTCAGTTGCCCCCGGTGATGTACCTCATCCATCAGGTTTCCCCAGAAGGCTTCGGGCTGAGGCATCTTCCATTCGCCTCCCGGCAGGACGCATGAGACCGTTCGGTTGAACTCATCTTCCGAGAACCCGCTCACTTTCGCGACGGCCTTCGCATGCGCGTTCTCGTAAGCAGCGACGATCTCCTCCATCGTCGGAGGTGGCGCCGGACCGGCGGGAACGTTCCTGAGGTCGTTCCGGGCTTCGGTGCTTGCGATCACTCCCTCATCAATCACACACTGCCACGCCAGATCGCGGACCGACCGAGAGCGTTCGTGCGCCTTGAATTCGAGCTGAGCTGCAGAGAACGCCTTGAAGACCCTGATCGACGTCTGAAACTCCCGTTCCCAGATTCGCAGGAAGATCTCTTTTGAATCCATCCAGCCTCCGTGAGAATTCCAACGCACGGCGCTGCAGGCGCTCCGCAGTGCGGCCGCTTGCTGCCGCATCCCTGTCGTGCGGAATATAGCCTATAGTTGTTGCCTATGTCGCCCTGGGAGCCGCAAGTGAGTTCACTCCAGGAAAGCGGCAGCGAGCTGCCGCACTCCAAAGCGGGGGTGGCCCGCTCCACCCCTACGCCGCAAGTTTTTCGGACACCACTTTGGCCTGAGTGAAGAGCAGCAGGTAGTCGCGGCCGCCGGCTTTGGAATCTGTGCCGGACATGTTGAAGCCGCCGAAGGGGTGGCCGCCCACCTGTGCGCCGGTACATTTGCGGTTGAAGTAGAGGTTTCCGACGAAGAACTCCTCAGCCGCCTTGTCCAGTTTCTGGCGGTTCTTGGTGTAGACAGCGCCGGTCAGTCCGTACTCGGTGTTGTTGGCGATCTCCAGGGCATCCTCGAAGTTTTTGGCCTTGAGGACCGCCAGCACCGGGCCGAAGATTTCTTCTTGTGCAATGCGTGCCTTGGGGGCGACATCCGCAATCACCGTGGGTTGGATGAAGTGGCCCGGTCCGTGATCTTCACCCCCGCCGGCAATGAGACGTCCCTCCTTCTTGCCGATCGCGATGTACTCAAGAATGGACTGCTTTGCCCGGGCGTTAATCACCGGGCCCATGTAGCTGTCGGGCCGCGTGGACGGGCCGACTTTAATCTGCGCCACACGGCGCTCGAGCTTATCGAGGAAAGCTTCATAAACCGACTCGACGACGATGGCCCGCGAGCACGCCGAGCATTTCTGGCCCTGGTATCCGAAGGCGGAAGCCGTGACGCCTTCCACCGCCGCTTCCAAATCCGCCTCGCTATCCACCACAATGGAGTTCTTGCCGCCCATTTCCGCAATTACGCGTTTCACCCAAACCTGTCCCGGCGCTGTCTTGGCCGCAACATTATTGACCTTAAGCCCCACTTCCTTGGAACCCGTAAACGCCACAAAGCGAGTTCGCGGGTGTTCCACGAGCGAGTCTCCGACCGCGCCACCGGGGCCGGGGAGGAAATTTACCACTCCGGCGGGCATTCCCGCCTCCTCCAAGGCCTCAAACAGCTTGTACGCGATCACCGGGGAGTCGCTGGAAGGTTTCAAGACCACGGTGTTTCCCGCCACCACAGAGGCCAAAGTCATGCCCGTGGCGATGGCGAGAGGGAAGTTCCACGGCGGAATGACGACCCCTACTCCCAAGGGAACGTATCGCAGGAAGTTCCGTTCGCCGTGAACCGAAGTGAGGGGTTGCGGCGGATCGAGCCGGAGGATTTCGCGGGCGTAGAACTCTGCAAAGTCGATGGCCTCGGCTACGTCCGCGTCGGCCTCCGCCCAGGTTTTGCCGACCTCGTAACACATCCACGCCATGTAATGGTACTTGCGTTCCCTGATGATCCGGGCGGTTTCGACGGCCAGTTCCGCGCGCCGCTCTACGGGTGTGCGGCTCCACGTCTTGAACGCTTCATCCGCTGCGCGAATGGCGCGCTCCGCCAGGCCGGCATCGGCTTTGGAGACTACCCCAACGGCCTGATCTTTCTGGCCGGGGTTAGTTGAGGAGAACTTATCCTGGGTCTTGATCCGTTCCCCGTTGATCACCAGTTCGTATTCCCGTCCCAACTGCGCTTCGACTTCCGCCAGAGCCGCTTTCATGCGCAGTTCGTGCTCCGGGTTGCCCCTAAAGTCCCGGAGTGGCTCATTCCTGAATTCAGCCAAGTGCATCGACGTGCCTCCTCAGCAACGGAAGTGGAATAGACATTATAACTGCTCGGGGCAGGCGGGAACAAACCTCCGGCGCAGGAGCTAGTGTCCCAGTCTGAATGAGTAGCGGCTAGTTTACCCCGTCAAAGACCGGCGCACCGCCGCATGTAGTTTCCAGGGAGACTGGAAATCCCAAGGCCTTGTAGCCGACAATTTGTCACAGTCGCGGCATTACGCGCCAGCCGAAGCTTCGGTTCGTTGGTCGCAAATGTGGCGTCCTTTGCTTCGAATTAGTGTCGGATTCATGCTGATTTGCGCGCAATACGCGCGTAATTTGCAGCATTCAAAACAGTGACTTCCTTTGTTTTCAAGTACTTCTTAGCTTCGTTCCCACTATTTTCCATTTTTTGTAATAGCCTGTTTTTCCCTACTTGCCGGCGCCATTCAGACTGTTTAACATCTCTGCATCCGCGAGGGTTGCCTGCGACAATGTGTCCACAATATGAGCACAGTAATAGGCTATCACGTCGGCCCTCGCTTGTCAAGCAGAAAATGCGAAAAAGGGCTTCCCGCCGGCTTCGAAGCTGTGAAAAAACCGTAGCGGCGGGTTTATCCCTCTATCGCGGTTCTGAAAACACAGAAGATATGGCGGGGTAAACCCGCCGCTACCTTTTGCGCCGTCGATTTTTTCACAGCTTTTCCGTCGGCCCGGGCATTCTGCCCGTACACGGTCACGGCCAAGATGGCCGCGCCATATCAAGGCGGGTTACGTCCCCACCTTAGCCTTTTGGGTTGACTCAGTTGCGCTTGGAGGTTAAACTGCTGCGTGATGGGAATCCTATGGACTTGGTCGGACGGGGGCTTTTGACGTGAAGACCCAAGTCCAACGCCTACTCGCCTTTCTAAAGCCTTACTCCCTCCGCTTCCTGGTCGCATTCCTGTTGATGGCCATGGTGGGGGCTTGTGAGGCGCTGACGGCGTTTCTCATTAAGCCGGCATTTGACCGCGTGCTTGCTCCGGGCAAGGATGCGGGCCAGATTATCTTGTTCCAGTGGCCTTTCGGAGGCCGGCCAATTTATCTGCAGACTTTTTTCCCATCTTGGATTCATAATGCCTGGACCATCGTGGCCATCTCGATTGTCTCCGTGACTTTGGTCAAAGGCGTGGCAGAATATCTGGCCACATATTTCATCAACTTCATCGGCCATTCCGTGGTGAGAGATCTCCGGAACCTCCTCTATTCAAAGATCATCCAGCAATCGATGGCTTTCTTCACCAGGACCTCCACCGGCCGGTTGATGTCCGCGGTCACCAGCGATATCGAGAGAATCCAATTTGCGGTTTCGCAAACCGCGGCGGATTTCCTGAAGCAGAGTTTTACACTCGTCGGATTGCTTGGGGTGCTGTTCTATGTTGACTGGAAGCTGGCCTTGGGCTCGTTGATCCTGGTGCCCTTGGTGGTGCTTCCCTCTCGCAACTTTGGGCGCTACATTCGCATCTCCAGCCGATCCAGCCAGGATAAGATGGCCGAGATGAACAATGTGCTTCAAGAGACGTTCTCCGGCATTCGCATTGTAAAAGCCTTCGGCATGGAACGTTTGGAGGTGGAGAAATTCGAGGCCGCCACGCGGCGGTTGCTGCGGGTCAGCTTGCGCTGGGTTCGGGCCCAGGCCGCAACGTCGCCGATCATGGAAGTTCTGGGCGCCATCACGGTGGCCGGCATTCTCCTTTACGCGCGCAACGAGATCATGCATCAGGCCCAGACCACGGGCGGTTTCGTGGCGTTCCTCTACGCATTGATCAAGACCTATGAACCCATCAAGCGGCTTACCGGCGTCCATAACGCCGCCGCGCAAGCCGTGGGCGCCTCCGAACAGGTCTTTCACTATCTGGACCTCCACCCGGACATTCATGACGAGCCGGGGGCGTCGACCTTACCGCCGTTCGAGCGACAGATTGAGTTCGAGGACGTGGATTTCGACTACGAAGAGTCTTTGCCGCTGCTGCGCAACATCGACCTGCGAATTCGCAAGGGAGAGGTGGTGGCCATCGTCGGCTCGAGTGGCGCGGGTAAGACCACACTGGCCAGTCTCATTCCGAGGTTCTTTGACGTCACGCGCGGCAGGCTCCTGATCGACGGCCATGACGTTCGGGACTTAAAGCTCGATTCACTTCGCGCCCAGATCGGTATCGTCACCCAGGAAACCATACTTTTCAACGACACCGCCTACAACAACATCTGCTACGGCAGCCAAATGGCCAGCGAGGAGGCCGTCCGGGAAGCTGCCCGAGCGGCTTTGGCGGAAGACTTCATCCTGGAAATGCCCGAGGGGTACCAGACGGTGATCGGAGAGCGCGGGCAGCGGCTCTCAGGGGGGCAGCGCCAGCGCATTGCCATTGCACGCGCCTTCCTCAAGAATCCACCCATACTCATCCTGGACGAGGCTACCTCGGAACTCGATACGGAATCGGAAATGCTGGTTCAGAAAGCCCTGGCCAACTTGATGCAGGGTCGCACCGTGCTGGTGATTGCCCATCGCCTCTCGACGGTGCGGCGCGCGGAACGAATTATTGTCCTGGACCACGGCACTATCACGGAGGTGGGGAGCCACGAGGACCTAGTCAGCCGGGGGGGCATGTACCAGAAGTTGCACGAGCTGCAATTTGTGGACGCGGAACCGTAGCTGGCCCTTGCGCAGGGCAGTGAACGTGTGAAAGAATCTAGTAGTGTCATTGGCGGTAGTGATGGGCCGCTGGCCGGCCCATGCAATCAAGAGTCCGCATTCGTCACCCCCGGGGAAGCGGGGGTCCATCGTCAGTTCAAGAACCCATGGATTGCCGCTGTCGCGGGAATGGCGAGAGGCTTACGCGGGAATGACGTGGCATTCGAGGGAGCGGGGCGAAGTCCGATTTCAGGTCCAGTTGGGATTGGACCATCGGACTCGAGAAATCGGGGGATCTCCGCAGTTCCTTTCGGCCCAACGACATATAACCATTGCGGCGATGCTTCGCCGCGCTTAACATAGCAGGATCAGCGGCGAGTCAACCTGAGGTTGAGGCGGTCCCACGCCGCCATTGGGCGATCCCCAGACGTGGAATCGCGGCCGGAACATGGACGAGACGATATGATTCGAAGCATGACGGGTTACAGCAAGGTTCAGGCTGAGGAGGGAGGCTACGCGATCGCGGTGAGCATTCGTGGCACCAACCACCGCTTTCTGGACGTGCAGCTTCGCTTCCCGTCCGTACTGGAGTCGATGGATCCCCTGCTGCGGCGGCTTATCAAGAATCACATTACACGGGGGCATGTGGAATTGACCGTCAATTTCGATCAGCCCGGCAATGCCGGACTGGTGATTGACCGTAAGCTCCTGGCCGCTTACGTGGCCGCTTACCAGACATTGCGCAAGGAATTCGACTGTAGTTCCGCTCCGGATTTGGTGGCTCTGCTGCGCGTTCCCGGTCTGGCGACGGGCGGAAACGGCGATCTTTCCGCGGAGGACCTGGAGCGGGTCCGCGTCCTCCTGGAGCGAGTGGCCACTGAGGCCTTGTTGAGCCTGAACGAGATGCGTGGCCGCGAGGGCGAAGACTTGGGACGGGATCTCAAGGCCCGCTTGGCCCGGCTTGAGGTGCTGACTGAGGATGTGACAAAAATGGCAGAACGCCTTCCGAAGCTCTACCAGCATCGCTTGGAAAGCCGTCTAAGGGATTTGATGGGCAGCTCGGAATTGGACGGGGCGAGGCTGGCCGCCGAGGTTGCGTATCTGGCCTCCCGTTCGGATACCACCGAGGAGTTGACGCGCTTCCGGAGCCATGTCACCCAGGTCAAGCAACTACTCACGGAGAGTCCTGAAGTGGGCAAGAAGCTCGATTTCCTGTTGCAAGAAATGAACCGCGAAGCGAACACGCTTCTCTCGAAGACCACGGATTTGCCGGAAGTCGGCCTCGAGGTTGCGCATCTGGCGATTGAGATGAAGAGCGAAATCGAGAAGCTGCGCGAGCAGGCTCAGAACATTGAATGATGGAAAAGAACGTTCCGGGTGTCCCGGGTCAGAATTTCGTTGGAGATTTCAGCCCGCGGAGCGGGCGGAAGAATTTAGCCCACGGCGTGAGCCGTGGGTCAGCGAATGCTCCCTCACCCCCGTCCCCTCTCCCGCTCGAGCGGGAGAGGGGTGCCGAAGGCGGGGTGAGGGTCATCGGACCCAGGGCTGACGCCCTGGGCTACTATCTTTCGCCCCTGGCGGGGCTCGAAGAAGACCATGCGCGTAAGGCAGGTTCCCGCAAGGAACTTCTGACTGGGGAGACCAGCCCTTTCCACGGACGCGGCAGCATTTTGGTTATTTCGGCGCCGTCGGGAGCCGGGAAATCAACCCTGGTAAGACGGCTGATTGCCACTCTGCCCGACCTGGCTTTTTCGGTTTCCCATACCACGCGGCCGCGGCGTGACGGCGAGAAAGAAGGGCGCGACTACTTTTTCGTGAACCGCCGGCGCTTCCAGCGGATGATCGCTGCGGGCGAATTCATCGAATGGGCAGAGGTTTTTGGACACCTTTACGGCACCTCGAAAGCGCCGCTCGAGAAGATTTTGGCGCAGGGGCGCGATGTGCTCCTCGATATCGACGTTCAGGGGCATCAACAGGTCAGGAAGCGTTTGCCCGAAGCGCTCAGCGTCTTTATATTGCCGCCGTCCTTCGAGGTGCTGAAACGGCGCCTGACGCACAGGCATTCGGATTCGCCATCGGTTGTAGAACGACGGTTAGCGGCAGCCCGCCAGGAAATCTCCCACTGGCCTGAATATGATTATCTGGTCGTTAACGATCGCCTCCCGCGGGCCACTCAGGCCCTGAGAGCGATCGTCCAGGCAGGCCGGTTGCGGCGCCAGACCCAGGCGGGGCGTGCTCAAGAGATTTGCAGGACATTTGGAGGATGAATCGGATGGATTTGCCTCAGAAGATCGACAGCAAGTTTCGCTATATTCTGGTCGCTGCCAAGCGCGCCCGGCAGCTTCAGGCCGGCGCGCGCCCGCTCATGCAGAGCAGCGAGAAGCGGTTGACAAGACTGGCCCAACAAGAAGTATCGGCGGGCCTGGTGCCTTACGAATTGCTGGCGCCGGCCGGCGGTGAGATCGACAAGAACAAGAAGCCGAAGAAGTAGGGGCTAGGGACTGGGTTTTCATCTGAAATCCTGAATTCTGACTCCTGACTCCTGGCTCCTGATCCCCGAGTCCTGGTTTTCGCCATGCGAGTTGCACTAGGCATTTCGGGCGGCATCGCCGCCTACAAAGCTGCGGAACTCCTGCGCCTGCTGCAAGACCGGGGTGTGGAAGTCCAGGTCGTAATGACCCGGAATGCCTGTGAATTCGTTGCTCCGCTCACTTTTGCAGCTCTGTCCGGCCGAAAAGTCATCACGGAGATGTTTGGCGGCGGACCGCACGGGGCAGCCAACGTGGAAAGCGCCATCGAGCACATCGCCGTGGCGCAGGCCATTGATGCCCTGGTGATTGTTCCCGCCACGGCAAACGTGTTGGCAAAGATGGCCCACGGCATTGCCGACGATTTCCTCACCACCCTCTGCCTGGCCACCAAGGCTCCTGTGATCGCGGCTCCGGCCATGAATGTGAATATGTGGGAAAACCCTGCCACGCAAAAGAATGTTGAAATTCTGCGTGAGCGGGGAGTCAAGGTCTTGCCGCCTGACGAGGGCTATCTCGCTTGCGGAATGACCGGGGCGGGCCGCCTCACTTCCGTGGAAAGCATCGCCAACGCGGTGATTGCCACTCTCGGGGATGGAGATGATTTGGGCGGTGAATACCTGCTGGTGACGGCTGGGCCAACCCAGGAACCTTGGGACGAGGTGCGTTACCTCAGCAACAGGTCTTCCGGGAAGATGGGATATGCGATGGCGCAGGCCGGTTGTAGCCGAGGGGCACGGGTGGTGCTCGTCAGCGGGCCTACTCACCTCGATCCTCCTGCCGGGGTACAAGTGGAGCGCGTCCGCACCGCCGAGCAGATGGCGCAGGCCGTCTTGCATCACTTCGAGCAGGCTACGGTGACTTTGATGGCGGCCGCCGTGGCGGACTTCCGGCCGGTGGAAGTTATTCCGCACAAGCTCAAGAAGCAGGACGGGATTCCCCAGCTTAAGCTTGAGCAGACGCCGGATATCCTCGCGACCCTGGCTCCCCGGCGGCGGCCAGGACAAGTGGTGGTGGGGTTCTCGGCGGAGACTGAAAACCTGCTGGATAACGCTGCCGCCAAAGTGCGCGACAAGCACCTCGACTTTATCGTCGCCAATGACGTCTCCCAGCCGGGCGCGGGCTTTGATGTGGAGACCAACATCGTCACCCTGGTATTCCCCGACGGTCACACAAAACCCTTCGAAAAAATGAGCAAGCTCGAGGTCGCACAGCGAATCCTCGACGAGGTCGTGGCAATACGGAAGGCAGTCGGCAGTATGCAGTCGGCAGATGGGCAGATCGGTAATTAGGTTGTAGCCCTTTCCCCCTTGGGGGAGAGGGTGGGCGGCAGTCCCGATGCACTTCATCGGGAGGCGGACCGGGTGAGGTGGTTCTACTCAAGAGCCGAATAATGGATGACGGGCTAAAACAGGAACTTACCAATTGGTTGGAATTCTACCGCGAACTCGGGATCGAGGAATTCTACCGTCGCGACCCAGGGTCCCTGGCTAAAGCAGGGCCCGTCCCGCCACCTGCCGCTCCCTTGGCTGTTGCGCCTATCGACACGCCTGCGCCGACGCATGCAGGTTCGTCCATACCTCGTGCCGTCCCTCCGCCTCGGGTCGAGGTCTTGCCGATCGTGGCCGCGGCCACACCCATAAGGCCCCCCGTGGCCTCCTTCAGCCTCTTCGAAACACCGGCGCCAAAACCGACAGGCCCCGAGACGCTCGAGCAGATCCGTGCCGACCTGGGCGATTGCCGGCGCTGCAAGCTCGCCGGCGGCCGGAAAACTATAGTTTTCGGGGATGGGAATCCACACGCCGAATTGGTGTTTGTGGGAGAGGGCCCAGGGGCTGACGAAGACGAGCAGGGCCTGCCGTTTGTGGGGCGCGCCGGGCAGCTCCTGAATCGCATGATCCTGGCAATCGGCATGAAAAGGCAGGAGGTCTACATCTGCAATATCGTCAAGTGCCGGCCTCCTGGAAATCGCACTCCGGAAAAGGATGAGGTTGAAACTTGCTCGCCCTTCCTCTTCCGGCAACTCGAGACCATCAAGCCGCGTTTGATTTGTTGCCTGGGCGCTCCCGCAGTCAAGACCGTCCTGGGAATTAAGGAAGGCATTACCAGGATTCATGGCCAGTTCTACGATTTTGCACATTCCAAAGCCCTCGCCACCGTTCACCCTGCTTACGTTTTGCGCAGCCCCCGCGAGGAGAAGATCCTGCGCGAAGACTTCGAAAAAATCCGCGAGTTCCTGAAGCGCAAATAACACCGAACAAGCTCGGGATGTCGTCACAGTTCGAACGCCACCATCTGGTGCCCTTGAACCGAGGGGATGACGACACTCGCATAGCCATCCTTGTAATCGAGCTTCAAGCTCTGCCGTTGGGGGGCTAGGACGACCTGCTTGGGCCTCTGGTTCGTTCGCAGGGCAATGTTCACGTTGGAGAGTGGAATGGCCTCCTCGACAATATCGAGGTCCGGAGCGCGCCTTTCTGCCGGATAATGCAGCACGTGCACGATGCGCCTTCCATTTTGTTCCGTGACCGTCAGTTCCGCCGTCGAAGGAAGGTCCGTCTTAACCAGCGGGTTGGGCAGAAGGCGTTGGATGCAGTTTCTCACCAAAAGCTTCTGGACCTCATAAGCATTATTCGCATAACCGCTGAACACGGGGAATGAGATGTAGATGAGATTCCCTTTCTGCGCCGCGGCCACATGGTCCGTAGGCTGATCGTAAGCGGTTTGCTGGTGCGAGCTGAAGTGCTGGTAATTGCGGTCGAAATAGGGCTTCCAGATGCGGGCCAAGGTGGTTGTTCCCGGCTGGGCCTTGACCACTGAACCGGGAACATAGGTGAAATGGACCATGGGCGCGATTCCTGCGTTGGCGCCTTCCAGCACCTCCATGTAGTCGCCCTTGTTACCCTGATTCGGTGAAGGCCCAAGGTAATCCAGTCCCAGTTCAGTCAGCGCAAACTCTTTGCCCGCGGCGTCCAGGCCCGACTCGTGGCTCAAAATCAGCTTCCCTCCGCCTGACAGGTAAGTTCTCACTTTGCTCAGCAAGTGGTCGTCAAAACGATGGCCGTCCGGAAGAATGATGACTGCATAGCGGGAGAAATCCGATTCGTGGTCGAGCGTGTCGAATTGATGGTGCAGCTCTTCCAACAGGTTGGTGATTCCCTCATCCGAGGGCGCGACGCTGGCCGGCACAACGAAGTGGGCGGTCGAGAGGTATCCGATTTCAGTCACCGCCTTCGCTCCCGTGCACCACGGCTCTTTCTCCGCCACGCTCTTATAGGTCCGTCCAATCCGCTCATACGCCGGCTTTACAAGCTTTCCGCGCGGGTGGAGTTGGTCGCCTACTGAGCACTTCCCGGCTTGCGCCAGCATCCGAAAACATTCGTAGTCCAGTGCCGCCTGATTCCGCAGGCCTCCGAAATCGCCCCAGCTTCGATGGAACCGGGCGTCCATGCCCAGGTAATCCAGGCCCAAATTCCGCACATAGCGGGACATGATCGCGAAGTGCGAGTACCCCCACCCGCCGCCCGGCAAGGACTCGACTTCAACCTGAGTGAGATATTTCAAATAAGGCCGCATTCCAATCCGAACCCGGCCGTTGAAGAACATCAGAGCGTTGGGCCGGTAGCGCTTGGCGGTGGAATAGAGCCGGTCGATCGTCCTCAACAGGACCATTTCGCCATGCTTCGAGCGGTCCTCCAGCCTCGACGAATCCAGGCCCAGCTTCTCTCTCTCCTGCATGCAGTAATGACAGAAGCACCCGAAACTCGAATACTCGAGGATATCGAACCACAAGCCGTCCACTTCGTAGTTCTTGGCTACCTCTTCGGCTTGCGCGGTTACATAATCAAGATAGGGAGTGTTGGGGCAGACGCGTTTCCAACCTGCCTGGAGCGGCTGGGCTCCGTCGGCCCGCCCTTCTTCGTTCAGCACGCGCCAATCGGCGTGCTGCTCGGCAGCGTACTGGTCCCACATGATTGTGATGTAGACGGGCGTCAGGATGTCCGCCTTGTGGCAGGCCTCAATCATCTTTCCCAGCAGATCGAATTTCAGCCCCGGATGCATCGGGCCGACCTTGCTGGGGTAGTAAGCCATGCCGTGGTGACACTTGGCAAAAATGTTAATGGAATTGACGTGGGCGCCCTTCAGAACCTGCACGAATTCGTCGGCGTCGAAATCCGCTCCCACGTCAGCGATGAGCGGCGAGGTATGAAAGTCCAAATGAACCTGCCGAAAGCGCAGCTCTCCTTCCTTGGGTGGGTTCTGCGGAAGCGGTACATTGGGTTGGGGGCCGGCGCTTAATGCTTCAGCAACAGGCGGCATCGAGGCCCAACCGGCACTCAGGCCGACTGACTTGACAAACGAACGCCGAGTTAGAATATGCATCCTTGTCTCCTCCCTGATCAAATACGGTCCTAGTCTGTGGAGTCTACAACAAGAGGGCAGGAAGGGCCAATTCAGAACGCATGGCAATTCTCCGCTTGCGCAAACTGAGGAGCAGGTTTACCCTCCTCGATGGACTCGGCGCTGCGTCAATTATGCTCTCCAGTTCAAATTGCTGACTCTTCGGTAGGCGCACACTGCGCTGACCTGAAGACTAGCGTGACAGCGCGGACGCTGGGAAGCGCGCATCGCAGGAATCGAACACATCGGGCGCCACAAAGATCCAGTGGGAGGGAAGCCATGCGGAAGGGTCGGGTCGGAAGGCAGGTCTTTCTTTTTGCACTCACGGTCGGTTATTTGCTGATCGCGATGTCGTCGATAAACGGCGCGGAGGGCGTAGCCCCGCCCCAGGCCGCACAGAAATCAGAGGACGCGCGGACGGCTTGGTACCGGGAAGCGAAATTCGGAATGTTCATCCATTGGGGTCCGTATTCAGTAGCCAGCGTGGAGGCTTCGTGGCCCATCATGGAACCTGAGGCCGCCTGGCACATTACCGAACCCGAGTATGTGTCGCTCTATAAGCGGTTTAACCCCGTTCAATATGATCCCGCTGCCTGGGTCGAGTTAGCGAAGCAAGCCGGGCAACGGTACATGGTCATCACCACCAAGCATCACGACGGTTTTTGCATGTTCGACACGGCGCTGACCGATTACAAAATGACCAACACGCCCTATGGCAAAGACGTTGTCGCCATGCTGGCCAAAGCCGCCCACGATGGCGGAATGCCCCTAGGCTTCTATTACTCGCCGCCGGACATGCACCACCCCGGCTACCGGGACACCACCAAGCTTGTCAAGGACAGTTGGCACGGCGACCCGAGCCGGCCGGAGTGGTCTTCCTACCTTGATTACATGGAGGGCGAACTTCGCGAATTGCTGACCAAGTATGGTCCCGTGGCATTGATCTGGTTCGATGGTCTGGATCGAGAGGAGAAGTACCAGGGCCAGCGATTTATCAGCTTGATTCATGAGTTACAGCCCGCCACGCTCATCAATAACCGGATCGGGGTTGATGGCGATTTCGTGACTCCCGAGCAGCAGATTCCGGACCGGGTTCCAACCAAGAGCGGGACGGAGGATTTTCAGCTTTGGGAAACCTGCATGACGATCAACGACACCTGGGCTTACAACAAAAACGATCAAAAGTACAAGTCCGTGAAAGTGCTCATTCAGGACCTGGCTAACGTGGCGAGCAAAGGCGGCAATTTCCTCCTGGATGTCGGCCCCACGCCGGAGGGCACAATTCAGCCTGAATTCGTTGAACGCCTCCAGGCGATGGGACAGTGGATGAAGGTCAACGGCGATTCCATCTACGGGACGACCTACGGGCCGTGGCAAAACCTCCCCTTTGGAAGGACCACGGCGAAGGGCAAGGCGATTTATCTCCACGTGTTCGACTGGCCGTCGAAACCCGAATTGGAATTGCCCGCTCTGACGAGCCACGTCTCCCGAGTCACCCTGCTTGCGACGGGCCACAAACTCCGCTTCAAGCAAAAGCAGGATCGCTTGCTGATCACCGTACCTTCCGTGGCGCCCGACCCGAACGACAGCGTATTGCGAATCGACACAAAGTAGGCCCAACGAGTCAAGAGCGACGAACCGCCGGTGCGAGGCATCTAAACGAACGACGGTCAAAACATGAGAGCTTTCCGGCACAGATTTATAGCAACCGTGGCTGTGTTGGCGTGCCTGACGTGGGTATCACTGCCGGCCTCAGCCGCCCAGAAGCTGTTTCTGAAAGATGGGACCTTTCAACTTGTTTCCAGCTACGAGGTGAAGGGGGACAGAGTCCGCTACTATAGCGTTGAGCGCTCCGAGTGGGAAGAAGTTCCCTTGTCTCTGGTTGACCTCGAGGCCACGAAGCGCGAGCAGGAGGAAGAGAAATCGGTCCAGAAGAAACAACTCGAGGAAGGCCACGAGATTGCCAAGGAACGCTTCTACAAGCCTCCGGACACGGGATTCGAGGTTGCCCCAGGCATTCACCTGCCCGGCGACGAGGGGGTCTTCGCGTTCGACGGAAAGCGCGTAATCCGGTTGATTCAATCCACCCCTGAAGTGGTCACCGACAAGCGGCGGGCGGCGTTTGCCATGGCCGTTCCCGGGCACTTGTTGAAGAGCGAGATGATCCTTGAACTTCCTGGTACCAAGGCTGCCGTGCGGCTACAGCAAGCGATGCCGACGTTTTACGTTCAGTCCAGCGAGGGGCTAGGCGCCAAGATGGAACTGATTCCCGTGAAGGTTGTGAAAGAGTCGCGAATTGTGGAAAGGGTCGAGGCAAGCCGCGCCGGCCCGGGAAAAGCATCGCCAGCTTCTGCTGAGGTGCAGTTGCAGCGCACACAGGTAGCTCCCGGTCTTTACTGTCTGAAGCTCCTACAGCCCCTCGACCCCGGAGAATACGTGCTCGGTGATCTGGCGCAGCAGGGCATCGACTTGGCGCTGTGGCCCTTTGGGCTGTTTGAGCTCCCGAGCAAGAAACCCGCGACGAGACCTCCTCCAAGTCCTTCCGATCAAGAATAGGCGCTCCGTCAGACGATGTCTTGCCGGCTTTCATCCCACTGCACACTGCGGCCCAGGCGATAGGAAGCATTGGCCATCTGGCAGGTGATGGCAGACCGGAACCCGAGTTCGAAGGGGCAATTGGGTTCCTGGCGGCTGCGCATGCAGTCGAAGAAGTTCTGCATGTGTGCCTTGGTCATTCCTCCGTCTCCGATCCCTGCGACGTCCGGAACCGCAGGAGCAGCCTCGGCTGACGCTTGGGAATGGCGCCTCTCCTGGGGCACGTAGCGCAATCCGTCCAGCTCCTTGCAGAGAAGTGTCCCTTGGTTGCCCAGCAGAAGGTCTTCACCTTCCCCATAGAAGTTGTTGCCGAACATCGAATTCCAAGTGAACAAAATCTTCTCGGGCTGATGCATGCAGGCGCACATGGTGTCGGGAAGCTGCATCTTCGGCGAGAGGTAGTTGTCACCCGTCATCATGACGCGGGCCGGGATTTTCAGTTTCAGCGCCTTGTACCAGAAGCCTACCTGGTGGACCATATTTTCGAACACGTTCCCGCCCGAGTAGTCCCAATAGAAGCGCCAGTTCACGTAGCGCTCGGGATCGAAAGCATAATGGTCAGCCTCGCCTTCGAAGGCCTTCCAATCGAGGTGCTGGGTATCGCAGTCGGCGGGAATCTTGCGCAACCAGCCGCCGTAAGGCGCGTTGCGGTAATGGTGGGTGTGAAGAGCGGTGATGACACCCATGCGTTCGGGCGTCGCGTACTCGCACGCCTTGGGTTGCGCCGGACCGCTGGTGGATTGAATTCCAATCTGCACCACGCGGCTCGAGCCTTCGAACGCTTTGCGCATGCGCCGGGCGTGGTC
>Ga0181535_10002224_pt1 | contig 24082 bp, 16 predicted proteins | sample PEATcosm2014_Bin_44_FD_119774 | JGI IMG/M metagenome (GOLD analysis project Ga0181535, IMG submission 119774) | Peatland microbial communities from MTU Mesocosm Facility, Houghton, MI, USA - PEATcosm2014_Bin17_30_metaG | ecosystem: Environmental > Terrestrial > Soil > Wetlands > Peat | place...
CTCTCGCGCTGAAGAATCGAGCTGATCGCTGCTGCCTGGCGCGTCATTGATGCGTCCCAGTTATCAAAAATGAGGTGGTAGTGCGACGCGAACTCGTCGTAGAAGCGGCTTACGGTATCGTCCGTCATCCACTCCAATATAGACGAGCCGGCCACCTTGACGCCTGACGCCAGTTCGGCGGAAGTGGAAGCCCAAAAGCCCGGTTAAGTCCCGTTGTGGGAAGCTTGGCTGCATGGTCCCAAATCGCTGGGTTGGCCGTCGGACCTGACGGCACGCGAGATCGCACGCCTGGCGAAGCGGAATAGAGGCTGATCTCACGTCTTATCAGCCGGTCAATGGGCAGACCTTCCGGAACGCCGATTTCGAGTCTTTTGTCCGAGTGGCCGACCAACGGTTCGGAGCATGGCTGAGGGGGCCACTTCCAGGAGTAGCGCGTTTTGCGACCATGTGCCCACCCTTGGGCTGCGCCGCAAAGCCGATTTGAATGAAGCCGCCCGCGCGGCGGACGCTCCGCCTGGGTATTGGTAGCGGCGTAAATCGGATCACGCTATACCAAGCGAGATGGCCTGGCGAACGCGGCGCATCTGCGATGTCCGAAACGGATCGCTCCAAGTGCCATCGGCTTGGTGCAGCAGCTCCCACGCTTGTTGCCGGTAGTGGAGAGTGTACTGCCCGGAAAGCGGCGACTAGTCGGACAGCGCCGCAAAAGTCTTGTTGCATGGACGACTTCGGCCCCGCCGAATCCAGATCTGTTGGGTAGCAACGCGAAACAACTGGTGTTTGCCCCATCGTGTCGCTGATCGGTCGCGGGCGGAATCCCGGCGGTTCCTCGGCCGCCTGCGTCAGGGCAGGGATGCCGGATGCTACCGTTACTGTTTAGTGGCTTCCTAATTCCAGATTGCGATGCTCGTTGCATTCGCGCTCGATGCGGGCAATCAGTGTCGAGATCTCCTCCGAGGTTGTCTCCTGAAAGCCGAACGTAAGCAACTGACGACGTTCGGCCTCCCATCTACGGTAAATCCCAGACACGATGCCCCCGGATTTCGTCACTGGAGCGGGGTCACCAAGTTTGCGCAGTTTCAATGCAATCCGCACCAAGGCGTCACGCAGATGCGCGTTGAATCGCGGCAGGAGGTCGCGGACATCTCCGAACTTCGCTAACGTGTTTTGCGCTTGTAGATCGATGATCAGGCGGCGCACTTCCGGAGATCGCTGGTCGTCCGGCATGTTCTTGAGGTACACCATCCTCTCGCGATACGGATTGTTGAGTGCGGCGCGGTATTCGAGTTCTGTGGCCTCGCTGTAGATTGAGCCGAATAGCCCGACATAGATCATCGACCGGTTCACTTTGTCGATCATCAACTCGCGCACCGGTGCGGATTCCGGCGGCCAGTCCTCCGCGTTCACTGGTTCAAGCATGGAATAAGCCTTAATGCTTTCCACCATCAACGCACGTTCGATTTCGAATTCCGATTGCTTGCTACTCAGGAAGACCTCGATAGCGTCCATCGATCAGAGCACCTTTCCCTCGCCGCCAAAGATCTGGTAACCCGACCAATAAATGGCATCCGTCGAAGTTAGGTTCCCGCTGATGCAGTCGCGCTGGGTCCAGGCTAGCGCTTGATTGGGCGGCATCTCAGCGAGGTATGCGTAATACTTCTGGAAGAACAATACAGCGGATTTCTGCTCCACCTCCCAGAGACAAGCTAGCACGGAATTCGCCCCGGCCCTGTGAAATTGCTGGGGGAAGCTGACCGCCCACCGTCCGGGTAACAGGAAGTTGTCGGCGGACCAGCAGGCTGATAACGTGAGATGCCGTAACTGGTCAAAGCGGCGGGAGGCTATCTCCGTGATGCTCAGCACTTCATGATTTGGCGGGTGAGGCGCCAGCACCAGGCCGGTAGCATCCGGGCGGTTGGGAACATGTACGCCGTGACAAGCAATGTGCGCGAAGGTGCACGATTGTAGTTCGGCCGCCACTGACTCGCGGTCAGCCGCTTCGTTTCTCAGATCGATCAGCGGAGCAGCGCCGGTCCAGGCGCGGAACGCCGGCAGTTCCTCGGCCGTCTGCGTCAAAGCAGGGAAGCCGGGTACTTCGGCGGACACTCCCACGAACAGTGCCTTCGCGGGTTTCGCGCGCCGGCGCCGCTCCGGCGCGCGCTCGGCAGCATGAATAGACAGCGCGAACCGCTCGACCAGGTACCGATCCTGGTACTTCAAGGCCGCGAACGGAAATCCGTGGAGGCTGTCGTCCGGGATGATGCGCAACGATTTCACGCGGCTCGAAAGCAAGTCCAGCGCGCTCCCGATCTGCAACGCAGCACCGAGATCGCGCGCGACGGCCGCGGATTCAGCCTGGAAATCGCCTCCAGTCCGCAGTCCCGTGATCCATTCGTGCCACGTCCTGACCAGCCCGCGTAGTTGCACGCGGGAGACCGGGCTGACGCCAAAACGCAAGCGAAAGCGGGTTCGAACGATCGCTAATACGCGGTCTGGCAGAACCAGGAACTTTAGTGTGGCCGTATCCGCGGGTTGGGCGAACTGCTCCAGGGCCGATGCGAGGAGAGACGCGTCCTTTCCCTTTCCGGAAATCTCCTCCTTGAAACGGTCGATCCGCTTGGAGATCGCGTTCAGATGCCTGGCAAGCTGCAACCGGCGATAGAACCGCAGCGGTGGCAGGCTGGCGTCGGCCCGCTTCTTCGCCGCAATCAGCCCATCGATCTCCGCGGCCAGGTACTCTTCGTCCGTGGTCCACTTATTGAGGTTGAAGATGGCCTGATCTGCTGGCGCGAGAGTCGCAGTAATCTGATCCAACAGCGTTTCCGAGAGAAGTGCTAACTGAGCCTGTTCGGCGGGCAGCGCGTTCGTGCGTGCCAGACACCATCCCAACACGCGCTGCAGTTGCCATAATTCCGGCTTCATGCTGTGCGCCGAATAAATCGGCAGCAGTTTCCGTAGTGAGACCGCGGCAGTCTCATAATTCTGCTCGTAGTAGCAAAGCAGCGCCTCGAAGGCGTCCAGCCGGATTGCGACTAGCCTTGAATCGGAATGTTGAAAGGTCTGCCGCATTTCGCTGAGCGACGCGCGAGCGTTCGACACCTTTCCCCGGCCCAGTTGCCAGTGCGCTGCGAGTAGCCGGTCCTCAAAGAAGGCGAGAAAGCTGGCCGCTTGCGGAAGGTCGAGGCTGGACGGCAACGAAGCGCCTCCATCCGGATGCTCGTCGGGCTCGCCAAGCCAAATCTGCGCCACCGACCCGGCGATGGATAGGCCCTCGGCGAGCGACGCCAACCGCGCACGCCCGGCCGCCATTAAGGCTTTCGCGCGGGCGATCGTCGCCGGGTCGTCGCGCGCCTGCGCGATGGAGATGGCGCGCTCCAGGTTGGCCTGGGCCTCCCGGGTCTTATTCAGGAAGATCAGCATCTGGGCCAAGTTCAGCCGCGCTCTGGATTCGGCGAGATCGAACCCGCGTTCCGAACAGACGTGCACGATCCGCTCTAAGTCCGCTTGCGCCGGCCCGAACTCGCCGCGGAGCAAACGAAGCTTGGCGAGAGTTTCACGCACCCGCACGTAGAGCGCGGGATCCCCGAATTCGTCGCTGGCGGCGATGAGTGAATCGAGCTCGTGCTGCGCCTCGGCGAGATCTCCTTTCTCGAGGAGTGCCACGGCGATGGACGCCCGCAGTATGGGAGCGGCCCGCTGCGCGAGATCGGGCACCGTTTCAGCGGTAAGCGCGAGGCCTCGCCGGAACGATTGAAGGGCCTCCCCGTACGCACCGAGTGCAGCCAGGAGCGAACCCATCGCCAGGTACAACTGGGAAAAAAGTACGGCCCGGTCCGCCTCATCCGTCGCCGGCCAACACCGGCGCGACTCCCAGTCGCGCAGACCCCGTTCGGAGAATTCGATCTGGTCGATGCCTCCGAGTGTCGATTCCATTGACCGGAGAGTGGCATTCGCTTCGGACAGATCTCCCGCGCCAATCTCAATCAGCATGCGCTTCACCGACGCGTAGGTGCCCCCGTAGGCATCGCCGGCGGCGCTGCTCAGGGAGGCCATGGCCGAGAGCAGCTCGCGGCCCGCGCGGGTATAACCGAGCGGCACGGCGAGATCCGCGAAACGGTCTATAACGACGAGATGTGCCGCTCTCAAGGCCGGAAGGCGGCTGCCCTCGATCCGGATCGAATCCTGGAGAATGGTGCGGTAGGCGGCGAGGGCGCCATGCCAATCCCCCTTCCTGGCCAGGCCCTCGGCCATCTGAATCGCGTTGTCGAGCGTTCGAACCGCGGCAGCCGGCATCGTTTTCAGTCGAGTTGCGCCGCGTGCTGTGGATCCACTACCAGGTAGACCGGCTGCTTCCCGCACTCCGCCCGAGTGTCTTGCGCCGCGCAAGGCCGGTTGTTGTACGCGCGATAGGCTTGATTTCCCACATTGGCGCCAGGGTTAGTGGCAGTATCCACGTTGCGCAGCGTGACCTTTCCGTCGGGCATGTAGATCTTGGCCGGACGAAAGAAGGCCACCTCTTCCTGCTCCAGCCGGATGACGACCGGAAGCCGCCCCTGTATCCCGATGTGCAAAGCCTGTTGGATGGCGGCCGGCGAATCGAGATTGGAGAGAGCGGGCGTGTCCTGCACGTAAACCGGAACGTCGCCGGACGGCAGATTCGAGACGCGGGCGCCTTTCCAGACAGTCGACGGATGGTACTCGATCTGAAGCCTGCCCTTGTCAGAACTCGCCACGGGTAATCCATCATGAACGGCGCCGGTGGTCCTTAGATCGTTCCAATCGCCGAACTTCGCCAATTGCACCAGATCGTGACGCTCGGCGTCGCTCCCCGCATGCATGATTCTGGCATTGATTTCCTCGAACAGCGCGGTGCGATCATGGACCGGCGTCTTCAATACGCCGTCGAGAGCGCGTGCGGCGCCCTCCGCGTGGCCAGCCCGCGTGAGGGCCACGGCCTTTCGCAACGCGATCTCGGGTGTGTTGCCATGCACGTTGCTCAAATCGTCCAAAACCCGCAACGCCGCAGAGTCGTTTCCTTGCGCCAGAAGCGTATCGACATGCCGCAGGCCTGTGACATAATGTTGCTCCAGAGCCGCCTTGAACATTAGAGGATTTTGAGCAAGATCGTGGGCTGCTCTCTGGAAATCTCCCGCCGCCAATTCATTGACGGATGCCAGGGTTTCCTCCGGAGCGCTCGATCCCGTGGTGGCGCGGAGCAGCTCTGGATGGTCGCGAACTTCCTGAGGAAGCTCGGACCAGCGAACGTAGTAATCGCCGGTGGCGACGTCGCGCTGCGCCTTGAAACCGCGTCCGGACAGGCGCACATCTGTGTCGACGGCGGTGGGGGGTGGGCGGGCCGCGACCTGCATGCGGACGCCCTCGGACTGGGACTGTGGGGGAGAAATGCGCACATATTTGGATCCACCCAGTTCCTCGGAGGCTTTGTCCGCGCTGTACCAGGCCAGGTCGATGCTCTTTGCATGCGGATCGACGGGAGCTACGCGCGATTGCCAGCCCACGGCGATGTCCGCGCTGGGCTGCTGTTCGGGAGCGAATTTCACCCACTGCGATGAACCCCGGAACTGCACCAGAAACTCGTGGTCGCCGGTCTGGACTGCGGCCGCTACTCGCGAATCGCTTGCGATGGCGGTCGCGGGATTCGCCGCTGTGCTCACCTTCCGGGCAAGCGAGGCCGCGGTGTCAAATTCACGGCTTTGCCACGAAACCCGGAAACTGTTCGCCATCCGTTCGATCTTCAACTCACCGATGGCCGTGTCCGCGTCTTTTGCCTCCATACGAACCGCCGAGTTTTCGAATGCAATCGACCGGCTATATTTCAGGTCGGCGATCTCCTCTTCCATGGCTCGGAACTTAGTGCCGGTCTTCAGCGTCGCATCCATCGTGTAACGCTCGGCGGACTCCGCGAACTTGTATTCGGCGCCTTCGACAGTCCTGAAGAGATCCGGAGACGACTCACTCCAATTCAGCGTGGGGCGCCGTCCAAGTTCGGCGATTTCGTCGGAAATCGCACCTCGGGCTTGAATGACTTCTCTTTCGGCCAGAGATACGCCACCCATCAGCGGGCTCGGCAGATTTGGGTCGGAACGGAGCAGAGGCAACGCTTCCGTTTTCGCGTATCCCCGCCCATAAAAGTCGACGCGATTCCAGTTCTGGAAGCGCAGGTCGGGGTGTTTGGTCACCCATTCCGGAAACCAGTTGTCTTTCTTGTAATTGACGTCTTTGAGGGGAGATAAACGTTCCAGTTGGCCTTTTTCATCGAGCCATGAGATGACAATGCTCCACTTCATGATCTCGTTTAGCCGTTCGTATTCGGGTTCGTAACGCGCGACCTCGGCGTAGTGGTCGTCCCACCAGCCCAGAAAAGCGGCGCTGGCGGGATTCGGCGCGACTTCCTTGCCTGGAGTGATCGAATCCGACGAAGCCGCGTACAAGCGTGTCGCGACTGGGGCCAGCATGATACTCTCGCCGTCGCCGCCTTTCAACGCGAATCCGCGAGGTTGCACGCCGAACCACAGGCGCGTGGACGGAAGAACTTCCATCTCCCTGCTGTAGATCGGAGAAACGGTCAGGTGCGACATGGAGTGGAAATCGGATATGTATCGATCCGGCGCGCTGCTCATGTAGTCGAGGGCCCAGAGTTTGGCGAGAAGATCGGTGTAGAAAAGGACCATGCCAACCTCGGTGCCTTGCAGCGCTCCGTCATAGCGCGCGGCCTGGTAGGCGCAGTGGGCTTTCAGGCGCAGAATGATGGACCGCGCCGCATCGGGATCGATTTTCTGGAGCAGCGAGTAAAACGCATCCATTTTGCCGTTGCCGGCCTGTTGGGCGGCTTGTTCCAGATCGGCCCGCGAGAACTGGCCCTGCGCGGCCAACAGCATCAATATTCCCAGGTCCCCCTCCAACTCGGATTGGACCTTCGAATATACGAAACTCGGATCGAGCGAGAATCCGGTATGCGCTACCACGCCCAGGCGCTCGCGCACCTGGTTGATTTCGGCTTGGACCTGCGCGAGGTCGCTGTCGCGTTCCGCTTCCAGCCGCACACGCTCAAAATCGTAATGATAGGTCTTGTTTTGCCAGCGGCTCTTGAACTCTTGTTCCTTTTCTGACGCGAACCGTTCGAACTCATCGTTCTTGGTCCGCAGTTTAGTCTGAGCCAGCCAAAGCGCGGCGGCATCGTCCAGGGTCATGGTATGGTGATGGTGGCTTGGTACTTTGCGCCCTCCGAGGCGAAGCCCCGCCGGCTGCAGGTGCGCATAGGTCAGGTCGTCGATACGGGAGAGAAAGGTCTGCAGATCGCCCAGACTCGCCACGTTGGACTCGAAATATCCGTTCTTTTCGCTGAACAGGCTCTCACCCTCGACATCGGGGCGCCGGGTGATTTCGGCGGATAGGTTATCGGGTGACGCCTCGTACTCGAACACCAGGACAGTGGCCGGTTTGTCGCCCGTGTTTTTGCGCGCCTCGTCAGCCAGGCGGGCCAGGGTCTCGGCCCGGGCGGCGGCATCCGACTTCGGGATCAGCGTAACCAGCCGGCCCTTTCCAATCGATCTCGAGCGAGTGTCGCCGTAATCGAACGAGCCGACCGGCCGAAGATATTCGTAGCGCACCGGTGGCAGGTCGAACAGGCTCTGGTTCAGCTCCGGCGGAGACAAACCCGCATCGGAAATGACCGTGGTCAGCAGCCAGTCTTTCACCTGGTCCGCATACTCTCTGCCGGTCAACTGATTCACGGCTTCGTCGCCCACGCCGATCTCGATATACCGGGGCTGATTCACCGGGAATCCCGCGAACGCGACCACTGCCGGCCGTGACCCGAGGTCTTTTTTTCTGCTTAGCACCGAGGAAATCAACACGACGCCGAGGATGGCGCCGAGGACGCTTGCGATGTTCAGTACTCGTTTCATAAGTCACCACCTATTGAGTCTGACCTGTGAGTTGTCGGTAGTGCCCCACTCGTTTGAGTGCGGCCTGGTCCGGAGTTCCCGGAATCCCGGAAAACCACCGCACCAAAGCTTCGGAGTAGAGGCTTTTCACCTGGGGCGTGCGGTCGTCATAGTGCAGAGCGGGATGGCTCAGAAAGTCCTCGCTGAAGTCCACGACGTGCGTGTAGTCGCCCGCATTGGACGCGGCAATCACGGCACGATATGCATGGTCCTGGCGCGACCTCCGCACCGCATCGAAGACAGTCAGGCTCAATGCGCATAGGAGCACCAGCAGAGCGGCGGAAGCCTGGATCTTCAAGGGCATCCCCTGGCGGCTGAACATCCAGAACAGGAAGGGTTCATCGCCGCGGACACGTTTTGTGGATTCGAATTTGAAATCCGGCAAGTTGTCGGCGGTCGGGGGCGTAACCAGCTCCGGTGCGGGTTGCTCCGCGGGAAAGACGCGGCGCGCCAGAAGGTCGATGGCTGGGCGCGGGTCCAGGCCGGCCAGAAGGGGTTCCTGCGCAATCTGATCGTTAAGAAGGTGCTCCAGTTGCGCCCGATCCGAAGGCGCTTTCCCGAGGACCTCGGTCAACGCGACATACAACCGGGCCGCGCAGGCGTCCCATTCCGTCGCGGCTTCTTTGCTGTATCCGGCCTCGAGCCAGATGCTCTTGTTACGCGCCGCAATCGCGTCCTGCTGTAGCTTGGTCCTTTCCGCGGAGCTGATGTACTGGTTCACTGGAGTGAATCCGCGCGTGGCTTCATTAGCCAGTTTCTGGCCTTCTGCCGTGAGGCGCTTATTGTAGCCGGTCCGCACTTGTTGGAGCACGACTTCCATGCGCGCACGCAACGTCTTCATGTTCTCCACCAGGCGCGCGTCTGTCTTGGCCGCCTCCTCGTCGCCCGGCAAATAGTCCATGCCTTTTTGCGATTCGACGAGCGCCTCGGAGAGTTCATTGTTATTGGCCAGCGCGATAGCCCGGAGGTGGCGCAGGCGTCCGACTAGGGTAAAAGCGAGCGGGATCCAGGGATATTGAACCCGAAGCTGCTCTATTCGTTCGATGCCAGCCTTTAGCTTCCTGGCATCCCGAGGCTTCAGCGGGCCATCGGTGAGGCCATCCCTGGCGCTCTGAAATTCGAGCAGAATCAGTTTCTCGGGATATCGCAGCTCCTGTGGTAAGCGGCCGATCATATCGCGGGTAATTGCGATCGCGCGCGTCCAGTGTTTGGCTTCGGATTCCACATCGATCCAGCGGTCGGCAAGCGGGACCAGAAACTCTGCCTGCCGGCTGGCTTCCGTCCCAGCCGCGTCGAACACGCCTCGAAGGTACCGCACGTAAGCGAATTCCCGTTCATCCGGTCCGGGCTTCTCGGGCGAGAGTCTTGTCGCGGCGCGATATAGCGCGAGATGGGTTCTGACGAAGAGTTCGTCGACCACCGCGTCTCTCAACGCGCCGGAGCGATTCGTGTCCATGCCGGCAAATTGCGCCGCTCCAATCCAAACTTTCGGATCGCGGAGCAGTGCGCGAAGCTGCCGGTGGCTCTCAAGCCAGAAGAAATCGCTTCGATCCCATTTGCATTGAAGGTCCGCCTGGAGGGCCAGATTGCGAAAAAGAAGAAGCCGTCCAAGGCGGCCGCACTCGTCCAAGCCCTGCCCGGTCCATTTCTGGATTAAAGTCATCTCACGGTCTGCGAGTGCCATCACTCGCCCTAGCGTGGATCGGCTCGAGGTTTCGTCGCCGATGTGCGATCCAGTACTTTCCGAAGCAACTACAGGAGACATAACTCCCTCCTCCCTATTGAAGGCGCAAAATTATGAGATTTCGGGCCACACTCTCAAAATTCAATCCTCAACCAGATGCGACAGAAATCTTCCCGAATGACTGGCTGCCTGGCAGCGTCGATGAAGAGATCCCGTTCGTCCCTGGTGACCGTCCCATATTCTAGCGAATTCCATCTCCAAGCATGACTTCCTACCGGCAGCCCACCGCAACTCAGTATTTGCTTAGCCAATCCTCAGGAAGCCCCGCACGGCGGTAGCGATGGGTCTGCTCTGAGGTAATAGTGCAGTGGTAGGCGAAAACGTTACACCCTCGCGATCTGTAAAACAGGGACGAAACAGGAAATCCAGGTTCGTTCTTGCAAGCTAAGGCAAACATTCCAGGATACTTGTGTACCAAAGACAACTACCAGAATATCAGACAAGAAGCAACCTTCCTCTTTTTCCTCCTACCCGCACGCGAGGTAAAGAAGGCCCAAGTCTGCCTGACACGTTTTGACCGGCTTTTGAAGAACATCAACTTCGAGCCATGATGCCTTTCGTCTTCTATTTGTCTCCTCTGCCATCGGTTTTGACTACGGCTCTCCGGTCGTCGCTTTCACCTCTGGCCCCAACGAGGACCTCCTCGTGCGTGTCTGCTGCGTCGAGCGAACGCATAAATCCGCGCGCTCGGGCGGCCGGAAACCGCTAACGATATGCAACCACAACTGGCTCGTCTATCGACGCAGCGCCGCAGTGACCCCGAACTGATACGCTTGATTGAAGGGGGAAAGACTATTGTGCGCAAAGTGTTCACGGTTCCATTGACTATCGGACTACTCGCGATTCAGATCGTCGTGTATTCGCTGTGGCAGCCATGCGTAGCTGGCGCGCAGACCGGTCCGCCGCCCAATTCGCCGCAGACGGAGGCTCGCTCCCAGGCACGCGTCCAATTAAACAAGGGCGTCCAAGCGTTTAAGAGCGCGCTGTATCCCGAGGCGGTGGCGCACTTCACGACAGCCGTCGAACTCGATCCGAATTTCATCACGGCGCGGTTGTATTTGGCCACGGCCTACATGCAGCAATACATTCCGGGCGCCGACTCGCCGGACAACCTGAAAATGGCCAACGAGGCACAGCACCAATTCCAAACTGTCTTGGAGCAGGAGCCCATGAATGAACTGGCGATGGCTTCGCTGGCATCGCTCTGCTTCAACGAGAAAAAGTTCGATAACGCCGAGCAGTGGGACCAGAAGCTGGTCTCGGTAAACCCGAGGAACAAAGAGGCGTTCTACACCTTGGGCGTGATCGCCTGGACCAAGGTGTTCCAACCGCTTATGGAGACTCGCGCCAGGATGGGCATGAAGCCGGAAGATCGCGGCCCGCTGACGGATAACAGCGTCCGCGCGGAGCTTGCCGCCACTAACGGCCGGCTCGTCGAGGAGGGCATCAAGAACCTGGAGGCAGCCATAAGCCTCGACCCGGAGTATGACGATGCCATGGCCTACGAAAACCTGCTTTACCGCGAGAAAGCCGATCTGGAAGATTCGCCGGAAGCTTACAAGGCAGACATAGAGGCTGCCGACAACTTCTTCGGAAGGACCCTAGAAATCAGGAAGGTTAAGGCCGAACGGAACGCCCACAGCACCACGCAGGAACCAAGGTAGAGTACAGGGTCCAGACAGGATTCATGGCTAGCGGCTGGCGGGTGTCGCAACCGACCAGCACAGCCCGAAGACCACGGCATCCGGCGATTCGCGGCGGCGTTATTGTGCTGGGCGATAATGGCAAACAACGTCCTCAGAAATAGCTTTACCATACCCTTGCCCGATGGGCGTGCGCGCGCCCGCCGCCGCTCCATCGCCACCCGGCCAATCGTCAGCTTGTTTGCATATTCGCGTTTGAGCCTGATATTCTTCATCAGATCTTCCCTCGAACACTTAGCTGGAGGACCGAATGACACTTATTGGGCCGATCACGCCGGAAGAGCGCATCAACTCGTTGGACACGCTGCGCGGGTTTGCGTTGCTGGGGATTCTGCCGGCCAACGTCCTCGTCTTTGGCCTGTATTTCGCGGCGGGCTCCGATCCGACAGTGGCCGGCGGAGCGACTGGCTTAAACCTGGCCAGTTGGGCGCTGCTTCGCATCCTGATCGGGGGCAAGATGCGCTGCCTCTTCTCGATGGCCTTCGGAGCCAGCATGATCCTGCTGACCTCTCGGGCCGAGGAGCGCTCCGGGGCCACCGCCGCCGACATTTACTACGGGCGGAACCTTTGGCTGCTCCTGTTCGGCCTGGCGCACGCATTCCTGCTCTTTTGGGGCGACATCCTGTACCCATACGCTTTGTGTGCGCTGATTCTGTTTCCGTTCCGGAAGCTCCCCGCGAAGAAGCTCCTGATCATCGGCGCCCTGTTCATCGCGTTCCAGGCAGGGTGGTCGGCCGTGGACGCGTTCCGGCTCATCGAACGCCGGAACTTGGCGGCCGCCGGCGACGCCGCCCAAAAGGCAGGCAAGAAGCCGCTCGAAGAGCAGGTAGAGGCGCAGAAGGAACTGGAAGCGCAACGGAAGCAGCGAAAGCCTTCATTCGAAGAACTGGAGAAGGACGCAAAGAAGTGGCGAGGCAATCCCTTGGAAGTGATCGGCGCGCGGGCGAAAGCCCTTGCGATCTGGCACGGCCTGCCGTATTACGACCCGGTGAATTGCGACGTGTGGAGCATGATGTTCATCGGCATGGGCTTGTTCAAGCTCGGAGTCTTCAGCGCGGCCAGATCGTACCGCTTTTACGCCTGGATCGCAATCATCGGGTACCTGGTCGGGATTCCGTTGAACTCGTACACAGCCTGGCTGGCAGTGAAGGACAATTTCGACCGCGTCACTTTCGCGTTCACCCACGTGGCTTACGATATCGAGCGGCTACCGGTGGCCCTGGCGGACATGGCGCTGCTGATGATCTTGTGCAAGGCCGGCGCGCTCCGGTGGCTGACCAGCCGTCTGGCCGCCATCGGGCAGATGGCGCTGAGTAACTACATCTTGCAGTCGGTGGTTTGCACGTTCGTATTTACCGGCTACGGGTTCGGCTTGTACGGGCGGCTGGAGCGGTATCAGTTGTACTACGTGGTTGCGGGATGCTGGGCCATGTCTCTGGCGGCGAGTCCCATTTGGCTGCAGCATTACCGCTTTGGGCCGCTCGAATGGTGCTGGCGGTCGCTGACATATTGGAAGAGGCAGCCCATGCGGATTCGGCGCCCGTCCGGCGCGCCAACGGCGGCGGAAGCAGTCGCCTGAGACTCGGCCCTATTACAATTGCGGGCATTCGGAAAGAGGCCGAAGCCGATATTGCCTGTAACTGGCCAATCACTGCCAACTCTTAGCCTAAAAGTTGTAGGTGGGGTCGGCGGCCTGCCGATTCGCTCCAGCGGCGGCCATAAACCTGCTCATAGAGCCATCGGAGAAGAAAATGAGAAAACTGGTTCTTACCGTGCTGTTTGGCTTTGCCCTAGGGCTGGTACCTGCTCATGCGGAGGTCGTTATCAGGCTTCGGCCGCCGGTTAGCATTCGGGAGCATCGCACCTATCGTCCAAGCCCGGATCACGTCTGGATTGGGGGATATCACCGCTGGGATGGCAACGCCTACGCTTGGCAGGCAGGCCGGTGGGAAGTGCCGCCACGCGCCCGTGCGAGATGGATTGCTCCCCGATACACGCACCGCCGTGACGGGTATGTCTATTCGGAAGGTTACTGGCGGTAGCTCTTCGTTGTGTCCGTGCTCGGTCATTTGACCGCCCGCGGTCATGGCATCAGTTTTGCCAGTGGCGATGGCTTCCCCGATCGAACTCCAGCAGCGTGCGCGAGGCGATCGAGGCAGTGCATCCATGGCGTGTGGCTGCGTGTTCGCAAATTGAAAGCTCGCCCGGGGGGACGAAAACGTTGCCCGAGCTGGATTTCGGATGCGACCATACAGCCAGACGCATGCCGAGGGCAGCGTGGCTTTCGCCTCTCGCGCGATGTGGCCTCCTTCGCAACTGCGCACCACTTCGTAATCCAGATTTGGATTTGGAAGCGTTTTCCGTAAGACTCTCCTCACGTCGCGAGGCAGGCCGTGATGCACATCCGGGAGATGATCTAGTTTCTCCCAAAAACCGTTTGGGGCTCGAATGCCTTAACCCCTAGTCGATCCAGGTTTTTTTCATGTTCAGCAAGAACAAATGGGAACCCCCCGGCTTTCAGCGCGTTCTGATATCCCTCCAAAATCGTACTGCAGCCTTCTTTGAATCCGATTGTCAGTTTTTTCCGAGTCGATAACAATCTTTACGCTGGCCGCCAGGCGCACAGATCATTTGTGTAAAGCAAAGGATAGGATTCGTCGAAATCATCGACACCCCAGGTGCCCCCAAAGTATTGGCAGCAGAAGATCTCCATGTCGGCAGTTTTGGAACCTGGCGCGACACGGAGGGTCGGCTGTCAGTTGACGACTGCCACTGGGCCATGCGTTGCCGCTGCGCTACGTCAGGCGGAACCTTTCGCTACTTTCATTTCTATCTAGGGAAATCGAACGGACGCTTGTGCGGGCGGTGAATTTAGCCTTCGTAATCCTGCTTTGTTGTGCCGTGCTTCTTTACCGCCTTCGCTGGGGGCACTTTCACCGCCGCCTTCTTGGTAGCGGCCTTCTTCGGGGCGCTCGTCGTCCCGGAGGATGCTTGCAAACTCACAGCCTCCTTCGCCCGAGTGACAGCGGCCTTCGCATCTTGAAGCACTTCTCGTATGTGGGGCGCACTTGCTGAATATCGCTCCATCAAATCCGATATCAACGCCTCGATCTTGGCTAGTCGCTTGAGGGCCTTATTCGCTTTCATGACCACTCCTCTCAGTCAGGTGGCGATGGCCCGAAGGAACATCGCCAGAACGATGCCGTCGCTTTTCAGAGCGAGAACAGTCCTAACTAAGAAACCGTTAACGATTCTTGGACGATTGAAGTATAACACTTCGGAAGCATCGGCTACGGGCTGGCCGGTTACCCGGCGCCGTGAGAAACTCTCAGGGGCGCAGTCGGCTGGGTGGGGAGGACGCTGAACGTTAACCACCGCTCTCTTCAAGCCGCCCGGCCGCCCGCATCTCGGTTGACCAGCGGCGAGCGCACCAGGTCTGGCGCGTTTGCAAACACCCTGTACGCACGCAATGGCTGGAACGTCGAAAACGTGGTGGTAATCAGTTTCGAGCAGATTGACGGCGCGGCGGAAGGTCGGCGTAAGCTGTTCGGCAAGCCCTGTCACACATCCGAATGGGTGGCAATAACGCGGGGGGCTTGCACTTTCCACCTATCGCTCAGGCCCTTCGCTCGATGTGATGACCACGCCTGAGCGATTGGCGCTGAAGGAGTGCGAGCGGTAGGCCGCACCCGATACACCGCCCGCGGCCGGCCGCGCGCCTTCAACGATGCCCCACCGGCCATCCCGCCACTCGACGCGGCCCATCGGACCGCCGCGGCCCGCAGCCAGGAGCACGGCTGGCACACCATTTTCCAGAGTGCGCCGTGAATCCGGGACGTCGGCGCGCGGCCACTTACCGGGATGCCGGTTCGCAGCCTGCACGCCCGTGGCGGAGTAACGCCCGGCGATCACTTCCGGACGGCCGCAGTCGCGGTGGCATAACGCACTTCGCGCCGTCCGCTCCCGGCGGGTGGCGTCCCATCCGGCAGCGTCGGCGAGTGGCACTTCACCGGCACGCGGACGCGCCTGCGCGACCGCGGCCGAGGTGACTGGGCGGGTGCGGGCGGCGATGAAGGATCGACGCCGCGGGCTGGAATCCACGCGGACAATGTTGCGGCACACTGTGGGGCGTTATAAGGAAGGGACCGACGAAATCCAGTTCGTGAATGAAGAGCCCCACCAGACTTTACCTCCGTGCGCGCATCGCCCAAGGTTGGGCAGAATAGAAGAGAGGTGACGGAGAAGGAGCGAGTCTATTACGAGCGGCGGGCGCCAGAATACGATGACTGGTACCTGGGCACGGGTTTGTTCGCCGCGCGGGTCCGGCCGGGCTGGCACGAAGAACTGGAGGCGTTGCGAGTCTTTCTCCGGGCGCCTTCTTTACGTTCTGTGCTGGATGTGGCGTGCGGGACGGGATTCCTCACGCAGCATATGACGGGACACGTCGTCGGGCTGGATCAGAGTCCCGGCATGCTGCGGATAGCGCGCAAGCGGGTGCCGGGCGGCTGCGTGCTGCAAGGTGATGCGCTACACCTGCCCTTTGGCTCGCGCGCGTTCGAGTGTCTTATGGCGGGTCATTTCTACGGGCACTTGGACCAGGGCATGCGCGAGCGGTTTCTGGCAGAGGCGTACCGGGTCGCAGAGCGCATTCTCATCATTGATGCGGCATGGCGGGATGAAGTGCACGCGGAAGAGGTGCAGGAGCGCGTGCTGCTCGATGGTTCCCGGCACAGGGTTTATAAGCGCTACTTCAGGCCGGCTCAACTGGCTGAGGAACTCGGCGCCGCGCGCGTGGTGCATGCCGGCCAGTGGTTCGTGGCTGTGATGGCGTGACCCGATTAAACGAAACCAGGCCGGGGCATTATCCGGCCTTGTCGGTACCCATTCGCGACGCGCGGGAGGTGCCACTCCCATGATTTGAGCGTGTGTCGACCAGTCTTATCGGCCCGATGAATGTCACCCGCGCTGTCCTGCCGGTTATGCGAAAGCAGCGTTCGGGCGTGATCATCACGATCGCCTCAACTGCGGTCCTGATCGGTTTTGAATTCGGTGCCGCCTACGCTGCGTCGAAGTTCGGCCTTGAGGGCTGGATGCAGTCGCTGTAGGCCGGGATCGAACCGTTTGGTATCGATACCATCACTGTCAATCCGGGCTTCTTTCGCACTGAGCTTCTGACTGAGGAGTCAACAAATTTCGCAGAGCGGACGATCGAGGACTACAACGACGCGCAGAGCGAAGCAGATGGAATTTTGGAAAGGCGACAACGGTCAGCAGTCCGGCGACCCCGCCAAGCTCGCACAGGCATTGATTACGACGGCTGCCCGGCGCGAAGGCGGGCAGCCGCCGCAGACATCGGTGCGGGACATGGGCTTGTCGGTAAGGTCGCCCGTCTTGCCGATCGCGGGGCGGAACAGCGGTCCCTGGCGATCGCCGCGGAGGCCTGCAGTTGCTCACGTATATCTCGTAAGTCTTCATCTCTTATCCAGTTTTTTCCGAAATCGCGGTCAACTCCGAGCAGGGGGGCGTCTTCGCCGCCAACATGCGAAGTGCCCTGCCGAAAGCTGCGCTCATTCGATATCCACGATGTCCGCGGTGGATCTGAACCCCCAGAGTACTGTAAAGGCCAACTAATTGCGGCGGCTCGGTGAAGGTCGCCGCAGATGGTCTTCGCCATCCCGCGCTTACGGCGCAGGCGGCGGCATTGTGCCCACAGCAGGTGAGGAGGTCTGATAAGTCGAGGTACTGCCCGTCTTTGTGATGTACACCTCCGCTGAGCCCAGGCAGGCGGGAGCTACACCTTGACCGCCGGTTGGATTGTTCGGCGTGATCTGCGGAACATATTCCTGGCGGCCCGACTTGGTGTACTTATTGGGATTGAAGGTGAGCGAGGCCATTTGGCCGGGGCTGAGATTCACCTGCTGGGTCGGTCCGATCGGATTGCCATTGTCATCCGTGAAACTCAGCATGGCCACGCACGGGCTGTCTGGAGGCGCCAGCGCATTGATCTGAATGCTCTGACCTAGAGCTACGCCTTGCGGAAGGAACGAGGGTAGACCTGCCGCCGCGCTTCCCCCCGAGGCGGACACGCCCGCATAGAAGGCAGAGCCGAACCCGGAGGTCGCGTTATAGACTTCCGCGCTGCCATTGATGATTGCCATCGGCGCGGGAGCGCCCGGCAAGGCCGTCACCACCGGTTGTACCTCGATCCGCCCCGAAGAGATCAGCGCGCTCGCAACCAAATCGAGCGAGGCGGTCTGGCCCGGATTCAGCGTAACCACCTGGCTCGGACCAATGGGAGTGCCCTGGCTATTCTCGAAGCCGAGTTGTACCTGCACCGGAACACCCGGCGGCACCCACACCGGCCCTTCGATCACGGTAAGCCGCAAGCTCTGACTGGGATCCAAGCCGATAGAGGGAAAGACCCTGAGTGGCGGCGCGGTACAGTAAGGACCACAGGGGCCACCAGTCGTGATGAAACCTGCGAGAATCTCGCCCGGGGGCAGAGCGAGGGAGCCGAATTGGGAGAGCCAATAGCCGCTGGAGGGGCTGTACTCGTCAAACGCATAGGCTTCCGCAATGACGATTCCCCCATCCGGACCGAACACAAAGTCCTGTTGGCCCCAATAAGGAATGCCCGCGCCTCCATCCAGGGCGACCGGGGAGCCGGGCGACCCGCTGTTTGGCCCGTTGTATTCATAGATGATGTTGTAGTACACCTCGCTATTCAGCATTGGCACGGCGAAACTCACATAGAGGTTCCCATTGGGACCGGGACTGAAATGGAGGCCGCCTGGAAACACGTTGGGGTTCGGCCAGTTCGGTTTTGAAACAAACTGGCGCAAAAATGTCAGGGTATTTCCGCTCACGCTGAATTGCAGGACACCGCCCGACCCATTGTCGGAAACGTACAGGTTGCCATCGGGGCCAAAGGTCAAACCGAAGGGATAGCACGGTGTGCCACTGGCGGGAGGGGTGCAAGAGAACTTGCCTATAGGTGTGAATGAAGGAGGCCCCCCGAAGAACCAGATATAACCGAGATTATCGGCCACATAAAGGTTGCCGCCCGGACCGAATGTCATGCCAAAAGGTGCCGAGAGTACCGCCGGACGGGGGCCCATACCGATATAGACTCCAGTTTTCGCTCCCGTCGAAGCATTGAAACCTACTATTTCCTCGTTGTTCAAATCGGCTACATATAAGTTGCCATCCGGCCCTATGGCCACGCCTGTCGTGAATGCAGGCGGGCAAGTGACGCCTACGCCACAACCACTAAGGTTGGCGTTGAAGGCTACGTGGTACGCTCCCGTGAACTCGCTATACGAGTACGCGAGGCCGCTCCCTCCTTGGCTGACAAAAATGTCGGCCCGTGCTGCCGGCAAACAGGCCCCGGCCAAAAGCAGCGCCAGCGCAGCCGGCAGTGCGCGGAAGCGATTTCGTGAAGTAGTAACCTGCGATATCAGCAGTTCTCCCAATTCCCGCGACATCCTTAAACCCTCCTAACCAAACATGCGGAAAACCGGCGGAAAATGTATACGGGGCGGTAAAGAAATTTCAGCGGCGCGTTTGGAGGGCTTGTGCAAGGTGACGTTCCGCACGTTGGAGGTTAGCCAAAACTTCGGCAAAAGCGGGATTGCCGGGCGCCAGTCTTTCCGCGACTTCACGGCCCAGGGCATAGGTGCGGCGCGCCGCCGCCCAGTCTCCTTGTTTGGCGAGGAGATCGCCGAGCCTCAAACAGTTCTTAGACTGCGAGAGCCGGATTCTGGACTCCCCAGGGTCTGCGGCAGCCAAATCCCTGTAAATGTCCGCCGCTATCTGGGAGTGGTGAAGGGCATCCCCGAGGTTGCCGTCATCCTCCAGGAAACCTGCCAGGTGTTCGTGGGCGCTTCCCAACAGCGACCGGTCTTCCTCGCTGCCCGGATCGCGTTGGACCAGATCGCTGGCAGCCTGAACGGCGCGCCCCAAAACCCGGTAGCGTTCTTCCCGATTGCGGCGCCCTTCGAGGGATCCGCCCAACCGCACACAGATTGCGAACAGGTTGGTGACGGCTTCTGCATCGGCCGGATCGGCCCGCACCCTGCGATCGGCTATGGCATAGGCCCGTCGCATTTTGGCTAACGCTTGCTTCTCCGAGCCTTCCTGTCCCGAAAGGCTAAAGCCGAGTTCCGAGAGCACCTTCATGAGGACCCGTTCGGACCCACCGTCGGACGGGTCTTCTCGCGAAAGCCGCTCCAGTATGCTTTCCGCCTTACTGTAATAGGCAATCGCTTCGTCATGGCGCGTGCCCGCCTGCTCGATCATTCTTGCGATCGTCCGGTCCGCGTCCGCCAACGCGAGTTGGGCGGCGCGATCCTGCGGAGCGTCGGCCGCCAGGCGCTCCCGTAGGGCCAAGCTGCGATGGGCTTCTTCGATAGACGCTTTGACATCGTTCCTTTTCAGCGACAGAAACGACATAACTGAGTATGCTTGTGCCAGCACGGCAACCGCGGGGCGAAAACCGGAGTGGGCTTGCAGCGTCTGCTCGGCCAGAAACACCGCGCGCCGGCAACTCGAAACCGCATCTGCCAACTCAGGTGTCCTGGCCTGCACATCGGCCAGCTTAACCAGTCCGGCAGCCATCGCCATGCGAATGGCCGGATCGGCGGACTCGGTGTCGTGGAGCGACTGCCGTAACGAGATGGCTCGCTGGTAACTTTGCACAGCGCCCTCCGTGTTGCCAACATTGCCCGCACTCGGCTGGCCCTGAATGTCCCCGACTTTTTCATAGGCGGCCGCCAATTCGCGTGTCAGAGCGGGGTCTCCGGAAGCTTCCTTGGAGAGACTCGCCAGGTACTTAAGGGCTGTCTTTACCGAGAGTTGTCTCGCCTTGGTTGCACCGGGCACGTTGTGAATGGACTGCTCGAAATCGAAAAGAAAGACGTTGGCGAGGTGGCGGACGTCTTCGAACCTACGCTCAGCGCGACGGGCTTGCCAGGTGGCTACGGCCGCCCCCGTTAGCAAGGCCAGCAGCACGATCGCAGCCGCGGCAACGCCCAGTCCGTGCCGTCTGAGGAATTTGCCGGAACGGTACCAGATAGTATCGGGGCTGGCCAGGACGGGTTCGTCCGCGAGCCAACGCCGCAGGTCCGCGGCGAACTGGTCCACCGATGAGTAGCGGCGCTGCGGTTCCTTGCGCAGGGCCATCTGCAGGATGTGATCGAGGTCCCCGGCGAGCTCCGGGCGCAAACTGCTGGGGCGGCGCACGTCATCGTCGCAGACGGCATGCAGTGTCTCCACGGCACTTTTGCCTTCAGTTTGGTGAGGCGTGGCGCCGGTGAGCAGTTTGTAGAGTACGCCCGCCAGTGAGTAAGTGTCCGTGGCGGTGCCTATCAATTCTCCGCGGACCTGCTCGGGGCTGCCGTATTCGGGCGTGAGGACGAGCGTTACCGTCTGCGGCGCGGCTGCCGGAGAGCCGCTAAGCACTTTGGCGATTCCGAAATCGAGCAGCTTGGGAATACCCTCCGCGGTGACCAGGATGTTGTCCGGCTTCAGGTCCCGATGTACGACCAGCTTCTGGTGCGCAAATTGAACGGCTTCGCAGACCGGCAACATCAACTTGACGCGCTCCCGCGGCGTGAGCTTGCGTTGGTCGCAGAACCGGTCGATGGGTTGGCCGGCTACGTACTCCATAACAAAGTAAGGCAGGCCATCGTCAGTGGCACCGGCGTCGATCAGCCGGGCGATGTTGGGATGCTCCAGACTCGCCAGGATGCGCCACTCATGTTGCAGGCGGTCGGCGAGAGAACCGCCCAGTCCGGACTGAACCACCTTGATGGCCACGCGCTGATCGAACTTGCCGTCCGCCCGCTCCGCCAGATAGACGAGCCCCATGCCGCCGCGTCCGACGGCGGAGAGAATCCTGTATAGACCGACGCGTTGGCCCCGTGAAAACGAGAGACTCTGAAGGACGGAGGCGGCCTCGCTGGCGACGACCTGCGCGACGAACGTTTCCGCGCCGCGATCGTGTTCCAGCAGCAGTTCCACTTCGCGGCGGACTTCGGCATCGGCACACTCCTGCGACAGGAATTGCGCGCGCTGTTCGGGCGGAATCTCCAGCGCGGCTTCGAACAGACGCTCGATTTCCGCGTTCATGGCGCCAGTTCCTTATGCAGCCAGGCCTGCGCGAGGCGAAGCTCGCGCCGCACAGTATAGGGAGGAATACCGGAGCATTCCGCGATCTCTTCGGTGGTCATCCCAGCGAAAAAACGCATTTCGACGAGCCGCGCTTTTCGCTCGTCGACCGCCGTCAGACGGTCCAACGCTTCATCCAGCGCGACGACTAAGACCGGCTGCTCCGGAAATTGGAGAGTGTCGGCGAGCGGCAGGTTCGCTTCGTCGCCGCCGCGTTTCAGAGCCTGGCGGGTGCGCGCCTGGTCCACCAGAATCTGCCGCATGACCCGCGCGGCCACGCCGAAGAAGTGCGCGCGGCCGGTATAGTTCGGATGAGACTGCTCAATCAGACGCAGATACGCTTCGTGGATCAGGGAGGTGGGCTGCAACGTGTGTGCGGGGTCCTCGCGCCGGAGGTAGCCTTCGGCGATCTGGTGCAGTTCGTGGTACACGAGCGGAACCAGCTTGTCCAGCACTCTACGGTCGCCCTTCCCCAACTGCTTGAGCAGTGCGGTTACGGACTCCGCCACAGGGCCATCATACCGCGGCGAGGTGGATGGGGGCTCGGACCTGGACGTCCCCCCCCATACACACCCAAAGGGCGGTATACCGAAAACGTGGATGCGTGGTGGAACCTACCTGGATTTGCCGCGCGTTACAGCGCGTACTCCCGCTGGAGGACAAACGGCCCCACGGTGACCTTCACCAAGCAGCCGTGGTTCCCGCCGGCCCGGCAGGTCTTGCCGTCATGGTCGCATCGCCTTGTCAGTCGCCGCGACCACCGGCGGGCGGATGGGATGCGCGACGGGCGGAGGACCGCTGCATCCGCATATTTGCAGCGTTGCGCCACGCCGACTCCAGTGGCGCTTTTCCCGCCGTTGCCAAGACACACACCCTGCTGTTGTGTTCGATATTAAACACCCCAGTTCGGTTAATATAGTCAATATTGCTCAGATTGCCTATTTAATTCTTGACACGAGGGCGATGTTCTTCTAGAATTCTGGGCAGGCCGCAGTTTCTCTCTAAAGTTGAAGCAACTGTTTTCGAAAGGGGTAGACCACCAGCAAGGCCCGCTAACGGAGCAAACGCACGGCTGCGTCGTCGGCATCGATAGCGGCTTAAGAAATGGAAGGTAACTCGTGGATTTGTCAACAATGATTTCGACGCTTCGCTCGGAACGGGATCGCATTGACGAGACCATTCGCTTTATGGGCCGACCTGATCGGCGCAGCACTCGGACAGCAAGAACACCGCCCAGTTCCATCACCGAAATCAGCAGGATTGCGAAGCCGAACACAACAACCATTTCGGCGCGAAACCGAATCGAACGGGCCATAGTCTCTCTAGAGCAATCTGAAAGGCTGACAGACCCACCGGCAAGACGGGTGGTTGAAATCAGAAGGGCCAAGGAGCCGGACGATGCTGCTTAGCTTGAAGTTGCAACGACCGGCGACAATTCACGTCGAGGCAAATCTTCTTTCGCTGTTCGCTATGGCTCATATTATTTAGGAGTCTGTTATGACTACCAAAGGAACGCAGGCGGCCGCATCCGAACCTGCGCAGCAATCGGAGTTCATTCCTCGATCATGCGATGCGTTCGCTGTTCGAGCCTTAACTTCCAAACAACAACGGGAAATCGCCACTATCGCTTTTGGTCTCTGGTTGAACCGAGCCTTCCGAGATGGATCGCCCCAGGAAGACTGGCTGAAGGCGCAACGTCAAGTACAGAGACGAAGACAACCAGGTCTCCGAATGTCAGCTACCAGCATCAGCGCCGGGTCGTGATCCGGGCAAACCAAGGGGAGCGGTAGGCGAATGACCGCATGAGGCCTGTTTGGCGAACAATGCCCGAGACGAACGACTGGCTCATTGGCTGTCTCAGATCCCGCTCGACGCTTGGACGTGTCGGCCTTTAACCAGAAGCCGAGCGCCTCCTGGGATGTTTTGCGTCCTGCCGTACCACGGAGGCTTCCGGGGCTGGCTGTGTGCGACCGTCCGAAACAACCGGAAATCTGGTTCCGTTCAGCGCTCTTGAATCGGGCCGCAATTCGTCTTGTCGCTGCGCCCCCCGGTGCTCTTCGCGTGCTTCGCGCCCGCCCGCGTGCGGATGGGGATGCGCGTGAGGCGGTAAGCGCTGCATGCATGATTTGCGTGGCGCCGGCCGACGGATGGCGCCAGTTTGAGATGCGTCGTGAAACCAGCAACGCGTCGCGCGGCCACTTCACCGGGACGCTGGGGCAGCAATGTGCCGGCGCGCCCGTCGCGCAGCCGGCGACCGGAGGCCACCGCCAGGCTTACAAGAGCCGGAAGTTGACTTCGATCGTCGCCGCCACCGGCACGGGCTGGCCGTCCTTGGTCGCCGGTTTGAATTGCCATTGGCTGATGGCCTCCAGAGCGTTCTCGTCCAGCCCGAGGCCCACACCCCGTAGGACGTGTGATTCGTGCGCCACGCCGTCGGCGCCGATCACCACCTGCACAACTACGGTACCCCATAGCCGCGCCAGGCGCGCTTCCTCGGTGTA
>Ga0181535_10002225_pt1 | contig 24075 bp, 23 predicted proteins | sample PEATcosm2014_Bin_44_FD_119774 | JGI IMG/M metagenome (GOLD analysis project Ga0181535, IMG submission 119774) | Peatland microbial communities from MTU Mesocosm Facility, Houghton, MI, USA - PEATcosm2014_Bin17_30_metaG | ecosystem: Environmental > Terrestrial > Soil > Wetlands > Peat | place...
CGGTCCTTTCTCTTCAACTGAACATGCACCCGATGGTAGCTTTGCATGTCCCTACTATGCAGCCATTCCCGTCAACAGAAAAGTGACTAAACAGATACCTCTTTATACGGTCATAGACCTAGTTAGGGAAGATGAGTCGAATAACGCGGCCCGACCGCCACAGAACTGGGATCATTGGTTAGCTCGCCTTCGGGAAATGCTAGGCTAGCTGCTCGTTTACTCCGGTGGAAAACGAAACGAATCAGCTGCGAAAACTTGCAGAGGAGCGGACATTCTCCATAATATGCAGGGGTGTTCGGAAAAGCTTGTGGGGTATAAACCAGGGGTCGGTCCCACGGCCGCCTCCTCGCGGTTGTGATTTAGACACGCTATTTAAGTGTGTTCTCGCCAGCCCAACTCCAAGCACTGACGCACTTTTCGTTCGCTACCTATGGCTTCGGCGGCAGTGCGCCGGTGTTCTACGGAGCGGCAGCAATCTTTCTCGGACACCTCATCTATATACTCGGCGGTTGGAGCCAGGTTACGAACACTTTCTGCCTGATACTTGCGCCTGCTTACGCCTTCTTCTGGGAAATGGTGCCGCTGTTGTTGGCCTTGCTCGCGCTAGCTGTGTGGTTCCGGGTGCGCGGTATCGACGTCATGAAATGGACGAGAAGCGATGCTGCGTGCATAGTCGGCCCATAAGGCAGATTGTCGGATACTCGCCTCTCCGTGGCCGCGTCTAAATGAATCGCAAGTCGCTCGCTGACAAGTTTCGCACCTTGAACTGGATTCTCGCTTGAGAGCATCCTATAGGCCTCTTGAAACGAATGTGAATTCACTTACACTATTCACATGCGTTGCCGCTATGGAACGGGAGGTTCCCACCTGTTCGAAGGCAGCGGGTCGGCGCAATCCCCAATCTGTTTCAGTCGTGCGGAGGTCTTATGTCCAACCGCAGGCATTTCTTGTCTGGCGCCGCAGCGTTGATGCTGACGGCTGGCATTCATCTTTGTTATGCACAGCAGAGTGTGCGAACACCCGTGAAGCCGGAGCTTCGCGAGGCCTGGCGCAAATCCATGGTTCAGACTCCGGTTCCGAAGAATGGTTGTTTCAAGGTCGAGTACCCGAGTACCGATTGGCAGGAGGCGCCGTGCGGAGACCCATCCCCGCTTGCCAACCAAAAGAGGCCGGGCACAACGACCAACCAAGTGGGCTCGGGGATCGACTACGTGGCCAAGGCAACAGGGTCGAACCATATTTCATCGGCGACTGGGTCGTTCGTATCGATTCCGGGCGTTACGGTCGTAAGTGGGGATAGCGGGGAAGTGTATGGAATTTCGGGTGCGGTTCCGGACGTTTTTATGCTGCAAATCAACTCGCAAACGCCGACCGCCAGCAGTGACGGGGCCGCTTTTTCCACCCCGGCTTGCAGCAAAGCACCGAGCGGCGCTGCGGGGTGCTCGGGCTGGCAGCAGTTTCTGTTCTCCCAGACGGAAGGTCCTGCACCGAAACCGGGCCAGCAATCGGTGCCTGGCGCTACGGGCACGACTCCAGGCATTTACATCGAATACTGGGTGGTGAACTGGGGATTGACATGCCCCAAGCTGCCGTCCTGGGCACCCAATCAGGTGGGTGCGGCAGCGGGGTATTGGGTACAGGAAGGGGGCGGCGCTTGCATGTTCAACGGCCCTGTCAGCTACGTAGCTCCGCAGACTGCCGAGGATCTGCCAGATCTGGTGATAACGGGCGCGGCCACCGCGAGCCAGGACACAATCATGCTGCTGTATAACACCCACGCCATGCCCGGCCAGTTCACCCCCGGCATGGCTGCCTATGTGGAACCCAACGTGTTGAGCCTGGCAAAGGCCTGGACGGAAGCGGAGTTCAATGTCTTCGGGGACGGCAATTCAACGCAGACGAATTTCACCAGCCCGACGGTTCTCGTTGTCAATACGAGCATCGATGACTCCAGCCAGCAGGCTCCCGTCTGTGTACCGTATGACGGCACGACGGTGGAGACGAACAATCTCAACTTTGAGCCGGCCACCAAGCCGGTCTGCTGCCCCTATAAGGGAACTTCGCCGGCGATCCAGTTCTTGGAGGACTACGATACCTCGCAGACCCACGGCGCGTCGTGCGGACTGTCATCGCTCGAAGGCGACCCGCACATCACGACGGCCGACGGCACCCACTATAACTTCCAGGGAGCGGGCGAGTTCATCTCACTGCGGGATTCCGATGGGGCAGAGATTCAGACCCGGCAAAAGCCTGTTTCAACGACGTTCATCGGCAACGACCCCTACGACGGTCTGACGACTTGCGTAAGTTTGAATACAGCCGTTGCCGCGCGGGTGGGAGGACACCGCGTCACGTGGGAGCCTAACCTGAGCGGAGTGCCCGATCCGAGCGGACTCCAGCTTCGTATCGATGGCGTCCTAACCGCATTGGCACCGCAGGGTGTGGAGCTGGGCGCGGGCGGACGTGTTGCTCCCCAGGCTGGAGGCGCATTGGAGATCGACTTCCCCGATGGCAAGACCTTGCTCGCAACCCCGGAGTGGTGGATCTCTCAGAGCGAGTGGTTTTTGAATGTCGATCTCTCGCATCAGGGACTGGTGAGCGGCGAAAGCACGGCAAGCGGAGGGCGCGGCATTGCCGGAGCCATTGCAAGTGGAAGCTGGCTGCCGGCATTGCCCAATGGGCAATCGGTGGGAGCGATGCCGGCTGGCTTGCCCGCCCGCTACAACACGCTCTACAAGGAATTTGCCGATGCATGGCGCGTCAATGAAGATGACAGCCTCTTCGATTATGCGCCGGGCACTTCGACCGGGAGCTTTACCGACAAGGATTGGCCAGCGGAGAAGGCCCCGTGCGTTGTTCGCGACAGCAAACCGTTGCAACCCGGCAGCGCGGCTCTAGCTCAAACCGCTTGCCGTCCTGTGACCGACGCGAGCCGGCGCGCCAATTGCGTCTTCGATGTGCAGGCTACTGGCGACACCACGTTCGCCGCGAGTTACCTGGCAACACAGCGCATTTTGAATGGCGCAACCGCCACCAGCTTGACTGCGGATGCCGATCCCACGCAGGTGGGCGAATGGGTGACATTCACCGCCTCGGTTGTTGCGAACTCACCGGGTCCGATGGGAGTACCAAACGGGAGCGTTCAATTTACCGTGGACGGCTTCAATGTTGGAGAGCCAGTGGGTGTAGATCGCAACGGAGGGACAACCTGGTCGACATCGCAGTTGAAGGTTGGCACGCATACGGTAACGGCCAGTTACATTCCCAGCGCAAACAGTGTGTTTTTGCCCAGCACCAGCTTGGAAAAACGGCAAACCGTGAAGCGATGCTTCTGCGACGCGGAGCGGGAAGGCAAGAATCGTAAATAGGCTGGGCGGGAAGGAATGAAAATAGATCGGTGTTTGTCAGAGGAACCGGACAAGCACCGATATTTCCTGAATAATCTCAGATCGCGCAAAATCATCGAGTCACTCGTTGATACCGGATCGGTCCTCATATGTCGCCATTGCGACTGGAATCTGGTGACCTATCATTGATAACGATCGCCGTTGCCTGCGGCGCTGACTCAGATTCCCTGGGCCTGGGCCAGCGCCTCCGCGAGTGATTTCCCGGCATAGTCCTGAGCACCGAAGAAGCGGCCACTGATCCCGTCGTCGAGAAGAGCGGGCACCAGTGCTCCGGGAATTACGCTGGAGGGATCATTCGGCGCATTCGGGCCGCCCAGATCAGTGCGCAGCCAACCAGGGTCCAGCAGATTCATCATCACGCCTGTGCCGGCCAGGCTGGGGGCAAAGTCACGCACGTATTTGTCCACGGCTGCCTTGGAGATGGCATAGGCAATCAGTTCCGGCTGGTTGGCGATGCCCGAGCTTACATTCATCACGCGGCCCCACTTCTGCTCGAGCATCCGCGGAACCAGGCGATTGCATATGCGAGCCAGGCTGATCACGTTGACCTCAAAGCTGCGTCGGAAATCGTCTGCGGTGGTCTGCCAGGGATCTTGGCGAAAAGGGGTCATAATGGCGGCGTTGTTATAGAGAATGTCGATCCGCGGAACGTTGGCCAGAACCTCATCCAGCATTGCGTCCACCTGCTGCTGATTGTCGAGTTCGGCAGCGACGACGAAGGTGGATATACCCCTCGCCTTGAGTTTGGCCTCCTGTGCAGCCAAGTGATCCTTACTCCGGCTGTGCAACACGACGTTGCAGCCAAGGTCGGCCAACGCTGTGGAGATATGAAGACCAACACCCCGGCTGGCCCCGGTTACCAAAGCCCATTTCCCTTGAATATCCGACATAAGAACTCCTGATCCTCTCACTCTTTATATCAAGGGATGCTCGAGCTGCCCCGAACTATCTCCCGAAGAGGCGCTTGAAAAAGCCCGCCTTTCCTGAGCCGGCAGCCTCGCTGCGGAGCTTTCGCGGAATTCCTTCTTGGGCGGGTCGGAGAATCTTTGGGGACGGAATTTCAGCGGCAGATGCTCTCGCAGCCCCACCGGCCCTGGCAGCTCTGGCCAGGGCGCGCCCTCAACGGCGGCTTGCTGATAGGCGACGAAGAGCCTTCGAGCGGTCTCTTCGCCGGCGCGCTGGCTATAGCTTACACTCAAGCTACATGCTGAACCGGGGCTATGCCTACACCACAATGATCAGTAGGAAACACCATGGGCAAACCCTGCTCTCCCACTTGGCAGACCTTTACCCCCACTCAACTGAACAAGCCTGGCAACATAATCTGAGCAACGGCGAAGTCACACTCAACGGAATCACCGCCACCGGGAATGAGTCGGTCACTTCGGGCCAAACCCTTGTGTGGAATCGTCCCCCCTGGATCGAACCAGACGCCCCTCAGCACTTCGAAGTCCTGTTAGATGACCCCCATCTCTTGGCCGTCAACAAACCCAGCGGACTGCCCACTCTCCCTGGCGGCGGCTTCCTTGAAAACACTCTCCTGCGTCTGGTGCAAAAGCAATTCCCCGACGCAAACCCTGTCCACCGCTTGGGCCGAGCCACGTCAGGCATTGTCCTTTTCGCCAAAACAGCGGAGGTGGCCTCTCAACTCGAGGCAATCTGGAACACACCCAAAATACAAATTTATCATTCACTAGCGGGCGGCACCGCAGCAGACGTCTGGCAAGATCATAGGCATTTTTGAACGCTCCCTCACCTTGCCGGGAAGGCTTGTCTCTGCTATCTGAGTATGACCCGCCTCCAGAGGTCAGCCCTGATCATCGCTTGAGAATCGAAGCGAGGCTTTCGGGGCTTGGTCGCCGGGAGCTATCCATAGGTTTTAATGAAACCGCGCGTCCGTCAGGATACTCCGGGTTGCGCATTCTAACCAGAGTCAAGGAGTCCTTAGGTCCCCACATAGAAATGTAGGCTTGGATAACGAGTGGCGCTTGCCGTTGCCCGTCCCTACAGCGCGGCCCTCACCACCGCAATCAACTCCTCCTGCGTAAGCGGCAGTGGGTTGGCTTGCATACTGCTGGCTTTCGCTGCTTTCTCAGCTACGCCCGATAGATCAGCTTCGGTAACTCCCCATGCGCCGAGCGCTGGGATGCTGAGTTCGGCGGAGAGGGCCCTTACCCAGTCGATGCCATCCTCTATGCTTGCTTCACTGCGGCCGGTACCATACGGGAAGCTTGACGATCCGCAGACGCTCAATCTGTACAGTTACGTCCAGAACAATCCGCTCACGCGAGTGGATGCGGATGGGCACTGCCCGATGTGCATTACCGCTCTTATCGGCGCAGCGGCCGGCGCGGCAATCAATGTCGGGATCACTTACTTTACCAAACCCGATGCAACAGCAAAGGATTATGCGGGTGCCGCACTTCACGGTGCACTGGTTGGAGGGATGGCAGGGCTCACTGGTGGCGCGAGTCTTGCCGTGGCGGTCCCGGCGGAAGCAGCAGCCAATCTGGCTGGTGGGATGCTCGAGCGCAAGATCACCACTGGAAACGTTGGTTCATTGAAAGAAGGTGCTGTTGACACAGCGATCGGTGCAGCAGGGCCTCTCCTTGGGAAGGCAGGCGGCCAGGTCGCCAAGGCCATCAATGGAAAGGATGCGCAAGCACTTGAAGCGGCGGCAGCAAGTCCGAAGCTTAGTGCGAGACATGCGGCCAGCCTCGGGAAACAGGCCGAGGCTGCTCGTGGCTTCGAAGAGACGGGGCACAAGGCAGGTGAGACCACCGGAAGAGTAGTCGAGGCTGCGCATCGCGTTAATGAAAATAACCGCCAGGAGAAGAAGTAATGTCGACATTCATGAATGGACATTCAGCCTATATCCCAAGCGGACTCTTGGTATACCTCTTTGTAACCTCGTTGCTTAACAAAGCCAAGTCAAGTAGGGTCAGGAAGCTGGGCCCGGTGATGATCTTCGACGCGACGCTCTTTACGAGGGCTTTGCTTACAGTGGGTACATTGGGATTTTCAATTGGATTTATCTACCTCCTTTTTGTCTCACCAAACGAAGTTGCTGCTATATGTGTCTTCTTAGGACTCGCGGTCATCGGCAGCGTTGCTTTTCCCTCCACAATCTCGATAACGAAGGAAGGGGTTCAAGAACATCGATGGTGGGGGAGATCGACCAGCCTGAATTGGAGGGACATTCAAAGAATCGAATATCACAAGGGCCCGTCAACCACAATCTTGCTCGGCCTCGGTGGAAAGAAGATTGCCCATTCCGGCTTTCATCGAGATCCAGAGACGTTCCAACGCGAATGTCTGGAACACACACATCTGAAATTGGTGACATCTAGCTTTTGAGACAGACCGGGCTGAGTTCGCATCGATGGAGGTCTACCTCTATGACGAACTCCGTCGTTTGTACATCCTCAGCTTGTTTTTCACGATGCCGTAGTACCGGCAAAGAACGAGACGCCGAATCAGGCAACGACTACTTTGGGGGCTAGGTACTGCGCAAGTTCAATGGGCCGCTTCATGTCGCCGGACTGGTCGGCCAAAATCGTGCCAGTTCCGTATGCCAAGCTTGGCGTCTTGGGGGCAGGTTTCGGGGTCCAGGTCGTATCACCGGCCATGCGCCGTGACGTGAATCAAGCGACATACGGCCCAAACCAGGATCGTGTCCGAAACGCCGACCATCTAGGCGGAACTCAAAGCTGCGCTGATAGCATTGTTGGATGATGCGCCTTACCATGCCAGGCCGAGCTGAATTGGCTTTGGAATATGACACCAAAAACCAAAAGGAGTTAGGCCCTTGCCCACATTGTGGACAGAGGACCTCGCGCGTTTGGGGCTACGTTTATCAACTTGAGGCCGCGATCGCGGTCTATTACGTGGAATGGACGCCACTCCACCCGGTGAAGGACGCAACTTTCGATCTGATTGTTGGCAGGTGGGGTGAGGATGCTCACGCCGCTGATCGCCAAGCGGTTTCGGTGGCCTTCCGGATGCTGGAGAGTGGACCTTCTTTCATGGTTCAAAACGCTTCCACTCGGGCAATTGCGAAAAGTCCTCTCATCTCAGCGGCGTTGGACCGAAATGACGTGATCGGTACTCCACTCGCAGACGTTGTGTTCGCCGTTTGCGACCTGGTATATCTTGCAGACCCGCGAATAGCTGATTTGCGGAATTAGTCGTTGCTGGAGTGTGACCGGCTTCTCGTCCCTAACCCCGAATTCGGCCTTCCCTGGGGCACCGAGAGGCCAAATTCAGGATCGTGTATAGTTGGACGACGATCCAGGCGCGACCTTAAAACTACGGCATGCCGCCGTTGTTCCTGCTACCGTTGCAGTACAAGCAAATGATCAGAATTGGTATCGACTCAATCGATCTTGACCCCGCAGCATCGGCCATTGGGCAGGCTCTCAAGGTGGAGTTTCAGCAACGCGAGAGCAGTTTCCGTGGTGGGGACTATTGCCGAGCTGAGGTCCGCGAAGGAAGCCTCATTATTCAGCGAAACTCAGACGCACTTGATGAGGAGCCTTTTGAAGCCAGTTGGCCCGCGGATAAGCTCGTCCTCTATCTGGACGGGCTAAGCGACGACGCTTGGCAACCCTACGTTCGCATACTTTGTACATTCCACGATCCAGAGACGAGGGTACTTGACGCCGATAAATCGCCCTAGCAGTCGGCAATCCGTCTCTGGCCGGGATTTTGGGCATTGCAAAGTCTTCGGCGGCTCAAGTCGGGAATGGGGAAGGGGTAGGCGACCAACCGTCCAGAGTTCCAACCTCAAGCAGAAAATCATAAACTCGGAGCTAACCATGAATCGACCGTCGTTTCAGATTGAATGTTGCATTTGCGAAGATCTAATAGAGCCTGATGACCTGGGCAGTTATTCGATTCAAGTGCAAAGGTTCGGGGACGAATCCCCAGGTACCATGTGGGCGCACGGTGATTGCTTGCGAAAAACAATACCTGTCCTCGAAAGGGTACCCCCGCGTTCGTAACGAGTCGCTCGACTGGCAGTCTGCTTGGGCGGACCACAACCAACTACACGAAGAGGCACTTCTGATCACGCCCTCCAGGCTGAGCGTGTTAATCCGCGAGTTGGAGCGTCAGGTCGGTTTCCGGCTCTTCGACCGAACAACGCGGCAAGTGAGCCTGACAGCATTTGGAAGCGAACTTCTCGCCGTAACGGAACCGAGCCTGTCCACGCTAGACGCCGCCATGTCTCGAATCGAGCAGACCGCCAAAGACAAGAAGAAACGCTATCCGGAACAGATGGTGACCGTGATTGAGGCGCAAGAGCAACAGACGCCGCCTGATCCAGACCGCATCGACTGGAAGCTGATCACCGACCTGACGGTGAGCACCCGTCAGCAGGCGGTGGAAAAAGTGCAATGGTACGCGCTGCGCTGGAAGATCGAGGTCTTTCATAAGATCCTCAAATCAGGTTGCCGAGCCGAACAAGCCCGGCTAAGAACCACCCCGCGGTTGGTGAGTTTACTGGCTGTGTTCTGCATTTTAAGTTGGCGCGTCTTCTGGCTCACCTTGACCCATCGCGTCAATCCTGACGCCGCTCCTGAACTTGTCTTCACGGATCTGGAACTGCGCATCCTGGATCGATTGGTTGCCGATAAGCCCTCTACCAAGGTGCAGCAACACTTGCTCTCACATTATCTGATCAAGTTGGCGCGACTGGGCGGATACCTGGCCCGCAATGGCGATTCTCCCCCCGGCAACGAAACAGTCTGGAAGGGATTAACACGCCTTGTCGACATCCAACTGGGTGTTATGCTGGGAGCGAAACTTGTGGGTAATTGAAAGGGCTCTGCCGGGGGTAGTCTCACCAGTGGATACACGGTGAGCTCCAACACTAAATCATTGACCTACACTGTACACTCACAGGCCCTGCCATCCGCGCCAGAGCGATTCGCACGCAAGGTCTCACGCTTCAACCCAGAAACTTGCTTCGGCATGGAAAAAACCGGAGAGCCATAACCAGAGCCAAACATATCCATCACTTATCCAAAACTATAGTACTAATCTGCGGCTTCAGATATGACCATTTCGATCACTTGTGCCATTTTTTGCATATTCTCTTCGGTAAGAGTGGGATGCACCTGAAACATAAGACTCGTCTCACCGAGTTCACGAGCTACAGACAAGCGATGTCTGGGCTGCATCTCTTCCGAAAATGCACGTTCCAAATAAACCTCACTACAGCTTCCCGTAGTGCATGCGACGCCGCGTGCGACGAGGGACCCCATAATCCGATCGCGCGTCCATCCGGGCCGCAGACCTTCAGGCCGCACAAACGCATAGCTTTTATAATATGCATGATAGATTCCTTTGCCTGGAACAGGAACCCGCAATGCGGAAAGTCGCGCAACGGTCTCGTGCAGCACCGCAGCGTTGCGGCGGCGCGCAGCCACCCACTCGTCCAGCTTACGCAGTTGTATGCGGCCTACAGCGGACTGCACTTCGGTCATCCTCCAATTGCTGCCGAACGACTCATGCAGCCAGCGAAATCCTGGAGCATGCTGTCGACGATAGACCGCGTCAAAGCTCTTGCCATGATCCTTATAGGCCCATGCGGCCTTGAAAAGATCCTCACACTGAGTGACGATCATTCCGCCTTCGCCTGCGGTAGTTAGGATTTTATCCTGGCAAAAGGAAAAGGCTCCAATCGTGCCCATCGAACCGACTGGGCGGCCCTTGTAATGGGCGCCGTGTGCCTGCGCGCAATCTTCGATCACAGGAAGTCCATGCTGGCTTGCCAGTTGCAGTATCGGATCCATATCGCATGGCCAGCCGGCAAGATGAACCACAATAATGGCCCTTGTGCGGGACGTGATCGCCGCGCGCAGCGTCTCTTCTGTTACGTTCTGGCTGTCTCGGTCAACATCGGCAAAAACGGGCGTCGCCCCAACAGCGACGGCGCAGCTTGCAGATGCAATAAAGGTGCGGCTGGTGGTGATTACCTCAGCGCCCTCGCCTACACCAAGAATGCGCAGCGCAAGCTCCAGAGCCACAGTTCCATTCGCCACCGCAACGGCATAAGCGCATCCCATTGCCGAGGCAAACTCGCGCTCAAACTGCTGCCCTTCAACACCAGTCCAGTAATTCACCCGGCCGCTGCGCAAGACATGCGCGACGGCCTCGATCTCGTCGGCGTCAAAGTGCGGCCAGCCTGGGAGCGGGGCTGCTGCACCTACGGTTTGTGGAACCTCAAGCAAGCCCGAAACTGCTGCGATCGCCATTTCTCTACCCTCATAACTGGCAATGTTCTGTCGAAAACTTAGTGCGAGATCCCCTGAACTGGACTCAACCCCGCAGACTCTCGTGCAACGTTTGAACGCTTGCTTGTCCTCTTGAAACGATGCACCCCACCTTCTCCTCTATTGAACGGGCGACTGGTTGGACGGAGATGGCGTGGCGGATTGTGCGGATGCAGGCTGCTGCGCCGGTGAACTGCTGGACCGGGCCGGACCATTCACCTCGGGCATGCCTCCTCCAACAAGTCCTTCCGATGCCGGATCGTAAACGAACTGCCAGTCGTTGTAATGAGTCTGCTTTTTGTAGATGCGTAGCGAGGCTTTATTACTCCAGCTGGAGACGCCGACGATGCGGCGGTTGCTAATCGGAGTATCAGAGGTTGCCGTCGTTTCGATCAGTTGGCTTCCCGGGGAGCCCGAGGTCGATTGCGCGTCCGAATTGTCTGGAGTGCTATTGCCTGGTGTAACTTGGAACTGACCGGTTGAACTATTCAATATCTGAGTGACGCCGCCGTTTTCCCCATATCCGTAAGCATTCGCCGGCACACCTCCAGCGATTCCGAAGATAATTCCGGTTGGCAAGTATCCCGGTGAGCCCACCGAGGATCGGCTCCCAGAAACATACCAAGGAAGACTGAGTATTTCTGGCTTGACTTCACCTTGATATACCGGGCGCCATTCGCCGCGCGTGATTGGGTCGAGATAGCGCCTGCGCAGAAAGCGTAGGCCATTCGTGTTCTCAAGTTGCGCCAGATCCGTAGGATAGTTTCCAGTGCTGCGGTAAAAAAACCGAATTGCGCGCGAATACTGTTGTCCTCGATGCATGCACTCAAGCTCTTTGTCGCGTCTGATTTCCAGCGCTATCTTCGGCTCCGCCACAGCGAGTGCGATCGTTAGGAGCGCGACCATTAAGATTACCGAGAGCAGGATATACCCGCTCTCGCCGGCGCGCTCGTCATCTTTTGGGGTCCGGATGCAAATGCATTTCCGATTCATTTCCCATCTCCTATTTCGAATGATGTGCATCCTGCAATCACCGTCTCTACTGCTATTCCGTGATGTTCATGGTCTTTCGAGAACAGCAGTGTTTTTAAACAGGAGCGAATCGCTTGTTCGGTAGTGGGAACAAATTCGCCGTCGATTCCGAAGAGATGTTGAAAGCCAGCGACCTCATAACCACCGGCAGATAACATCGGCTCCGTGGGAAGATAGCCGAATACGTGATCGATGTAGCCTACCGGCCACAAGTGTTTATGACTATCTATCTCTCGAACGATCTCCGCATACTCCCAGGTGACTTCCGCCGAAATGCCAACAAACCGAAGTTGTTCGCCAATATCGATTAGATGAAACGCAATCTCCTTCATTGCCCCTGACAGACCGATCACGGAAAGCGGCGCGGTTAGACGGGACAGAGTCAGGCATGGCATCATCGGCTCCTGGGAATTAGACCTTTCCACAGCTTCGAATGCCGCCCGCTGAATGCCGTCCACCCAGCGTGAATAATCATCAACCGACCATCCGGCAAAGCACTTGCCATTTACCAAACTGCAGAGAAACATAATGATTCTAACGCGCAGTGTCTCTCTTCTTGCCCATCGTCCAATGGCTGGAGGCCTGAGGTCTCCGCAAAACCCTTGCAGGAATAGGACCGGCAGTTCTGCGCCCAACTTCTGTTGCAACGCTTGTCGAACCAAGCCGGGATAATCCGAACTGAGTTCAGCCGTTCGCGGCCATTCTGTCGGATGGCAAGAGATGCCCCACAAAAGGGCGAGTGCGCTGCCGTCGTATCTTGCGACGCGCAGCATACGCAATTCCTTGTCTCGTGGACCGTCCGGATTGGGATATTTCATTGTGATACGACGGAGCCGACAAGCGTGAGGCCACCAGATTTTACGTCGCCTGTGTACGGAACTATCACATTCTGCTGCCACGAATTTAAGCTGAACAGGGATCCACTCGCTGCAGGCGATGATCTGCCCCACTCGCTTTGCAACTGCGTCCTCCACGCGCGCAACATAGTTGCAATCAACCTCACTGAAGCCTACTTTAGTCAGATCTGTATTCGGCGATGTATGCGCGTGGCTGGCCGCGATCACGAGGTTGGCTTCGCCCAGCCCGCCGCCGCAGTGATCGAGAATGTGCTGGCGCATTTGCGGGCTGACAAAAAACCAATCCAGCGAAACGACCACGACGAGATTATCGCCCTCACGCAAGGCGAGAATATTCGCCTCGAATGGCACGGCTACCAGCTTGCTCTCAGTATTGCGCCGGCCATGGCAGGCAGTCGAGAGGTGAGATGGTGGCGAAATGTCAAAGGATACAGCCAAAGCTTCCATGCGATAGTCCAATCTGTTTTTTCCGTGATACGGATCAGGCCGAGTTTTGCGGAGTATCGATTTAGCCAACTCTATTGCGGTTTGGACTTAGCTTCGATCAGGCTCATGATAGCTTTGACGGACAGCAATTCACTGGCTTCGCGCGCGGTGAAACGAACTTTGAACTCCTGCTCGATCGCCATGACGAGCGCGATCTGCGCCATAGAATCCCATTGGGGGACCTGGAATTGCGTAGTTCCGGTTGTGATCCGCAACTTATCGCTGTCCATAACATCGCGAAATATCAGTTGCAGTCGTTCAAGCATCTCGGATTCTGTCGCCGTCATATCTATTTCACTCCCGCCATTTCCCTGGTTTCAAGCCCGGAACCGCGCTGGATAAACGAACGGAGCTGTGCGGTGGGCTGCGAAATATCGAGCGCCCAGCGGCTTCCATTCCCTTCTTCCCCATCGAAGGCAAAACCAAGCCTCTCGTATAATCCGGCAACCGGATGATTCTTCGCCGTGGGCTTGTAACGGCCAATGATCCGCCTTTTTTTCGCAGCGCGAGCAGCATCCACCATCTCCTGTAAGATGTACTCTTCCATACCACGGGAAAATACCCGACAGCTCATGGCCCAAGTATTGATCGCCATCGCATTCTCCTCAGGGTGAAGGATGGCAACGCTGACCAGGCCGTGATCTCCGATCCTGTCGCGCAAGGAGAACCAGCGCACCCACATATTTGGATCCTGTGCCATGGCGGAAACTTCGGCTTCGCTGTAGCGCGTAGTGGTCAGATGAAATTGATTTGTCTTGGCCAGCAATTGGGCCATGCGCGGCAGGCGGAAGGAATCCACCGGACCGCTGTCGGCAACCATATCGAGATCGCGCAGGAAGCTTTCCAGATCGGCGGAAGATTTCATGCTTTTCTCCCGCTCTGCATTTTCTCTGTAGAGTTGCACGCGGGCTACATCTTCCTGCGAAAACGAGGTTGTTTCAAAATAGCAGCCCTCGGCTAGCGCTGCCGGGTAGTCCGAAGGATCCTCGGGCATGGCAACCACCGACACCTCGGGAAGCTGCGATCGCACTAACTCACGTTCGCTTGGATTGTCGTCTACAAATACTAACGAATCGAGTCCAATGTTGAGGGCATTAGCTATAAACCGGAGGTTGTCGACCTTATTCTCCCAATTGGCCCTAAAGCAGGAGATATCTTTGAGCCGTAGCCGCATTGCAGGATGTTTTTTGAATGGTTCTTCAGCAACTGCCTGTTCATTCTTGCTGCATACGGCCAATAGAATGCCTCGGGCAAGCATGGTTTTCAGATATTCCTGAAATGCAGCAAAGGCCTCACCTTCCGCCCCGTCGCCCAGTTGGATTCCTTCCACGCCGTCATCGCCGATGACGCCGCCCCAAAGCGTGTTGTCGAGATCGAGAACGATGCACTTCCGCACGCTGCCCAGCATCGATCCTACAAGCCGGGAGAAATGAAATGCCGCCAGGCCGAATGCGTCCGGGTTGAACGGCTGCTTCGATTGATGCCATTGACGCTCCTCACGCCACCTGTTCAACCCAAAACATGATGCGATGAAGTGCATATCCAGTATCGCGACGTGCTCCCGTTGTGCGTGCTCTCTCACAGATACGTTGAGTGCCTGGATCAAGCTGCTGCGGCTCCATGGAACAGCGGCTTCATAATGGCCGAAAGTGCGCAAGAATGGCTCTTCAACATTGCTCTGGACGATTTTGCACGAACGCTGGATGCGCACTTGTTTCCAGCAGGATCTCCAGTCCTCCGCAATCGAAGTAACCGCAGCCTCGCATTCATTGGCGTCTGCACCATGCATTACCTGACGGAAATCCAAATCCCTCTCGCTGGCCAAAAGCCAAACGACGTCCGGCTGAAATGCGTAAAACGCGCTATCGCCGTGGAGTATTTCCTGGCGCGCAGAGCCATAGGCACAGAAGTAGATTTCAGCGGTGTAGCCCTCCAACCCCATCCACAGGCGAAGCGTTTCGGCCAACAAGTCGAGGGTTCCATTTCCCATGATGGCAATACGCACGGGACGCATAGCCGTCGTCGCCGTCTGGATTCTTTTAAGCCTTCTGATCATGCTAAGCTGACTCGGAAAGGGCGCCGATGGATCGGACGCAGCGCGCAACTGTTCCAACATCTCGTGCTGGCCAGCGTCATTATTGGATTCGATCATGCCGGAAATACCATTCCTCTCTGGTCGGAACAAGTTTTCGCAAACACTGTTTACATGTCTGTAAACGCTATGTGTAGTACACAATTCCCCTGTCGCGAAGAGATAGGAGTTCGTCGGCCAACGCCGGCCAGGAGTAAATACATACCGGCGCTCCGTGAAAGTTCAGCTTGCGCATCGACTCCGAAGTAAGGTTTCGCCCGATGTGCGCTTCCCTTTTTTTCTGGCCGGCGGCCCGTCTGTAAAAGAGGCGGTGAATTTCCTCCCCGCTTTCGTCGGTCAAGACGCACTCGTATGGCCCATCGTGAGTCTTGATGGGATATTTCTCGGGTTCGATATCTTCGACCCAGTGGATAAAGGAAGTGAATCCGGGCGCCATGCCCAGGCAGAGAGACTGTGCATCGAGTCGCCGTAACCGATCAAAAGGCGAATCGAGCCCGTCGGCATAGAGGCAATTCTCATGTCCCGCAAGGAGTTCTTTTGCCCTGGGACCCAGTGCGCACAACGAGTGACGAGGATGCAAACTCCGAATTACTCCATCCTCGCGACGGAACAGCTCGGGGATGATTCCCGTGGAGGTTGGCTCATAGCGAACGTCAAAAGGCCGACAGGGTGTACTCTGCATGTTGGTCGAATAAGCCGGCATCAGCAACGTACCGAAAGGTCCGGCAAGCTCACGCAACGCATTCAGCAACGCATAGGACGTGCCCCCGTAAGTCAGAAGGTCGTTAAATGAGCACTGTACAAACAGCACGGAGTTCGCCCGAATTCCGGCACTTCGGCATTCAGCAACAAGTTGGTCGGCGGTGAAGGTTCCATATCTGAAGATGAGTTTCTCGCGGACGAGCGATCTCTGGCGGGCGCTCAAAGCACTAACTCGACACCTTAGCCAGCGGGCCGCCGAGGGCGATATCAATTGCCTTAGATGCGTGCGAACTTGCATAGCGTAATCCGATTATTCGGGCTGCGTCTCTGATTCCGACCCGTTTAGGTCACAGTATTCCATAGGATCGTGAAGATAAGATAAATCCAAGCCTATGGCACTTCTAAGCCGACTATATCTAGATAAAAGAATAAGCGCGGGGTACGCGGCCGATCGGATCTCGTAACGGCTGTTTTCGACTCGCGGAGGCGACGTGTTTTCACTGGACATTCATGAGCAATTGCTGCACAGCTTGCGACCATATACAGAGAAGCCAAAAAGCAATTATTCCTTCGGATAGAAAGCTGTGACAAACAATCCCATGATACAAACCTCGATCGCAAGCACAGTCTTCCGGATGAGGGATCAGGAGGCATTTGCCGGCTTTTCCGGCGACTTCAATCCGATCCACCTTACGATGACGGCTGCAAGAAGAACCCAAGCCGGTGCGCCAGCTGTGTATGGAATGCTTCAGGTGCTCTGGGGGCTCGATCACTTGCCGCAAATCCCGCCAGGAATGCGAATTGCAGGCCTGCTAGCTCGCTTCCAGAGTTTTCTTCTCGTCGACGAAGAGGCTCATCTTTCGCTAAGCGGGTGTGAAGAGGGAGAGATCCGGCTGAGCATCGCGGTCAGAGGATCAGTCTGCACGAACTTGACTATCAAGCTCGTCCGCGGCGAACAAGATGTCTTTGAACAAGACCTAAGCATCTCGTCTGACGCTCCCGAATCCCGAAGCTGCCGGATTTGCACATTCGACGATGTTGAGAATGCGTTTGGCGAATTGCCCGTAATGTTTAGTGCTCAGGACCCACGACTCCTATTCCCCAGCGCCACGGCGCGTATCGGCGCGACCCGCGTCACAGCTATCGCAGCTCTCTCCAGGCTCATTGGCATGATTTGCCCGGGATTGCACTCGTTGTTTCGCTCGATGGACATTCGCATCGTTCCGGAGCGTAGCTTTCGGCTTGTTTATTCTGCCAGTACTTCCGACAGGCGCTTTTCCTTCCTACGTCAAAAAGTGCAGGGTGGCGGAATTGAGGGATCGATCGACGCCTTTCTGCGTGTTCCACAAACTACACAGCCCACAGTAGCATATATCCGGCAATTCGTCGCAGCCGACGAGTTCTCCGGCACAACGGCGTTGGTTGTTGGGGCTTCACGTGGATTGGGAGAGTTTACGGCGAAGGCAATTGGGGCAGGAGGCGGACGTGTGATTGCGAGCTATCGCATTGGACGCGAGGAATGTGACAAAGTTGCCGACGAGATCCGAGCTTGCGGCGGAACGTGCGATTCTCTAAGTTATGACGTTTTGAAACCGGCAGCTCACCAACTGGAAGCGATGCCTGCGTTGCCGACCAGTGTTTACTACTTTGCAACCACGAAGATTTTTTCACGTCAAAGCGAATTGTACGATGCGGCGCAGTTTCGCGAGTTCGGCGAAGTTTACTTAAGTGGCTTTTTCAATCTCTGCGCGCATTTGAGAACGCTTGGAGTACAAAAACTGGCAATCTTTTATCCATCTACGATAGCCGTGGAGACGCGTCCCGCAGACATGGGAGTCTATGCCATGGCAAAGTCTGCAGGAGAAGTTCTTTGCGATGAGATCGCAAAACAATGGCCCGAATTCCGGGTTATTGTACGCAGACTTCCCCGGCTTCTTACCGACCAAACCGCGACCGTATTAAGCGTGGAATCGTCCCCTGTCGAAGAAGTGCTTTTGCCGATTATCCGCGACGTAGAAAGTGTGCGCACCCGTGGGGAAATGCCGTTCACAGCAGAGGCGCGCGCGTGATTCTCCCCATCGCCAGTGGATTGATGTTTAGGAAGAGCCCGCAATTGCTGACAGCACAAAACTCAATAAAGACGCCAGAAGCGGAGTTTTTAGTTGGCATGACAATCTGGCTACAATTGCCGCGATCAGGGCCACTCGTTCAGTCTTGTCTATATGGAAAACGAAACAACTGAAGGCTCAGAGTGGAAAGAGGATAGGAGAGACCGTATGTCCCAGTCCGGAAAGCCAAAAACAAACCACACATGCTGCGCGCACCTGCGTATTGCATTGCTTTTTGACTCAGAACGGATCGGGCCACACTTAAATAGATCTTTGGAAAGGGAACGACCTGATTGCTCGTTATCTAGCTGTCGCGGTTCTGTTTTGTGCGTGTGGATTCGCTAACTGCCAAAACACCAATCCGGTGGCGGGGTATACCAGTGCAGGTCTTCACTTATACTTCGAAAAAAATCATTGGTTTTACGTTGTTGGTGGATGATCGGTGAGAACAAATCCGCAACCGCTACTGATGCTGGCGAGCTGTTTTGAGACCGGGATAGATTATGAGTCACAGGAGGTAACCCACTGCTACACACCTACGCAAGATCATGCTGGAAGAATCCCAGCATTCGCGAGACCGGCTCTGTCGTCTTCAAGCGCTAGCTTACAGCGGCGGGCAATTGTAGGGGCACTGCAAGCCTGGCACCGTCTTTAACGCCTCGCCAATGCGAGTGGTAAATAGTATCCTTCCCTCGGTAGAGAGGTGATTGTCGTCGGAAAACATGGCCGGGTTTTCGATGGGAAAACCCAGATCGCCGTCGATATAAAGATAATGATCTGCCGCAACTAGAGCGCGAAAGACGCTCTTCAAATGTTGAATGCGGGGGTTATGTGAAACAGGCTGGGGCATCGGGCTTTCAATGAGAATGAGACCTATATGGTATTGGTGCGCAAGGCGGACAATATGGTGATAGGCTGCCAGTTGTGCCGGATCAGGGTCTGCTGAACCTGTATCTGCCTGAAAGGTCTTGAACTCTTCCGCGGAGACGCCTTGGTTGACGATGTCGGTTCTGCCGCCCTTGTAGGAAGCCGATCTCTCTGCCCAGCTATAGATGGGGTAAAAGAGTATCTGATCGTTGCCCCGGTTTACCCCAAGGTCGAAGATATCCAGCAGTGCGGTGGGGCTGTGCCGCGTCGAAAGGTAAGAAGAGACAATCGCGCTCTTCAATGGCGGCGGGGCATCGAAGTACAAGCGGGGATCCTGGACATCGGGGCTGCGAGCAAGCCTGGAACTGTATGCCTCCACGATAATATTGCGCGGAAGCCGCTCAGGATGCTGAGCGAGATAGTCAAGTATGAGCGCGATGTTATCCAGATTCATACCGCTATATGCGCAGAGATACGAGTTCGTGACACCGCTTGCTTTTTCCAGCACGCGCATGTCGTAGCTTTGCCGGGTGTGGGAAGAACCAATCAAGAGCAAGTCCGATCGGTTTTGGCTCAACAACCCTCCCAGACCCGCGTTGCGAGGCGTAAGCAGATGCTCGGCTCCGAATTTCAACCCGGCAACACCTAGTGTTACGAGGAATGCCATGCCGACAAGCTTGCCGACATAAAACCAGCCTTGACCGGTTTCCGAGATGCTTTTATATTCTGTTTGAATTGTTGCCATTTGGCGCTCCTTCAAAACTGGAAGTAGATAAAGGCCGAGGAACGCAATACTCCGAAGAGCATGGTGATCTCAAATAACAGCAAAGTCCCGGCGAACTGAAGCCTCCTGGAAGCGCGGAATGAAGCCTGCAGATTGCGGAACCCCGTCTCTGCGGCGACCTCGACCAGCAACATGACGCCTATTAACAGGATTGTCGAACAAGCGGTTGTGATGGATGTGCGGTTATTGTCAAAGGGCAGTATGGACATTTCAATGCTGGCCTTGCTGAGGCTGGTCTGCGTAAAGATCTTGTGCAGTATGCTCAACGCCGCATGAAGACTCTGAGCGCGGAAAAAGACCCATCCGAGGCAGGTGGCGCCGATTACGACAGTTCGGCGCATTACAGTGCCCGCCAGATTGCGCGGGTAGCGTCCTCCCCACTTCGTCAGGGCGCGCTCAACGATCAACAGCACTCCGTTATAGACTCCCCAAACAACAAACGTCCAATTGGCTCCGTGCCACAATCCGCTGATGGCAAATGTAATCAGCAGGTTTGCATATATCATGGGGACGGAAACGCGATTGCCGCCAAGAGGAATATACACATAATCGCGAAACCATGTGGAGAGAGAGATGTGCCAGCGCTGCCAGAATTCGCTAAAACTGGAGGAGAAATATGGATGCCTGAAGTTAGTCATCAACTCGAAGCCCAACACGCGAGCGCATCCTATCGCAATGCAGGAGTAACCTGCAAAATCGCAGTAAATTTGAACGGCAAAAAGAAGCGTGGCCGTCAAAAGAGCCAGCCCGGGCTGATGTTCCCAGTTTCCATAGACATTCTTCACAAAGACCGCGCAGCGATCTGCTATCACCACCTTCTGGAACATGCCCCAGGTGATCTGCAACATGCCACGGGAAAGATTCTGCAGGTCGAAGCGATGGTCCTCATAAAACTGGTGGAGAAGATTCTGGGGGCGTTCGATCGGACCGGCGACCAATTGCGGATAGAACATCACGTAAAGCGAGTAGATTCCAAGGTTGCGCTCTGGCCGCTGCTTTCCGCGATAGACCTCGATAACATAGCTGAGGCTCTGGAAGGTGTGAAATGAAAGGCCGATGGGCAATATTAGATGAGTAACTGGATAGTCCTGAGCCGCGCCCAGCATCCCCTGTATCTCGCGCACGCTCATGCCGAAAAAGGCAGAATACTTGAATACGAATAGCACAGCGCAGGTGCTGACAATGCTTGCTATCAGATAGAACTTGCGCCGCTGCCCGCCTGAGCCGGCGATCAGCAGGGCCATGCAGTAGTCAATGATGATCGTTGCAAACAGTATGACGATATAGGCGGGAATGAAGGCCATGTAAAAGCAGCAACTGGCGACAAGCAGCATCTTCCATCGCCATCGCCAGGGTAACGCATAGTAAAGCAGCGTGGTGAGAATGAAGAACACTACAAACTGGATTGAATTGAAAAGCATCTCCGTTCTTTTCTCCGACTGAGATTTCTGTGAAAGTAAAGACCAGCTTGCACTCGCCCATGCTCCGTTTTTTCGGACGCCTTGCCAATTCAGCAGATGGGGCTCACATCGCGCCTTCCGGCGAAATGCTCTACCCCCCGTAGGTGACCTGGAATTGCTCGGTCCAACAGATCAGGCTTAGCCAACGCCCTATGCGAAAATCGAATGGCTTCTTTCGATCGCGAATGGCCACCCATTCCTTGCGCGCTTCCGGCAAGTTCAGGAAAGGAAGCCTGCGGGCGCTTTCGCTGTTCAAGGCAGAATTTACCCAAGCATCGAGTTCGGTCAGCCATAGCCTCTCTGGTGTGGCAAAACCGATCTTGTCGCGCCGGTCCAGAATGGCGTCGGGAACGATGCCGCGCATTGCTTTGCGGAAGACCGCCTTTGTCGTCCCATCGGGAGAGATAAGGAATTTCTCGGGGAGCCGTCCAAGAAAATTGACCAGGTCGGGCGTCAGAAATGGAACACGGCTCTCCACCGACGAGGCCATCGAGTTGCGGTCTTCGTAACGCAGCAATCCGGGTAACCCCTGGCGCACGCTGCGTGCCAGGCTGTGTTTCAGAATATTCGTCGCGTACGGCGTGTAGTTGGTAACGACGATGTCGGCAGTGCGATTGGTAAACCACTGCCGGTTCAACCAAGGGGGAAAAGCCGCCTTTGCGAGCATTTTGCGTGCCGGTCCCTGCAACGACGGGGGAAGTAAATAATCGGCGCAGAAGGCGATGCCTTGTATCCGACTGAGCGAACTCGAATGCGGAAAGCCCCGCATAAGACGCGCAGCATCAGACCATTCTCCGCCGCGGACGAGCGAGGCCAGGCGCGCTCCAATGTACATATTGTAACCGGCGAGAATCTCATCCGCGCCCTGGCCATCCAGCATAACCTTCACGCCTGCGTCACTCGCGGCGCGAAAGATTTCATACTGGGCATAAGTGCTGGTGCGCGCGAAAGGCTCGTCGTGAACGCCGGATAACGTCTCGATACAGTCCAGGAATGCGCGCGATCCGATCCTCACTTTGTGGACTTCGGCGCGCACCGCCGCGGCGACAATGTCGATCCATTGCTCTTCGCTCGTCTGCTCCTCATCTGAGACGAAGCTGAAGGCATGAATCTCGGCATCGCTGTTCAGATGGCGAACCGCCGCAATGATTGCTGAAGAATCTATGCCGCCAGAGAGCGCTGTTCCAAGCGGCACATCGCTTCTCAGATGCAGTTCCACGCTCCGTAAAAAGAGTCTTTTTAGCTCCTGAGCCGCTTCATCGAATGACAAATCGAGTTCGCCCCCGGAGTCCGGCTGCCAGAAACAGACTGGCTCACTGGCTGTAGCTGATTGGATAGTGATTTCCATGTAATGCGCCGGAGGCAATTGTCGCACCGCTGAAAACATTGTCTCGTCGCCAAAGTCCGCTATTCCATAGCGAAGAAAATAGAGCAAGCGTTCTGCATTAGCCTCCCGGCTGGTCAGGCCAAACGCAAACAATGCTTTGATCTCCGATCCGAAACGGATCATCCCATCTTCGACAGAATAGAACAGCGGTTTTATGCCAAAGAAGTCGCGAGCCAGCAGAACGGTCCCTCGCTGCACGTCGAGTAGCGCGAAAGCGAACATACCAGTCAGACGGCACAGGGCATCCCTGCCCCACTGCGCGTATGCCGCCAAAAGCACTTCGGTGTCGGAGCGGGAGCTAAAGCGGTGGCCCTGCGCGGCCAATTCATCGCGCAGTTCGACGAAGTTATAGATCTCGCCATTGAAAACGATGTGATAACGGCCGTCGGGCGTTGACATTGGCTGCCAACCCGACTCGGTCGTGTCCAGAATGGAAAGACGACGATGCAGCAGCAATACATGCGGCTCATGTGCGGGCTCGGTCCACGTGCGTCCCCGTTCAACTGAGCCCAATGAAAACCGCATCCAGCCAAAGTCATCGGGCCCCCGGTGAGAGATTGAATCTAGGACGTCTGGAGCACATGAAGACTTTCCGCACTCTGGCGTGGCAATAAAGCCCGCGATCCCACACATAAGTTCTCGCCTTTCCTCAAAACATTGCCAATCTGATTTCTACCGTCTATTTCATTTAACTTTTTGTACGCGATAAACACTGCTAATAAGTAGGACACAGCTTCCTGGAATAGACGTCATTATCGTGCACATGCAAGCGCTTTTCATAGCTGAACAGAAGTTTCGCCGTCCATCGGAAAAACCGCTCCGATAAACGGCGACACTTAGTAACTTGTGACAATTTGCTAATTCGCAGAGGCGCCGATTCCCTGAACCATGCCGGAAGCCAAAGGATTACCGGAGGTGTCCAGCAGTTCCACCGAGGCGGAACTTGGCCCGGATTGATGAGGAGTGAAAACTACGTCAATCGTGCAGGTGGTGATGCCCGCGTAGGGAGTATTCGCCCAACAAGTACCCGTACCGGCATCGGTAAAATCGGCGCTGGCCGCACCATCCTGGCCGACGATGGCAGTGGAGCCGATTGTGTAAGGCTCATCGAAAAAGAAGGTCATGGAAATGGGATTAGGGCTGGATTTGGAAAGCTGGACAGAGCCAAAGTCTCCATTTACCTCGGAGATCTTCTTGACCTGACCGTTATCCGTATCGGCAATGAACATATTGCCTGCCTTGTCCACCGCCACGCCGACGGGAACATAGAAACCGTATCCGTCACCGCAGATCGAGGTCCAGTCATCCGACAATGAAATCTCTCTTATCGCGCCGTAGCCTACATCGCTAATAAAGAGATTGTCATGGGCGTCCACCGCGATTCCGTAAGGCATGTAGAAGAATCCAGACGGAGCCAGGGGAGTGACAATAGAGCGATTCCCGGCCGCCAGCAGGTTCACCGTTCGATTGCCGACATCTGTAACGAAGACATTGCCGGTGGCGTCCACTGCGACGCCCCACGGAGATTGAAAGCCGCTAGCCAGGGTAACGGATTCGCCCGCATTGGAAGGAGAAGGTCCCGCTATCATCTTTACCGCGTGATTGCCGGTGTCAGC
>Ga0181535_10002228_pt1 | contig 24060 bp, 20 predicted proteins | sample PEATcosm2014_Bin_44_FD_119774 | JGI IMG/M metagenome (GOLD analysis project Ga0181535, IMG submission 119774) | Peatland microbial communities from MTU Mesocosm Facility, Houghton, MI, USA - PEATcosm2014_Bin17_30_metaG | ecosystem: Environmental > Terrestrial > Soil > Wetlands > Peat | place...
CATTCACCAGCATCTGCATTCGGCGTTGGAGGGTGGCGGTAGGTCCCTGGCCTAGAGTGACGGCCCATGTTCAAGCGACGCGACACCGAGGGAACGGCCGTTGGTGGAGCGACCCCCGGCCCGGCCCGGGTCTCGGCGCCACGCCGGCCGCTCCTTCCCACCTACCCGCCCAAGGGGTATCTCGGCCAGCTCGACCCTGCCTTCCAGGCCGCCCAGTCGAGGCGGCGCGAGGGCGCCGACCTCGACGACTTCGTCTGGTACCACGCCTTCGAATTGCCCGACGGGCGGGTGCTGCCGGGTGCGTGGGACCTGCGGGGTCACGAGACCGCGTACCTCGGCGGTGTGGACGTCGCGGGCAAGCGGGTGCTCGAGCTGGGCCCGGCCACCGGGTACCTGACCTTCTACCTGGAGCGCATGGGGGCCGAGGTGGTCGCCTTCGAGGCCGGATTCGACGTGTCGATCGATGTGCTGCCCATCAGGGGGCACGACGAGCCCGACGAGAAGCTGCGCGTCATGCAGGAGACGATCGACCGGAACCACGACGCGTGGTGGTACCTGCACCGCACACTCGGGTCATCGGCCAAATTCGTCCAGGGCAGCATCTATGACATGCCGGCCGACCTCGGGACGTTCGACATCACGCTGGTCGGGGCGATCCTGCTGCACCTGCGTGAGCCGTGGGGGGCGCTGTCGCAGGCCGCCCAGCGAACGACCGGGACCATGATCGTCACCGAACCGCTGCAGGACGACCTGGACGATCCAGAGTCCAACGTCATGCGCTTTTCACCGTCGGCGGAGCACCACGTCACCAACTGGTGGTCGATCTACCCGGGCGCGGTGGTGTCCATGCTCTCCCGGCTGGGCTTCGGACGGACCGAGACGACCATGCACAGCCAGCGCCACTACCTCGCCCACGACATGGCGAGCGATGCGATTGAGCAGCGCATGTACACGGTGGTGGGACGGCGCCAGGACGCCTGAGCGCGGGCTCCCGGGGCTGCGCTCAGAACAGTCCCGGTGTCCCCCGCCCGCGACCGACCACCGAATTCAGGAACTCGTCGTAGCGCGCGATGAGCACGGGCCACTGGAAGTGCCTCTCCACGTAGTCCCGCCCACGGGCGCCCAGTACCGCGCGCAGCTCGACGTCGGTCACGAGGCGCTCGAGCACGGCCTCGAACTCGGGGTAGGAGGTGAACCACAGCCCGCCCCCGGAGCTCTCGGCGTGCTCGCGGGTCGGCCCGCAGGAGCCGTTGACCAGCACCGCGACCCGGTCGACCCAGGCCTCGAGCACCACGAGGGAGAACGACTCGAGCGCCGAGGGCGAGACCGCCACCAGGGCGTCGTGCACGATGTCCCACTTGTCCGGCTCGTTCACGGGCCCTGTGACCACGATGTCGGGGTGGGGCGGCAGCTCCACCGAGACCGGCCCGACCAGGGCCAGGGCCAGGGGCCCGGGATGGCGCTCCTTGTAGGCCGCGAAGTACGAGGCCAGCATCTTCGAGCCCTTGTGCTCGTCGACCCTTCCCACGCTCACGATGTACGGCCGGTCCCCCAGGCCCGCCAATTCGCCGCCCGCCCGGCCGGCGCCCTCCGACTCCCCCACACCGAGGCCCAGCACGATCTGGGGCCGCTCGGCCACCGGGTACATCCGCTCGACGAGCCGGCGCTCGGACGCCGTGTGGAAGCAGAAGGCGTCCGCATCCCCGAAGGTGCCCCGGAACACGGGCAGGTACAGCGCGGGCTCGTCGTGCGCGGCGGGGTGCAGCACGGCCGGTGCCCGCACCTTGCCGATCGCCGCCACGGTGGGGTGGTACAGGTAGGGGTAGAAGGCGACGACGTCGGCGTCCGACGCGCTGACGGCGGCCACCAGATCCGCCGAGACCGGGCCGTTGTAGTCGACCCACCGCCTACCCTGGTCCAGGGTCGCCGTGCGCGGCGCCAGCCGCACGAGCCCGTCCAGCCCGTAGAAGTCGGGTAGCCGACCGTGCGTGCCGCGGTGGCGGTGCACCGGGACCCCGTTGACCTCCGTGGTCCCCGGGTCCAGCTCGTCGGCCCAGGTGTGCGGGTCGAGGGCGCAGGTCGTGTGGACCTCGGACTCCCAGCCGGTGTGAGCCCGCAGCTCTTCGGCCAACCGCCGCGCCCCCGTCTCGGCGCCGCCCATCACCTGGGTCCCGTAGCGCGGGGTGACGAACGCCACCTTGGGGCTCACCGGGCCACCACTCCGCTGACTGCGTCGACGATGCGGATGGCTGCCGCGTCCCCCGACAGCTCGGCCCCCCGCAGACGTCCCGCGGCGGTCAGGGTGGCGCGCAGCCGGTCGTCGCTGCAGACCCTCTCGAGGGCGGCCGCGATGTAGGCCGGATCGGCGGCGGCCAGCACCAGGGCGGCGCCGGACACCGTCTCGGCCACCGCTCCCGCGCCGCGGGTGACCACGGGCACCCCGGCCACCATGGCCTCCACCAGCGGGACCCCGAACCCCTCGTGGGCCGACAGCGACAGATAGACGTCGGCCGCACCGAAGTAGGCGGCGAGCGACGCGTCCGACACCTCGCCGGTCATGCGGACCGCGGCCGAGAGGCCGAGGTCGTGGGCGAACCCCTGCAGCGCCTTGGTGTACTCGAAGCTCGACGTGCCCCCGACGAGGTGCAGCCGGGCCTGCGCGTCATAGAGACGGCGGTAGGCCCAGAGCGCCTTGACGAGCTCGTGCTGCGCCTTCGACGGCACGATGCGCCCCACGAAGAGGATGTCGGCGCCACCGCCGGACCCGAGCGCGGCCAGCTCGGCGGCGACGCGGGGGTCGGGCGGTGCCGTGACGCGGCCGTAGTCGGCCAGGACGGGGACCACCGCCGTGCGCCGGCAGCCGGCCCGGCGGAGCTCGCGCTCGCTGAACGAGCTCTTGGCCAGGCCCAGCACCGCCTGCGGTGCCAGCAGCGCCAGCTCCTCGGCCGCCCTGGCGGCCCGCTGCACACTTCGGGGCTCCCAGCCGGCGAAGAGCTCGGGCCCGGTGAAGTCGTGAAAGTCCAGGATCAGCGGGAGCCGGTGCTCGGCCAGGTAGCCCGCCACGGCCGACGAGGTGGTGAACTGGTAGATCGCCACGTCACCGGCAGCCGCGTGCTCTGGGTACATCCAGTGCTTGTAGGCCTCGGGGGCCAGGTCGTCGTGGATCGCCTCGGCGAAGATCTCCGACCGCCACCCGGCGGCGCGCAGGGCGTCCCGCAGCTTGAGGGTGTGCGTGCCCGTGGCGTCGCGCGGGTTGAGGGCGGGGATGAACTGGTGGATGGCCACCGGCCTCCCGGCGGCGCCGCTCACCGCTCCGTCGGCGGGTACGGCGTGACGACGCTGGAGCGGACCGCGGTGATGAGGAAGTCCCCGCCATCCGGGCCCGGCTGGGCGGCCGCCTCGTAGCCGCCTTCCTCCAGGAGGTGGCACCACGTCTCGGGCCGCAGTGGCCGCCCCGGGGCAAGATCGGCCTCGGGCGGGGCGGTGGCCGAATGCCAGGTGTCGCCGCTCACGCAGTGCACGACGAGCGTCCCGCCCGGCGCCAGCCGGGTCGCGATGGCGGTGAGCAAGTGGGTGCGCTCGCCACCGGCCATCCCGTCCACGATGCCGCTCAGCACGATGCCGCCCAGGCCGGCCGCGGCCACGGCGCGCAGGTGCTCGGCCAGACCTTCGCCGCGCAGATCGAGGATGCCGAGCTCGGCCCCGTCCACGACGTGAGAGCGAGGATCGACGCCGTAGGCATCGCCGCCGGCCGCTGCGATGCGCCGCACCAGCCACCCGTCGCCGCACGCCGCGTGCAGGACGCGTCCGGGGGTCTTGGCCACGGCGGCGACCGCCGGCTCGACCCACCAGGCGTCCGGACCGTCCAACTGCGGGAATTCGACCACCGTCGCACCCGGGACACGCTGGACCTCCACCTGGCGCTCCAGCTGCTGCAGGCGGTCGTCGACGATGTGCAGGGCACGGCTCACCGCTGAGGCCGACTGGCTCATCTGATGGGTGAGCCACCCGACGTACCAGAGGAGGAGCGTGCGCATGCCCTTCTTGACGACGGCACCGGCGGCGCGCTCCGAATCGACCGGCACGACCGGATCGATGAACGTTGCGGCGTCGACCATCCGTAGCGCCTCACCGAGGTCGCCACCCCGGCCGGCCACCGGGGAGTGGGCCAGGAAGAGCTCGTCGAGCTCGCGCTCGAGCTTGGGCGGTAGGTCGCCCGAGGCGCGGCGCAGGCGCACCTCCTCTGCGATCTCCGCCATGACCTGCTCCACGTAGGCGTGGGGATCTGCCGGCAGCGTCGCCTCGGTGTCGCTCATGGTCCGAGTCGTGCTCAGAGGGGCTGCGCCAGCGCGGCGGAGGAGCCGACGTCGCTCTCGGTCGAGATCAACGCCGCATGCACGTCGAGCCGGAGGAGGCCTGTCGTCTTGCCGGGGTTCATGACCTCGAAGGTCCCCGCCTGCTCCAGCCAGTCGTAGAGGACGCCACCCCTGCTCTGGATCCCGAGGGCGAAGGAGAACACTCCGTCGAGCAGCGGTACCCCGACGACCCCGAAGTGCATGACGCTCGTGCCACGGGGGGCGTCGATCTCCACGCCGATGATCGAGGTGTCGGTGCGAATCACCGCGTTGTTCCCGCTGTCGCGGATCTCGAGCGAGAACACCACGTCCTCGGTCGGGTACAACGCCTCGAACTCCACACGGATCGTGAGGTCGTCGCCCGTGCGCATGTACGGCACGCTGTTGTCACCCGAGTAGACCCGGTGCACGGAGCGGAACCGGACCGGCCGCTCGGCGTCGGGCAACGAGCCCGTGCCGTCGGCCGTCGGCATCGCCGGCACGGCGACGAGTGTCGGGTCGGCGATGGAGATGCCCGCGCCCTCAGCCATCAGGCCCTCCCGGAAGATGCGGGCGGCCTCGCCGGGCTCGGCCTCGGCCACCAACCTGCCGTGGCTGAGCACGATCCCCCGGTCGCAGATGCTGCGCACGGTGTCGGGCGAGTGCGTCACCAACAGGATGGTCCGCCCCTCCTCCTGGAACTGCTTGATCCGCTCCATGCACTTGCGCTGGAAGCGCTCGTCGCCGACGGCGAGCACCTCGTCCACCACCAAGAGGTCAGGGTCCACGTTCACGGCCACCGCAAAGCCCAACCGCACGTACATCCCCGACGAGTAGAACTTGACGGCACCGTCGATGAACTCCTCGAGCTCGGAGAAGTCCACGATGGCGTCGAAGACCTTGTCGACTTCGCGCTTGGACATGCCGAGCAACGAGCCGTTCAGGTAGATGTTCTCCCGGCCGGTCAGGTCCTGCTGGAAACCGGCGCCGAGTTCCAGGAGGCCAGCCAGCTTGCCTCGCACCGCCACCTCGCCCGACGTGGGCTGGAGCACACCGCAGATGCACTTGAGCAGGGTCGACTTGCCCGAGCCGTTGCGCCCGAGGATGCCGACGGTCTCACCCTCCTTGACGGTCAGGGACACGCCGTTCAGGGCCCAGAAGTCGTCTGTCTGCTGGCGCCGCCCGCCGTGGATGATGCGCTCCTTGAGCGAGTTGTGCTTGCCATGGGCCAGCTGGAACCGCTTGGAGACGTCGCGCACGTCGACAGCGAAGTCGCCCGCCACTCAGAGCTCCTCGGCGAAGTTGCCCTCGAGCCGTCCGAAGACGGCGAGGGCGACCAGGAAGAGGCACAGCGAGAGGAACAGCACCGCCAGGTCGAGCCCGACATACCACCCGATCCCCTTGGTCGGCAGGACGTAGAACGTCTCCTGGACGCCGTTCACCACGGCGTACGTCGTGGGGTGGGCGTAGATGCAGCGCTGGAAGGACAGGACGAGCGGCACCATCGGGTTCAAGAAGTAGACCCAGGTCAGGCTCTTGGGCCCGAGCTTGTTGCCGATCGACGCCTGGTAGGCGTACACGATGGGGCACGCCCAGAACCAGGCGGTGAGGATCACCTCGATCAGATGCTGCGTGTCGCGCAGGTACACGTTGATGGAGGACAGGAGCACCGCGAGGGCCGACGCCAGGACGACGCCCGTGATCAGGGCCAGGAGCAGCACCGGCAGGTATTCCAGGTCGGGCGCAGCGTGCAGGGCGACCATGAAGATGACCATGACGATGGCCTGGAAGAAGAAGAACACGCAGGCCGAACCGACGGCCGCCAGCGCGAGGATCTCGCGCGGGAACGAGACCTTCTTGATGATGCCCGAGTTGTTCACCACGACGCCCGTGCCGGTCAGCACGCCGAGGGAGAAGAGGTTCCAGAGGAGCAGGCCGGCGAAGAGGAAGATCACGAAGTTCGGCATCTTGTTGCCGAGCACGATCTTGAAGACCACGTAGTAGATGGCCAGCGTCATGGCCGGGGCGATCATCGACCACACCAGACCCAGGACCGAATTCTTGTACTTGACCTTGATTTCCGTGCGGACGAGGTAGATCAGCAGCTCGCGGGACAGCCAGATCTCGCGGAGCCGCTGGCGCACGCTGATCGTCGGGCTGACCACGCGGGTCGTGGAACCGCGCCGCGCCGCGACGGCGCTGACGCCGATCGCCTGGGCCGCCATCGGACTGTTGTCCGCCACCCGCTCCTCGGCGGCCCCCTCGAGTCTCCGGTCTGCGTCCGGAGAGGAGGCCGGGACGTCCAGAGCCATGCCTATTTGTTCCCTGCCGCTGCGGTGGCCGTCGAATGGTCGATGACCTTGTCGATGAAGCCGTACTCGCACGCCTCGTCGGCGGTGAACCAGCGGTCGCGGTCCGAATCCGTCTCGATCCGCTCGAGCGGCTGCCCGGTGTGGAAGGCGATGCGCTCCGCCATCATCCGCTTCAGGTAGATGATCTGCTCGGCCTGGATGGCGATGTCCGCTGCCTGGCCCTGCATCGATCCCGAGGGCTGGTGCATGAGGATGCGCGAGTGCGGAAGGGCGTACCGCTTGCCGGGAGCGCCGGCGCAGAGCAGGAACTGGCCCATGCTGGCGGCCAGACCGACGCAGATGGTCGAGACGTCGGGGCGCACGTACTGCATGGTGTCGTAGATGGCCAGGCCGTCGGTGACCGAGCCGCCCGGGGAGTTGATGTACAGCGAGATGTCCTTGTCGGGGTCCTCGGCCTCCAGGAGGATCAGCTGGGCGCAGACGAGGTTGGCCGTCACCTGGTCGATCGCGCTGCCGATGAACACGATGCGCTCCTTGAGGAGCTGCTGGAAGACGCGGCCAGCCGACTCGAGGTCGGCCCCGGCAGCCGTGATCCTGGGGGCTTCTGATGCGTGAGGCATGGCCACGAGGCTAGTGGGCGGAGCGGGCATCCGTAGGCACAGGGCCGTACACTCCCTGTTCACCCGCACCGCGGGACCGCTGCGGGCGTGGCGGAATTGGCAGACGCGCCGGGTTTAGGTCCCGGTCCCCGCGAGGGGGTGGAGGTTCGAGTCCTCTCGCCCGCACCCCTGCTCACCGGCACCCGACCCATTAGCTTTCGTCGGCGTGCCCCACCTCGTCGCCGCGCCGGACAAATTCCGGGGGACCGCCTCGGCGGCGGAGGCGGCGGCGGCGGCCGGTGACGCGGCACGCCGGGCGGGATGGACGGCCGACGAGATCCCGATGTCCGACGGTGGCGAGGGCCTGCTGGACGCGTTGGGTGGGACGACGCGCACGACCACGGTCGCGGGCCCGCTGGGCAGGCCGGTCGAGGCCGAGTGGCGCATGCTGGCGCGGCCGGGCGCCGACGGTCCGACCGCCGTGATCGAGATGTCACGGGCCGCCGGGCGCGCCCTGCTGCCGCGACCGCGGGGCGACGACCCGGTGCGCGCCGGCACGGCCGGCGTCGGGCAGCTGCTGGTGGCGGCGCGCGAGGCCGGGGCGCGCCGCATCGTGATCGGATGCGGGGGCTCGGCGACCACCGACGGGGGCCAGGGTGCCTACGACGCCGTGGGATCGCCGGACGCCCTGCACGGGGTGGAGCTCGTCGTGGCCTGCGACGTCACCACGCCGTTCCTCGAGGCGGCCGCGGTCTTCGGGCCGCAGAAGGGCGCCACCCCGGCCCAGGTCGAGGCGCTCGAGCGACGCCTGGCCGAGGTGGCGGCGCGCTATCGGCGCGAGGCGGGCGTCGACGTCACCGGCGTGCCCGGTGCCGGCGCCGCCGGGGGGCTCGCCGGCGGCCTGGTCGCGCTCGGGGCCCGGATAGAGCCGGGCTTCGACCTCGTCGCCCGTCTCGTCGGCCTGGCGGATCGCCTGGCCCGCGCGGACCTGGTCGTCACGGGCGAGGGCCACCTCGACCCGCCCTCGTTCCACGGCAAGGTGCCGGGCGGCGTGCTCGCGCTCGCCCGGGCCAGGTCGGGACGGCCCCTGCCGGTCCTGTGCGTGGCGGGCGGCGCCGACCGGGCCCTGCTGGCCGCGCCCCCCGACGGCATGGAGGTGGTGAGCCTGACGAGCCGGTTCGGACGCGTCAGGGCCCGGGGCGAGACGGCCGCCCTGATCAGCCAGGTCACCGCCGAGGCGGTGGCCCGCTTTTGCCCCTGAGCAGGCCCATCGGCCACACTGCGTGCGCGGCGCGGCGGCCAGACGGCACCGCGCAGCGGGCCCATCCCTCCGGGACGAGCGGCCCGGCTCGCACACCGGCGCACGACGACAGGGAGGCATCACCATGGGACTGCTCGACGGAAAGGTGGCGGTCGTCACCGGTGCGGGACGGGGCATCGGGCGCGAAGAGGCGCTCCTGCTCGCCGCCGAGGGAGCCCGGGTCGTCGTCAACGACGTCGGTGCGGGACTGCACGGCGAGAGCGGCGGTGACGCGCACCCGGCCGAGGAGGTCGTGGCGCTGATTCGGGGGGCAGGCGGCGACGCGGCCGTCAACGGGGACGACATCAGCTCGTGGGCCGGCGGCAAGAACGTCGTCGAGCAGGCGATCGACACCTACGGCTCGCTCGACATCCTCGTCAACAACGCGGGGATCCTGCGCGACAAGATGTCCTTCAACATGGACGAGTCGGACTGGGACGACGTGATCCGCGTCCACCTCAAGGGTCACTTCGCCGCCACCCACCACGCCGCCGTCTACTGGCGCAACCGGTCCAAGTCGGGCGAGGACGTGACGGGTCGCATCATCAACACCTCGTCGGAGGCCGGCCTCTTCGGAAACGCGGGCCAGGCGAACTACGCCGCCGCCAAGGCCGGCATCGCCGCGCTCACCTGGGTCGAGGCCCGCGAGCTCGGCCGTTACGGCGTGACCTCCAACGCCATTGCCCCGCGGGCTCGCACCCGCATGACCGAGACGCTCTTCGGGGGCGACGGCATGAGCGCCGACGAGGGCGTCTTCGACGCATGGGACCCCAAGAACATCGCCAACGTGGTGGCCTTCCTGGCCGCGCCGGCGTCGGCCGACATCACCGGGCAGATCCTCGTCGTGTTCGGCGCCGACATCTACGCCATGAGCGCGTTCAAGGCGGTCGGCCAGGTGACCCGCGACAGGGCCTGGACGCCCGAGGAGCTCGTGGCCGCCAAGGGCGACCTCTTCAAGGGCATCAGCTCGGCGGTGCCCGACTTCAGCTTCATCTAGAGCTTCACAGAAGAGGCGGATCCCGGGCCCGCCCGCGGTGCCCTGCGGTACGGTTGCGGCGCCGTGACTGAGTGGTCCCCGGGAGCTGACGTCACCACCGCCGAGGGTCCGGCACAGGGCGCTCCCGCGAACCGGCCGCCCTACGACGGTGTTGCCGACACCGGCACCGACACCGACACCGGCACCGGAACCGACACCGACACCGGCACCGCCGCCGCCGCCGGTCGCTGGCGCGGCATGTGGGCGGAGTGGCGCCGCCCGTTGACCATCGCCGTGGGCGCCACCATCGGGTTCCGCCTCATCGTCACCTGGGTCGCGCTGGTCAGCGCCGACGGGGTGAACTTCCCCCACATCGTGGCGCGGCACCCCTCCACGCTCGCCAACATCCTGGCCCAGTGGGACGCCGGCTACTACCTCTCCCTCGCCGCGCACGGCTACCCCGCCCACGCCGTGGGGGCTGTGCAGACGGGCAACCGGGCCTTCTACGCGTTCGGGCCCCTCTACCCCGCGCTGACCCGCATCACCCACGACATCACCGGCATCGGCTACGTGACGAGCGGCGAGCTGGTGAGCACGGTGGGGCTGGTCGTCGCCCTGGCCGCACTGTGGAAGCTCGTCGACCTCGAGGCCGGGCGCCGGGCGGCCGACGGCGCCTGCGTGATGCTGCTCGCCTGGCCGTCCGCCTTCTTCCTGGTGGCCACCTATCCCGAGTCGGTCACCCTGGCGGCGGGGACCCTCGCCTTCCTGGCGGTCCGCCGGGGGCACTTCGCCGCCGCAGGGGTGCTGGCGGCCGCGGCGGCCATGGGGAAGTACTACCTCGTGCTGCTGCTGGTCCCGCTCGCCATGGAGGTGTGGTTCGCGCCACGCGGGCGGGGCACGTGGCGGGCGGGGCGCGACCTCGAGTGGCTGTCCCCGGTGCGGGTGACCGCCGCCCGGCTGGTGGCCGTCGCCGCCCCGACGGTGCTGGCCTTCGTGGCGTGGGTCGCCTACCAGAAGGCACACTTCGGCGAGTGGCTCGCCTTCGTGAGGTCCCAGGCGCACTGGCACCGGCACCTCAGCTGGCCCTGGACGTCCATCGGCCATGCCGTCTCCGACCTGGTGCACTGGAGGCTGCTCGACACCTCGACGGCGTCGGTCACGGAGCTCTTCGATCTCGTCACGGTGCTGCTGCTCGCCGTCGCGGCCGTCCTGGCCTTCGTGCGCATCCGCCCCTCCTACGGGGTGCTCCTCGGGCTGGTGTGGTGCGTGTTCACCTTTCAGACGATCCTTCTCTCCGAGAGCCGCGAGGTGCTCGTGCTGTTCCCGTTCTTCGCCGTACTGGGCCTCTGGGTGGCACGGCACCAGTGGCGCGAGCGGGCGCTGCTTTTCCTGTTCCTGCCGTGCGGTTACTTCCTGCTGGAGCGGTTCGTGACCGGGAAGTTCGCCGGCTGAACGCCCTCGCGGGAGCGGACCAACGCCCTGGTCCTGCCGACGACGAACGCGGCGGCGCATCCCTGGCGCGATGTGGGGCACGATGGCGCCATGGCACACGACCGCAGATTCCGCTTCGCCGCACAACTGAGCAGGGGCCCCGACGGCACGGCCCGCTCGTGGGCCGAGCAGGCCCGGCGGGCCGAGGGCGCCGGGTACAGCGCGCTGCTCATGCCCGACCACTTCGGCGACCAGCTGGCACCCGTGCCGGCGCTCGCCGCCGTGGCGGCGGCCACGACCACGCTGCGCATGGGCTCGCTCGTGTTCTGCAACGACTACCGCCACCCGTTCATGCTGGCCAAGGAGGCGGCCACCCTCGACGTTCTGAGCGAGGGCCGATTCGAGCTGAGCCTCGGAGCCGGCTGGATGCGCACCGACTACGACGAGGCCGGTCTCCCCTACGACCATCCCGCGGTGCGGGTGGCGCGCTTCGAGGAGGCGGTGAAGGTCGTCCAGGGGCTGCTGCGCACCGACGGGCCGTTCAATTTCCACGGCGAGCACTACGAGGTGCTGGGGCACACCCTGACGCCGAGGCCGGTGCAGCGACCCGGCCCCCCGCTCATCATCGGCGGCGGGGGCAGGCGGGTGCTGTCCTTCGCCGCCCGCAACGCGGACATCGTCAGCATCAACGTCAACCTGCGCGAGGGGACGGGCGGGGCCGAGACGGCCGCCGACGCCACGCCCGAGCGCACCCGCCAGAAGGTGGCCTGGGTCAAGGAGGCGGCGGGTGACCGCTTCGACGACCTCGAGCTCAATTCCCTCATCGGCTTCGTCCTGGTCACCGACGATGCGGCCGCCCTGGCGGCGCAGATGGCGCCCGCCTTCGGCATTCAGCCCGACGATGCGCTCCACGTCCCGCTGGCCCTGGTCGGGACGCTCGACGAGATGGCCGAGGAGCTCGAGTGGCGTCGGGCCGAGTACGGCATCTCGTACTGGTCGATCGAGTCCGACTCCTGGGAGACCCTGGGGCCCCTCGTGAGCAAGCTGGCGGGCACATGACCATCACCACCGGCACCGGCTGGGAGGCGATCGGCACCCGGCGTGAGCTCTGCGGCGAGCGCATCTTCACCATTGACGCGCCGTCCATCGGGCCCGAGCGCCACGCACCCCTCCTCGTGCTGCACGGCTTCCCGACGTCGTCCTTCGACTACGCCGCGGTGCTCGACGGCCTGCGGGCCGGGCGGCGTGTCCTTCTCTTCGACATGCTGGGTTACGGCCTCTCGGCCAAGCCCGACCGTGCGTACACCATGGCGTTGCAGGCCGACATCGCCACCGCCTACCTGGCCGCACTCGGGGTGGACCGCCTGGCCCTGCTGACCCACGACATGGGCGACACGGTCGGCGGTGAGCTCCTGGCCCGTCGGGCCGAAGGGGCGTGGAAGGTGGAGGTGACGCGCCGTGTCGTGTCCAACGGCAGCATCTACATCGACCAGGCACACCTGACCGGCGGCCAGCAGATGCTGCTCGGGTTGCCCGACGAGGTGCCGGCCGGCCCGATCCCGATTGACGGTGCGACCGTCGCGCAGAGCCTGCGTGAGACATTCAGCGCCGCCACCCCGCTCATCCCCGAGGGCTGGACGGTGGACCCCGTGCCCCCCGCCGCCGCGCTGGTCGTCCACGCCGACGGCCACCGGGTGCTGCCGCGCCTGATCCGCTACATAGAGGAACGGCGCGCCAACGAGCGGCGGTTCACCGGGGCGATCGAGACCGATCCCTCGCCACTGCACATCGTCTGGGGACTGGACGACCCGATCGCCGTCCCGTCCATGGTGGACACGCTGCTGGCCGCCCGCCCCGACGCGACCGCCACCCGCCTGGAAGGGGTGGGCCACTACCCCATGGTCGAGGCGCCGCGACGCTTCCTGGGCGGAGCGCTGGCCGGGCTCGTCTGAAGACGGGTCGCCGGGGGCCCTGGCTTAACCTGGCGCCGTGGCGGGACGTCGTCGACCTTCCAACCGGTACGAGCTGCTCACCTGCGCGTGGTCGGGTCACGTCCTGGTCGGGACGGACGTGGCGACCATCACACCCGATGACGCGCTGCTCGTGCGCGAGGACGGCGGGGTGCGCTGGCACCGGTGCCTGCGCTGCGACGACTGGGTACAGCGACCGACGCCGGAGCACCCGAGCCGCGAGCGGATGGAGAATCGGGACGAGATTGCGCTGCCGCTCCGCGGCGCGGCCCTGCGCGACCGGTACGTCCTGCGCCTCATCGCCCTCGACCGGGCGATCCACGTCGTGGTGCTGACCAGTCTGGCCATCGTGCTGTTCACCTTCGCCGCGCACGATCAGGTCCTGCACCGCGACTACGAGAACATCATGGACGCCCTGGCGGGCGGAGCGCCCGGCGCCTCGCAGGCCCGAGGGATCCTCGGCTACCTCGGCCGGGCCTTCAAGTACTCCCCGTCACACCTGCGGATCCTCGGAGGCGTCCTCCTCGCCTATGCGGCGCTCGAGGCCACCGAGATGGTCGGCCTCTGGCTCAACAAGCGATGGGCCGAGTACCTGACCTTCGTCGCCACCACCATCCTCGTGCCCTACGAGGTCTACGAGCTCACGATCAGCGTGAGCGTGTTCAAGGTCGTCACCCTGATCATCAACGTCGCGGTCGTGCTCTACCTCCTCCTCGCCAAGCGGCTCTTCGGGCTGCGGGGCGGCCACCGGGCCGAGCAGGCCCGCCGCGAGCTCTCGAGCGGGTGGGGCGCCATCGAGCGGGCGACGCCCGCCGTGACCGTCTGACGCTCAGGCCGGCGCCTCCACCTTGAGGTGGCGCACCTCGGTGGGGAGGCTGGCGTAGAGGTCGGCCACGAGATCCTCCCGCTGCGCGCGCCGGGCCGGGTCGTCCCAGAGGTTGTCGAACTGATGGGGGTCCTGCTCGACGTGGTAGAGCTCCCCGGTCGCGATGCCCACGCCGCCCGGACCGCGGCGCGACTGCTCGTAGACGACCGGGCACGGGTCGAGGACGCCGTCGCCCCAGACCTCCTCGAGGCCGTTGGGTTGCCCTGCGGTGGAGGGCTCGTAGACGGTGCACAGCCACCCGTCGCGGTAGACGGAGCGCAGGTGCATGCCGTAGCCGGGGAACTGGCTGTCCCACTCGCACAGCGCGCGCTCGCGCCCGGGCTCACCGTCGGCGTGCGGGAGGGCGTGGCCCTGCATCCAGGGCGCCGGCTCCACGCCCGCGATGGCGCAGAAGGTCGGGGCCAGGTCGACCTGGCCCACGGGGTCGTCGACGGTCGCGGGCGCGATGGCGGCCGACGGCGCCGGACGCCAGACGAAGGGCAGTCGCATGAGCGCGTCGGTGTGGTACGGGCCCTTGTAGAGGAGGCCGAAGTCGCCCTGCAACTCGCCGTGGTCGGTGGTGAAGATGACGTCGGTGTCGGCCAGCCAGCCCCGGTGCTCGACCCGCTGCAGCACCCGCCCGCACGCCTCGTCGATGAGCTCGTTCATGACGTGGACCTTCGCGTTCACCTCGCGGATCTGGTCGTGGGTCAGCCTCGAGGGGACGAAGGCCGCCGGCCCCCCCTCCATGTTGGAGAACCTTCCTTCCCAGAAGGCGAGCCAGTGCTCGGGCTTGCGCGCCAGGACGGCACGGATGGCCTCGTCGGAGCCGGGGTGGCCCGGCGGCAGGGCGAGGTCCTGCCACGGCAACCGGGAGAGCTCGGAGGCCGGCGGGTCCCACGGGTGGTGCGGGTCGGGAAACGACATCCAGCAGAACCACGGCTCGTCGTCGCCGAGCGAGGAGAGCCAGTCCACGGTCAGGTCGGCCACCCAGTCGGTGTGGTACCACTGGCGCGGGATCGGATTGTTCTTCGTCTCGGGCGCGCCGGTGTCGCCACCCGGCTCGGCCTGGAGCAGCCCGGCGAAGCTGTGCAGGTGCTCCGGGTGGTGTTGCTTCAGCCAGCGGCCGTAGTGCGCGATGGGGTGGTTGCCCCAGGCGGCGGCGTGCATGGCCTGCTCGGAGCGTTCGAAGCCCCGCCAGGGCCCGTCGTCGCCCCGGGCGACCCGGGCGTTCTCCTCCCACCTGAGCTTCGGGTCGAAGCCGGGCTCGAAGTGCGCCTTGCCCAGGAGCGCGGTCCGGTAGCCCGCGGTGTCGTGCAGGTACTGGGCGACCGAGGGGGCGTCGACCGGCAGGGGGATGCCGTTGGCCACCACGCCGTGCGTGCGCACGTACTGGCCCGTCAGCATGGTCGAGCGCGCCGGCATGCACACCGTGTTCTGGTTGTAGGCGCGCCGGTAGTTGATCCCCTCGGCGGCCAGGCGGTCGACCACCGGGGTGCGGGCCACCGTGCCGCCGTTGCAGCCCAGGCTGTCGTAGCGCTGCTGGTCGGTCGTGATGAAGAGGATGTTCCTGCGGCGGGAAGCGGCGGCCGTGTCCGCCTCAGGCATCTGCGGCCCCGCTGCCGTCCCGGGGTGCCAGCATGCTCATGACCGGCTCGCAGGCCAGGAGCACCGTGCGGTCGAGCCCGCGCTCACGGTGCGCGTGCGCGGCCTCGTACGTCGGCGACGTCACCATGTCGATGAAGGCGGCGCGACTCGGATACGACACCAGCGCCACCAGGTCCCAGTCGTCGGCGGCCGGGTCGCCGATCAGCACGTGCTCGGGCCGGCCCGTCCAGATGACCCGGCCGCCTCGGGCCTCCACCATCTTGACCACCTGGTCGCTGTAGTCCCGGTAGGCGCCGGCACCCGTCGACTCCGCGGCACCGCCGTCCGGGGTGCCGGCGTCGGCGAAGTGCAACAGATTGATCATCACGATCTCCCCGTCGCGGGTGCCGTGCGCGAATTCGGTGAACTGCTCCCTCGTCGGCGTGATGGCCATCGGGCTCCCTCCCTGTCCAGATCCTGTTCGTCACACTCCACTGCTCGTGACCGCCGATAGGTTGGCACGGACCGGGAGGGCGGCGGATCACTCCGAGGCGAGCATCCGCTCCAGGTCCACTTCGAGGTCCTCCATCAGCTCCACCAGGAACCGCAACCGCTCGGCCGCCCCGTCCGCCGCCAGGAGCCGCTGCGCGTCGTAGGCGCTGACCGGCGCCGCCGCGCAGAGCTGCCACGACGCCACCTCCGGGTCCCCGCCGCCGTCGAGCTCGACGTCCGCGGGCACCGCGGCACCGTCGCCGTGCTCGGCGAGCAACGCGCGGGCCCGGCGCACCCGGCGCGTGGCCTCGGCGAGGACGCGACCGGGGTCCTCCGGATCGGGCACCGGGACCGGTTCGGTGACCAGTGCCACCGGGTACGGGTCGTCGGGGAGCCAGCGCTCGACCTCTATCAGCGCCTCTCCCCGCGCCTGAAGGAACCAGCGCCCGTCCGGCATCTCCACCGCTTGCGTGACAACGCATCGGGTGCCGAGGGGGGAGCGCTGGTCACCGCCGCCGACCTCGGATCCCCGCTCGATGAGCACGGTCCCGAAGCGCTGGTCACCCGCCAGGCACTCGCGCAACATCTCGCGGTAGCGCGGTTCGAACACGTGCAGCGGCAGCGACGCATGGGGGAACACGACCGCGGAGAGCGGGAACATCGGCAGGCGGACCCCTGGCATGCCCCACCATGGCATGCCGCAGCGGCGGTGTGCAGCCGAATCGCGAGAAGGACCGGCCTCCCGGCCGGTCCTTCACTCGTTGTATGTGTATGTATATGTCTATTTGTCTGTGCTTCTGAGCGCAGTCACCGCTCGGCTCCGGCCTGCGGCGTAGTAGGTGCGGGGGCCGCCTCGTCGGCCGGCCGGCACACGCACCGGCGCGGGCACGGCCTCGTTCGTACGCCGGGCTCCACGCCGAGCGGACTGCTCGGGAGCGTCACCGAAGCCGACATCGGTGACGCCGCCTCAACCCGGCGGATCGCCCTCCTCGGTCGAGCGTGTCGATGCCATCGGCAGCTCCTTTCACTCGGGGCAACGGCGGGTGCTCCGTCTGCCGCCCGTGGCCTCCAGTATCCACCCCGGCCGCGGTCGTGTGAACCCCACGCGAACTGGGCATTCGCGAAGCCCCTGGTGGAGCATTGTGCCGTCACGCGAACTTCATCTCAATGCGGCCAAACCGGCCGATGGGGCGCCCATCGTGGCGCCCCTGCGGCTCCCCTACGCTCTGGAGATGGCACTCCCCACCCCGAAGGAGAACACGACGGCGCTCGTCACCGGCGCGTCGTCGGGCATCGGCGCCGACATCGCACGCGAGCTCGCCCGCCGCGGCCACGGCGTGACCCTGGTGGCCCGGCGCGAGGACCCGATGTTGGTGCTGGCCGACGAGCTCACCGGCGCGCACGGCGTGCGCGCCGAGGTGATCGCCGCCGACCTCACCGACGCTGACGCGCGCGCCGGGCTCCCGGCCCAGCTCGACGCGCGCGGCCTCACCGCCGACATCCTGGTCAACAACGCGGGCTTCACGACGATGGGGCCCGTGCACCGCGCCGACCGCGCCGCCGAGCTCGCGCTGGTGCGCACCAACGTCGAGGCGGTCGTCGACCTGTGCACGCTGTTCGTGCCGGGCATGGTCACCCGGCACCGCGGGGCGGTGCTCAACACCGCGTCGACCGCGGCGTTCCAGCCGTTGCCGGGACAGGCCGGCTACGGCGCGTCGAAGGCCTTCGTCCTCTCCTACGGCCGCGCCATGGGGGCCGAGCTCCGGGGGACGGGCGTGACCGTGACCACGCTGTGCCCGGGGCCGGTCGAGACGGGCTTCGCCGAGGCGGCCGGCATGACCGACGACGAGGCGGGCGAGGCATTGCCCAAGTTCATGTGGCTGCCGGCAGCTGACGTCGCCAAGGCGGCCGTCGACGGCCTCGACGCCGGGCGCGCCGTCGTGATCCCGGGGGCGGCCAATCGGGCCGCGGCGTCGCTCGCCCACCTGGCGCCCAAGGCCTGGATCCTTCCGCTCATGGTCCAGCGCCACCCGGCGCTGAAGCAGGCACCGAAGCCCTGAGCGGGAGGGCGCCTACGCCCCCATGCCGACCACGGGCTTGTTGAGCTCGGCGCCACCCTCGGAACCGGAGAAGACAGCCTCACCCTTCGTGAAGATGCCGCCGTCTGAGGCCACCAGCCAGTAGCCGCCGCCGTCGGGCGTCGGGGCCATGCCGACGATCGGCTTGTTGAGGGTGAGACTGCCCAGCGAGCCGAAGAAGCCGGCGTCGCCTTCCGTGAAGATCCCGCCGTCGGAGGCCACCAGCCAGTAGCCCCGGCCGTCCGGGGTGCTCGCCATGCCGACGATCGGCTTGTTGAGCGGCTTCCCGCCCATGGAGCCGTAGAAGACGGCATCGCCCTCGGCGAACACGCCGCCGTCGGAGGCCACCAGCCAGTAGCCGCCGCCGTCGGGTGTCACGGCCATGCCGACGATCGGCTTGTTGAGGGTGAGGCCGCCCAGCGAGCCGAAGAAGTGGCTGTCGCCCTCGGCGAAGACGCCGCCGTCGGAGGCCACGAGCCAGTAGCCCTGGCCGTCCGGGGTGCTCGCCATCCCGACGATCGGCTTGTCGAGGGTGAGGCCGCCCAGCGAGCCGTAGAAGTGGGCGTCGCCCTTGGCGAAGACGCCGCCGTCGGAGGCCACCAGCCAGTAGCCGCCGCCGTCGGGTGTCACGGCCATGCCGACGATCGGCTTGTTGAGGGTGAGGCCGCCCAGCGAGCCGTAGAACCCGGCGCCCCCGTGGTTGAAGATCCCGCCGTCGGAGGCGACCTCGTCATAGCCGGGACGAGTGATCGGTGCCGACAGGACCAGGGTCTGCGAGTTGCTCGAGCCGTAGGAGGCGTAGCCGGCGCCGATGCAGACGGCTCCCGGGACGCACGACAGCCCGTTGATCTCGTCCTGTTGGGTGGTCGCGGGCGGCTCGGGGACGTTCACCACGGCCCAGGAGGAGCCGTTCCAGGTCAAGACCTCGCTGATGTAGGTGTCGTCGGTGTCGTTGATCGTGTTGACGTAGCCGCCGGCGACGCACGATGTCGGACCGAAGCAGTCGACGGCAAGGAGCGCGTCCCCGAAAGCAGCGTTGGCGTCGGGGGTCGTCTCGATCGACCAGGTCGTCCCGTTCCACTGCTCGACCAGGTTCACGTAGGTGGTGCTGGTGCCGGCCGAGCCGGCGGCCACACAGAACGTCGCCGTGACGCACGAGACGCTGTAGAGGTCGTTGTCGAGCGTGGCGGAGGTACTGGGGCTCGCCACGATGGACCAGGCCGCGCCGTTCCATTGCTCAACGAGCGTCTGGTCCTTGTCGCCGGTGTCCGAGGCATAGCCGGTCGCCACGCAGAACGACGAGCTGAGGCACGAGACGCCGAACAGGGCGTTGCCCAGCGTGGGCGAGGTACCGGGGCTCGCCACGATGGACCAGGCCGCGCCGTTCCACTGCTCGACGAGTGTCTGTGCGACGGTGCCGTTGCGGGCGTAGCCGGTCGCCACGCAGAACGACGAGGTGACGCACGACACGGCGTCGAGCTCGTTCTCGAGCGTGGCGGACGTATCGGGGCTCGCCACGATGGACCAGGCCACCCCGTTCCACTGCTCGATGAGTGTCTGTTCGTTGGCGCCTGCGCCGGCATAGCCCGCCGCCACGCAGAACGACGAGCTGGCGCACGACACTCCGCTCAAGGTGTTGATCGTGGCGGAGGTACTCGGGCTCGTCACGATGGACCAGGCTGCCCCGTTCCACTGCTCGACGAGCGTTTCGTAGCCGGTCCCGTTGTAGAAGGCACCCGCGGCCATGCAGAACCTCGAGGTGACGCACGAGACGTCGTCGAGGTAGTTGTCATCGGAGCTCGAACTGGCGTTCGGCGAGGGCACCATGGACCAGTTGCCGGGGACGACCACCTTGGACCCGAGGCCGTGAGGGACGGGGGAAGACGACGGAACGGGACCCGCCGCGCCCGGGCCTCCGCCCGTGGGAGGCGTTGGATGACGGGAGAGCGTCAACCCCGAGCCGGCGCCGGCGCCGGCGCCGGATGTGGCACCCGAGGCACCGGCAACGGACGCCAGTGTGAGCGACGGGCCCGCCGTCACCAGCAGCGACAGCCCGAGCACTGCGGTGGAACGCCTCATGGGTGGCTCCCCTCTCCCCTGTGGCCCGGAGGCGAACGCTACTGCGACCCGGCGGTTGCAACACGGCCGAGTGGTGGCGGTTCGGCCAGGGAGGCCGCCACCGCCCCGGGCCGCTCGCTCGCGCTAGCCTCGCCCCATCACCGCGTACCCAGGAGGCACCGGGGTGCCCATGCCACAGCTGGCCTCGGAGCTGGAGCTCCCCTACCTCGACATCGTCGGGCTGGAGCGCCTGGACGCCGTGGCCGCCATAGAAGCAGCCCGCTCCGTGCACTGGCTGGCTCGCAACGACGTCGGCTACACGGTGACCCGCCTGCAGGACGTCACGGCAATCCTGCGCGACCAACGCTTCCATTCGGCGCTGTCCATGATTGAGCAGGCGCCCGAGTTCGAGGGCTCGAGCTACGGCGGCGAGCGCCGCCAGTCCATCCTCACCATGGAGGGCGAGGGCCATGCACGCCTGCGGCGGCTCGTCGCCCCGGCGTTCACACCGGCCTCGGCCAACCGGCTCCGCCCCACCATGCAGGCCGTGGTCGGCGAGCTGGTCGATCGGGTGGCCGGCCGCGGCGAATGCGAGCTGGTGGCCGACGTGTGCGAGCCGTACCCCATCCCGATCATCTGCGAGCTGCTCGGCGCGCCGCCGGAGGACTGGAAGCTGTTCTCGGCCTGGGCCACGGACATCTTCCGCATCTTCAACAACAACCTGGTCGAGGACCTGCCCCTGATCGAGCGCGCCGGCGAGGAGCTCACCGCCTACGTGAGCGACCTGATCGCCGAGCGCCGGGCCGATCCCCGCGACGACCTCCTGAGCGACCTCATCGCCATCGAACAGGACGGAGACCGGCTTTCGACCGACGAGATGGCGATGCTGGCGCAAGCGGTGCTCATGGCGGGCACCGACACCACCCGCAACCAGCTGGCCTGCTCGGTCGCACTGTTCACCGAACACCCCGACCAATGGGCGCTCCTGGCCGAGCGGCCCGAGCTGGCGACGCGGGCCGTCGAGGAGTCCATGCGCTACCTCGGCGCGGTGCGGGGCACGGCGCGCTTCGCCTCCGAGGACATCGTCTACCGCGACGTGCTGTTCCCCCAGGGGACGCTCGTGGCCACCTCGCTCGCCGGGGCCAACCGGGACCCCGAGGCCTTCGACGACCCGGACGTCTTCGACATCACCAAGGAGCGGGGCACCGCGCAGATGACCTTCGGCTCGGGCATCCACTTCTGCATGGGCGCCGCGCTGGCCCGGGCCGAGCTGCAGGAGGCGCTTCCCCTCCTGGCCCGGCGCCTGCCCGGGCTCGAGCGCGCCGGCGACATCGAGTGGAAGCCCTCGTCGTTCGGCATCTGGGGCCCGTCCCGGCTGCCGCTGCGCTTCACCGCTGCGGCCTGACGCCACCTCCTGGTCAGTCCCGCACGCCGGCACCGGCCGGCCGGCGGACCCGGCCGCCCCTGGCCTCGGCGATCATCGCCCGCTGCGCGTCGGGGGGCGGCTCCCGGCCCCCGTACGCGCTCGCCTCCACCGACGAGGCCAGCTCTCCCCACGTGGACCCGTCCTCCGACAGCTCGTCGAGGGCCGCCGCGTACTCCGCCAGGGTCTCGGCGGGGCGACGGGGTCGGCCGGCCCGGCGGCCGGCACGCTCGGTGTCCCGTGCCACCCGCGCCGCCCATGTCGCCGGGCGGGAGCGGCGCCGGCGCACCGCGAGGACCACGAGGCCGGCACCGGCGACGATGACGACGACGGGCGCCCACGGGACGCGACGCAGGGCGCCCGCGACATCCTTCAATGCGGTGGCGCCGGGGCTCGGGTTGCTCAGCGGCACGACTGCGGTCGGGTCGAAGTTCTGCCAGCCGTACCCCGGGAACCACACCTGGACCCACGCATGGGCATCGTCCGCGTGGACCTGCCAGAGATCGGTGATCGGGTCGTAGCCGCCGGGCACGTAGCCGACCGCCTCCCGTACCGGGATCCCGAGCGAGCGCAGCATCACGGCGAGCGACGTCGAGATCTGCTCGCAGAAGCCCACGCGGTTCCCGAAGAGGAACTCGTCGACCGTGTCGGCGCCGGCCGGCAGCGGCGGGATGTCGATGGAGTAATGGGTGTGGGCCCCGATCCACCCGATGAGCGACTGCACCTTGCCGTACGTCGTCGTGTCACCGGCGGTGATCGACCGGGCCAGAGCCTGGACGCGGGGGTACGGGTGCGGCAGCTGCCCGTCCTGCGCGAGCGTCTGCGGCGGCAGCGTCTGCGTGCTGAGGTCGGACCGGAGCTGTGCGGGGGTCGGAGCGATGACCTGCGAGTCGACGGTGTAGATCGACCCGCTCCCCAAGCCGATGGGCGACACGATCGTGCCGTCGTCGGAGTAGAAGACCCTCGAGGTCGGGAACCACAGCTCGTCAGCGGTCTCCGCATGGAACACGAGATCTGCGGTGGCGTCGGCCACGTAGAACGTCTGCAGATCGGATTGGCCGAGCGGGGCGCCTCCCACCGGGACCGGGAGGACGAAGGGTGATGTCTCCCTCAGCGGATGCGAGCCCTCCTGTGTCTCGGTCCAACTCTCGCCGTTCCACGTGTCGAACGTCTCCCCCACCCAGTACGAGGGACGCTCGGCCCGCACCTGCATGACCAGCGTCGTGGCCAGGCTCCCGCGCAGGGCCGTGTTGAGGCTGCCCGCGAAACCCAGGTACCCGCCGACACGGATGGGGCTGCTGGGGCTGCCGGCGCGCGACAGCTGGGCCGGCGACCCCGAGTCCCCGGCGAGCGCGCCGGGGACGCCGACGGAGCCACCGGCTCCGGCCTGGGTCAAGAAGGACACCCTGGACGCAACGACCGGGGCGGGGAGGACCAGGAAGACCGCGGCCGCCGCGGTGGACATGGCCGCCAGCGCGCAGAGAAGCCCGGCGACCGATATCCGGCCCCCACCGCTCGCCGATGTCCACATCTCGGTCAAGGCCCAGAGGCCGAAGCACATCCAGGCCACCACGGCCAGACCGAAACCGAGGTCGATCGCCTGGGCGCCGGCCACCGCCATCAGACCCGCCGAGGCGGCGAGTGAGAAGAGCAGGTCGCGCCGCGAGGGCACGTGGAAGGAATGGACGACCAGGACGCAGATGAGCAGGAGGCCCAGGGGGCTGTCGATGGTGGTGATGATCTCGGCGGAGGTGAGGGAGTGGAAGAACCACGCGAAGGCTCCGATGGCACCGGCGGCCACCACGACCTTGACCCACCCCGGCGGCTGCACGCGCGTCCGATGGGAGAACAAGGTGCCAAGCGAGACCAGGACCATGGCCACGCCCGCCGTGAGACGTGACACCTCGCCGACCGAGGCGCACGCCGCGATCGACACGAGGACGGTGCCCAGGCAGGCGATCCTGAGGCGGACGGAATTCTCCGGGGGCCCGGGCAGGTTGGCCCGGCGGATGGCGTCGAGCGCCCTCATGTCGCGCCGGCGCCGGCGCCGGCGCCGCTCACAGCGCGGCGGGCCACGGCACGCGCCAGCCGGCGGCCCGCACCGCGGCGGTCGGTCACGGGTGCGAGGACGGGACCCGATGGCTCGAGGGTGCCCAAGAGGACGGGCGCACCCGTGTCGAGCAGCTGGACGACCGTGCCCAGAGCGCCTTCGGCCACCCGCTCGGCCTCCTCGGGGTCGTCGGGCAGGTCGACGTTGACGGTGACCGGCCCGGCCGATGGCTGCTCGAGCTCTCTCACCATCAGCTTTCCGGCGTGCGCCGTCGCCCCCCAGTGCACCAGACGACGGCTGTCGCCGGGGACGTACGGACGCGCTCCCCGCGGCAGGCCCATGTCCGTCCGCGGCTGCTCCCTCACCTCGCCGACGTCCTCCTGCGGGCTCGTCGACGGGGGCCGGGCACGCCCACGGCGAGGGGAGACATGGAGGGTGGACGGGAGGGGCAGCTGGACGCGCCGCGTCCACCACTGCAGCGCGAAGGGCGCCGCCGAGGCGATGTCCAGCGTCACCGTGTCATGGACCCCGCGCCGGACGGGCACCACGGTGACCCGGTGGTCCACGGCGCCCTCGTGCCGGACC
>Ga0181535_10002231_pt1 | contig 24050 bp, 21 predicted proteins | sample PEATcosm2014_Bin_44_FD_119774 | JGI IMG/M metagenome (GOLD analysis project Ga0181535, IMG submission 119774) | Peatland microbial communities from MTU Mesocosm Facility, Houghton, MI, USA - PEATcosm2014_Bin17_30_metaG | ecosystem: Environmental > Terrestrial > Soil > Wetlands > Peat | place...
AAACATTGAGGAAAACATAAAGAAAAAAGGAAAGGTTCTATAATGTCAAAAAATGAAAATTTGGTAATTGATCTTTTTTGTGGCTGCGGCGGAATGAGCCTTGGTTTTGAAAGGGCTGGATTTAAAACAATTCTTGCAATTGACATAGATGAAAATTGTGAGAAAACATATACAAAGAATTTTGGGAATGGAATGTTCAAAAGAATTGATTTATCGAAATTGACAGATAAAGAAATAAAAAATTTAACCAACGGAGTAAAACCGGAAGTTATTATAGGTGGACCTCCTTGTCAAGGCTTCTCTTTAGCAAATAAAAGAAGAAACTCAATAAAAGATGATCCGAGAAATAAATTGTTTTATGAGTTTGTAAGATTTATTGACATCTATAAACCTAAAGTTTTTTTGATGGAAAACGTGACTGGATTATTGTCGATGAAATCAGGTGAAGTTATTAAACTGATTATGAATGAGTTTGAAAATGCCGGAAATAAATACTATGTTGATAAGCGAGTGTTGAATGCTGCAAATTATGGAGTGCCACAATTACGTAATAGGGTGTTTATTTTGGGAATAAGAAGAGATTTGGGTGTAATGCCATCTTTCCCTGAAAAACTATCTACATCAAAAGTAATAACTGTATGGGATGCTATTAGTGATTTACCACAGATAGTTTCAGGTGAAGGGAAATATCTTCAAGAATATTCTAAAAGGGCGAAGAATCAATACCAGCGGGAAATGAGAAACAATTCGGATTTTATATACAATCATGTAGCGATGCGGCATACGCCTCGTCTAGTTGAACGTTTTAAAGTAATTAAATTTGGGCAATCTTTGAAAGATGTGCCAGTTGAGCATTCGGCAGTTAAACGAGGAGCTCCTAAAGAATTATCCAATATTGTTTTTTCTCAAAATAATAAAAGACTTTTTCCTGATAAACCAGCGCCAACCATAGCAGCTTCTTTTCAAAGTAATTTTATACATCCTTATTTAAATCGTAATTTTACTGCTAGGGAGGGCGCAAGGTTACAGTCTTTCCCGGACAGTTTTGTTTTTGAGGGCATGAAAACGAAAATGAGCTGGGAAAAAGGATTAAGCCAATATCAACAGATTGGAAATGCTGTTCCACCATTATTAGCTAATGCAATTGCTAAATATATTAAACAGGAAATTTTAGAAAAAAGGAATTATCGAAGGGATCAGGCCAAGACGTTGCTTAAAGAATTGGTGGTTTGATGGAAAAACGCCGGAGAAATAAGATGGTGCAGAAGTAAATGACGCCAATACAGTTTTTTGGGCGGGCACGCAGGTCCGCCCCTATGAGAACGATATAATTATAAAGAAACGGCGGTATGAAAATTAATCCAATTCCAACCAATATTTAACCAACCCTAATTTTCATAAAATCACTATCGATTTTTACCACTATTTTTCATTATTCACATTGTTAGTTTTCACGCACATTAATAAAAACCTTTATAATATAGCCATTTATTGCATTCACATATGTGGAAAATGTGATTAAGCGGGTAAAATACCCTTGACAGTGGCAGACCGGGGGCGTAAAATGTAGAAAAGTGGGATAAAGTGGCATGAAATGGAACGAAATGCCATGGAATGAACCTGCTTTTATATGTTTTCCCCATAAAGGGGCGAGCCCTAACCATTTTGTTCGGGCTTACATTAATTATTTTGAGGTGAAAAGGGAATGGTAATTAAAACAGGTTTTGTCGGCAATTACCGGCATAACCTTGACGTGAAGAACAGGGTCTCTCTGCCGGCCAAGATAAAGAAATACATCGAGGAAGTGGCGGAAAGCCCGGATTATTCGTCAAGGATAATGCTGGCAAAAGGGCGGGACTGCATCGAGGGGTTCATGGTATCAGACTGGCAGAGGATGGTCGAACAGGTGCAGCAGAACATGAGCTTCAAACGCAATCCCGGCGACGAGGAACTCGAAGAGATAGCCATGAACGCGGACCAGGTTCAGATAGACAAGAGCGGCAGGATAATGCTGAACGCGGACCTTAAAAAATGCGCGGAGATCGACAAAAACGTGGTTTTTGTGGGGGCAATCGACAGGTTCAGGATATGGAGCGCCGAGAAATTCGACGACAAATACAACGGAGGCGGACAATGAGCTTGAAGACCGAGTCAAAAAAAGTTGTGGTGCTTATACTGAAAGGCAACATAGACATCGAGGACATGCTGGCCCTGAAGGGTATCGTCACATCCTTCATTGAAAAGGAAAATTTCTTTTTTATCCTGGATTTCTCCGGTGTGGATCACATAAACGTATCGGGGATAGAATACCTGAACGAGCGCAAGGAACGCGCACGCACGATGGGCGGGGACGTGAAGATAATAGGCTCGTCGGATTATGTGAAGAACCTTTTCCTTTACGCCGGCTACTGGGGAGAATTTGATTTTTTTCCAAATGAGGAAGACGCCATCAAGTCATTTGAAAATATAATATGACATTCGGCCACAAAAGCGTCCTTCTGGCCGAGTCAATCGACCTCCTTAAGGTCGACGGCGGCAAAGGGGTTTTTGTGGACGCAACGCTCGGGCTCGGCGGCCACAGCGAGGAGATATTGAGGCGCCTCTCGCCGGAAGGCAGGCTTATAGGCCTTGACCTCGACGACAGGAACCTGGCCGACGCCCGGGAGAGGCTAAAAGGCAGCGGAAATTTCAAGGCCGTAAAATCGAACTTCAGGGACCTTGACGTTGTTCTTCAAAACGAGGGGATCGCGGAAATAGACGGCATACTTTTCGACCTCGGGGTGTCAAGCGCTCACTTTGACGACGCCTCGCGCGGGTTCAGTTTCTCCAAGGACGCGCCGCTGGACATGCGCCTCGACCCAAAGGCGCAATTGACGGCATACGACGTGGTGAACTCATACAAAAGGCAGGACCTGGAGCGGGTCATCCGGGATTACGGCGAGGAATACAAATACAAGAGGATAGCGGACTTCATAATAAACAGGCGGCCGATAGAGTCGACCGCGAAGCTGGCGGAAATAGCGGCCCTGGCCAAACGCGGGATGAAGGAAAAGATAAACCCGGCGACGCAGCTCTTCCAGGCGGTGAGGATAGAGGTCAACGACGAGCTCAACGCCATGAAGGAAGCCCTTGAAAAGGCCCTTGCAATCCTCAAAAGCGGCGGCGTGATAGCGGTCATATCGTTCCACTCGCTCGAGGACAGGATAGTGAAAAGGTATTTTGCCATGGAAGCCTCAGACTGTATCTGCGAGAACAAGAGGATGCCGTGCATGTGTGGCCACGTTAAAAGGATAAATTTGCTGACGAAAAAAGCGATCATACCGGGCGAAGCCGAGACATCGGAAAACCCGAGGTCCAGGAGCGCCAAGCTCAGGGCCGCGGTAAAAATTTAAGGAGAAGAAATTGAGCGCAAGCAGGAAATTCTTGAGGATGATGGACCCGGCGCACAGCGCCTCCGGAAGGCACATGCCCAAGGGCATTGTGCCGAAGCTTGCCATCGCCTTTATCTGGCTCTTCGTGTGTCTCTGGTTCGGGATACAGGCCAACAGCAAGCTCAACGGCGAGGTTGTGGCCCTGAAGGACCAGTGCGAAAAGATGCGCATGCGCTCAAAAATACTGGAATACCAGCTCACGTCCATGATGTCCGCGGAAAAGCTGGAAAACGTGGCCATGACCAGGTACGGGTTCAAAAAGATGAAGGACAACCAGGTGATAGTGGTAAAAAGGGATGTCCCGCTGATGAATAAGATAATCGACGGCGTACGATCGATCTTTTCGAGGGAAAAGGAAATCTAAGCCGCGGTTGAAAGACCGCGGTTCGCATTTTAAAGAGGGCAAGGAGCTATCTGTGGCGAACGAAAAGAAGGACATGAACGGCAGAATAGAGCTGATATATTTCTTGTTCACGGCTGTGCTTGCCGTTTTTGCCTTCCAGCTTGTCATACTCCAGGTGTTCCAGTACGGAAGGTTCAGGGACATGGCCCAGAAACAGCACCTTGAGACGGTAAAGCAGCAGATAGGCCGCGGCACCATATTCACCTGCGACGGCAAGAAGCTGGCCATGTCGATAAAGGCATACTCGATATGCGCCAATCCGGGCGAGATAAAGAACAGGTACGCGGTGGCGGATTACCTCTCGAAACAGCTCGGGATAAGCAGGGTGGAGATATCAGCCAAGCTTAACACGAAAAAAGCGTTCGTGTACATTGACAGGAAAGTGGATATGGACAGGGCCTCTGCGATAGTGGACAAGGACATAGCCGGGGTTTTCCCGCTCATGGAGGAGAAGCGTTATTATCCCCTCCAGGAGAACGGGGCCAACATAGTCGGATTCACAGGCATCGACGGAAACGGCCTGGAAGGGCTCGAGCAGTCCTATGAAAAGTACCTCCGCGGAAAAGTCGGCTCCATGCTGGTAAAGCGCGACGTCAAGGGCCGCCCGATAATGACCGACACGGTCGAGATAAAAAAGGCCGAGGCCGGCGGCGACCTTTACCTGACGATAGATTCCAACATTCAGTATTACGCCCAGCAGGAACTCAAGACCGCGGTGGAAAAATACAAAGGCAAGAAAGGCATACTGGTATCGATGAACCCGAAGACGGGCGCGATATACGCGATGGCCAATTACCCCACGTTCAACCCGAACGATTTCAACAGGTACCCGCCGGAGGAACGCAAGAACAGGGCGGTGACCGACATATTCGAGCCGGGCTCGACTTTCAAGATATTCACCATGTCGGCGGTATTGAAGGACAGGCCCGAGACTTACAATGAAAAGGTATTCTGCGGCAACGGCAAGCAGCTGTTTTTCGACAGGTACGTGCATGACCACGAAAAACACGGCTGGCTCACGGTGCCGGAAGTGATAAAGTTTTCTTCGAACATAGGAATGGTCGAGCTGGCAATGAGGGTGAAGCAGGAAAAGCTTTACGAAGAGTACTCGGGATTCGGGTTCGGAAAGCCCACGGGCTCGGACCTTCCCGGGGAAGTCTCCGGCATACTGCGGCCGGTTTCACAGTGGGACAACTCGACGATAAGCTCCATACCCTACGGCCAGGAGGTCGCGGTGACGGCGATGCAGCTGGCGCGCGCCTATTCGGCCATCGCAAACGGCGGTTACATGATAACCCCGTACATAGTGGAAAAAGTGGTGAAGAACGGTTCCGTGGTCTATTCGCACCGTGATTCGCAGAAAGTAAAGGTCGTGGACGACGCGACCAGGGAGAAACTCATAAAAATGCTGGAGATGGTGGTAGAAAAGGACGGCACGGGAAAAAAAGCCGCCATGATAGGTTACCAGGTGGCGGGAAAAACAGGCACGGCGCAAAAGCGCAACGCCAACGGAAAAGGCTACGCTTCCGATAAATACGTGTGCTCGTTCGTCGGGTTTGTCCCCGCGTCCGACCCGGACATCGTGACGCTTGTGGTGGTCGACGAACCCTCCGCCATATGGGCCTTCGGCGGTGATGTCGCGGCTCCCGCTTTCAGGAACCTTTCCAACGAGATGATATCATACCTGCACGTGGTCCCGGTTTCCGGGGCGATGGCTGCGGCAGGAGCGCTGACCCCGACCGCGGGCGGACGCATAAAAATGCCGGATTTTTACATGAAACAATTCACGGAGGCAAAAAGGTCGTTGTCCATGAACTCGATAAAGCTTGAAAAAATAGGATACGGGAAAACCGTGATAATGCAGGAACCGGCCGCGAGCGCGGAAATACGCTCCGGCGAGACGGCGAGCGTTTATCTTGCCGATAAGGACGCAAAAGAGGGGTTGAGGATATACATGCCGGACCTCAAGGGATTTTCCATCAGGAAAGCCATCGAGATACTCAAGGTTTACGGCATAAAGGCCAAATGCGTCGGAAGCGGAACGGCCGTGGGCCAGGACCCAAAACCGGGCGTAGCGGTAAAAAAAGGCTCGGAGTGCACGGTGAGCTTTGATATGCCGGAGCGCACATGATGAAAAAAATGGCGCTCTCCGAATTGCTCTTAAAGGGGCAGCCCTGCGCCGTCCTTAACGGGAGCGCCTCCGTCGGCATAAGCGACATAGCCGAATCCGCGGCAGGCGCGAAAAAAGGCTCTGTTTTTTTCTGCGTGCGCGGCATAGAAAAGGACGGGCACGACTTCATACCCGAGGCGGTGAAAAACGGCGCTTCTGCCATAATAGTCGAAAAGGACGTTCATGTGAAGGGCGGCGTCACGGTCATAAAGGTCAGGGACGCCAGGGAAGCCATGTTTTACGCCGCGGACAAATTCTACGCGGCGGAGAAGAAAAAAGTTAAAGTGATAGCGATAACCGGCACCAAGGGAAAGACGACGGTTTCGTATCTGATAGACGCTCTTTTAAAGGAACAGACCGGGATGGAAAACGCGGTCGTCGGGACGATAGGCTACAGGATAGGAAAAAAACATTATCCCGCGGGAAACACGACGCCGTCCAACATAAAGGTGCACAAGCTCATAGCCCTTGCGGCGGCCGCCGGGATAAAGTATTTCATCATCGAGGCGTCGTCGCAGGCCCTGGACCAGGGCAGGCTGAGGAACATTGAAGTGGCCTCGGTCGTGGTGACCAACGTGACCCGCGACCATTTTGACTACCACAAGAATTTTGCCAATTACCTGAAGGCCAAAATGATAGTAATTGCGAACATGAAAAGATCCGGAAGGTTCGTCATAAACGTGGACTCTAAAGGAAGCCGTGAAATGCTCGCCAGTGCCAGGAAAAAAACCCGCGACATAGTGACGTGTTCCACGCAGAAGCCGGCGTCGATAAGGCTGTTGAAATATTCCCTCGACATCAAAGGCACGGATTTCACGCTGGACATCAGGGGCAAAAAACACGAGATATCCACGGAACTTGTCGGGATGCACAACATTTACAACATAATGTCAGCCGTGGGCGCGCTTATCGGCACGGTAAGCGAAAAGAACATGGTCAAGGCACTGGCCTCGTTCAAGACGGTCGAGGGCAGGCTGGACAAGGCTTACAGCGGGGAATTTGACGTCATAGTCGATTATGCCCATACGCCTGATTCCATGGAAAAGATACTCACGGCGCTCAACACCCTTAAAAAAGGCAGGATCATAACCGTGTTCGGGGCGGGCGGCAACAAGGACCGCGGCAAGAGGCCCATAATGGGGGCCATTGCGGAAAAACTCAGCGACAGGGTCATAGTCACATCAGACAACCCGCGCTTTGAGGAGCCGGAAAAAATAATAGCCGACATAATGGCGGGAATAACGGACAAGAAAATGGTGGCCGTCGAGCCTGACAGGCGGCGCGCCATAGCGGCGGCCGTCAAGGAAGCGGCGAAGGACGACATTGTCCTTATCGCTGGCAAGGGACATGAAACTTACCAGGAGATAAAAGGCAAGAGGCTCCCTTTTGAGGACAAAAAAGTCAGCCTTGAAATGATAAAAAAACACAAAGGCGTGAAAAAACTCTTCCTTGCCTCACTTTTGAAGAACATGAATTACAGGGTCCTCTCCGGGACCACCGACATGGAAATAAAGGGGGTCGAGGACAGCTCGGCCAGGGTGAAAAAAGGCTTCCTCTTTATAGCGGTGAAGGGATTTTCCCGCGACGGCCATGATTACGTCGGTGAGGCGGTGAGGCGCGGGGCCGCGGCGGTGCTGGTCCAGAAAGACGTCAGAGTGAAGAATGCGGCCGTGATAAGGGTCAAGAACACCAGGGAAGCGCTATTTACGGTTACGGACAGGTTTTACAGCGACATAAAAGGCAAGATAAAGATAATAGGCGTGACCGGCACCAACGGAAAAACCACGACGGTATACATGGCCGACAGCATCCTGAAGGCGGAATACGGCAGGCAGAACGCCATAGTCGGCACGATAGAGTACAGGATAGGAAGGGATTATTACCAGTCGCTCAACACGACTCCTTCCAACATAGTCCTGCACCAGCTCATCGACGAGGCGGTAAAGAAAAAACTGAAATATTTCATAATGGAAGTATCGTCGCACGCGCTCGACCAGGGCAGGATAAAGAACATCGAACTCGACACCGCCGTGGTGACCAACGTGACGCGGGACCATTTCGATTACCACGGCAATTTCAGGAACTACCTGGCGGCGAAGCTGAAAATAGTCGACGCCATGAGGGAAGGCGGAAGGCTGGTCATAAACCTGGACGACGCCAGTGCGGGAAAGTTTATTGCTGCCGCTAAAAAACGCTCCTTAAAAGTTCTTACATATTCCCTGAAGAACAAAAAGGCGGACATCAAGCCGGTTTCTTACGGGCTCGACCTCAACGGAGTGAACGCGGAGCTCGACATAAAGGGCAGCATGGAAAAAATAAGGGGGAACCTGGCCGGGGTCCACAACCTTTACAACATGATGTCGGCCGCGGGCGCCTGCCTGAACGAGGCCAGGATAAAGTCCATAAAAAAAGGCATAGAGAACCTTGAAACGGTGAACGGCCGTACGGAGATAGTTTACGACGGACCCTTCAAGGTCATGATAGATTACGCGCACACCCCGGACGCGCTTGAAAAGGTACTCTCGACGATCGTCAGGGTAAAACAGGGCAGGGTGCTAACCGTATTCGGCGCGCCGGGCAACAGGGACAGGGGCAAAAGGCCGCTCATGGGAAAAGTCGTGGAAGAGTTGAGCGACAGGATGATAGTGACATCGGACAATACGGAGAACGAGGAACCCATGGCAATCATAAAGGAAGTGTTAAAAGGGGTGAAGAGGCCGGACAGCGCCGTGGTCGAACCGGACAGGAGAAAGGCGATAAGGCTCGCGATAGGGGCGGCCAGGCCCGGCGACGTGGTGTTGATTGCCGGCAAGGGCCATGAAAAATACCAGGACATAATGGGAAGAAAGTTCGCGTTCGAGGACAAAAAAGAGGCGCTCAAGGCGCTGAAAGCGGCCGTATGAAAATTAAATTAAGCGAAATTTACAGGCTGTTCGGAAAAGAATTCACCGGCTCCGACGCCGACGTCGCCGGAATATGCACGGACACGCGCAGGCTGAAAAAAGGCGAGGTGTTTTTTGCGCTCATCGGGGATACCGACGGACACAGGTACGCGGCAAATGCTTTTTATGACGGAGCGTCCGCCCTGGTGGTGGAAAAATACGCTGAAGGCGTCGGGATTGACAGGCAGATAAAGGTAAAGGACACGACAGGGGCCCTTTTGACCCTGGCCTCTTATTATTATAAAAAATTCAAGGGCATCAAATGCGCGGCGATAACCGGGAGCAACGGTAAAACTACGACAAAGGAAATGCTTGCGGCAATGCTCGGGGAAAAATACAGGACCTTAAAGAGCGAGAAGAGCTTTAACAACAACATAGGGCTGCCGCAGACGGTCTTCAAGCTTGAAAAAAAATATCAGGCGGCTGTTTTTGAGATAGGCATGAACCACGCCGGCGAAATACGCAGCCTGGTGTCGGCAATAGGGCCGGATGTGGCCGTGATAACGAACATAGGCAGGGCGCACATAGGATTTTTCAGGGACGGGCTCGCCGGCATAGCAAGGGCCAAAGCCGAGATAATGGAAGGCGTAAAGACCGGAGGGGTCGCGGTCATAAACGCCGACGACAATTTTGCCGGCTATCTGGCGGGAGTTGCCGGGAGGAAAAAATTAAAGGTGGTGACTTTCGGCATGAAGAACCGTGCCGACGTAACGGCCGAAGCCGTCAGGGCCACCGGAAAAGGGACCGAGTTCAGGGTCAACTGCCTGAAAGAAAAGTTTTTCATGAAATTAAAGGGATCCCACAATATTTACAACGCAGCCGCGGCGATAGCCGCCGCCCGTGAATTCAGGGTTCCTGGAAGCGCGATAAAAAGGGCCCTGCAAGGCTTTGAGATGGAAGGGTTAATGAGGTTCGAGGAGATAAAGCTCGGCGGAGGGATCCTTCTCATAAACGACTGTTACAATGCCAACCCTGATTCTTTCACCGCCTCCATCGAGGCGGTGAAAAAAGAAGGGTATGGCCCGCTTATTGCGGTGATGGGAGACATGCTGGAGCTCGGCAGGAACGCGGCCGCCATGCATACGGAAATAGGCGGGAAATTCAGGGAGCTCCACCTGAAGAAATTTTTCGTTTACGGAAAATACGCCCGGTACGTGAAGAAAGGCTACGGCTCCGGAGCTGCCGTATATAACGACAGGGAAAAACTCGGGCGGGAGCTGAAAGCCGCCGTAAAAAAAGGCGACACTATTTTTCTGAAAGGCTCCAGGGGCAACAAACTCGAGGAGATAGCGGAAACACTGAAGTAATTCAAGAAAATTTATGGATGAGGTGCCAAAGGGATGTTTTACCATTTAGTTTATCCGTTGCACGTTTATTTGTCGTTCCTAAATGTGTTCAGGTACATCACGGTGAGGGCCGCTTTCGCGGCGATCACCGCTTTTGTTATAACCCTTCTTATTGGAAAGGGCGTGATCGCTTGGCTCAAGAGACTTTCGGTGACACAGGTGATACGCGAGGAGGGGCCCAAGGAGCACCTGAAGAAAAAGGGCACTCCCACAATGGGCGGCATAATAATGCTCGCGTCGTTTTTCATCTCCATGGCGCTCTGGGGAAGGTATGACAACAGCTACACATACATACTGCTCTTCGCGGCTTTCTGGTACTCTTTGATAGGGTTCCTGGATGATTACTTGAAACTTAAGATCGGGACAAAGGGGCTTTCCGCCGGATGGAAGCTTTTGATGCAGTTCGCCGGGGCTTTCGTTATCGTAGCGTTATACCTGCTCTATGAGGACGCGTCGTTCGCCTACACTACCTATCTGAACATGCCTTTTGTGAAAAATCCGGTCAACCTGCCGGTATGGCTCTATATAGTTTTTGCGATGCTCATAATCGCGGGATGGTCCAACGCGGTGAATTTTACCGACGGCATGGACGGACTGGCCTCCGGGCTTTCGCTTTTTGTTTTCGGGACCTTCGTGGTTATGGCGTATATAATAGGAAACGTCAAAATGAGCGACTACCTGCTTTTGATGCATGTGGCCAAAGCTTCCGAGGTGACCGTGATCTGCGCCGCATTCACCGGCTCCATTCTCGGATTTTTATGGTTCAACGCATATCCCGCGGAAGTCTTCATGGGCGACACCGGTGCGCTCATGCTGGGCGGAGTGATAGGCACCATTGCCGTGCTGATAAAGCAGGAACTCCTGCTTCTGATTGTGGGGGTTATATTCGTGGCAGAGGTGGCTTCCGTGATCATACAGGTGGGGTCTTTCAAGCTTACCGGTAAAAGGGTCTTTAAAATGGCGCCGCTGCACCACCATTTCCAGTTAAAGGGAGTGGCGGAACCCAAACTGATAATAAGGTTCTGGATAGTGGCTTTGATCGTCCTGTTGTTTACATTGAGCACGCTGAAGCTGAGGTGACGAATGATAGAGCTTGAGGGAAAAACAGTTCTGATAGCAGGGGCGGGAAAAAGCGGCGTCTCGGCCGCGAGGTTCCTGCTCGGTAAAAATGTGAAAAAGATAACTCTGAGCGACACAAAGCCCAGGGCAAAGCTCGACGCCGAGGCGCTGGAGCTGGAAAAAAAAGGCGTTGTGCTCGAGACCGAGGCGCACAGGGATTCCTCGTTCCTCGAGGCGGACATAATAATCCTGAGCCCGGGCGTGCCCATACAGGAAAAATGGCGCGAGGTGGCGGCAAAATACAACAAACTGCTTGTGGGCGACGTGGAATTCGCTTCCCAGTTCACCGACGCGAAGATAGTCGCCATAACAGGGACGAACGGCAAGACCACGGTCACCACGCTCATGTATGAAATAATGAAGGACCAGCTGGGCGACAGGGTAAGGCTTGCGGGCAACATCGGCATACCTTTCTGCGACATACTGATGGAAGACAAGAAACCGGAATATATCGCCATTGAGATATCGAGCTTCCAGCTCGAGGCCATAAAAGATTTTAAGCCCGCGGTGGCCATGATCCTCAACGTGACGGACGACCACCTCGACAGGTACAGGACCATCCAGGAATACGCCGAGGCCAAGGCCAACATATTCAGGAACCAGGGGCCCGATGAAAGCCTGATACTCAACATGGAGGACAAATTCACCAACATAATGACCTCCCTGGCCAAGTCGGCGAAGCACTACTTCAGCGCGTACAGGCCTCTTGAGACGGGATATTATTTTGACGGCGGGAATTTCATTAAAAGCGCGGGAGGGTCGAAAGAGACCCTGTTTTCCGCAGGGTCGATTAAGCTCATCGGCCGCCATAATTACGAGAATGTGCTCTCGTGCATAATGGCATCGGACCTTCTGGGACTCGACCGGGCCGCGGCTATAAGGACCATACAGGGTTTCAGCGGGCTCCATCACAGGATAGAATTCATCGGAGAGGCCAGGGGCGTCAAATGTTACGACGACTCAAAGGGGACCAACGTCGACGCGGTGCTCAAAGCCATGGATACTTTTACCGAGGACATGGCGCTCATACTCGGCGGCAGGGAAAAAGGAACGGACTTCACGCCTATATTGAACGCGCTGACGCCCAACATAAAGGCGATAATAGCCCTGGGAGAGAACAGGGAAAAGATCAACTCGATATTTTCACCTAAGATAAATGTTTTCCAGGCGGCTTCCATGGAAGAAGCCGTGGACATGGGGCTCAAAGTGGCCGGGATAAAGGTGCTCCTTCTTTCGCCCGCATGCGCCTCATTCGACCTGTTCAAGAATTACGCCCAGAGGGGCGATGAGTTCAAAAAATACGTCCTAAAGGCGGCGGCATAAAAATGAAACAGGGACTGAAGCCGGGGATAGATTACACGCTGTTCATCACATGCGTCATCCTCATGCTTTTCGGCATCCTGATGGTTTACGACGCAAGTTCGGCTTTTGCCAGCGAGACCACGGGAGACTCGGCATATTATTTCAAGAGGCAGGTCATCTGGGCCGTGCTGGGCATAATTGCCGGTTTTTATTTTTTCAGGAGGGACTTCAGGCAGCTGGACAGGATGATAGTCCCCGGGCTTGTGGTGGCCATAGTCCTTTTGTTCGCGGTCCATGTGCCCGGACTTGGAAGAAGGGTCGGCGGGGCTAAAAGGTGGCTGCACCTGGGTCCGCTTTCCTTCCAGCCATTCGAGCTGGCGAAGATATTTTACGTGCTTTACCTGTCCAAGCTTTTTACCGACGACAACAGCCCCCTCTCGCGCAAGATCATACGCTCCGGCGTCGTGACAGGCATCGTGGCCATAGGCCTTATTTTCCAGAAGGACCTTGGCGGGACCGCCATCATAATGCTCCTGTATTTCGCCATGCTGCTTCTGGCCGGAGTGCCGCTGTGGTTCTTCGGAAGCGCGCTGGCCGCGGCCATCGGCCTGGTTGTGCTGCTCATAAAAGTGGAACCTTACAGGATGCAGAGGATGCTCTCGTTTACCGACCCGTGGAAGGATTTTTACGGCTCGGGCTGGCAGGTCGCGCAATCGCTAATATCGGTGGGTTCCGGCGGCATCTTCGGCGTCGGGTTTTCCAACAGCCAGCAGAAATTTTTGTACCTGCCCACGCCGCACACGGATTATATATTCTCCATAATAGGAGAGGAACTCGGTTTGTGGGGGGCGGTGCTGGTCATATTCGGTTTTTTTATGATATTATCCCGCGGCATTTTCATAGCGATAAACGCGAAAGACAGGTTTTATAAGTTCATGGCCACGGGGCTCACGCTTGCGATAATCACGCAGGCCATAATTAATATAGGCGTCGCCATAGGCATAATGCCGTCGAAGGGCACGACCCTTCCTTTTATAAGCGCGGGCGGCTCGTCCCTGCTTATCACGTGCATCGCGGCGGGGCTGCTGCTTTCGGCCTCGCGCGAGGCTTACGGCGGCCGTTCTTGAGGGTGATATTCGCGTGCGGCGGCACGGGCGGCCATATTTACCCGGCCATTGCCGTGGCGCAGGAACTCATAAAGTCCGACAGGAAGGCAAAGGTGCTTTTCGTCGGGACCAGGGACGGCATGGAGAGCAGGATAGTCAGGGCGCAGGGATTTGATTTTGAGGCGCTTGAAGCAAGGCCTTTGATAAGGAAATTTACGTTTGAAAACATATTCAACGCGTTCCATGTGATAAAGTCGCTCTTTACAGCCTTAAAGGTGGTAAAAAGATTCGCACCCGACGCGGTTTTGGGCACCGGGGGTTTCGCATCTTTTCCCGTGGTGCTGGCAGCCGCAATATGCGGAAAAAGGGCGGTCATACACGAACCCAACATGGCGCCGGGGCTGGCAAACATCTGGCTCTCGGGTTTTGCCTCGGCCGTGACCCTTGGCTTTGCCGAGACGAAAAAGGTTTTCAGGGGAAGCAATGTTTTTGTGACGGGCAACCCCCACAGGGACATGCCGCCGTTGAAAAGAAAAGCGGCCGCTTACGGGAAATTCGGGCTCAAGGCCGGGTCAAAGACGGTGCTTATAATGCCGGGTTCGCGGGCGGCAAGGTCCATTAACCGCGCTTTTGCCGGCGTGGTAGCGGATTTTAAGGAAAAATTAAAAGGCGTACAGTTCATCTGGATGACAGGCGACGATGACTATGCCGCGGCAAAAGAGGCGGTCAAAAAGTCCGGGGCAAAGGCCGCGGTCCTTAAGTTTATCGACGACGCGCCGCTGGCATACTCGATAGCGGACGCCGGGATTATGCGGGCCGGGGCGGGGACGCTCACGGAAATATCGGCGGTGGCCCTGCCGTGCGTGCTTGTGCCCTACCCGCACGCGACGGCCAACCACCAGGAGAAGAACGCGGCGGTATTCGAAAGGCTCGGCGCGGCGGTGGTGATAAAGGACGCCGGGCTTACGGCAGAAACGCTGTGCTCCGCGATAGCAGCGGTGCTTGACGGAAACAGGGCGAGGAAGATGAGGCTGGAGCTTAAAAAAATATACAGCGGCAACAGCGCAGGAGAAATAGTTAAGATATTAAAAGGAGAGGCAAAATGAAGAATGAGACAATGAGGAACGACGTTAAAAACATACACTTCATAGGCATAGGCGGATCGGGAATGAACGGCCTTGCCGAGATATTCATCAACCTCGGCTATAATGTCACGGGTTCGGACATGAAGGAATCGGAGAATACACGCAGGATAAGCAAAATAGGCGGGAAGATATTCATAGGCCACAGCGAGAGCAACGTGAAAGGCGCGGACCTGGCCGTTTATTCCAACGCGGTGCCCGAGACCAACCCGGAGATAATGCGCGCCAGGAAAATGAAGATACCGGTTCTGCCGCGCGCGGTCATGCTCGACGAGGTGATGCATCTTAAATACGGCATCGCCATCGCCGGGTCGCACGGCAAGACGACGACCACGTCCATGCTGGCGACGATATTCATGGAGGCCAAGCTGGACCCGACTTACATAGTGGGCGGGGTCGTGAAATCCGGCGGGGTCCACGCCAGGGCGGGAAAAGGGCGGTACGTCATAGCCGAGGCATGCGAGGCATTCGGATCGTTTCTGCACTTAAACCCGGTGATCGCCGGGGTGACGAACATCGACAACGACCACCTGGACTATTACAAAAAGATGGACGCGCTCAAGGAGGCGTTCGTTAATTTCATAAACAAGGTTCCTTTTTACGGCGCCGCTTACCTGAACGGCGACGACCCGAACATAAGATCCATAAAGGACGAGGTCATAGTGAAGGCCGTCTATTTCGGATTCGACAGGTCGAACGACATTTACGCGGCCAACGTGCACTTCAAGGGGTTCATGCAGCGTTTTACCGTTATATATCGCGGCAAGAACCTGGGGCTCTTCGAGCTCAATATTCCCGGCAGGCACAACGTGCAGAATTCGCTCATGGCAATTGCCATAGCGCTTGATACGGGCATAAAGGCGGCCGTCATAAAACGCGGCCTGAAAAAATTCAAGAACGTGAAGAGGCGCTTCAACCTTTATAAGATGAAAAATTTCACCCTTATAGACGATTACGCCCACCATCCCATGGAGGTGTTGAAAGTCCTGGAAACCGGCAGGGAAATGACCAAGGGCAAGGTCATAGCGATATTCCAGCCGCATCTATTCTCCAGGACACAGCAGCTTTACAAGGAATTCGCCAGGGCGCTTTCCACGGCCGACATGGCGATACTGGACAAGATATACCCGGCAAGGGAGGCGCCCATCATCGGGGTTACATCGGCGCTGATATACGACGCCATGAAAGAGGCGGGATTTAAAAATGTGTTTACCGAGAACGAATGGGGCTCCATATCCGACAGGCTGCGCAGGTCGGTAAAAAAAGGCGACATGGTGTTTTTGATGGGCGCCGGGAACATCAACGAACTGAGGGGCGAGATAGAAAAATGGGCAAAGTAGACAGGGCCTTTTTCGACGCGCTGAAAAAGGCCGGGATCGAGCATTATCCCGGCTATGCGGTGAAAAAAAGGACCACATTCAACATAGGCGGCAGGGTCGAATGTTTGATCAGGGCAAAGGACCTGGAGGAGCTCGCGGTCTCCGTAAAGGCGGCCGGGGCGGCGAAAAAAAAGGTCTTTGTCATGGGCAGCCTGTCAAACGTGCTGATATCAGACAGGAGGATTAAAAAGGTATTCATAGAGCTCGCCGGAGGTTTCCTTGAGATTAGGAAGGCCGGAGCGTCAAAAGTTTATGCAGGGGCAGGGGTAAAAATTGGCTCGCTTACCGCGTTCCTGATAAGGAACGCCCTTACCGGCCTTGAATTCATGGCCGGAATACCGGGCAGCGTGGGCGGCGCGGTTTATATGAACGCCGGTGCGTACGGCAAAGGCATAGGGTCATTTATCGACAGGATACATTTCATGGACCTGAAAGGCCGGTGCGGGATAATAACAAATCCTGAAAAGGCCTTTTCATACAGGCATTCGATATTCCAGAAGAACGGTTTTATCGTGACAGGGGTGGAGCTCGGGCTGAAAAAGGGAAAGGCCGAAGCCATCAGGAAAGAAGTTTCCTTCCTGATAAAGGCCAGGCACAAAAAGCACCCGTGGGACGCTTACTGCGCGGGAAGCTTTTTTAAGAATTCCGCGGATTATACGGCCGGAAAGCTCATTGAGCAGGCCGGTTTAAAGGGAAAAAAGGTGGGAGGCGCAATGGTGTCGAAAATGCACGCCAATTTCCTTATTAATACCGGCAGGGCGAAATACAGCGATGTGGTAAAGCTTGCCCGGTGCGTGAAAAAAGAGGTCTACAAAAAGTTCGGGATAAAACTTGTCGAGGAAGTAAAGTACGTAAAATAAGGAAATGGACAAAATATACAAGGAGCACATTTAAGATGCGGAAAAGAAAAGTGAAAAAAACGCGTATCGGGGTAATTATGGGCGGGCTTTCGAACGAGAGGGAAATATCGCTTTTGAGCGGCGCTGCCATGGTCAAAGAGCTTGAAAGCCGCGGTGAAAATGTCGTGGCCATAGATATAAACACCCGTTCCGCCGCAAAAATAGAAAAGGCGGGCATCGACGTTGCCCTTATCGCGCTTCACGGCACTCTCGGGGAGGACGGGGTCATCCAGGGAGTACTGGATTTCCTGGGAATCCCTTACACCGGGAGCGGAGTAATGGCCTCGGCTATAGGGATGAACAAGGTCATGACCAAGGAAATATTGGCTTTTCACAAATTGCCGACGGCTCCCTGGCAGGTCCTGGACAAAAAAAGCGAGCTTTCCGGGCTGAAGATAAAATACCCCATGGTGTTCAAACCCGTATCAGAGGGATCATCGGTGGGAGTTTACATCATAAAGGACAAAAAGGACGCGGCGAAATATTTTGAAAAGACGAGGAAATTCGGGCCGGTCCTGGCCGAGGAATTCACAAAGGGGACCGAGATCACTGCCCCGGTCTTCGACGGAAAAGTTTTGCCGCTCATAGAAATAGTCGCGGCCAACGAATTTTATGATTACGAGTCCAAATATACCGCCGGGATGTCGAAACACATAATCCCGGCAAGGATAACGAAGGCGGAAGAGAAACTCGCCGGGCAGACCGCCCTGGCGGTGCATGAGCGCCTTGGATGCAGGGATTACTCGCGGGTGGACATGATAGTCTCGTCTGGAAAGGTGAGCGTCATCGAGGTCAACACGCTGCCGGGAATGACTTCGCTTTCGCTTTTTCCCGACGCGGCGAAGAAAGCGGGCATCTCTTTTTATGAACTTTTAATGACGCTTGTGGACAGGGCGCTGTCGAGGAGCGGAAAAAAATGAAAAGTTTCGGGAAAAGATATTCAACGCTGAACACGCGGGTGGCGGTGCGCAATGAGCCGATATTCAGGCAGCTTCCCGCCGTGGCCCGCAGGCTCATAATGGGCGCCGTGCTTGTGGCCATATTCGCGGCCAGTGTGAACCTGCTTGTAAAATCGGTCATAGGCAAAATAAGGCCGATGATGCCCGAGATCAGGCTGCCGCAGATAAAAATGATGTCGTCGGCGAAGTTCCAGATAATAGGCGACCATGAATACATAGTCATGACCGACGGCTCGACAAGGCTCGCCGAGGCCAACATAGACGGTTCAAGCCTGCCGGTGCTGTCCGGGATTTCGGTCAACGAGACCAGGCCGGAATACAGGGCGGCCATGAAAGAGGTGCTTTCTATCGCGCCTTATTACCTTGAAAAAATATCCGAGGTAAATTTGCGCGACCCGAAGGAGATCATAATGATATCGACCGACGGCTCGAGGATAGTATTCGGCGATTCCGTCACGGCGGAAAAGCTGGATAATTATATGATAGCCCTGAAAAAAATGGAAGAGCTTGGAAGGGCTTTCAATATCATGGACCTGCGCTTTACCGACAGGGTCGTATTAAAATAAAAAGGAGAGTCAAACATGCAGCAGGGTGAGGCAAGTCTTATAGCGGCTGTTGACATCGGGACCACGAAGGTCTGCACCGTGATAGCCGAGGTGCGGGACGAGGAGATCAATGTTATAGGAGTGGGATGGACGGAGAACAGCGGAGTTTCCAAGGGGACGATCAATAACATAGCCGAAACGACCGAAGCCATAAGAAGGTCCGTTTTGAAAGCCGAAGAAATGGCGAAATCGAGGATAGACACGGTGCTGGCATCGATATCCGGCAAACATATAAACGGGATGAGGGGCCACGGGGAGACCGCGCTTTCCAACCAGCGGCAGAAAGAGATAACCGAGGATGACAAGCACAGGGCAATGGAAGGGGCCACCAGCGTCAGGCTTTCCCAGGACAGGGAAACCCTGCATGTGGTTCCCATACAGTACATAGTCGATTCCCAGGACGAGATAGACGACCCGCTCGGCATGACGGGCATGAAACTTGAGGTTGACGCTTACATGATAACCGGCTCCATAACATCCATAGACAACGTGAAAAAAGTGGTCGAGCGCGCGGGTTACAATTGCGAGGATATGATACTTCAGGGGCTCGCGTCGTCGCACGCAGTGCTTTATCCCGACGAAAAGGAGGTCGGCGTCCTTTTGCTCGACATAGGGGGAGGCACGACCGACATAGCGCTTTTTTACAGGAAGTCGCTCAGGTTCGTGCGCGTGATCCCGGTCGGCGGGCAGTTCATAACCAACGACATCGTGCAGGGGCTTCAGACGCCAAAATCAGTTGCGGAAGAGCTTAAGAAAAAATACGGGCTCTATGAGCGCCCGCAGTCGCCTGATGCAGCGGCGCCGGAGGAGTTCATCGAAGTGCCGGATATGGGGTCCTCCAGGGTGGAAAAGGTGGAGCGCAGCACACTTTCGAAGTTCATAAAACCGAGGGTGCAGGAACTCATAAAATTCGTCGAAGAGGAGCTCAAAAAAGAGGGGATAGAGCGGTCCATGTACGCCGGAGGCATTGTGCTCACGGGCGGCACCGCACTGTTGAAGGGAATTGACGTGCTTTTCAAGGAAGAGATGAACCTGAGGGTCAGGATCGGCGCGCCGCTCAAGGAAAAGATAGTCGGGCTTTACGACCTGGTAAGCACCCCGGAATACGCCACGGTAATCGGGCTCATAGAATATTACATCAGGGAGCACGGCAGGGAAAATTTTATCGGCGGCAACAGGGGCGGCGGAAATCTTGGCGGAATCTGGGAATGGATAAAAAAGAATATAATAAATAAAATATAAGGGAGGCGTAAAATGAGCGAAGAAATGGACGGGAAACTGAAGTTCGAACTTGCGGAAATGGAGGACGAGTCCAATCCCGGCATCAAGATAAAGGTCATCGGGGTGGGAGGCTGCGGCTGTAACATCATCAACGACATGTCGGAATTCGGGCTAAAGGATGCGGAGATACTGGCAGTGAACACCGACATCCAGTCGCTGCACAGGGTGCTGGCGGGTGAAAAGGTGCAGATAGGCTCCAAGCTCACGAAAGGCGGCGGAGCGGGTTCCAACCCTGAAAACGGCGAGAGGGCTGCGGAAGAGGACAGGGACCTTCTGGAGAGCAAACTGCGCGGCACGGACATGCTTTTTATAACGTGCGGGCTCGGCGGCGGCACCGGATCCGGAGCCGCGCCGGTAATAGCGGATATAGCCAGGGGGCTCGACATTCTCACCGTGGGCGTCGTGATAACGCCGACGTCCATGGAACTGAAGACGGAGAAGAAGAAAAAAATAGTGGACAAGTCCATGATACGCCTGAAGGAAAAGGTGAATTCCATCATTACGATATCGAACCAGAAGATACTGGATATTTTTGACGGCGCAATGACTCTGCCGCAGGCTTATAAGGAAGCTAACAGGGCGCTGATAAACATAGTTAACGGCATAGTCTCGATGATAGCCAAATCCGGGATGCAGAACATTGATTTTGAGGACGTAAAGGCGGCATTAAAGCAGAAGGGCGACACATTCCTGGGCATCGGGCGGGCCAGCGGCACGGACAGGGCGAAAAAAGCCTTTGAGAGGGCGTTAAAAAACCCGTTCATAGGCGACGTCGACGTGCTGGGAGCCAGGGAAATGCTCATTAATTTTGTCGGCGACATTACGGTAGGCGAGGTAAAGGAGATAGAGAACCTGCAAAAACTGACCGGGACGCAGGCTTCGATGAAATACGGCTTTGTTTGCGATGACACGCTCGAGGACGAGATAGAGGTCGTGATACTCATTTCCGGGATAAACGGCGAGTCCGCCGGGAAAAACTGCGACGAACTTCCGGGAAACGTGGAAAAAACAGCGGCGATGATAAGCTCGAACGTAAAGCAGATAATGGACAATAATTACGAGAACGTGGAGATACCGACTTTCCAGCGGTTCATTAATTAAAGGAGCAAAGATGAAAAAAGTCCCGGTAATTGCGGCGCTTTTGATGTTTGCCGCATTCTGCGCACTCGCGGACAATGCCGTTCCCGTTGACAGCCTGAGCGGATCGGGAATATACGCGAGATACGACTGGTCGTTAAACCGGGTCACCCTGACAAATGGAGCGGCCAGCGTGGCGCTCGTAATTGATTCCAGGTTCGCAATATGCGGGACAAAACAGTTATGGCTGGACGCGGCGCCCGGGATCGACAACGACGAAGTGATGATATCCGCATACACAGCCGCAACAGTGACCAGGGAGCTTGCCATACCCGCGCCCGCGGGCGAAGAAGGGACCATTATTATCAGGGAACAGCCTGAAAATAATTCCGCGACAACCGCGCCGGTCAAAAAGAAGCCGAAAAAAACCGCCAGGCAGGCGGCGCCGGAGCAGGCGGCAACCGAGGTGCCGGAGGCCACGGCAAGGGAAACTGCAAAAAGGCCCTCGACCAGAAAATTAATAGTCATCGATCCCGGCCACGGAGGCAACGATCCGGGCGCATCCGGGCATCACGGGCTCGAGGAAAAAGACGTCGTGCTTGCCGTAGCTCTTGACGTAAAAAAACATTTGAGCGACTATCCGGCCGACGTGCTCATTACAAGGGAGACCGACGACTTTATAACGTTAAAGAACAGGACGGTATTCGCCAACACAAGAAAGGCCGATATTTTTGTCTCCATCCACTGCAATTCGTCGCCCAATCCGCAGGTTTCGGGCACAAGGACTTATATATACAACAGGGTGGCCTCGTCAAAGCAAGCGGAGGAAGCGGCAAAATACGAGAACAAGGAAGCCGGGACATTTGAGTTCCTGATGAATGACCTGAGAAAAAGCGCCTACGAATACCTTTCCATCGAGCTTGCCGGGAATATCCAGCACGAAATGACCAACGACCTCAGGATGAAATGGATGCCGTCGGAGCGGGCGCCGTTTTATGTGCTTGCCAACACGAACATGCCGGCCGTGCTTGTGGAAACCGCCTTTATTTCAAACGAACGGGAAGAGGAAAAGATGAGGACGAAGGAATTCCGCGACGAGATAGCCGACGGCATCGCAAAAGGCATTGTCGATTACCTCGACAAGGTAAAATGAGATAACATGAAAAACGCGGTGCCTGCCGGGTTCACCCTTGCAAAAAAAGGACGGCTCTTCCTGATCTCATGCGACGCCATTTCCGATATCCCGGGATTCAGCCAGTTTTTCACCACCCGCATGGGCGGCGTAAGCGGAAAGCCCTACGATTCGATGAATATGGGGGGACACACGGGGGATAAAAGAAGGAACATAAGGGTCAACGTTTCACTGCTGGAAAAAAGCCTCGGCGTGAAATACGCGGGCGCGGCCAGGCAGGTGCACGGCAGCAACGTTATCATACTGAAAAAAGGCGGCGCCGGGAAAATTCCGGGTTTGCTGATAAAAAAACTTATTAACACCGAAGCCGACGCCCTTATTACCGACATCCCATCTCTTGCCGTCGGTGTTAGGATAGCCGATTGCGCCGGCACCGTTATAATAGACCCGGTAAAAAAAGTAGTGGCCGCCGTCCATTCCGGCTGGCGCGGCATTGCGAACAAGATCCCTTCCATATCCGTGAAGCTGATGAAAAAAAATTTCGGGTCCAAGCCGGCCGACCTTATAGCCGCGGTCTCCCCTGCCATAGGCCCCTGCTGCTACGAAGTGGGTGGCGACGTGCTGAAGATGAAAAAACAAAAAATCTACCGCGGGGTTTTTTCTGAGAAAAACGGCAGGCAGTATATGGACCTATGGAAGGGCGTCGGGAATTTGCTTGAAAAAGAGGGGCTGAAGAAGAATAATATACACCTGTGTTCGATGTGCACCTTTGACAATCCGCGGCTCTTTTATTCGCACAGGCGGGACATGGGCAAGACCGGGAGAATGATGGCGCTGGGATTTTTTAAATAGCCGGCGCATATAAAATACTGGAGGCTTTATGGCTGCAGACACGACGGAAAAGAAGGACAACGAACAGGATACCATCGACCGCAAGCTCGGGGACGAATGGAGCGAGTGGGCGGGCGACCTTTCAAGGTATGAGAAGGAGATAAAAGAGGGGGCATCACTTTTTCTCATATGTTATTTTGGGGGGCTTTTTGCGCTGGCCGCCGCATTGATGGGAATATATTATATGATATCGCCGAGACTCGCGGGCATCTCGCCGGTGCTCGACGTTTCCGTCATGTGGGGAATCATAGCTATATCAGGGCTGGTTTTTATATGGTCCGTACTGCTGCTTTTGACCCTTGCCACAGGCAGGAACCTTGCGTTCGTTCCAAAAAGCGAAGGACTGCACGTGGAGTGGATATATCCCGTTGTTTACTCTCTGGCATCGGTGTTCGGCGTGTCAAAAGACAGGGTGGGACATTCTCTGATAAAGGTAAACAACGCCCTGATATTCGCCACGAAAAAAAGGTTCGTTGCGTCCAACCTGCTTGTGCTGCTGCCCAGGTGCCTTGACCCGCAAACAAGGACAAAGGCCGCGGAGATAATAAAAAAATACGGGTGCCATGTTTTTACGGCAACGGGCGGATCGTCGGCCAGGCAGATGGTGAAAAAAATAAGGCCTGACGCTATAATAGGCGTGGCCTGCGAACGCGATCTCGTCTCGGGAATGGCCGACTCGCCCAGGATGATACCGATAATTGCCATAACCAATGTGAGGCCGCACGGCCCGTGCAAGGATACGGTGATGGACGTGGAAGAGCTTGAAAGGGCGATTAAGTTCCTGGCGAAAAAAGAAGTTTCCGACTAAAAATAATACCTTACGCCCATTTTATAAAGGAGTGTGGGAGCGGACAGAAACATCACGT
>Ga0181535_10002232_pt1 | contig 24049 bp, 27 predicted proteins | sample PEATcosm2014_Bin_44_FD_119774 | JGI IMG/M metagenome (GOLD analysis project Ga0181535, IMG submission 119774) | Peatland microbial communities from MTU Mesocosm Facility, Houghton, MI, USA - PEATcosm2014_Bin17_30_metaG | ecosystem: Environmental > Terrestrial > Soil > Wetlands > Peat | place...
AGGATGTGACGCGTCTTCGTCTGGCCCCGCTTGATCTTGCCGGTGCCAGTCTTGCTGAAGCGCTTCTTCGCGCCCGTATGGGTCTTCAACTTGGGCATTTTCTTCTCTTTGTCCGCCGGAGTGGGCTGGTTCAACATCCAGGAGCTCCGGCGCGTCGCCCGTGAGACAGGGCTTCCCCTGCCCTCTTGAGGCTTCAACCAGTATACAACAGAGCCTGATCCGGTAGATGTCTCCGCCGCCAAGCCTGAGATGCAATTGGATCACAACGCCGCAAACCAATCATTCTTAACCACATGCCGTCCGTATTGTTCCCCGAACACCTGTTGCTCCATTACTTTCTAACCGCTTTTCTTCCGGGACTTCACTCGACTTGTTCCTCGTGCCGCCGATGAACCAGCCAGGAGACGCCAACCATCATGATCATTTCCGTAACGGTTCCGGAGGCGGTAATTCGCGCAGCACAGGATAGCAACATGTCTGTCGAGGAATTTGTAGACAAGCTGATCGATAAAGGTATGGACAAGGCGACTGGCCGTCCAATCGTGGTGAATGCCATCGAGCGAATCCGCGCACTGCACACGGAAATCGCTGTCCCCAAGCGCTAAACGAACAAATGACAAAACGACGAACTCGCCTCAAGGTTGCAGCGGGCGGCGATCACTCCCGGCAGCGGTCACACCGTTGTGGATAGCGTCGGCTGTGCACGCGCGCTTTGTGCGTCAGCCGGGTTAATGATTTGGGCGATCTTGCCAACCGCAACTCACACACCTTGCAGCCTCGCATGGTTTGGAAGCGGCGATTTATAATCATTCCGCAAGTCCCGTCGACCGCTGTGAATCTGCTCACCCTTTGAGAGTCAGAAGCTTTCCAGTCGTTCGGATGGGTGCCTTGCAATCTGAGTTGCGGCGATCTCCATCTGCCTTGACTCGTGAGGGGGAGCGAACGGAATGGTGACGCGACGTGAATTCCTCGACACGCTTGCGGCAGGGGCGGCAGGATTGGCCATCGGAGCAACCGCGAAGAGTTACGGCCAGATTCTCGGCTCCAACGACCGGCTTAACTTTGCCGTAATAGGCCTGAACGGCCGCGCCTACGCTCACCTCTCCTCGCTCAAGGCAAACAAGGATGCGGCCCGCATCTCGCATGTTTGCGATGTGGACAGTGTCATTCTGAAAAAGTTTGCCGGCAGCGTGGAGCGAGAGTTGGGTTATGCGCCCACCATCGAGAAGGACTTTCGCAACCTCCTCCAACAGAAAGAGGTTGACGCGATCACGATCGCCACTCCGGACCACTGGCATGCCCCCATGGCAATTGCCGGCCTGCAGGCAGACAAACACGTTTATGTGGAAAAACCATGCAGCCACAACCCTGCCGAAGGAGCGTTGCTGGTCGAAGCGCAACAAAAGTACAAGAAGTTAGCCCAGATGGGCATTCAGCAGCGCTCCTCTCCGCACACAATGGAGATTATCGATAAGATTCAAAACGGCCTGATTGGCCGGCCTTACTTCGCGAATTGTTGGTACAGCAATGTTAGAAAGTCGATCGGCAACGGAAAGGAGATGCCCGTTCCCCCGCAACTCGACTGGGACCTCTGGCAAGGACCGGCGCCGCGGCGCCCATATAGGGATAACATCCACCCCTATAACTGGCACTGGTTCAGACTATATGGCACCGGCGAAACTCTGAACAATGGCACCCATGAGGTAGATGTTTGCCGCTGGGCGCTCGGAATCGACTATCCGAAGCGCATTACATCATCGGGCGGAAGATACCAGTTCAAAGACGATTGGCAGTTCTATGACACCCTAGTGACGAGCTTTGAATACGAGGACAAGATGATCACGTGGGAGGGCAAGAGCTGCCAGGGAATGAAGTACTACAACCGCGATCGCGGTTCGTCAATTATGGGAACCAGTGGCGCAGTAGTTATCGACCGGGATGGTTACGAAGTCTACGACTACAAAGGAAACAAAACGGATGCATTTGTGACAGGCAAGGCAACAGCCTCGTCGGACGTCATCGGCGCCGACTCCATGACCGATGCCCACTTTGCGAACTTCATCTCGGCAATCAGGAAAGGAGACAAACTCAAAGCTCCCGTCTCGGTAGGCAACGTCGCCGTCACCATGCTTCAGTTATCGAATATTGCCTGGGAAGTGAATCGGGAACTCGAATTGGATGAGACCGACGGACATATTCGACATGACTCACAAGCAATGCAGATGTGGGGACGCGAATATGAGAAGGGATGGGAACCTCATCTCTAGCAATTCGGGGAAACATTGAACGCGCTGCCCATTTATCGGAACAATGAGGAGTTTACTCAGATTGAAGAAGACTTACTCACGACGTAACTTCGTCCAATCCGGCGCTCTGATTGCCGCTGCATGCGCAGCGTCGAGCGCCAGTCGATCAATCGCGCAGGCGCAGCAGGCAACCGGACAACCATCACCCATTCACTTGGGGCTGGCCAGTTACACATTCCGCAGTTTTAGTCGGGCGCAGTTAATTGAATTCATGAAACAACTCAACGTCAACGCGCTGAATGCGAAGGACGTCAAGGATCATCTTCCCGCCGATCCACAGGAAGAGGCGAAAGCGATGGAAGACTATGCTGCGGCGGGCATCCAACTCCACGCTGCCGGAACCATCTCTTTAGCAATGGATTTAGATGCCGATATGCGCGGCAAGTTTGAGTACTGCAAACGGGCAGGCATCCAGGTGATGGTTGCGGGAAATCCCACGCCCCAGACTCTCCCCCGCATTGAGAGGTTTGTTAAAGAGTATGATATCCGAATCGCCATTCACAATCATGGACCCGAGGATAAGTTATGGCCTTCGCCGCTGGATGTGCTGAGGTCGGTCGAGAGCCTTGATCCTCGGATCGGATGTTGCATCGATCTTGGACATGCGGCGCGCGCGGGCACGGATGTGATTCAGGCGATTCATAAAGTTGGGCCGCGGCTCTTCAATATCCACATGAAGGATCTGAAGGATTTTCAGAGCAAGGAGAGCCAAGTCGCAGTAGGAGACGGTATCATACCGGTAAGGGAGATTTTCGATGCCCTGATTTCCACTAAGTACAAAGGGTTTGTCGATCTGGAATATGAGATTAACGCCGATGACCCAATGCCCGGAGTTATACAGAGCTTTGCCTATATGCGAGGTGTGCTTGCTGGGATGGGATTTGCTTACGGCTCTTAAGTCTCGAACTGCGAAATGAGCAGTTATTAACGAGCCGCAACTTGTAGTTGTGGCTCGGAAGTGGTCTGACCTCCTCTGGTCTCAATGAAAGGGTAAGGATCGGAAGATGCTGATTGATGAAGATCGCTTGTTTCCCGATGAACCGGGCGCACGGAAGCTTGCGAGGGGACTCTATGCTCATGTGTGGCGAGGTGAACTGATTGCGCCTTTCACCCATGGGCTGGCAAAGAAAGCGTACCGGCTGTAAGGAGAAGATATGATCGGGAATGCGGCGCCCAGCGCCCAGATAGAAGATTCTTCAACCAAGGCGCGGCTTGGGCGCGTGCGTTGGACGATCTGCGCCATGCTCTTCGCCGCTACTACGATCAATTATATGGACCGGCAGGTTCTGGCGCTGCTCAAACCCGCGCTCATGCAGAGCGTCGCCAACCACGGCATTGGCATGACCGAGGAGAGTTATGGAACTGTCGTCGGATTCTTTACTCTTTTTTACGCTTTGGGCCAACTGGGAGCTGGACGCTTTGTCGATAGGGTCGGCACGCGCATTGGCTATATGGTCATCATGGCCATCTGGAGTGTCTCGGCGATGGGCCACGCGCTGGTCAACTCAGTGCTTCAACTCGGCGTCGCGCGCTCCTTCCTGGGTATAGGTGAGTCCGGTAACTTCCCTGCCGCCAACAAAACAAATGCCGAGTGGTTCCCCCAGAAAGAGCGCTCGCTCTCGTTCGGCATCTTCAATTGCGGCGCCAATGTCGGCGTGATCCTGGCTACACTCCTTGTGCCGATAGCAGTCCGAAACTTTGGCTGGCACTCCGCCTTTTTGATCACCGGATTCTTTTCGGCGGCGTGGATCGTGATGTGGTTTTTCAACTATTACGAACCCGCTGAGCATCCGAAACTCTCGACAGCTGAGCTCGCCTACATCAACCAGGACCCCCCGGAGAAACCCGGTCCATCCACGCCGTGGATCAAGTTGTTCGGTATCCGTCAGACCTGGGCTTATGCCATTCCCAAGTTCCTCACCGATCCCGTCTGGTGGTTCTATCTCTACTGGCTGCCGGGTTACTTCAGCGTCAAGTTTCATCTGAGCCTGGTGGGTTTGGGACTGCCGATTCTGATTGTCTATAACGCCTCGGCCATTGGCAGCATCTACGGCGGATATCTGCCCGCGTCCTTTATACGAATGGGGCTCTCGGCTCAGCGCGCACGACTGGCGGCGATGCTTCTCTGCGCATGCCTCGTCGCTCCAGTCTTCCTGATCAACAACCTTCAAGGTGATAGTTTCGGAAAGTGGGCCGCCATAGGCCTGCTGAGCATTGCGGCAGCAGCGCACCAGGGGTGGTCGGCTAACCTCTTTACTACGGCATCAGATATGTTCCCGCGCAGTGCGGTTGGCTCGGCTACCGGCATCGGCACCATGACCGGAGCAGTCGGGGGTTTCCTGTTTGCGAAATTAGCCGGGCACGTACTGCAGATTTCGAATAGTTATTCGATCCTATTCATCATCGCCGCAAGCGTCTATCTCATCTCGCTGCTCATCAATGTCCTGCTTGCTCCCGGACTGAAAAGGGTGGAGTTAGTCGCATGAGTCTCTACTGCTCAATTGGAAGCTCCGATACCGACCTCACTCCCCAGCAATTGAACGATCTGCTGGCGGAAAGCCTTGCCAAACTCGGCCCACGCAACAAAGTGCTCGCCGTGCCGCCAGACCAGAGTCGCGAACATTCCCGTGCCGGCGAGTTGACGAGTTATGCGTGGGAATACTATGGCGACCGGCTCAAGGCGGTGCTTCCCGCCCTCGGCACTCATACCGCCATGCGGCCGGATCAGATCGAGCGCATGTTCGGCGATGTGCCGCTAGAACTATTTCGCGTTCACAACTGGAGAAGCGATGTTGAGACACTCGGCGAGGTTCCGTCAGAGTTTATTCGCGAACAGTCGGAAGGCAAACTGAGTTACACCTGGCCGGCGCAGGTGAACAAGCTCATCGCGCAGGGCAGCTTCGATCTGATTCTCTCTATCGGCCAAGTTGTGCCCCACGAAGTGATCGGCATGGCCAACTACAACAAGAACATTCTGGTTGGCACAGGCGGCCGCGAAGGGATCAATCGCAGCCACTACCTCGGCGCAGTCTACGGGATGGAGCGCATCATGGGCCGGGCGCAAAACCCCGTGCGTAACGTACTCAATTTTGCATCCGATCATTTTCTGCGGCATCTTCCCATCGTTTATGTGCTTACGGTAGTCGGAAGCCGCACGGACGGCACGCTTGCTGTACGCGGCCTATTCATTGGCGATGACATCGAATGTTTCAACCTGGCCGCCGCGCTAAGTCTCAAAGTGAATTTCGAAATGCTCGATGAGCCGATTCAGAAAGCCGTTGTCTACCTCGATCCTCGGGAGTTTCACAGCACATGGCTGGGCAACAAGGCTATCTATCGCACGCGCATGGCCTTGGCCGATGGCGCGGAACTGGTCATTCTGGGGCCGGGCGTAAAGGAGTTCGGCGAAGACAAGAAGATAGACGATCTCATCCGCAAATACGGCTATCACGGCACGCCCGCGACGCTCGCAGCGGTCAAAACTCATCCGGATCTTGCCGACGATCTGAGCGCGGCCGCGCACCTTATTCATGGCTCGTCGGAAAAGAGGTTCAAGATAACATGGTGTCCCGGCCAACTGAGCAAGGAAGAGGTCGAGGGCGTCGGTTTCAGCTATGGCGATCTAAATACGATGATAGCTCGCCACGATCCAAAGAGACTTGTCCACGGATACAATCAGGTCTACGGAGAAACGGTCTTCTTTATCGCCAATCCAGGATTGGGGCTGTGGGCGCACCGCAGCAGGCTATGACTGAACGGGCGTGATTGATCTGTGAGTTATGGGTCGAGTATTCGCAAGGACAGTGAGTTGGATCTCTTTCACCTTATGCGTTGATCCGTAAGCTCGAACCGGGAATCGGTCCTTTCCGAAACGCGACAAGCCCGGAAGCGAATTCGAATTACAACAGGAATGGAGAAAGTCAGAATGACTCAGCTTTTTAGCCTTGAAGGTAAGATAGCAGTTGTAACCGGGGGAACCTCGGGGATCGGGCATGCCTTGAGCCTCGGGCTTGCCGAAGCCGGGGCCGATGTAATCGCTACTGCGCGGCGCCAGCAGCAGGTGGAAGAAACTGCCCGCGAGATCGAGGCACGCGGCCGGCAGACCCTGCGGCGGGCCTCGGATGTATGCGACCGGGCCTCATTGGAAGAACTGCTGGCTGAGGTGCTCGCTCGTTTCGGCAAAGTTGACATTCTGGTCAACTGCGCGGGAAAGATCAAGCGCACACCCACACTGACAGTGCCGGAAGACGAGTGGGCCGATATTCTGAACACCAACCTGACCGGAACACTGCGCGCCTGCCAGGTCTTCGGAAGGCCGATGCTGGAACGCGGCTATGGGCGCATCGTCAACATCGCGTCACTGAATAGTTTTGTTGCGCTCAACGAGGTTGCTGCCTACGCGGCCAGCAAGGCAGGCGTGGTATCTCTGACCCGCTCGTTGGCAGTCGAGTGGTCAAAGCTGGGGGTTACGGTAAACGCCATCGCTCCCGGCGTCTTTCGCACCGCGCTGAATGCCAACCTGCTGGACGGCTCTCCGCGCGGCCACGAACTGCTTATGCGCACGCCGATGGGGCGCTTCGGCAAGACTGAAGAACTGGTCGGAGCCGCGATCTTTCTGGCGTCCGATGGGGCTTCCTTCGTGACCGGAGAGACGCTGGTTGTGGACGGAGGCTTCCTGGCTAGCGGCGTCAACCAGTAGACGCGGGTTCCATCACGGATGTTACCCGGTTGGACGCTGTGGTTGGCACGCTGATAGACTAATAGGGTTGCAGTCGAGATGCCCGTACCGGCAACCAGCTGCCCGTAAGTCTAGAAACGAAGGACAAGAAGAGACCCGTGGATACAAAAGCCCGTCATGCCCTGAAAAAGGACAAGTTTGCCCAGGCCACTGCAAGCAGTATGAGTTGGCTCAGTGGTCATCGTTCTGGCGTTCTGCGCTGGGTGATCGTTGGAGTTGTGGTTCTTGTTGCGGGCATAGCCTCGCTGGTTTTCTTGAACTTCCGTTCAACCACAGCCGACGCTGCTTTGGACGCGGCTATGGATGTCTACACCGCGCCGCTGGCGCAGCCCGGCGCCCCGGCCGAAAAGGGAATCTACACCACGGCGAACGATCGCTCGAAGGCTGCGAATCAGCAGTTTACGGCGGTCGCCCAGCAGTATGGCTGGCTCTCGGAGGGCTCCAAGGCCCACTACTTTGCAGGGGTCACGTACGAGGAGCTGGGGCAGAATGGCCCCGCCGAGACGGAGTTGAAGGCCGCAGCGGGCAGTTGGAACCGGAATCTTTCAAATCTGGCCAAGCTGGCTCTCGCCGGGCTTTATCACCAGACAGATCGCGACGCGCAGGCGATCGACCTCTACAACGCGCTCGCCGCCAAACCGTCTGAGACGGTGCCGGCGGCCGTGGCGCAGCTTGACCTGGCGGACCTGTATGCCGGAACCGGCAAGCAGGATCAAGCCAAGGCGCTGTGGGCCAAGGTCAAGGATGCTGATAAAGACGGTGCTGCTGGCGGAATTGCCTCACAGAAGCTGAGCGCCAAGCAGTAAGGCCAGCCGTTTCGGGTGGCAGATGAGAGGAAAAAGACTCGCGGGGCCTGCGGCTTCGCGAGTCTTTCCTTTTGGGGCGGGCGGGCGGTTGAGGACAGGGCCTCCGAGCATTTTCTCTGTTCCGCGCGTCCTGTGACTATGAGCGCCGCCCAGGCAGTATTCTCAGGTTGGATGGAGATCGCAGACAAAGCTGTGGACGACCAAGCTCGCCAGCACGAAGAAGAAGTAGCGCTCGCGGGGCTGGTGAGCCAGTACTCCGGAACGCTGTACCGGGTGGCTTACTCGGTGGTGCGCAATGCTGCCGATGCCGAAGACGCGGTGCAAGAGGCATTTTTGCGCGTGCTGCGCCATCGCGACACCCTCCACGAGGTGCGCGACCAGCGGGTGTGGCTGATCCGCATTGTGTGGAACGTCGTGCTGGACCGCAAGCGCCGCGCAAAGACCCGGCCGGAGACCGACGACGTGGCCGAACTGGCGCGCGTGCTGCCCGCCGAAGGACTTAGCGCCGAAGAGCGCGCCGCCGCCGCCCAACACCACGCGCACGTCTTGGCCTGCGTGGAGCAGTTGCCCACCAAGGAGCGCGACGTGCTGATGCTCTCGGCCTTTGAGGAGCTGTCCAGCGTGGAGATTGCTTCGGTGCTGGGCATCACCGAGTCCAGCGTGCGGTCGCGGCTTTTTCGAGCGCGCAACCTGATGGCCGGCCTGCTGGACCACGCGAGGAGTTTGAGATGAGGACGCGAGTGAACAGTGGTCAGTTGGCGGTTGGCCGAAGGTAGGCCAGGACCGGTTGTCCTATGAGGCAAGGAGATTGTTATGAATCCTTCTGAACAGAATTCGATTACCGAAAGTTCCGGTTCCGGTGACTTTGAAAGCACGTTGCGATTGATCGCCCGGCTCTCGGCACCCCAGGGGCTTGAAGAGCGGATACAGGCTGGTCTGCGGGCGGCGCCGGCTTCGGCTTCGGGTGGATCGCGGATTCTTGCGTGGCCTACGGCGCTTCGCGCGGACGCGGTCTGGATGCGCTCAGCGGCGGCGGCGGCGATTGTTGCGGTGGTGATCGGCGGCAGCTTTGGGGTCTACTCGCGCGTGCAATCGATCCAGCCGACAAGGGCGATCACGGTTCCGCTGCACCTCTCCACGCAAGGCGGGTTTTCGAGCGCAGGAGCCATGCGCACGCCGCAGACGCTGAACGGACCCAACGTGAAGCCATCCATCCTGGCGCGTCCGGTCTCGGCTGTACCGCAGCCGGTCAAACCAGCCGAAAAGCCAGTGCTGAAGACGCCGCTCCATCCTGGCAAGACGGCCCAAACCGGAATTGGCACGAGCCAGTTTGCCGCCCCTGGTCCAAGGTAATCTTGCTTCAATATAGTGTTTGTTTTTATGGGTTTAGGTCTTGAGTCGGGGCATTCCTGCTCATGTCAAAAGAATTACCTGCAAGGTTTTGAAAATATGGTGAGGGGGGTACCTCAGCTCCAGGGAGGGGCGGAGGTCTCGCCTTGCCGCTCGACCTCTCTCAGGATTCGACCCATCTCTGACCTTCTTTTTCACCCGAAACTATGCATATTGTGCGCCAATGAGAGGTAATGCTCTGCAAACCTGGCTGAACAACCTCAGATTCTTCGACTCACCACGCCCGAACTGAAAGACGTTCTGGGCCCCGATCGCTCAGAATGACATCCAGTTTTGTGCTGCGTAATTCAGACTCAGAGCACTACGCGCTTTTTGTGATCGCGCGGATCAGCATTCCCAGGAGAGCCAGCACCACTGCGCCCCAGAAGGCCGGACCGAAGCCGCGCACGTGGAAGCCGGGAACCAGGCTGGACGCCACAAGAATCATCATCCCGTTGATGACCAGCAGAAAGAGGCCCAGGGTGAGAATGCTGATGGGGATGGTGATGATCTTCAGGACGAGGCCGACCGTTGCGTTGAGCAGGCCGATCACCAGAGCGGCGATCAGCGCAGGCCCGAGTCCTTCCACATAGAAGCCACGCACGAGATTGGAAACAACCAGCAGGGCTACCGCACTCAAGAGCCAATGAATCAATAGTCTGACCATTCGAAATCTCCTCCTTTAATTTCAAATCCTAGCAGCTTCAGACGCAGGTTTCCCGAGGCATAGCCGCTCACTCTGGCGGCATGGTTTCCAGCAACTCGAGCGGCTCCGGCTTGCCGTTGGACTTTACCGGGGCCGTCGTCATAAGGAAGACGGCAACCAGAATGCCTGCCATGCCGGCAAACTCGGCCGGCTCTGGCCGTTCTTGAAGCAGGAAGATGCCGAGCAGCACAGCGACCACCGGATTCACATAGGCATACGAAGAGACCTTGGCCACCGGCACGTGCTCCAGGAGATAAATAAAAGCTGAATAGCCTATCAATGAGCCGCCAGTGATGAGCCAGGCGAGCGAGCCAACCGAGGCCGCGTTGATGTGGAAGCCGCCCCATTGGCCCAGCGCCGTGCCGAGCGCGGTCGAAAAAGCTCCGGCAATCAGCATCTGCCAGGCGGCGGCCACAAAGCTATTCACCGCGAGACGCGCGTGGCGCGAGACAAGACTGCCCACGGTCCAGGCCAGCGCTCCCGCAAAGAGCACTGCGATGGCTGCGAGGCGTGTGTGGTCGCCCGCCACGCCGACGCGCAAGGAGGGCCACAGCAGCGCTGCGAGGCCGGCAAAGCCCAGCGCGATGCCCAGCCAACCGCGCGCCGGGAGAGGTTCGCCGCCGGGGAGCAGCATCTCGGCCAGCGCGGCCAGCAGGGGAATCGCCGCCAGCACCAGCGAGGCCAGGCCGCTGGGAACGGTCTTTTCCGCGTAGACCAGGAACATGTTGCACCCGCTCAGCAGCAGCAGGCCGACCACGCCCAGAGTCAGCATGGTTTTCGGCGGCCAGAGGAGGCGCATCCCGCGCCAGCGGCACCATGCGAGAAGGATCGCGCCCGCGATCAGGAAGCGCGTCCCGGCCAGCAGATTCGCCGGCATCTCGGCCGCGCCGATGCGGATGGCCGTGTAAGTCGAACCCCAGAAGAAGTAGACGCAGGCGAAGGCGAATGCGATGGAAGCGGTCGTAGCCGCTTTCTTTCCGGGGTGAGTTAGCTGGGTCGCGGAGTTCGCCATAAGTAGATTTCATCTTAGACGGAGAGGCGCTCAGATGCGATGGGTTGGCATCACCCTCTCTGTGTAATACCATTGCGCCAGGTCAGGAGTCGCAATGGAAGGAAACTGGACGATTCAGATAGAGGACGGCACTCACGCCATTCACGCGGATATCACAAGCGATCTGTTAAGCGCCAAGCTTAAGGTCACCTGGGACGGCGACGTGGTGGAGTCGTGCAGGCTAATGCTGCTGCTTGGCCCCATTAAACCCTTTCAGCGTGCCGGTCATTCGTTTGTGTTCAGGATTCACGGATACGGCTTGTTGGGCACGCTTGCGCTGTTGATGGATGGCGCCGAGCTTCCAAGCAGCGGTGTGGCGCGGCCGCTGCCGAAGGTTTCAGTGATACCAACTCCGGCTCCGATCCAATTCGTCAAGGAGCTGAGCGTCCAGGAGTCGGAAGAAGTTGTGGGCATGGAGGAGTACCCGCTCGACAACCGCTTCGGCGACCAGGCCTTTACCACCGTGCACCAGGTCGCGCGCGAATCGACCAACGAACTGTCGATTGACACGAGCAGCCAGCTCGGGGGCAAACTGGGCCTCGAAGTATTTTCAGCAATCAAGGCCGAGATTGAAGCACAGGTTTCGCATCAGACCGGGCAGAAGATCGGGGAGAAACTGACCGAGAGCCAGACCCTAACTTTCTCCGTCGGACCCAAATCGTCGGTGCTCTACCAGGTCGTGTGGAAGCGAAAGATTCGCAGCGGAGAGCGCCTGTATCTCTCAGGCGGGAATTCTGTGACGGTTCCGTATCGAGTGAACTACGGTCTGTCGTGTGAGGTCCGGACGCGAGCAAACACGGCTTGCGATTGAGATTGCACGGGCGTTCATCACCTCTGCCTTGTCTCTTGGAGCCGGCCGCGCGGTTCGTCGGCGCACCAAAGCCGGCACGATGAAGACTTGACGCTTCGGCTGTACAGCGCGATCGGAAATGTACTATCCTCGGGCCAGCGGGGTGTTTTATGCATTTGCGCGCTGCCAATCGACTGCTTGCACCGGCTAACCGTCGCTGGTCGCGGTCGCGCGAGCGTGGCATCTGCCCGCGGCGGCATCTGCGCGTGCTGCCCATGCGCACCCGTCCCAACCTCTTCGCCGGCGACTAATCGCCGAGCTTCGAAGGTTCCATTTCATCGTTCCGCCTCGCCCGGTTAGACCGGTTGGGGCTGCCCATGAGTGCATTGAACCAAGTTCAGAGACGGAACCGCAGGTCCTTCGACTCGCTGCGCTTCGCTGAGGATGACAGCTCATCATCGATCGCTCAGGGTGACAGATCTTTGGGAGCGCTCAGGATCAGCGAAACGCCGGTTGGGGTTCGTTGTATCCCACCCTAGCCACAAAAACAAAAGCGTGGCGAGGGTGGGCACCCAGTGGCTCATTTGAATCACCGGCGACAGGCCGCTTAAGAGGGAGACAACAAGATGACCAAGCAAGAGATGCATGCGCAATTTGGACCGAAGCTGGTGTGTCCGCTGCCGGGGCCGAGGGCCTTGGCAGCCGTCAAGGCCGATAACCGGCTGATCTCGCCCAGCTACACGCGGTCTTATCCACTCGTTGCAAAGCGCGGGCGGGGCATTCGCGTAGAAGACGTGGACGGCAACGAGTTTCTCGACTTCGCCTCAGGCATCGCCGTGGTCTCGACGGGCCACTGCCACCCCGAAGTTGTGGCGGCCATTCAGAAGCAGGCGGCAGAACTGATCCACATCTCCGGCACCGACTTCTATGACGAACATTTGACCGATCTGGCCGACAGGTTGTCGGCCATCGCCCCCATGCCGGGGCCGCACCGGTTCTTCTATGGCAACTCCGGCGCCGAGGCGATCGAGTGCGCGCTGAAGCTGGCTCGCTACCATACAGGCCGGCAGAACGTAATTGCATTTCTGGGCGCTTTCCACGGGCGCACCATGGGCGCTCTTTCGTTGACCGGGTCGAAGCCGCAACAAAAGAGACGCTTTTCGCCGCTGGTTCCGGGTGTAACGCATGTGCGCTATCCGTATGCTTATCGCGGCTGCTCGGGCGGGGCGCAGGAGGAAGAAGCCTTCAGCATGGGCTGCGCGCGCTACATCGAGGAAAAGCTTTTCAAGACGATCTTGCCGCCGGAAGAGGTGGCCGCCATCTTTATTGAACCCATTCAGGGCGAGGGCGGCTATGTGGTGGCGCCGGACAACTTCCTTCGCGAGCTGCGGGCCATCTGCAACCGGCACGGGATTCTGCTGGTGGTGGATGAGGTGCAATCAGGCGCGGGACGGACGGGCAAGTGGTGGGCGATTCAACACTCGGGCGTGGAGCCGGATATCGTGTGCATGGCCAAGGGCATCGCCAGCGGAATGCCGCTGGGCGTCTGCATGAGCCGGGCGGAGATTATGGATTGGGTTCCCGGTTCGCATGCCTCGACCTTCGGCGGCAACCCGGTTTCAATCGCAGCGGCGACGGCTACGCTCGAGATTATCGAGCGCGAGGGGATGGCCAACGCTGCGCGCGTGGGCGGACTGATGATTGAGCGGCTGAAGGGCTGGAAGCAGAGCCATCCGATGGTGGGCGACGTAAGGGGACGCGGCCTGATGATTGGCGTCGAATTGGTCAAGGATAAAGAGACGCGAGAGCCTGCGCCGGCCGTGCGGAACCGCGTGGAGACTCTGGCCTTCGAGCGCGGGCTGATGATCCTGGGCTGCGGCGAGAGCTCGGTACGGCTCTGCCCACCGCTGATCGTGCGCGAACAGGTAGCGGCGGTTGCGCTCGACATCTTCGAGGAGGCGCTCACGCTGGCGGAGAAGGAAGCTGGGTTGGCCTGAGATGCCCCGGCAACGCGCTTCGTTACCGCATCACCTCGTCGACCTTCATATTCGCAATCTCGGAAGTCCGGTGCGCGGCGCGTTCGAGATTCTGCGCCATCTCCTGCGTGGCTAAATGCTGCTCCTCCGCCGCTGTGGCCATCTGATTCGACAGGCCCGAGAGTTCTTCAGTCTGGCTGGAGATCAGAGAGATAGCTCCCATGGCGGTGGACACGTCCACGCCGATGGCGGTGACCTTGGCTTGAATCTCGGCTGTGGCCGCGGCCGTCTGCTCGGCCAGCCGTCTCACTTCCCCGGCCACCACGGCGAAGCCCTTGCCGTGCACCCCCGCTCTGGCCGCCTCGATGTTCGCGTTCAGCGCCAATACGCTGGTCTGCGTGGCGATGGAGGCAATCAGCTCCGCCACCTTTGCCACACCGCTGCTCGATGCCCGCAGGCTCTCGATGGCGGCCTTGCTCTCGGCGCTGGCGGCGCGCGACTTCTCAGAGGCCTGTGCGACGTTCGCGGCGTTTTGGGCGATCTCAGCGATGCTGGACTCGATCTCGTGCGTGGCTGTCGCCACCATTTGCAGATTGCCGTTGAGATGCTCGATGTCGCTGCGCTGCACCTCCTGGGCCGCGCGCACAGCGTCGATCGCCGCCTGGGTGCTGATGCCCCAGACGACAACCGCGCCGAGAAACTCGCCGCGGCTTCCGGTCATCGGCTCGACATTCAGGTCGAGCTTTACCGGCCCCAGCGGGATGGTCGCCTTATGGGGAAGGTGGTGAATGCCTTGTTTCGCTCCGAGGATTCTGTCGATGTTGGGAGGGGATTTATGAAAGATATGGATCGACTTGCCCACAATCTGGTCCACCGGAACCGGCAGGTACTGCTGCAGGCTCTCGAGCGTCTTGCACGAGTTTCGATTGAGGTAGCGCAGGATCAGCTCCCGGTCGCAGAACATGGCATTGACCGGCAACGCATCCAGCGCATATTCAAAGCTGCGGTCTGCCTCCGCCTCGATCTGCGCATCCGCGGGCGGCCGCAGACTCATCCTGACCGGCGGCACCTTCGTGCCGCGTTGTGAAAACATGCCCGTGAATAATTGAGACATAACCGGCCCTTCCTCCAGCATGCATTCAGTTTCGCGCATTTCATCGGTGTCTATGTGCGCGGGCTGCAAGCAAGCTGAGGCCGAACAAATTGGCTTCCCGGATGGGAACTTAACTGTCCCGTTCTGGAGGGAGACGCGCAGTGCGGAATCGGGAAAGGGGCCGAAGCTCCAGAAGCCGGATTTGCGCCTTTCGCTCAAGCAGTTGAGAATGGATTGCCATGGGGTGGCTGGAGCAGATGCGGATCGGCTGTGAGGAGCGGGCGCTCGCCGGTCTCGACTGGGCGGCACGAAGACAAGGAGGCGGCGAAGCTCTGCCCTCCCACCTTGTCACGGGTATAGAGGGCGAGACAGCGGCCTTTTTTTACTTGCGACGCAAGGGGTACACGGTTGTGGCGCGGCGCTGGTCTTCGGGCGACGTGGCCGGCAACGTGGATCTGATCGCCTGGCAGGGACCGATGCTGTGCTTTGTCGAGGTGAAGACCCGCACGGCTCGCGATGCGTCTCCGGCTGAGATTGCCGTGGATTCGCACAAGCGCAACACGCTTCGGCGGCTGGCACGGCGGTACGTTCGCCAGTTGCCTCAAGAGACGGCCCCGCCGGTGCGATTTGATGTGCTCAGCGTCTACCTTGTGCCGGGGGAGAAGAAGGAATTCCACCACTTTGAGGGCAGTTTCGGGTGGAGCGAATTTGAGGATTACGAGAGAAGTTAGGCTGGAGTCTCCAAGTTGGCCTGCTGTCAGGCCACAGCCTATTACTCTTGCGCGTCCTCGAACTCCTCGCGCCAGGCCATCTGAATGGCCTCAAGACGGGCCTCGTTTGATTTCGCCGGGTCGTCGGTAAAGCCTTCCAGTTCGGTAACGTAACGGTGCAAGTCGGTGAAGCGCACGGTCAAGGGATCGAGATCCGGGAACTTCTCCTGGAGTTGAATGCCGATCTCTTCGGCGTCGGTCCATAGAATCTTGCGGGGCATCAGAACTCTCCTCGGGGAAATCAGCTCTGGGTCGTTTTGCCTAGAAGCAACGCCGGCATCGGATGGATTTCGCATTGAAAGCCTATATTCGCCAAAATGGCAGGATCGGCATCTGCAAGCGGTCTGGGATCGACATCGTCCGGCAGAGCCCAAAACCCCGCGCCAAATCCGCCGGTTTCGGCAGCTACCGGACCATAGGCAACAGCCCATCCCTTCTCTGCAAACCCCTTCCAATAGGCTGCGTGCTGCTGCATGATCTCTTTTTCGCGATCCGTCGTGGTCCACATGAAGTCGGTCCTCGGCGGTATAAGCTTCAGGAAGTAATGCTTCATTCCAACCCCCTTGAAAGACCCCTCCATATCCCGTTCTAGATGATCTCCCACTTCGCCGGGGCAAATCCTACTTTTCTTCCGCAAGGGTCAGCGGTTTGCCCTCGGAGACGATGTTGCGGTTCCACTTGGGAATCTCAACCACATAATCGCCGGGCCGGGTGATAACGGCCTGACAGCCCAGGCGCGAATTCAGCTGCTGGTCGGCGGCCATGTCGAGCCGATCGAGTTCGTCGTCGTCGGCCTCGCTGATGCCCGCCTGGTCTTTGATCCAGAGGTGGCAGGTGGTGCAGGCGCAGACGCCGCCGCAAGCGTGATCGAGGAAGACGTCGAAGTTTTCCGCCACATCGAGAAACGACATCGGCTTGCCGTGATGCTCATAGGGCAACTTGCCAAACTCGAACTCCACCGTCCGGCCCTCGGGCTGGAAGATGACGCGCACGAGTTTGTCGGCGGGGATGGTCTTTTCGGGTGCATCGCTCATGGATCAGCCTTTCGCGCCAGCTTAACTCGTTATTACCGCAATTCATTTATCCCAGCAAATTCCGGGTTTCATCGCGCCTATGGTACTCCTGCCGCTGGCATTGCACAAAGAGCAAGGTTCTGGGAACCCTCCTCCGCACTTTGGGCAGCATGAGTATTCTCCCCAAGGATCTTTACCGGAATCGCCGCAAATATCACAATGCGCATAAGTCTCTCCGGCCCCATGGCATTCCGGGCATATTTCAGGGTCTGGAGTTACTGCGCTTTCGTGTCGCTCAGGAGGGTTGCACTCACAATTCTCCGTTCGCTGCGTCTCGTGACCAATCAACCTATTCCACAAGCTTCCGATCATTTCACTTCTCCGAACTCGGAGAGAATTGTAGACCCACCAATCCGGACCTGCCAATGTCAACTACTTCGGCCTACTTGAACTCAGCCGGAGCCATGGCATGGGGCGCGGTCACGGCCTCGGCCAGATCCTCGCCGGCGGTTTCCATGGTCTTGCCACGCAAAGCGCTGGAGACGGCTGCCTCCATCATCAACTCGGCAAAGCGGCGCGTGGCCTGATCGAGCGCGAGTGTAGCCTCGCGAATCTGGGCAGCGTCCTCGCCCACTTTTGCTTGCACCAGCCGGTCGCGCGCGGCACTGATTGCCGTTTGCTCTTCACCGCGCAGCAGTGCCCACGCGGGACTTTGCGGCGCGCGCTCGACGGCGGCAAGAATCGTCTCGGCCTCATTGCGGGCCTCGATCAGCAAACGCTTGGCAAAGTCCGCCTCGGCGTTATCGAATGAATCGAGAATCATGCTCTCGACTTGCTCGTCTGTCAACCCATAGGTCGGCTTCACTTCAATCTGCGCGGCTTGCCCACTGCGCTGCTCGCGCGCGGAGACGTGCAGAATGCCGTCGGCGTCGATAAGAAACTTGACCTCGATGCGCGGCAGACCGGCGCTCATCGGCGGAACGCCCTTGAGGTCGAAGCGTGCCAACGATCGGCAATCGGAGGCCAACTCGCGCTCGCCTTGCACAACGTGAATGGCTACGTTGGTTTGCCCGTCCACTCCGGTGGTGAAGTGCTCGGTGGCTGAGGCCGGAATCGTCGAGTTGCGCTGGATGATGCGCGCGACTGTCCCGCCAAGAGCCTCGATGCCGAGCGAGAGTGGAGTCACATCAAGCAGCAGCATTTCTTCGGTGCTCTTCGAGGCACCGGCCAGAATGTCGGCCTGCACCGCTGCGCCCAGAGCGACGACCTCGTCAGGATTCAATTCAATGTGGGGGCGCTTGCCGCGGGCAGCAAGATGAAAGAGCTCATCCACAAGCTCGCGCACCGCGGGAATGCGCGTGGAGCCGCCAACGAGAACCACTTCATCGATTTGCTCGGGTGTTAGGCCGGCGTCGGCGAGGGCCTGCTTGCAAGGGCCTGTGGTGCGCGCGAGCACCGGCTCAATCAGCAGTTCAAAGACGTCGCGCGGAATCTCTCTCTGGTAGCGATCGCCATTGGGCAATTCGATGTCGAAGCGGGCAACCTGCTCGGTGGAGAGACTTATCTTGGCCTCGATGGCAGCCTTGCGCACGGCCTGCACCGCGCCCGGATGGAGGCGCAGATCCACTCCATGCTCGGCGTGAATCTCGTCGAGCGCAATGGCCAGCAGCAGATTGTCGATGTCGTCGCCGCCCAGGTGCGTATCGCCGTTGGTGGACTGCACCTCAAAGATGCCGTCGCGCAGCTTGAGAATGGAGATATCGAATGTCCCGCCACCCAGATCGTAGACGGCGATCGTCCCCGCCTTGGCGCGGTCGAGTCCGTAGGCCAGCGCGGCGGCGGTTGGTTCGTTGACCAGGCGAAGAACGTCGAGGCCGGCCATGCGGCCCGCGTCCTTGGTGGCCTGGCGCTGCGCATCGTTAAAGTAAGCGGGAACGGTGATGACGGCCTGCGTGACCGGCGTGCCAAAAAATCGTTCGGCGTTGCGCTTGAGCTGGCGCAGAATGTAGGCCGAGATCTCCGGGGGCGTGAAGCGCAGCTCGCCCAATTGAATGCGCGGGACTTCACCTTCTTCAACATCTCCGGCAAGGTGAAAGGGGAATAGCTTCAGCTCGTCATGAATCTCCGCCAGGCCGCGGCCCATGAGACGTTTTACTGAGTAGATGACCCGCTCCGGAGTCTGGATCAGAGCCTTGCGAGCGCTGTTGCCCACGGTGACGGTGGGGCGCGAACCGCTCGCTGGCATGGGATCGAGAGCCACAACCGACGGCACAAGATTGGAGCCGTCTACGCCAGGAATTACCACCGGCGCATCGCCCTCCATATATGCGACCAGGGAGTTGGTGGTCCCTAAATCTATTCCAACTACGCGGCCAATCAAGTTCGATTCCGCCATGCTTTCTCAGGCTCCCAAAACTTCGTTGACATCACGAACCAGATTGCTGAGGTAGCGCCGCCGGTCGAGCAGGGCAACCATCTTCCTTTGCGCGGCGCCGCGTTGTGCTGCGCCACCTTCGTCCCACGCCTGCCACTCATCGCGGAGATCTTCGTCCACCGCCGCAAGCAGGCCGTCGAACTTTTCTTTTGCCGCGACGAGGCTTGCCTCAAGGTCAGGATTCTCTTCGTCCATTTTGCGCGAGGCGCGCATCTCTTCGAGCTGCAGGTTCAGCTCAAAGACCTCTTCGAGCAGGTCTGCGGGAACACGCGAAGGGTCTCTTCGATCTTTGCCGGAGTGCTCTTCGCCGATCTCCGCGCCCTCGAGCTTGAGCAGGTATTCGGTGCGGCGCAGCGGATCTTTGAGGGTGCGATAGGCGTCATTGAGCAGCGCCGTGTCGGCCAGGCTCCACTCTTTTTCATTCTCCTCGGCGCGGGCAAAGCGGTCGGGATGCAGCTTGCGGCTCAGGCGATGAAACTCATGCTCCAATTCAACCAGGTCGAGGTTGAGCTTCGGATTGAGGCCGAAGACGGAGAAATAATCGCCGCCGGGCGGGGGTTGGATCTTGCTGCAATGCGGGCAAAAGAGCGTGGAGTCGTTGTGGCCGATGGAGCACGACCAACAGGCTACCGGAACTGCGGAATCGATCATCTTGAACATGGTTGCACTCTTACGAAACTGAAGTCTGCCAGGGCCTGTTCACACGACTCAGACAAACGCCTGAGTCGTGTGAACAGGCTCTACGAGAATGACGAACCGCAGCCGCAGGAGCGCGTGGAGTTCGGATTGATGAAATTGAATCCCTGCCGCATCAACGTCTCTTCGTAGTCCAGCGTCATTCCGTGCAGATAAAGGAATGACTTCGGATCGACAAAGACCCTCACGCCGTCGAATTCATAGATGCGGTCGCGCTCGCGGGGTTTTGTGTCGAACTTGATTGAGTAGGAAAGCCCCGAGCATCCGCCTCCCATTACGCCCAGACGCAGTCCGCCCTCGGTGGCCGAGACGCCTTCCTTGGCCATGGCCGTACGGATGCGCTTGACGGCCCGCTCAGTGACCTGCAAGCCACCTGCGGTGGGGCTAACTCCCCCTGCGGCGGGCGCCTCCGGTGCGGCAGACTGCGGTTGCGCCGCAAAGGCGCCTTCCGCGGGCTTCGATTCAATGCTTACCATATTCGACATACTTGCCTTCTTACTGCGCTACCGTAGTGGTCGCGGCCTCTGCCGTTACCGTAGCGCCGTTCTTCTTCTTCCAATCGCCGATGGCCGCACGAATCGCATCCTCGGCCAGTACCGAACAGTGAATCTTTACTGGCGGCAGCGACAACTCTTTCACGATGTCGGTGTTCTTTATGGCCAGTGCGTCGTCCACGGTGCGACCCTTGATCCACTCGGTCGCGAGCGATGAGCTGGCAATTGCCGAGCCGCAGCCGAAGGTTTTGAACTTGGCCTCCTCGATCACCTGGGTTTCGGGGTTTACGCGGATTTGCAGCCGCATTACGTCGCCGCATTCCGGCGCGCCCACCAGACCTGTGCCGACCTCAGTCGATGCCTTGTCCAGTTGGCCCACGTTGCGGGGGTTGTTGTAGTGATCGATCACCTTGTCGCTGTATGCCATGTGTTACTCCTCTGCGGGGGAAGCCGCGAAAAACTGTTGCCAGTCATCAGCTGTCAGTGATCAGTTCTGAGTCTGGCTGCGTCGTGACGGGAATGAGAAACGACTGACAACTGACTGCTGATCGCTGACCTCTGCCTTAGTGTGCCGCCCATTGAATCTTGGTCAGGTCGATGCCCTCTTGCACCATCTCGTAAAGCGGCGAAAGCTGGCGCAGATGCTTCACTACGTCGATCACCTTGGCCGCTACGTAATCCACCTCGGCCTGAGTGTTGAAGCGGCCCAGCCCGAAGCGGATCGAGCTATGAGCTACATCGTCGCCGAGCCCGAGGGCCTTCAGTACATAAGACGGCTCTAGCGTCGCGGAAGTACAAGCTGAGCCGCTGGAGACGGCTACATCGTTGATTCCCATCAGCAACGACTCGCCTTCGACGTAGACAAAACTCACATTGAGATTGCCGGGCAGCCGGTGTTCCATCGACCCGTTGACATGGATGTAGTCGAGCTCCGATTCGAGCTTTGCTTTGAGCCGGTCGCGCAGTCCGCGCAGATAGGCTGCCTCATTTTCCATCTCTTCCCGCGCGATCTCGCAGGCCATGCCCAGGCCGACGATTCCGGGGACATTCAAAGTGCCGGACCTCATGCCGCGCTCGTGGCCGCCTCCGTCGATTTGCGCGGCGATCTGCACGCGCGGATTGCGCCGGCGAACGTAAAGCGCACCCACGCCTTTGGGGCCGTAGATCTTGTGTGCCGAGAGCGAGAGCACGTCGATGTTGTCGGCAATCACGTTGACCGGGACCTTGCCTAGCGCCTGCACGGCGTCAGTGTGGAAGAGAATTCCCTTATCGTGGCAGAGCTTGCCAATCTCGGCGATTGGTTGCAGGACGCCGATTTCATTGTTGGCCGCCATGATCGAAACCAGGATGGTCTTGTCGTCCATCGCCCGCTTGAGATCTTCGAGATCGATCAAGCCGTCGGCTTTAACGGGAAGATAAGTGACGCGGTAACCATACTTTTCCAGGCGCTTGCAGGTATCCAGCACGGCTTTGTGCTCGGTGACCTGGGTGATGATGTGGTTGCCGCGCTCGCGATACATCTCGGCGATGCCCTTGATGGCCAGATTGTTCGACTCGGTGGCGCCGGAGGTGAAGATGATCTCCTTGGCCGTAGCGCCGATGAGCCGCGCAATCTGCTCGCGCGCTGTCTCGACAGCCTGCTCGGCCTCCCATCCAAAGGAATGGTTACGGCTGGCGGCGTTGCCGAATTTGCTGGTGAAATAAGGCATCATCGCTGCCAGAACACGCGGATCGAGCGGGCTGGTGGCATGGTTATCCATATAGATGGGGAGCGTTACGCCTTCCGGCACTTCTATCTGACTTGTAAATGTGCTCATCTCGTCTCCATTTTCATCGACCATTACACTTGACTCATCGCCACTTTACCCGGCGCAGATCTGGAATTTTCTGCTACAAGGTCAGCTCTACCAACTGATGCGCCCGCGCCGCCGGCTGTTCGTGCTCGGCCAGATCCATGATGCTGATGCTTTTCAGCACACCGGCGATCGTCTCGTTCACCCTCGCTAACGGTTCTTTGATGGTGCAGCTCGGCGTCAGTTCGCAACCGGTCTTGCCTTTGGTGCAGGAGGTGATGAAAAACGGCCCGTCGATAGCCAGAATCACCTCATAGGCCGAGATCGAGCGTGCCTCTTTGGCCAGCGCATAGCCGCCGTTCATGCCGGCGTGGGAACGTAGCAGCCCTGATTTAGTCAACTGCTGCAGGATTTTGGCCAGCAGTTGCGCCGGAATCCCATAGGCGTCGGCTACATCCTTGGCGCTGAGTGCAGGCTTCTCAGGGTGCTCGGCCAGGTACTTGAGCGCCATCAGGCCGTAATCCGCTTTCTTGGTCAACTTCAGCATTGAATATCCGACTTCTTCGGTCCGTATTCAGTATACGACCGTTTCTGTCGGGATTCAAGTCGCGGCCAGGATTGCTGCGGCTGGAGCAAAAAAACTTGCCAGTGAAGAAAAGATTCAACAAATAGGGGTTTGAATTTGGCGAAAATGCCGATACAATCTGGCGGGTAGTGTAGTTCATTCCACCAACACCAAGAGCGATGGCAACCGTCTGCAAGCACCCTAAGGTACGAGTCGTCTCCCGGCACGAAGACACCGAGTTTGTCGAGTGCCTGGATTGTGGCGAGGTCTTTGACTCCGAAGAGTTCCGCGACATGGAGATCGAAGAAACCGTCGAAACAGAAGGCAGTCTTGAAGATTCCTGAGGCTCAGCGGCCGCTGCTGGTTTAGTGGGATGACGGCAATCGATCCACGCCTCCCGGCGAGGATGGTGAGTTGCGGCGGTTCATGCGCGCCTGCCTTGCAGCCCCTGGACTACTCATATCAGTAATGAGCGCCGATTTTGAAGAGCGTGTGAATGAAGATCGCCGGAAGAATGCTCCTGCTTTTCTTCCGGTAGCGCGCCGCGACCACCCCTTCGATACTCGGCAGCGAGATCACTGAGACTGCTATGGATTCATCCTTTGCCGCCGTGGCCATTGGCGGGTTGAGCACCCACTCGTCTGGCCGCGACCCATGCGTAATGCAGCCCCGACGCAACCGTCAGCCCGATCGTGGCATCGAGCGCCACCAGTCGAAAGAGCACCACCCAGTGAACCGGCGTGAGTTGGTGCAACAGCACGGCCGCCACTGCCGAAAGCTGAGCCAGAGTATTGGCCTTGCCAAAGATGCTTGGGCTGAACTCCCTTCGGCCCGTAGCCGCATATAGCAGGGCAGCCACCACCAGAATTCCCACATCCCTGCCAAAGACCAGCACCGTCACCCGCATCGGGATCAGACCTTGAACCATAAGCACCACGAAGAGCGTACTCAGCAGCAGCTTGTCGGCCACCGGGTCAAGGTATTGGCCAAGCATGGTGCGCTGTTTCAAGAGGCGCGCAAGCAGGCCATCGAGCGCGTCGGTCAGCCCCGCGGCGACAAACAACCCCAGGCTCAGCGCATAGCGGTGCTCCAGAATGGCGGCCACCAGAAACGGCGCCATGCAGATGCGCAAGAGCGTGAGCAGGTTCGGAGTCGTTCTATACCGGTTAAGATGTTCGGTTGCAAGGTCTTTCATGGCGGGTTCAAACAGACGGTAGCGTTCCCTCAAACTGGAGAGCGGCCCGGCCGCGAGGGGTTTCTCCGTCAGTCAACGATCGTACAGCATAGTGGATGGAGCCGCCCATTCTTTTCTGGCAGTCCCCGACCCTGATAGACTACCTAAGTCGCATTACAGGCGCGTAGCTCAGTTGGTTAGAGCGCTTCCTTGACACGGAAGAGGTCGCTGGTTCGAATCCAGTCGTGCCTACCA
>Ga0181535_10002233_pt1 | contig 24046 bp, 17 predicted proteins | sample PEATcosm2014_Bin_44_FD_119774 | JGI IMG/M metagenome (GOLD analysis project Ga0181535, IMG submission 119774) | Peatland microbial communities from MTU Mesocosm Facility, Houghton, MI, USA - PEATcosm2014_Bin17_30_metaG | ecosystem: Environmental > Terrestrial > Soil > Wetlands > Peat | place...
AAGAAGATCAGCGGCTGGATCAACTGACGCTGATGCCGCTTTGAGCGGCTAACGGAACAAACAACCGCTTTGAGCGGTTCACGCTATTTCAAGCCTCCGGCTCTGCCGGAGGTTACTGACTCCATGTCTTTTTCTTTTATTTTTTTAGGCAGCGGGACATCCCAGGGAGTGCCGATCATCGGCAAGGAGTATCCGTCCGCATTTCTGGCCAATCCGAAAAACCATCGCACCCGTCCGTCCATTTATATTGAAACGCCGCAAGTGAGATTGACGATTGATACCACGCCGGAATTCCGCATCCAGATTCTGCGCGAGAAAATCTGCCGGCTGGACGCCGTTGTTTTCACCCACGCCCACGCCGACCACATCATGGGATTGGACGACTGCCGGCGCTTCTGCGATTTGCGCGGGGGCGCGCTGCCCATTTATGCGTCCGAAACCACCATGGCCAATTTGCGCCGGGTGTTTGACTACGCGTTTTGCGCGATGGCGGTGCCAAAAGGCTATTTCAAGCCGGAGCCGCATGTGGTGCGGGGACCGTTTTCGCTGGGCGATCTGGAGATTGAGCCTTTCGCGCTGCCGCATGGCTCGGCCGGCAGCACCGGGTATTTGTTCCGGCAGAACGGGGAAAAGAAGCTGGCTTATTTGAGCGATTGCAAAGAAGTGCCCGCCCCGGTCATCGCGGGAGTTCAGGGCGTCCAGGTGGCCGTGCTCGACGCCTTGCGCCCCGCCCCGCACCCGACTCATATGTGCCTGGACGAGGCGTTGACCGCGGCCCGGCGAATCGGGGCGGGACGGACTTATTTCACCCACCTGACCCACGATTACGACCACGATGCCGCCCAGGCGGAATTGCCCGACGGGGTGGCGTTCGCCTATGACGGGCTGCGCGTTGCCGTTTCCTGATATGATGCGCTTTGCTTCCATAATTATTTGTTTGACTCTACTGCTGTCCGCCGGGAACCTTCCGGCGCTCGACCTCGGCGGGGAAGTGGCGGTGGTTTACAACACGCGCGTGCCGGAATCCAAGGGAGTGGCGGACCATTATGCCGAGGTCCGCCATGTCCCGGAAAATCAAGTGATCGGGCTGGGTCTGCCCGCGACCGAGACCATGACCCGGACCGAATATCAGGACCAACTGGAGACGCCGCTTCGCCGGGAACTGGCCGACCGGAGGCTTCTGGTGCTCGAACCGGACACGACCAGAACGAATCTGGACGCGCGCAAAGTAAAGGAGGCGAAAATCCGGTTTCTGGTCTTGTGCTACGGCGTTCCCTTGAAAATTGTGGCCGACGGCAGCTTGAATGAGCCGGGCCAGGAAAAATTACCGAAGGAGCTGTGCGGGCGCAATGATGCGGCCGTCGATTCGGAATTATGCCTTTTGCCCTGGCCCAATCCGCATCGGATGCTCTCCGGTTTTACCCCCAATCCATTTTATGGCGCGACCAACCCGCTGGTGTTCAATCCAGCCAACGGGTTGCTGATCGTGGCCCGACTGGATGGCCCCGACGCCACCATCGCCCGCCATTTGGTGGACAAGGCCGTCCAAGCCGAAACCGACGGCCTATGGGGACGGGCTTACTTTGATGAGCGCGGTCTGCCCGGTGGCGATGCGGCGAAAAAGGGGGATGACTGGATACTGGCCGCCGCCCAAGCGGCGCATCAGTATGGTTTTGACACGGTGGTGGATGAGCAGCCGGGGACATTTTCCGCCGGATTTCCAATGAGCCAGATCGCCCTCTATGCCGGCTGGTATGATACGGACGTTTCCGGCCCTTTCAAACAACCTGACGTGGAGTTCATGCCCGGCGCCTTCGCTTATCATCTTCATTCCTTTAGCGCGTGGACGTTGCGTTCTACCACCAACCACTGGTGCGGCCCCTTGCTGGCCAAGGGGGCGACGGCGACCATGGGATGTGTGGAAGAGCCTTATTTGGACGGCACGCCCAACCTGGCCATCTTTTTCACCCGCTGGCTTTCCGGATTCGGTTTCGGCGCGGCGGCTTACGCGTCCCAAGGGGCGTTGTCCTGGCAAACGACGGTTATCGGCGATCCTCTTTACCGTCCCTTTGGACGGGATCCGCGCCAGTTGCATGAAAGTCTGCTCGCCCGGCACAGTCCGATGGTGGAATGGTCGTGTTTGCGCGTGATCAACCTGAGCCTGGTCCATGGTGTGAACCTGGGCAAACTGACCGAGTACGTGCATGACTCGGACCCGGAGGGGCGAAGCGCCGTTTTGACTGAAAAGCTCGGGGAGTTGTATCAGAGAGGGGGACACACCAACCTGGCGATTGAATCGTGGCGGCGCGCCTTGAAACTGGATTCCACCCCGTTGCAGACCATTCGATTGACATTTACTCTGGCGAATGCGCTGGATGATTCTGGAAGGGGAAACGAGGCTCTGGCCCTCTACGACGATTTTCTAAGCCGCAACCCATCCTACCCGGACGCGCTGGCTCTGTATCAAAAAATGGAGCCGATGGCAAAACGGCTGCACCAGAAGTCCAAGGCCAAACACTACGCGGCGGAGATCGAGCGGTTGACCCCGCCGCCGCCGGCGGGGTCAAAATGACGGGAAGGGACTAGGCGCCCATGCCTTCTTCGAAGGAACCGGAGGCGACTTTGAAGCAGAGGTTGTCGCGCACGAAGGCGATGCCGCTGGCGCTGGTCATATCCAGGTCGCGGTAGGCGCTTTCCGCTTCCACCACCAGCGGGGCGGTCTTGGTTTTCATGGCGGCGCAATAGCGTTGCGGATAGCCGGCGTGGATCATCAACTCCGCGTAGCGGGTCATGTTCAAATCGCCGGAGGCAATATCGCAAAACTGCATGCCCCGTTTCTGCCAGCTATTTTCCATCATGCGCAGCGAGACGTTCTTGCGCACAACATGATTCTTGATATGGCACGCGTAAATGCGCGGGGCCACCTTCATGAACCGCGTTTCCCAACTCTCCCCTTCCCAGCAGTGCGACGGATCGGCGTTGACCGTCAGGCATTTGTCGCCGTCGCAGGTCTCGACCAGGAAGTTGAAATCGTCGGCGCAGATGGCGGCGGTTCCCGGGTGAATTTCGTGGGCCAGATAAATGCCCAGTTTGTTGGCGTGCGCCCGGATTTTGGCCGTCAGTTTGATGAACCGCTCCTGGCCGCTCTTGATCAGGTCGTAGTCTCCGCCCTTCCAGAATCCCCACGGATAACCGGTGGCGATTTCCCACCCATAAGCCACGCCCCAGAACATGGGGATGATTTTGACGTTCAACGCGGCTGACAAATCCAGCAGTTTGAGGATGTAGGTCTCGCTCCATTTTTCAATTTCGGCCGGGGATTTTTTGGCGACATCGGGAGGAAGAAACGGCCGGACGGTGGGGCTTTCCGTCCAGGCGGTGGTGTTCACCCAGAACGGGCAATGGGCGGAAATTCCGTCCAGGGTCAGGTTCGCTTTGGCGAAGGCGTTTTTGATCTCCGCCGCGCTTTTGAGTTTTCCCCCCTCTTCCAACATGTAGTTGGAGGGTTGGGCGCCGGTTGCGCCTGAAACTCGGGCGTATTCCAGAAACTGGGCCAGGGATTTTGCGCCATGCTGGGCGCCTTCAATGCTGGGATGAAAACAGGCTTGTGACATAGATTTAAAATTTGTTCATTGCTGCGGGAATGAGCCTAAAGCGGATGGGCCGAAAAAATCAACCCCATAAAATTTCACGGGAAAAATTTTCGCCGCGCGCCGGCCTTCGGGGGAGGAGGATGGGAGAATTTTACCTTTCTTTGACCGGGAATGTTCGTTTAATTACCGTTATTATTTCCACTTTCTCGCTTGATGTATCAGGTGCAAATGCGTTAAATCACGCAGATGGAAGCAAGTTCCTTGGCCGCAGGCAACCGAATGCGCTGAGGCCCGATGGTTTAACCCTGCTGGTCCAAGACTCCTGGTGTGTCTCGTTCCTCGTGAGGGCGTTTACATATCGAGAAGAGCAGTAAACAGGAAGTCCCCTAAAGACTTCAAATACAAATAGAAAGATAAGTTAGAATGAAGATTACGTTGAATCCGACAGTGTGTTTATGCGGAGTAGTTGTCGCCCTGGTCACCGGCTGCCAAGTGTCCATGACGCCGGCAACCATTGGTGTAGTGGCCCCCGAACCGGTCGTCGTGGCCCCGTCAGTTGTCGTGGCCGCGCCCGTGGTCGAGGTTGCCCCAGTGTCCTACGTCTGGGATGGAGTGGAGTTTGTGGGCGAGTATAACGGCGGATATGTTTGCTTGAACGGCGGCGCCTGGGTGGTGTGCGACGCTGTGGTTTTGGGAAGATTTCATGGATTTGAAAGGATGCACCCAGACTGGCGCTCTCATGCCACTCGCAACGAAGGCGCACATCGCATCGGTGGCCATGACAGCCATGGGCGTGATGCCGGTCACGGCAAAGCGGCTCCCAAGAGGGGCGAAAAAGGTGACAAGAAGTAGGAAATCCTGACGAACACAGTGTGGAAGGCCTGAATCCGGCGTTCTTTGCGTCGGATTCAGGAGTGTCAGTTTATCGCCAGCCGGGTTCGGACGTCCGCTAATGTTTGCAAATCAGGGGCGGCTGTCGTAACCATTTCTGTCCGCCCCCGGCTTGGCTGTGCCCGGGCGGGGGCGGATTATGAAACCTGAAATCGAAATATACGATACGACCCTGCGCGATGGCAGTCAGGGTGAAGGCATAAATTTTTCGGTGCTGGACAAGTTGCGGATTGCCGAGAAATTGGATGCTTTTGGCATTCATTATGTGGAGGGTGGCTGGCCCGGTTCCAACCCGAAAGATATTGAGTTTTTTGCCCAGGCGAAACGGAAGAAGTTCCGGTGCGCCAGATTGGCGGCCTTCGGCTCAACCCGCCGCAAGTCAATTGCCGTGGCGGACGATGAGCAAGTGCGTTTGCTGCTGGAGGCGGAAACGCCGGTGGTGACAATTTACGGCAAAACCTGGTTGTTGCATGTCAAACAGGTTTTACGGACGACGCCGGATGAAAACATCGCAATGATCGCCGATACCGTCCGGTATCTCAAGGCGCACCAAAAATTTGTGGTTTACGACGCCGAACATGCCTTCGACGGTTTCAAGGACACGGGCGATTACGCCCTGGCCACGTGGAAGGCGGCGGAAGCGGCGGGGGCGGACATTGTGGTTTTATGCGACACGAACGGTGGGTCGTTGCCGGGGGAGATTGCGACCATCACGGCGGCGGCGCGGGCCGGGCTGAAATGCCGGGTGGGCATTCATTCGCACGACGATATTGGTTTGGGGGTGGCCAATGCCTTGGCGGCGTTGGGCGCAGGCGCCACGCATGTGCAGGGAACCATCAACGGTTACGGCGAACGCACGGGCAATTGCAATCTGACCAGCGTCATCCCGAATGTGGCGTTGAAAATGCGCAAAACTTCGGTGCCGGCGGCTTCGCTGCCGTCGCTGAAGAACCTCTCGCAGTTCGTGGACGAAATCGCGAATTTGCCTCACAGCCCGCGTCAGCCCTGGGTGGGTTCGGCTGCTTTTTCGCATAAGGGCGGCACCCACGTCAATGCCGTCCAAAAATTAGTTTCCAGCTACGAGCACATTGATCCGGCAACGGTCGGGAACGCGCGCACCATCCTGATCAGCGACCTGGCGGGCCGGTCCAACATCGTGATGAAGGCGCAGGAATTGGGCATTAAAGTGGACCCGGACGCGCCCGAACTCAGAACCATACTGGCGCGGATCAAGGAACTGGAACACAAAGGCTATGAATTTGAGGCGGCGGCCGGATCGCTGGCTGTTTTGATCCGCAAGCTGCTGCGGACGCAAGAGCCGCTGTTCAAGGTGATCTCGTATCGGGTGTCCACCCGGTGCGAGCACGATAAGACGATTTGTGATGCTACAGTCAAGGTGCAAGTGGGCCGGAAAGAGGCTTACACGGTGGCGGAAGGCGACGGGCCGATCAACGCCCTGGACTCCGCCTTGCGTGTGGCGTTGTCCCGGTTTTATCCGGAGGTCGCAAGAATAAAATTAACGGATTACAAGGTGCGTATTCTTGACTCAGGCACGGGCACGGCGGCCAAAACACGGGTATTGATCCAATCAAGCGACGGCAAAAACGAGTGGGGCACGGTGGGCGTGAGCGGCAATATTATCGAGGCGAGTTTGCAAGCGCTGGTGGAGTCGATGGAATATCGGTTAATGAAAAGATGAACGAGATCCCCAAAGCTTACGAACCGGCGTCGGTCGAGGACAAGTGGTATCAATTCTGGCTGAAAGAGAATTGTTTCACCGCTGATCCCCATTCAGCCAAGCCGGCTTACTCCATTGTTATTCCGCCTCCCAACGTGACCGGCGTGCTGACGCTTGGCCATGTGCTGAATAACACGATTCAGGATATTCTGGCCCGGAAGGCGCGGATGGATGGCAAGGAAGTGCTCTGGCTGCCCGGCACGGACCACGCCGGCATCGCGACGCAAACGGTGGTGGAACGCTCCTTGAAAAAATCGGGGCTGATCAGGCACCGCGACGATCTGGGGCGGGAGAAGTTTCTCGAGCACGTGTGGAAATGGAAGGAGAAGCACGGCGGAATCATCATCGGGCAACTGAAAAAGCTGGGGGCCTCGTGCGATTGGACGCGGGAACGGTTTACGATGGACCCGGAGTATTCGCGCTGCGTGCAAAAGGTTTTCGTCGAGCTTTACAAAAAAGGCCGGATTTATCGCGGCAAGCGCATGGTCAATTGGTGCCCCGTCTCGCTCACGGCGCTGTCTGATGAAGAAGTGGTGATGAAGGAGCAGAAGGGCTTTCTCTATTATTTCAAAGTGGAAATAGCGGAAGAACCGGGGACGTTTTTGACCATCGCCACCACGCGCCCAGAAACGATACCTGGCGACACGGCGGTGGCCGTCAATCCCAAGGACCCGCGCTACGCCAAATACATCGGACGGCATGTGCTGCGCCCGTTGCCGGCGGAATTGCCGCGCGGGCAAAAGCTCATCCCGATCATCGGCGACGATCAGGTGGATTTCACATTCGGCACCGGCGTTTTGAAAGTGACGCCGGCGCACGACAAGGTGGACTTTGAAATCGGGTTGCGCCACAAACTGCCGCAGATCGAAGTGATCGCGGCGGACGGCCGCATGAACGCGGCCTCCGGGGCGGACTTGAACGGCATGGACCGCTCCAAGGCGCGCAAAGTCGCGCTGGAAAAACTGGCGGAAATGGGTGCCATGGTCAAAGAAGAACCTTACACGAATAACGTGGGTTACAGCGAGCGCGCCGACGTGCCGATTGAGCCGCGCTTGAGCGAACAATGGTTTTTGCGCTATCCGTCCGTGGAAAAATCGCGCGCGGTGGTGGCGAATGGGGAAATGAAATTTCATCCCGAACGCTGGGCCAAGGTTTACGACCACTGGATGGGCGGGATACAGGACTGGTGCATCAGCCGGCAACTTTGGTGGGGGCATCGCATCCCGGTCTGGTACAATCCGTCATCCGGCCCCATCCCGTCCGGCTCGACCGACCCGCATTTTGTGCGCTGCCAGATCGAATCGCCCGGGGAAGGGTGGGTGCAGGACCCGGATGTGCTTGACACATGGTTCAGTTCGTGGCTTTGGCCGTTTGCCACCATGGGCTGGCCTAGGCAGACCGACACCTTGAAGAAATTTTATCCGACCACCGATCTGGTCACCGGGCCGGACATTATTTTCTTCTGGGTGGCGCGCATGATCATGGCCGGGGCCGAATTCATGGGGGAAATGCCATTCAAAAATGTTTATTTCACCGGCATCATCCGCGACAAGCAGGGGCGCAAGATGTCCAAGAGCCTGGGAAATTCCCCCGACCCGCTCGATTTGATCGCCCAATTTGGCGCGGACGCGCTGCGTTTCGGCGTGATGCGCTCGGCTCCCTTGGGACAGGATGTGCTTTTTGACGAGCAACAAGTGGAATTGGGCCGGAACTTCTGCAACAAGCTTTGGAATGCGTGTCGTTTCCGCCAAATGCAGGCCGGGACGGTGGAAGGGGAAATTGATCCGGCTTTGTTGACCAGCGACGACCGGTGGATTTTGATCGAACTGGACCAGGCCATCAGCGAGTTGACCGAGGCTCTGGAGAAATACAAGTTCAACGAGGGGGCGCAGATTCTTTACCGGTTTTTCTGGAGCGAATATTGCGACTGGTATTTGGAAGCGACCAAGCCGGCCATGACCGGCGATAATGCGGCGGCGAAAGCCAACACCCTGGCCGTGATCGACTTCGTGTTGTCGAACCTGCTGCGCCTGTTCCATCCCTTCATGCCGTTTATCACCGAGGAACTCTGGCACGGCATGGGGTATCATGAGGATTTGCCGGCGGGGCAGGGAGGAAAAACCATCCTCTACGCCAAATGGCCCAAGCCGCTGGGCAAGGAGTTCTGCGAACATTACGGCCTGGACGATTCGACTTTGAAGGTGGTCGAGACGCGCAATCAATTGATTGTGCAGGGGCGGAATCTCCGGCAATTCGGCAACATCCCGGCGAGCAAGCGGGTCAAATTTATATTGGCGCCGGCGGGGGAATTGCCCGCGCACGACGTGGCGGCTATCAAACAATTACTCAACGCCGAGGCGGTGGAAGTGGACCGCGCCTACCAACCGCCCAAGGGAACGCCGTCGGCTCATTCCGATTTGGGCGCGCTTTTCCTGCCGTTGGCGGGGTTGGTGGATGTGGAGGCGGAAAAGGTCCGCTTGACCAAGGAGTCGGCCAAGATCAAGGCGGAGATTGAAAAGGTGGAGCACAAGCTGGCCAACCCGGCCTTCGCCAAGGCGCCGCCGGCTGTTCTGGAAGAACACCGGCAACGGCTGGCGGATTGGAAGGCCAAGTTCGATCAGGTGCAGATCGCGCTCGGTTCCTTATAAGGCCGCGACCCGTCCGGCGGCGTCGCGCCATTGGGCCGAAGGCTTTGGCTCGTAGCGCTGGACGGCGCTGGAGGAGCGGATGACATCGCGCATTTGGGCGAGGGACGACAATTCGCCGCTGGCCCGGACTTGGGTCAGCAAATTGCCCAAAGCGGTGGCTTCGACCGGGCCGGTGACGACGGGCCGGTGGCAGACGTCGGCGGCAAACTGGCTCAGGACCTTGTTCTGCGAACCGCCGCCCACAATATGAATCACCTCGGCGGTTTCCCCGGTCAATTCTTCCAGTGAGGCCAGCACTTCGCCGTATTTAAGGGCGAGGCTTTCGTAACAGCACCGGACCAACTCGCCGTCGGTCTTGGGAACCGGCTGTTTGGTTTCGCGGCAAAAATCCTGGATGGCCTTGGGCATGTCGGGCGGATTAAGGAAGCGCGAATCGTTGAGATTGAGCAGGGAACGCAACGGTTTTGCCTGGGCGGCCAATTGGGCCAGTTGGACATAATCGTATTGGCGTCCATGCGCGGCAAAGGAACGGCGGCATTGCTGCACGAGCCAGAGGCCCATGATGTTTTTCAGCAGGCGATAGGTTCCGTCGAGGCCGCCTTCGTTGGTCATGTTCAAGGCCAGCGCTCTGGGCGAGAGGACGGCCTTCTGCACTTCCGCACCCATGAGCGACCAGGTGCCGGAACTGATGTAAGCCCAATTGGCGTGGCCGGTATTGGCGGTGGGCACGCCGGCAACGGCGGCGGCGGTGTCGTGCGACGGGGGGGCGACTACTTTCACGCCGGGCAGGATGTCGCTCATTTTACCCAAAGTGGCGCCGGGCGGCACGATCTTGGGCAGGAAATGCGTGGGCAGCCCCAGTTTCTTGAGCAGTGGCAGCGACCAATTCCGTCGCAGCGGATGCACAAACTGGGAGGTGGAAGCGATGGTGAATTCGGCGCGTTTGACGCCGCACATTGCCCAATGCAGGAAGTCGGGGATGAAGAGCAGGGAATCGGCCGCGTCCAGCAAAGCGGGCGAGTGGGCTTTCCAGACGAGCAACTGATAGAGCGAATTGAACTGCATGAACTGAAGGCCGGATTGCGCGAAGATTTCCGCGCGCGGCACCTTCTTGAACGTTTTTTCCATCATGCCGTTGGTGCGGGCATCGCGATAATGATACGGCTGGCCGAGAATTTCGTCGTTTTTGTTCAGGAGCACAAAATCCACGCCCCAAGTGTCAGCGCCGACTGAAACAATGTTCTTGCCGAATTTTTTTCCGGCGATGGCGAGGCCGTTTTGGATTTCGGCCCAAATGCGCAGGATGTCCCAGCGCAGCGTGCCGTTCAAGGCGACGGGGCCGTTGGGGAAGCGGTGGATTTCTTCGAGCTGGATTTTGCGGCCGTTCCAAAGACCGGCCATGACCCGGCCGCTTTCGGCGCCGAGATCGACTGCGAGATAAACACGTTGTGTCATAATCTTATTCCAATTTGCTGCATGGCGGCGGCCTTGGGCTGTTTAGCTTTTTCCAGGCCCAGTTTGCCGCTGTAACCGGCCAGAACCGACGAGAGCAAGAGCAGGACCAGTCCGAAACCGAGCAGGACGCGGGTTCTGCTGCTGGTGCCCTTCCATTCGCCAATGTAAATGCCCAGCAATGTGCTGAACAGAATCGCGCTGGCCATCAGCAAAGCCCAGCCCACGTAGGCGGTGTCGCCCATGGCGGGTTCGCCGGTTTTGAAGCAGATAAACTGCGAACACCAGATAACGCCCGCGATGCCGGCAAAAAACAAATTGCCCGCCAGCGGCGCGCCCTTTTTCAGATAGTCGCCCGTGGTTTTGTTCTTGAGGTTGAGAAAGAGGCACCAGACAAAATTGACCATGAAGCCGCCCATCAACACCACCACCAGCACCGGGATGCCGCGCCAGGTGGCTGAGGTGACAGGCGCGGTGTTTTGGGCCAGTTTCTCAATCTGTCCGCCGCCTTGGAGGCCAAAGCTCATCGCCGAACTCATCAAGCCGGAGAACAGGGCCGCCAGAATGCCTTTTTTGAAACTGTATTCCGCGACGGATTTTTTCTTTACCTCGTCGGGCAATTCTCTTTCTTTCGACATGCCGGCCATGCCAACCATCACGATGCCGGCCAGCGAAACCAGCACGCCGATGAATGACATCATGCCGGCGCCGGCTTCAAAGAGCTGCCCAAACTCGCCCTTCAGCATCTTCGGGATCAATGTTCCGGCGGCGGAGCAAATGCCGCAACCCAGAGCCAGGCCGAGGCCGACGCCGAGGTAACGAATCATCAATCCCCAAGTCAATCCGCCAATGCCCCATGCCGCGCCACAGAGGAAACAGTAGGTCAGCGTCTTGCACGACGTCGCTTTTAGCACCAGAAAAACATTTGGCGAAGTGATCAGGGCCAGAACCCACGGCACAATGAGCAAGCCGACCAAGGCATAGACAAGCCAGTAGCTTTCCCACGCCCAATTTTTAACTTTCTTGAAGGGCAGGTAAAATACCGCCCCCGCCAGACCGCCGAGCGCGAAGATTAATACGCCCAGAGCCGGGTTTGCTTCATTCATGGATTTTCCTTGGTCTTTCTTTTACGACTGCGGACGAACCAAGGCGGACACCGTTTTGCCGGCGTTCACCCGCGTCCATCCGCAGCCTTTTCAGGTTGATTTCAAATTTGCAGGTTTATTGCCGTTTGGACAAAACATCCTTCTCGTATTGCTTGACCTGCGCCAGCCACTCCTCCCCAACCGGGGCTTCGTGCTTCATGCAATAGTAATTCCACACCGCCCCAAACGGCATCGTCTTGGCCTCTTCCATCAGGGCCAGACGCGAAGTGTAATCGCCGTCCAGCTCCAGTTTTTTGTATTGGCCGTACGGTTCCAGCATGGCGAGGCAGAGGGAGCGCAGCATGTTGCGCCCGCCGATGACCCACGCCGCCACGCGGTTGATGCTGGCGTCAAAATAATCCAAACCAATGTGGGAGCGATCCAGATAACCGCCCCGCACCAATTCCTGCGCGATGCTTTGCAAATCATCGTTCAGCACGACGACATGGTCGCTGTCCCAGCGGACTCCGCGGCTGACGTGGAGCAGAATTTCCGGCACGAAACAAAGCACGGAGGAGATTTTGTCCCCCACGTTTTCGGTCGGGTGATAATGCCCGGCGTCGAGGGTGAGGAGTGTCTGGTGCTTGACCGCGTAGCCCAGATAAAACTCGTGCATTCCAACAGTGTAACTTTCCGCGCCGATGCCGAAGAGCTTGCCTTCGATGGAGTCGAGGTTGTGTTTGGGGTTGAGTTTTTTCTTAAAGACCTCGTCAAGCGCTTGTTCGAGACGTTCGCGCGGACCGCGACGGTCGGCGGGCGTGTCTTTCATGCCGTCGGGAATCCAGATATTGGTCACGGCGGCCTTGCCCAGCGCGCGGCCCATGGCGGCGCCGATTTCGCGGCTCACCTTGCAATGGTCGATCCAGAATTGGCGGACGGATTTATCCGCGGCGGACAAAGTAAAGCCGCTGGCGGCCTTAGGATGGGAGAAACAGGTGGGATTGAAATCCAAACCGATGCCGATGGACTTGGCCCAGGCGATCCAGTTCTTAAAATGGGCGGGTTCAAGTTCATCGCGTCCGACGCGTTTGCCGGCCGGGAACTCGGCGTAAAAAGCGTGGAGATTGAACCGGTGTTTGCCAGGAATCATGGAGAGCGCCACTTCGGCATCGGCGCGGAGTTCCTCGGGAGTGCGGGCTTTGCCGGGATAATTGCCGGTCACGGCCAGGCCGTCGCCCAACCCGCCGCCGGCCTTTTCAAAGCCGCCCACGTCATCGCCTTGCCAGCAATGAAGCGAAACCGGCACCTTGGAGAGGGCGGTTTGGATTTTCTCAGTATCGACGCCGATGGCGGTGTAACGTTCCTGGGCCAGTTTATACGACGAGATGACGTTTTTTAAATTGCTCATGTTGTGCTGGAATCATGGTTATCACGAAAGCCGCCGCCGGTTCAACCTGAATTTCAATATAAAACCCGCCCGGCGCATCACGCATTTGCGGGATTGCCCGCCATTCGATTCCAGTTTTTCAGCGTTTCAGCGTTTTGCCTTCCGTCCCCCGTTCGCGTGGTTGGTAAAAAATTCAGGATTTATTTTTATTTCGGATTTTTACATTGACAAATTGTGACGATTCTATTACAAACCGCGCGAAGTTTAACACGTGGAAAGTTGTTAGTTTCGCAGAAAACCTATGAATATACATCGTGTCCTCGCTTCCCTCGCCGCTGGTATCCTCGTCTCCACCCTCAGCGCGAATGCCACGCCTTACGCATCCGGCGTAACCAACCTAAGTGGCAATGGCACCAAGGGCGGAACCATCCAGTTTATCCTCAACGAACCTGCGGATAATGTTTACGTTATCTTTGGGGACAGTTCCAGCAACGCCATCGCGTCGCCGGGAACCACCGGCGTGAAAACCTTTCCGCTTGGCAGCGAAACCAGCTTCGCCATCCACTGCGTGAAAGCCGGGTCCGGCGCCATCAGCCAAATCAGTTCCGACGCCAATGCCTTGAACACCATCGGCGGCCAGCGCGGCGTGGCGGTCAGCCCGAACGCGAACAACTGGCGTTTTGGGCGCATCTATGTTTCCAAGGGTACCGCTGGCGGGATTTTCTGCCGCAATGCGGACCAGTCGGATGTCTTTGGGCAAGGCTCCACAACAGGAAGAACGGCCGGGATACCTTTCGTCGGTTCCTCTTATTCGCCCTGGCGGCTTTTCGTCGGGCCTGATGGGACTCTATACATAAGCAGCACCTCAACCCTGCCGGGCGGCGGGTTTCTTGGCGAATCGGACGGTGATGTCCTGACTGGTGGTCTGGCGCTCACCGGCACCTATAGCAACGCTTACTTTGCCGGCCAGAACCACACGGACTTGCAAGGCACGCCCATCGTAACCGGTTCCATAGCCGGCGGAAATCTGGTCATTGACTGTTTCGATACCGCTTATCCCATAAACGGGAACTCGGGCAACAACCTGCTCCAGTGGAACATTGGATCGGGACCGTTTCCCTCCAGCGTGACTCCCACCGGGCTGGCTTCCCAGGCAAATAGCGGCGCGTTCATCGTATCCGACGATGCCATGACTTCCAGTTACCTCTATCTCCTTGAGAACCGGGCCAATGAAACCGGTTCCACGCCTTCTTTGATGATTTTCAGCAATCCAAATACTTCAGGAACTGCCGTGTGGGATTCCGCAAACAACTCAATCTCGCCTGGAAATGATCTGTTCTACGGCAGCACAGGGGTTTCGGTGTCTCCCGATGGACAATATCTGGCTGTTTTAAACGGCTACACCAGTTTGGCTACCGTCGTCAAACTCGTGAATGGTATTCCCGACGAAACGACCATGGTGCAAGTTCCCGGCGCCACCACCGCCACCAGCAGTTATGGCTCGGTCTGCTGGGACGCTGCTGACAATCTGTATTCTGTGTGCTCGGGTTTGGGCCTTATGCGCGTTTACAGTCTTGGGCTTACCGCAAACTGCGTGACGGGCAACGATTACACTGGCACCAACGGGATTTTCCAATTTGGCACGCCCAGCGCTTCGGTCAGTGTTGTCGCGACCACCCCGCAGGCTTATCAGGCGAACAACTCATACGTGGGCAATGGCTCCACTCCCACTCCCGCCGTATTTACCGTCAGTCTGAACGCGGCGCAGTCCAGTTCCACTACCGTCAACTTCACGCTGGGCGGGACTGCCACCAATGGCGTGCAGTATAACGCCAGCATAAATGGTGTGAACCAGCCCAAGGCCTCTTCCTATTCCGTCGTTTTTCCGGCAGGCACGACCACGGAGAATGTGACCATCACGCCGATCGGCTCCGCTTCCGGTCCCACTTATTCGGTTGTCTTGAATTTGTCCGGCGGGGTTACCTATTCGGCGGTTGTCCCTTCCAGCGCCACTGCTTACATCGCCAATTCCGGACCGCAATCAATCGGTATCACAGCGGTGGGCATACCGAGCATGTATCGCGGAATTTCAAACGACTTTGCCACCTTTATCATCACCCGTTATGGGGACACCAATGCTGCGTCCTTCACTATTCCCGTGAATGCTTTTAGCTACGCTGGAACGGCAACGGTAGGCGTTGATTACCATGCGGTCAGCTCGCCTGTCACCGTCAATACGGGAGACGTTACCGAAGTGGTGACTGTTGCCAACCCGGTCGCAACCGGTGTTTACCACGGCAACGAGTCGATTCTGGTCACCTTGAATGGGAACGCCGGCGTTTCCATCGCCTCCGGCTCCCTTGCGGCCAATCTGACTCTGGTCGATAATGCGGATCCCCCGGCGACGGTCTTGTGGGCCGACTCGTTGACCAACGCCTCGGACAGCGTCAACTGGACTCTGACCTTTGCCAACAGCAACCTCTCCACCACCACCGTGCCTCCGGTGATCTATCCCAATTATCCCAACTTCACCTCTTTAAATCCTGACCCCAATTCTCTTGATGATTTCGATGTCGAGTTTGGTTATGGCATTACCAACGATTTTGTTGGCGCGTCCCCGGCCATGCTCCTGAACAACTGGACCAACGCGCTGAAAATGACTGTCAATAAGACTTCCGGCTATCTCCTTGACGGCGGCGGTTGTTCTGCCGGCGTGAATGTTTATCCGAAAGGCATGAAATTCAGCGGCAATTATGCCTTCCGCTTCAGCATGAACCTGAGCGAGGGATCATTTAGCACCACCGAGTACGACATCTTTGGCATTAACCATTATGGCACAAACTGCAATTGGTTTGCCGAGGATATAGCAGCGCCTATTGGCTCGGCGGGCAGTTACGAGACAAACCAGGACGGAATCTGGTACTGGATCGATGCGGACAATAATGGTCTTGGCTCCTACAGCTTTGCCCAGGTCTATGGGCCGCCGCTTCCCAATTCGACATTCAATGTTTACACATATTTCTCGGGTGCGGTGGCGCCTTTCACCAATGACTTCAAGTCTCCCGCCCCCTACAATTGCTCTACTCCGGGGATGCCTGTTGACGGCTACGGCTTGCCGGCCAACACATGGGCGGACGTGGAAGTCAAGCAAGTCAACGGCTTGATCACGATGTCGATTAATAAATTCCCGATCATGACCTATACCAACACCACCAACGCCAATATGGGTGACATCATGCTGGGATACGACGATCCCTATGCCTCCATTGGTGCTTCGGCCAATGCCGAGGCGCCCGGCGCCGCGGTTTATTACTCCAACGCGCGCGTGGTGCAGTTGACGCCCCCAGCCGTGACCGGCTTATCGGTCGCCAGCGGGAACTTGACCATTAAATTCACCGACAGCGACACGGATGACACAGCGGCGTCCTTTGAACTGCTGGCATCGAGCACGGTAAAAGGAACTTACGCCAAGGTGGCCGCCACATTCAGCCAATCCACGTCAGGCGTCTGGCAGGCCGTGGTGGCGGTGCCCGGTAGCGGCAGCGAGTTCTATCAAGTCGTTCGCATAAACTAAGCCTGTAAAGTTTTAAGCATACCCTGCAAGTGCGGTTTTCCCCCCGCATTTGCAGGGTTTAATTTTGGCGGCATCCGCTTGAGGGAAGGCGGATTTGTTCAAAACGCTGCATATCACTTTGATGGATATTGCCAAACCCAGTCGCCGGATGTGATGTCAAGTGATATGTTGCCTTTGAAGTAGCCCACTTTGCCGCCATCGTCCCTTCCGTTCCAGCCGACGGAATAAAGAATGAATTGTCCCTTGTTCGTGCGGCGATAATGCAACGGCTGGCCGCCAATGACATCATGCGGAACTGTCCCTATGAACCGTGGCGCAAGCATGTCGAGCGAACCGGGAAATTCTCCGCACGCCAGCCGATACCGTTCCAGCGCAATCGCCGTCCGAGCCAAGTCCGCGGATGACTGGGCGAAAGTGAATTTTTTTACGCACGTGCCGAGCGACGGAAGCAGTATTCGTCCAAGAACGGAGCAGGGACTTCTGTATTTCACTTCCGCATAAAATGCCGTGTTGGCGCGTTAAATGACCGTTGGCAAAAAGGTCCTATTCTCGTGGTCCGCAGCGCGCAAATACCATTTTTGGAAGAATCCTGCGATTTGCACCTTGTTTTGGTCATACCAGCCGGACGGGCCAAGAAGCAGAGCGATAACCTCGAAACGCATTAACGTTTTACCGTCGTCCATCATCATACTGTCGAATTCTCTCGGCGGATTGTCCGCGTGCCGAAGATGCTCAATGACCTGCATGTCAAAGCAACGTTCTTCCCGCATGGCAAAGTCATAGTCAGCCAGAAAATCCAACTTGCCCAATTCTTCATCCAGCGACACGAGTTGCGCCTCTGACCACCGATTTTCCGCCAGACCTTCCCAGACCGGCTGGAGCGCAAGTTTAAGCATGGCAATGCGAACCAGAGATGAAATCAAAAACGGTTCGGTGCGGATTTTGCCGGCCAGTTGCAATGCCAGCATCGCGTCCTCGAAGGCTTTTTCGCTTTGGTTATCCTGAAGTTCGGCCGTGGCCCGCAATGCCAATGTTTGGGCGCAAGTTTTGAGCGCGGCTAAATGTGGCAGTAAAATTGCCGCGGGGTTTTGTTTTTTTTCTTCGTAATTGAGAGGAAAACGCGAGTATGGCAACCGGCTTGCCCGTCGCAATTCTTCAATGGTGGAATCATATTTGCCCAGCGCCAGCAACACATCGCGCGCCGGTGATTGCGGTTGCGGCGGAATTGGAAACTCGTTCGATTCTGCCGCCTTCAAACGATAGTATTCCTGCCACAGTTTCAAATCGGTCATGGCTTCTTTTTGCCAGGAATCAAATTCTGGATAATGCTTCAGTTTGATGTCGAGTTCGTCGAGTTTGGCATAAATTTTCATCTGCATCCGGTTTGTGATATTTGTTTTTCGCGGATTCACTTCATGCCCGCTTCCGTCCAGCATTGCGGCATAGCTGCTGGCAACAACCGGCGTCATCGCAAAATTCTGCTCATCCGGCACCTGGGGAGGGATGATGCTGGCAAAATCCAAATTTTCGCCCTTGGTTTCAATCTGCTGTTTGTATGTTTGCCATGAGTGCCGGCCGCGCCAGTCTTCCTCGAAGTAAAACAAGGCTACCAGAAGGGTGAAAATCAGTAAGGTTAGAAACAACCGGCCGAGAATTGATTGAAAAGGTCCAAAGAATTTTTTCATGGCGCCGGTCTGGCTGGTTCCAAGCGCAGTTGCCCTGCCATTACCGGCACAGGCTGTTCTGAAACAAGCATGAACATTTCTTGATGGCTGCCAAGGGAAGGCGGCTCAAAAAAACGGGTTGTTGGCTTTTTCTTCGGCCACTGTGGTCAGGGGACCGTGACCGGGGCAGAGGAGGGTCTCGTCCGGCAGGGAGAGGATTTGCCCGAGCACTTTTTGGCGCGCAATCTCCCAGGATTGGTTGCCGGTGCCGATGGACCCGGCAAAAATCGCGTCGCCCACAATGGCCGCATGGGGGGCGTCTTCCGGCCAGTTGCCAATGATGTATGTAACTCCTTCTTCGGTGTGGCCCGGGGTGTCGCGATTGGTCAGACGCAAATTGCCCAGGTGCAGGAAGTCATTGGCGCGATTGCGGTCCTGCGGCTGGGCGCCGCGGGAGTTGGAGTGCAGGTGGAGCTTGGGATGTTTTGCGCGGATCGCATCCATGGCCGCCATGTGGTCCCGGTGCAAATGGGTCAGGAAAAGATGGCGCAAATCCAACCCGTTTTCCTCGATCAGGCGCAGAACGGGCGCGGCGTCCCAGCCGGTGTCAAATAAAGCCGCCTCCCGCGTCACTTCGTCCCACGCGAGGTAGCAATGGACTTCGTTGTCATCGGCCTTGGTGGTGATCTGGCGCAGTTCGCGCCATTGGGCGAGGTCGGGCGCGGCGGGTTGCCAGCCTTGGGCGATGCGTTGCAGTTTCGCGCCGTCCAATCCGAGAACTTTGCCCAGCGCGGGGAATTGAATCGCGCCGGCGGCCTGGCCTGTTTTTTCAAGGGCGGCGTAAGCCGGTTCGGACAGACCGGCAGCCTGGGCGGCGGCGGTCAGGGTCGTTCCTTTTGCGGCGCGCCCTTTGCGCAGAATGTCGCCTATATGATCTTCCAATGGCATAAGCTTAGTCTATCGCGAAATTTTGGTTGTGGGAATTTTAAATGCTTGGGCGGCGCGCCGGGCCAATTCCCGCAAATGGCGTCCGGCGGAGACTTGGGCGTCGGCAGCGTCGGCGATTTCGAGCAGGGAGCGGGTCTGGGTGAATAATGCGTTGGCGCGCGCGGGTTGCAAAATAAGCCCGGCCAGGGCCAGGCACGGAACGCGCGCTTTCCGGCAGCGCACGGCAATTTGCCCGACGCCTTTGCCCATGTAAGTTTGATGGTCGATATGGCCTTCACCGGTGATGACGAGATCGGCCTGGCGGATGCGGTCATCCAATCGGGCGTATTCGGCAAAAATGTCGAAGCCCGGTTTTAATTTGGCTCCGGCAAAGGCCAACAAGCCAAAACCCAATCCGCCCGCCGCGCCCGCGCCGGGCATTTTTGCGCGGTCGATGCCGGAGTGTTTATGCATCACGACGGCCAATCGGCGCAGGCATTTTTCGGCCAGGACAAAATTCTGCGGTCGCAATCCTTTTTGCGGACCGTAAATTCTGGAGCAACCTTTCGCTCCGAGGAGCGGATTGCCGACATCGACCGCAGCGGTGACTTTCCACGACAGCGGACACGCCGGCGGGCGGACATGGGCCAGGCCGGCCAATTGCCACCATTCCCGTAATTCATCCCAATTGCGGTCGAAAAATTTCCAGTCCAAGGCCTGGGCGAGGCCGAAACCGCCGTCGTTGGTGGCGCTGCCGCCGAGGCCGATGACGGCGTTGCCGGCGCCGGATTGCGCCGCCGCCAGCATCACCTTTCCCAAACCGAAGCTGTCCAGTTGGAAGGGGTGGAATTTGCGGGCCGGCAAAAGAGCGAGGCCGATGATTGCGGCGGAGTCAATAATAGCGGTCTTGTCCGGGGAATGACTCCACCAGCGGGCGCGCAAAGGGCGGCGGGCGGCATCGACGGTGCGGACGGGGTGCGGTTTAGCCCCGATGAACCCGCTCAAGACCGGGCCAAAGCCGTCGCCGCCGTCGCTCATGGGCAACAAATCAATCAGGTCGGCGGGGCGGGCTTTGCGCCAACCGGCGGCGATGGCCGAGGCGGCGGCGTGGGCGGTAAGCGAGCCTTTGAACTTGTCGGGAACGATAAGAATGCGAAGAGGCATCGGGGCATTTCTAATGGAGTTTTAGGAATGCACAATAAAAAAATCAGGACGCCGCATCAGTTGCGGCCTGAAAAAAAAGCAGTTGCGAATTGACCGTGGTGTGGCAGTGTGGCTTTATATTGCTATGAGCATACCAAAAATTGTTGCATATTTGAAACCCACCTGCGGGTGGAGTCAGGGCGTGCGCGCCATGTTGCGCAAATACGATCTTCCTTTTGAAGACCGCGACATTATCAATGACGTGTCGCAGCGGCAGGAGATGATCCAAAAAAGCGGCCAGACGCTTAGTCCGTGCGTGGAGATCAATGGCGAGATGCTGCCGGACGTCAGCGGCGACGAGGTGGAAGCGTATCTATTGCAGAATGGTCTGGTGACGGCCAATGCGCGTGTCCCCGATGCCCCGACCAATCAATCTTGCGAACCCCACAAAGCGCTTTTTACGAGCGACGCCGCGGGAGCCTAGACGAGCTGCTTGCGCTTTTGCCCGGAATCAGGGATGATCGGGGGAACATGAACAAGATCATATCGTTGGCTGCGGCCACCCTGGCTTTGGTGCTGGCCGGTTGTGTTTCTCACCCCTGTCCGGTTTGCGAATCGAACCGCAGTTGTTGCGGCGGCCCTTCCGGGACCCAAATTTCCAAGGCGTATTTCGGCAAGGCGCTGGATGGCAAGCGGGTTGATATTTACACCTTGCGCAACACCAACGGGGTGGAGGCGCGCATCTGCAATTACGGCGGAATTTTGGTTTCCTTCAAAACGCCGGATCGGGCGGGGCACATGGGCGACATCGTGCTGGGCTACGACAACCTGAATGAATATTTGACCAACAGCCCGTATTTCGGCGCCATGATCGGCCGTTACGGCAATCGCATCGCGCTGGGGAAATTCTTCCTGGATGACCATCAATACACCCTGGCCGTGAACAATGAGCCGAACGCGTTGCACGGCGGAATCAAGGGTTTTGACAAGCGTGTCTGGCACGCCAAGATACTGCCCTGCCATTCGCTGGAGCTGACCTACGTGAGCAAGGACGGCGAGGAAGGTTACCCCGGCACTCTCTCGGTCAAAGCGGTTTACACTTTGATGCCCGACAACGGATTGCGCCTCCAATACACCGCCACGACGGACAAGGATACGGTCGTGAATTTGACCCAGCACAGCTATTTCAATCTGGCCGGCCATGGCGACATCCTTGGACACAAGGTGTTCATTGACGCCGACAAATTCCTGCCGGTGGATGATACATTCATTCCGACCGGCGAACTGAAATCGGTGGAAGGGACGCCGTTTGATTTTCGCCAGCCCACCGCAATCGGCGCGCGCATTCAGAAGGATGACCAGCAGCTTAAAAACGCTCGTGGCTACGATCACAATTGGGTGTTGAACCATCCCCAGGGCCAGTTGGATGTGATCGCGCAGGTGGTGGAGCCGGAATCGGGGCGCATCTTGGAAGTGCTTTCGACGGAACCGGGTTTGCAATTTTACTCCGGCAACTTTCTGGATGGTTCCAATGTCGGGAAAGGCGGCGAGGTTTACAATTTCCGCAGCGCGTTCGCCATGGAACCGCAACACTTCCCGAATTCACCCAATCGGCCGGACTTTCCGCCGGTGGTGTTGAAGCCGGGCCAGGTTTATCACAACACGATCATATTCCGGCCCTCGACGACCCATTGAGCGCCGGGGAACGGGGCGGGCTTGCCCGGATCGCGTTTTTTCCCCATATTGAAAGCGATGAAAACGCGGTTCGTTGTCATTCTGGTTACGTTGAACGCCGCTGTTTTGGCGGCGGGATACATCCTGTTTGGCGCATATTGGAACGGCCAGATGGAGCGGGATCGCAGCTCCGCCCGCACCGAACTGGAGGCGTGGAAAGCCAGGGCTTCCGCGCCGCCGCTGCCCACTCCTCCCGCCATTGTTTATCGGACCAACGCGTTTGACTGGAGCAAGGTCGAGTCGGACGATTACCGCCAATACATCGCCAACCTGCGCGCCATCGGCTGCCCGGAAATCACGGTGCGGGACATCATCATGACCGACGTGATGCGGCTTTACGCGCAGCGGCGGGGGCAATACTCGCAGAACGGGCGGGAATTTAAATTCTGGGAGACAGACGAGAAACGGGTGCTCAAGCAGGCGCAGGAAGTGGAGCGCGACCGGCAACTGGCGCAGATCAACAAGGACCTGCCCGCCGTCCTGCGGGAATTGCTCGGCATCAATTACGAGCGGGAAATGGCCAGGTATTTTGTTGATACAGACCAGGACAGCCGGCGGCTGGCTTTTTTGCCGGAAGACAAGCGGGAGCGGGCGCTGGCCCTGCGGGACAAATTCGAGGGGGAGCGCGAGGCGGTCACATATAATTTAACCAACGGCGTTTATTCGGCGGCGGACATCCAGAAGCTAAAGAAGATCGACGAGGAGCAGGAGGCGGCGCTGGCCGGCCTGTTGACCCCCGCTGAAAAGGAAGACTACCAACTGAGCCTGTCCCCGACCGCCGACCACTTGCGCAAGGAGTTGATCGGGTTCAACCCGACCGAGGAGGAATTTCGGACCCTGTTCCGCCGCCAGCAAGCCATCGATGCGACTTATGCCTACTTGGACACGAGCGATCCGGCGATTCGCGCGTCGAAGGCTTCGGACGAACAGGTCATGATGAACGAGGTGAAAACGCAGCTCGGCCCCGATCGGGCGACGGCGTTGGATCGGGCCAAAGACCCCGATTACCAAAGCGTGAGCGTGCTGGCGGAACGTTTCGACCTGCCGTCCGGCGTCCCGCAAACCATGGCCGACATACGCCAGACGGCGGAGGACGAAAAGCAGCAGCTTATCGCCAACAAAAATATTCCGATTGAACGGCTGCAAGCCGCCCTCAAAGCCATCCAGGACGAAACCGAAAAAGCCGCCCGCCAGACATTGGGGGACCAGGCGTTCGGCCAATATTCGCAAAGCGCCAACTGGATTCGCAACCTCGGCGGCAACTGATTTTCAAAATTTGAAATTCCAGTCGTCCCGCGAATATTTTTCCGCCAAGAGCGGCCGGGGATCGGGCGCGTCCTGCAACGCGGATGCGGTTTGCCACTCCTGCTGCAACGCCTTTTTCACCGCCTCGGCGGAGAGGGGGAGATTGGTCAAAAAAAGACGGTGCGGACGCCCGGCGCGATAGCCGGGTTCGCGGGAGGGCATGGATAGATATTTTTCCATCAGGGTCAAATCAAAATGGAGGAGAAAGGTGCCGTGAAAAATCAGGGCGCGGCTTTTGCGCCGCTGGGCGTTGCCGGAGAATTTCAGCCCGTCTAGGGCGAGATCGGTGTGGCCTTCCAGTTGCACCGGACGGCCCAGGAGGGTGGCGAGGGCGTTTTGTTGGCGGCTCATGATATGGTTATTGGCCGCAGTGATGGTCTGCAAGGAATCGTTGCCGTCCATCTTCAGGATCAGCGAATAGTTGAGGCAGCCGGGGCCTTGCAAAACGGTTCCTCCGCCGCTGCAACGGCGATAAACCGGAACGTTTCCATTGCGGCAGGCAGGCAGGTTGACCTCCCGCGCCACCTGGTTGGAATAGCCGGCCACCACAAAATAATCCCGCGCCTCCCAAAATCTCAGAACCTCGCCGCCGCTCTGGTTGTCGCAGGCGTCAAGCAAAGCTTCGTCCAAGGCCAGATTGGCGGCCGGGTCGCCCAAGGTCAGGTCGAGAAATTTCATTCCGCCTAAAAGTGGCCGGGTCGGGTTGAAGTTTAAATCTTAAAGTGCAAGGAAAACGCGCTTGACCGGCTTGGGGGGCTGTTCCAAAGTCTCGAACCGTGGAGTCAACTTAATACCCAATAAATCCTCCAGCTCTGCTGGAGAGACTCCCAGAGTTTGACGGCTCCGGGAGTCATTGGGAGTCTCCTATTCGTGAACCGCTCAAAGTTTACGAAAGGAGACGATAA
>Ga0181535_10002236_pt1 | contig 24034 bp, 29 predicted proteins | sample PEATcosm2014_Bin_44_FD_119774 | JGI IMG/M metagenome (GOLD analysis project Ga0181535, IMG submission 119774) | Peatland microbial communities from MTU Mesocosm Facility, Houghton, MI, USA - PEATcosm2014_Bin17_30_metaG | ecosystem: Environmental > Terrestrial > Soil > Wetlands > Peat | place...
GACGACGGCGAGATGCTCTATGTTGACAAGTTCGAACCCAGGCGCAGCATCCTCATGTCTTCGACCGTGGGACGCCGCAATGCCGTGCACTGCACGGCGGTGGGGAAGGCCATCTTGGCCGTGCTTCCCGAAGCGGCTGTGGATCAGATTATTTCCCAGCGCGGGCTGCGGCGTTTCACCGCTAAGACACTGACGACACCCGCGGATTTGAAATCCGAACTGCGGGAGATCCGCCATCGCGGATACGCCATCGACGACGAAGAAAATGAAGAAGGCGTCCGTTGTATCGGGGCGATGGTGAGAGATTATTCCGGGCGTCCGGCAGCCGCCATTAGTGTCTCCGCGCCATCGTTTCGCATGTCTCGCGAGAAACTTCGGGTGCTGGCGCCCCTGGTTTGCGAAGCCGCTCGGGCGGTATCGCTGGAATGGGGATATCGGCAGGTTGAACGCGAAAAAGTTTCGCGCGGCTCGCAGGGATAGAATTGGTGGATACCGCGGATGAAGCAGGGGCGGCTTCACCGCCTGCGGAAAAATTCTTCGACGTGTCATCCTGAGGTCGCAAAGCTTTTCCGCGGCCGAAGGATCTGCTTCGTATTTCAGAAGAGCAGATCCTTCGCTTCTCCCATGCGCAACTGCGGTGCCTGACGTCAACCCCGGCTTGCGCCGGATGACACCTTACGAGTGATGGCGGGAGCGTTACGACGACCCGCGCTGCGCAATTTAGACCGGATTCGCGGAAGGTGTGTCCGGTAAAGTAGCCGGGCTCTCGGGGTCCCCGGCAAACGCCGCATTTGCGTTTGCTGGGGTGACTTTCAGCCCGGCGATGATCGTGTTGGATACACTGACTCTGAATCTGCACTAGTTTGAGCGGAGGCATCGTGAAAAAGTTTTTGGACGAAGATTTCCTTCTGCAATCGGCTGCGGCACGCAACCTGTATCACAGCTATGCGGAGCATGAACCGATTCTTGATTATCACTGCCACATTCCACCAAAGGACATTGCGGAAAACCGCCGGTTCAACGACCTGTTCGAAATCTGGCTGGAGGGTGATCACTACAAGTGGCGTGCCATGCGTGCCAACGGTGTTGAAGAGCGCCTCTGCACTGGCGATGCTCCGCCGTTTGAGAAGTTTATGGCGTGGGCGCGCACCGTTCCTTCCACGCTCCGCAATCCCTTGTATCACTGGACTCACCTCGAGCTGAAGCGATACTTCGGTATCGACCGCCTGCTGAATGAATCCACCGCAAAACGGATCTGGGAAGAGGCCAATGCCCAACTCGCAACCGACGACCTCCGGGTGCACGGCATCTTGAAGAAGTTCAACGTGAAGGCGCTTTGCACCACCGACGACCCCACCGACGATCTCCGTTACCACAAGCAGATTGCCGCCTCGGGATTGCCTACCCGCGTGTTTCCCGCTTTCCGCCCAGACAAGGCGCTCAACGTCCACCTTCCCGAGCAATTCAATGGCTGGGTTGCCAAGCTGGCCGAGGCGAGCAACACGGATATCAGAAACTTCAAGGCTTTTCTCGACGCCGTCCGGCAGCGCCACGAATTCTTTCACCAGATGGGCGCGCGGCTCTCCGATCACGGTTTGGACCGCTGCTACGCAGATCTCTGTACGGAGGCTGCGGCTGCGGCAATCTTCGATCGAGCCCGCTCCGGCAAGGCAGCCAGCGCCGAAGAACAGTCGCAATTCGCCTCTTACATGATGTTGTATTTCGGTCATCTTGATGCTGCCGGCGGATGGACGAAGCAGTTGCATCTTGGGGCTCGCCGCAACAATAACCTCCGCATGTTCAAGGCGCTCGGCAGCGACACCGGCTTCGACTCGATTGGCGACTGGCCGCAGGTGGAAGCGCTTGGCATTTACCTCGGTCGTCTCGCCGCCGATGGCGCTCTGCCGAAGGTCATTGTCTATAACGTGAATCCCACTGATAACTACGCGTTTGCAACCATGGTCGGCAACTTCGCGGAAGATTCTGTTCCCGGCAAAATGCAATTTGGCAGCGGCTGGTGGTATCTCGATCAGAAAGAAGGCATCGAGTGGCAGTTAAACACTCTCTCGAATGTGGGACTGCTGTCGCGCTTTGTCGGCATGATTACCGATTCACGTTCATTCATGTCTTACCCGCGGCATGAGTACTTCCGCCGAGTGCTGTGCAACCTGCTGGGGAAAGATCTCGAGAATGGCGAATTGCCCGACGACATGGAACTGATCGGAAAAATGATTCGGAATATCTGCTTCAACAATGCCAAGGAGTTTTTTGCGCTGGACATGAAAGCCGCAGCCGGAGGATAGCGCGGTTCAGCCATAGCGTCCCAGAAGTTCGCGTAACAATTCTTGATGTGTCATTCTGAGCGAGCATAGCGAGCGAAGAATCCATGTATTTAATTCGCAATACATAGATCCTTCGCTTCGCTCAGGATGACACTCTTACGAGTTCTTCAGCAGCCTGCTAGGACGGTTGCCCGATTGGTTTAGCGCCAACACCTGGTCACTCCAGCGGCAGTTCCATGTAACTCGTTCCCGGCTGCGGATTGTGGTAATAGGGTGGAATCTCGTGGAAGCCGAGCGCCAGGTATAGGCGGTTGGCCTCCATCATCTGCGTCGGAATCGTGTCCAGCCGCATTTGCCTGTAGCCAACCAGCTTGGCCTCGGCGATGAGGCGCTCGGCCAACTGTCGGCCTATGCCGCGGCCCTTATGTTCGGGCCGCACGTAGAGGCGCTTCATCTCGCACGCGTGCTGATCGAGAGGCCGCAGCGCACCACATCCAGCAGCGGCGCCATCGACAAAAGCAAGTAGCAACCGGCCAGCCGGAAGAGCGTATTTGCCCGGCAGTGTGGCCAGCTCTTCGTCAAAGTTCTGGAAGCATAGCGGAAAACTCAGCGAAGCGCCATATTGCTGGAACAACTCGCGCGCCTGTGCGATGTCGCCCGGCGACTCGGCAATTCGAATGGTGACTGATGCGGAACCTTTCATCGGCGTGAAACTCCCGGCCAAGAAGTTTAAAAATTAGTGTACCGCCTTCGCCACGGCTTCGAGGACTGAATGACAGGTTCGCCGCAGTTGCGAACCGACGTGACAATCTATGCATTTCACTGAGCGCGATCGCAAGGTCGGGGAGAGCACACCGCTCTAATCTGCTGCGGTCCGACCGTCGCCGCCACCGCCTGCACTGAGATAAGCTCCGAGCAAGAGCAAGCCCAGCGCCGCGCCTTGTGTCCAATGAGGCCGCGCCCGGCCGAAGATGAGCAGTAGTCCGGTTGAGAGCAGAGGCGCGGCATAGCTCGCCATTCCAAGCACGACGATGTCACCGTGCTTCGTACCCCTATCCCAACACCAGAATGCCGTCCCAACCGGGCCGGTAGCCATGGCAACGATTGCCGCCCATTGGCCTGGCGTGGGCGTTACCCAAGTCTCGCCCGTCAGGTGTATGACCGCGCCGAGCGCACCGACAGCAAGGCAGGAGCCCGCCATCGCACTGCTGGAAACTGAACCAAAGCGCCGGTTCAAAACCGAATACGCCGCCCACGTGATCGCTGCACCCAAGGCAGCGAGATAGCCGGCGATGTACTTCGGCTGCAATGCGAATGATTGCCCACGGGTCACCACCAGAGCTGCTCCGGCCAAGCCCAGCAAGGTGCCAGCCCACTGCCGTGCATGCACGCGAACGCCCGGCAGCAGCCCCGCGAATACGACAATCAAGAGCGGCCAGAGATAGTTGACCAAATTGACTTCGACCGCAGGGGCGCGGCCGAAAGCGATGAAATAGAGCGCATGGTACCCCCCCAATGCCGCAATGGTGAGGACCGCAGCGCTGGGAGGTTGACGTAGGGCTGTGATCCCAGCCCCACCGGGTCTCAACAGCCAGGCACAGCCCAACCCTCCGGCTAAACTGAACGTGAGTGCCAGCAACTGGAAAGGTGGAATACCGGCTGCGGCCGTAGTTAATACAGCCAGCGCGGCCCAAAGGCCAATAGCCGAAAAACCAAACAGCGTTGCGCGTCGACGATCGTCCATGCACGCCAAACAGGGGCCCAGAACCGATTTAGCTTGTCAGCATCTTCACGAGTCGGTAGAGAAACTCACGCCCGTCGTAGAGTTCCTTCTGCCCGATGCGTTCATCGAGTCCGTGGACGCCATTGTTTGGAACGGTAAACATTCCCGTAATGCCATACATGGGGATGCCCACACTTCGCGTCCAGCGCATGTCGGTAACTGCCGTACTCATATAGGGCACGACTGGAATTCCGGGCCACATTTGCACACTTACCTGCTCGACCGCACCCATGATTTCATGGCCAATGGGCGAAGCCGGAGCGGGCACCGACTTATTGGTGACGCGCAGCGTTACTTTCGGACCCGCAAGCTCTCTCAGTTTCTGCTCGACTGCTCCCGCACTTTCACCCGGCAGAATGCGGCAGTTCAAAGTTGCCTTGGCACGTTGCGGCAAGGCGTTTTCGGCGTGCCCGGCCTGCAACATGGTTGCTATACAGGTCGTACGTATCATTCCCACTAAATCGGGCCTGGCGGAAATGCGCTCGACCGCAGCTTGATTGTGCTGGTCCTGAGTAATGGTGCGCATGTCGTCGGCAACCTGGCCGGTGGTAAGCGCCGCACGCCGCGTGAAATAGACTCGCACTGCTTCCGTCAAATTCACCGGGAATTCGTATTGCGCAATGCGATTGAGTGCATCCGTGAGTTCGTAGATAGCGTTTTGCCGGCTGGGCCTGGATGAGTGGCCGCCCGGGTTGGTGGTCTCCAATTCAACGGTCATGAACTGCTTCTCGGAAACTTCCACTGTATGGATGACCGGTTTGCCATCCTCCAGCACGCCTCCCCCGCCTTCGCTCAGCCCGTAAGCCGCCTCGATAAGCTCGCGTTTGTTATGGAGTAACCACGCTGCGCCATTCTCCGGCACGTCGATTCTCTCTTCATCGGCGGTGAGCGCGACAATAATGTCGCGATCTGGTTTGTAACCTTCCCGCTTCAACTGTGAAACGATGGATACGATGGAAGCCGCCAGTGCCTTGCAATCGATAGAGCCACGGGCTGTGAAATAGCCGTCGTTTTCTTGCAGCTTGAAGGGATCGGTTTTCCAATCCTCGCGTTTTGCTTCAACCACATCCAAATGTGCAAGCAGGAGAATCGGTTGTTTCTCTCCCGTCCCCTTAAAACGCAGCACGAGATTACCCTTGCGCGGAAAGGGTTCGAATATCTGGATATCCTCGGCGGTGAATCCAGCCTCCATGAAGCGCTTCTGCATGGCACGTGCGGCTTGCGTATTATCGCCAACCGAGTGAGTCGTGTTGATTTCGACCAGTTCTTTATAGATGTCATGAAACAGCTTCTGCTCGGCGCTAGAGTCCGCCGCATAGACAGCCACGCTACAGGCCAGAACAACGATACCGGCAACCACCGTCCTAAAACTCGCCATGCGATTCGTCCTTAAGCGGGAATTTCCTCTTCCAGTTCGGAGTTGCGCGTAATTGTACCGCTTGCGAGCGATTTAGCAAGATTTAGCCCGCGTCTGAGAACGGAAAGCGGAGTGAGGCCGTGTCGTTTTGGGGTGCGTCGCGTAGTCGAGAGCTTGCCTCGTCGATTTTGCGGGCGAGCCGGGTCCCTTTACCGTTGGGGCAAATCTGATTACAAAGCAGGCCCCGGACGGGCTGGCCACCCGACTCGTCGAAGAACAAGACTATGACTCGTTATTCAGCTTTCGGTGCAGCTACAACTTCGGCTTTCTTCGCGCCCGGCCCTTTCTTGGCTGTAGCTTTCTTCTGAGCTGCCCAGCGTGCTCTCTGCGCTTCCGCAATCTTTTTTCTGGCGGCCGCACTCATCCGGCGACGCCCACGCGATGGTTTCGGAGCAGGTTTTGCTGCCGTCTTGCGCCTCGCCGCCCACCGTGCCTTCATCAAAGCCGACAGGCGTTTGCGTCCAGCAGGAGTCAGGCCACGCTTACCTGGCTGCTTCGGAGCGGCTTTGGCAGTTGTGGCAGGACGTCCGCGAGAAACGGAAGCATTTGTGCTTTGCAGTCCCTCAAGAGCGGCGATAGCTCGGGCAATGTGGTTACGTTGTCCTGTCAGGTCGGCAATAATTTTGCGAATTTCCATGTGTTCTCCTAGCGCGATTCCAAAGTCGGTATACCTATATATCATGCCAGACGTGGAAACCCGGCTACCTCGCGAGGCCAAGGTCTCGGCGACGGGTGTTTTTGCCGTCGCTGAGTTGGGGATATACCTTCCACAAATCTGACTAGCGCGGCGATAGTAACAATAGGGTGCCAAAGGAGCAAATCGTACGGAAGTACCCAGCTGGCTTCATTCCTCCTATTCGTCACTTTGCGCCTGCAAGCCTCTACTGATTGGCAAGCCTACTCCCGCCGAAACTCATGACTCAAAACCCGACCTTTTCCCGTCCTTTCAGCGCCAAAGTCTCTCGCGCATCGTCCGCTGTTGCCACCTCGCGCCCGAGCCCCTCGATAATCTGCCGCGCATGAGACACCTGCTCGGCGCTGCTTTGGGCTAGCTTTCCGGCGCCAATCCATAAGCTATCCTCGAGCCCCACCCTGACGTTGGCGCCCATAGCTGCGGCAATCGCGGCGATGGGTAACTGGCTGCGGCCGGCGCCCAGAACTGACCAGCAATAATCCTTGCCGAACAGCCGATCGGCCGTGCGCTTCATGTGCAAAACGTCTTCGGGATGAGTTCCGATGCCACCCATGATGCCGAAGACCGACTGCACAAAGAATGGCGGCTTCACCACCCCGCGATTGACGAAATAGGCCAGATTGTAGAGATGCCCGATGTCATAGCATTCGAATTCAAAGCGTGTTTCCGTCTCCGCGCACGCCCGCAGGGCGAACTCGATGTCCTTGAAGGTGTTTCGAAAGATCAGGTCCCGGGTGCCCTCCAGGTACTCCGGCTCCCATGAGTGCTTGAACTCCTTAAAGCGTTGAAGCATGGGGAACAGTCCGAAGTTAATCGACCCCATGTTGAGCGAAGCCAGCTCCGGCTTTAACTTCATGGCGGGCCCAATGCGTTCCTCGATCCGCATGGTGGGTGCGCCGCCGCTCGTCAGGTTGATAACTACGTCCACCGTTTTCTTGATCTGGCGCACAAATGGCAAAAACATGTCGGGATTCTGCGTGGGCTGGCCTGTCTGCGGATCGCGCGCGTGCAGGTGAACGATGGCTGCCCCGGCACGCGCTGCCGCAATGGCGGACTCGGCGATCTCTTCTGCTGTGACGGGCAGATATGGCGACATAGACGGCGTGTGGATTGCCCCAGTAATGGCACAGCTAATAATGGCTTTATTGCTCTTAGAAGACATGGATCATCCTTCCTTAGGTCTTACGATGCCCCTCTGTTCGCCGCTTTGCGGGTGAGCCGGAAGCCGCGCTGACAGCACTGAAGTCCGGCTTCACCCACCGACGCCGTTGAACCCTGTCTGAAATGAGTTGTGCAGCAGCTGGCTAGACCGGATTCGCGGAAGGTGTGTCCGGTAAAGTAGCCGGGCTCTCGGGGTCCCCGGCAAACGCCGCATTTGCGTTTGCTGGGATGACTCTCAGCCCGGCGATGATCGTGCCGGATACACTGACTCTGAATCTGCGCTAGGGGCGGGAGTTCAATCCCGCCCCGTCTTCCTTCCAGCTCTTTAGAACGCGATCGTGACAGCGATCCCGACGCCGGGGTGCGCGCGATCGTACAGGTAGTAGCCATCGTCGGTGTAATCAATATATGTATCGTCGGTTTCGTACCAGTTCGGAGGCCAGGTGTCGGGCCACGGATCAACGAACGTTACCCAATAGCCATCGTACTGGAATCGCGGATACCCGCCCACAAAGACCAGCGGCAGCCGGCTGATCCGGAAGAAGTGGTTGCCCCCGAAATAGAGTCTGAAGCGGTCTTCAGGAACCCGGTAGCCGTTATAGCCACCGCGCTGACGCCAGGTGCGGTGTTCGCTCTCCCACGACTTGGCGCGAGACTGGACGAAACCGCTGCGCACCTGCCCCTGATGCTGTGGAACGCCGCTGGGGTGGACGCCGCCATAGGTGGGCTCAGTGGGCCGGACGCCGCCGTGATAAGTGCCGCCGGAGCTTGTTCGCGGTGGCGGCGCTGGTTTGTGAGCCGGTGGCGCCGGCCTTTGAGCTGGCTGCTGATGCTGTGGCTGTGCGGGTTTCTCCGTCTTATGTTGTTCCTGTTGCGGTTTGCCCTGCTCTTTTTGCTCATGTTGTGCGTAGGCGGGAACAATGGCCCCGAGGAGCAAAAATAGGGCCGCCGCGCTGATAGTTGATTTCATCGGCATACGTCTCTCCTTTTGAAAATAGGCGGGATTTTCTTTTGGAATCAAAAATGGGAAATATTGCACTTGGATTGATCTTCCGGTGCCGGGTGCCATTAGCAGTTTTCAGGTGACGATTCCCATCAATCACGCTCTCGAACAGTATCTTAGTCCAGTTCCAGTTGTGTGTACGGGTGCCCAATCTACGATCTAGAATACGCCTTCGAGGTTGCCCTCTGACAAGCCCAGCGGTTCAGCAGACACCCTCTTCGGGCGCTCCCGAATGAAACTCAAGCGGAAACACGCCGTTCACCGGGGCTCGGGCACCAACAAATATACGCCGGGCCTTGAAAAACCGCTTAAAGTACTGTTGCAGCATTCGCCGTCTCGTGCGAAGGTAGCAAGGGAGCATTTATTTTTAGAGAGCAGAGGAGGATGTGTTCAATGGCAACGATGACAAAGACGCAGCTGGTTAAGTTGATGGCCGGCAAGCTCGAGCTCACCAACAAGCAGGCAGCAACCTTTCTGGAGACTCTGTCCGACGTCGCAGTCGCAGAGGCAAAGAAGAATGGCGTATTTGTATTTCCAGGTTTGGGCCGCCTGAAGAAGGTGCAGCGCAAGGCTCGTATGGGCCGCAACCCTCAGACCGGTGAAGCGATCAAAATCAAGGCGAAGACCGTAGCAAAGTTTTATGTGGCTAAATCGGTGAAAGACGCCATCGCCCCGGCAAAGAAGTAGTCGGCAACCATTTCTGTTATGCGTAAAGGCCAACGGCAACGCTGGCCTTTACCTTGTTTAGAAACTTGATGAGATTCGATGCGCTCACCGCATGCAGCCGCACCGCCCGCAATCAGTGTCCGATGAAGTGATGCCTCGCCACTAAAATTCCACTGTCGATATCTGATACTCGCTTGCATCCTGTCACGCTCATGATTCGTTGCAACTCAGCCGTCAAGATATTCATTATTTCCGCAACGCCTTGGCTGCCATTTGCGGCCAAGCCCATGACCAAAGCCCACCCAACAAGAACGGCATCCGCACCTAGCGCCAACGCCTTCATTACATCCGAACCACGCCGGAATCCGCTATCAATGAAAATAGGCATCCGGTCTCCAATCACCTTCTTAATCTCCGGCAACACCTCCAGCGGATGCGCCGCATAGTCGATCACCACGCCCGCGTGGTTGGAAACCACAATTCCGCCGGCCCCAATGGCCAAGGCCTTCTCAGCATCCTCGGCACTTAAAACACCTTTCAGGATGAACGGGAGTTTCGTAACCTGAGCCAACCTCTTCAATTCTTCCAGACTCTTGGGCCCCATGGTTTTGGGAGCAACCGGTTTATCCCCCCGCTTGGAGCCATAAAAGAAATCAATATCAGTTCCAACAGCAATCGCACCAGCTTCTTCAGCCTCTTTCAACTCCCTGATCATGACTTGCGTATCCCGAAAGGGTTTGACGATTCTGACCGTGGGAACCCCTATTTCCGCCACCTCTTTGAATTGCTCTGAAGTCACCATGCCAAGCCACATCATTGAGCCGCTGTCTCTAATCCCTGAGGCAATCTTATTTAAAGGCTTATCGGTGATATCGTTCATTCCAGAGATTGCCGCGCCCAGAATCGGGGTCCTGAATTTGCGGTCGAAAAGGGTAATCTCGGTCGACGCTTCCTGGGAATCGATCAGCCTGAACTTAAACCCAAAACGCTCAAAGTATTGAAGATTGAAACGGTTAACATAATTCGTTTCTGCGCCCTGCCTCAGGTAAGTTCCTTCACCCGCAGAATAGTTCTTGAGAATGTTCTTGACCTTCAGGTTTAATTCAGCCGCCGCGACGAGTTCCCGATATTCCATTTCTGTTTTCCCCGCTTTCAGATTCACTTCGTCGTTGGGATACCACTGCAATCTAACCATGGCTCATATACAGAGCCAAAGCATTTCTCGTAGGAGTTTGTCCCGGTTGGTTGGCCGCCGGGCAGCGCTTCTTTGCCGGTGCCAGCGCCTGTGCCGCAAATACGCGTTCGCGGTGAGCGCCCTGCCGAGAGCCCCAGGGGAGAGGATGTCCATCAGATTTCCGTGCGCAGTCGTTTCACCCTTGCCAGCACTGGCTGCGGCTGCATTTCACTCTTCAGTGTCCCGTTCGTAGCGAAACACCGTTCTTGCGCCTCGTTCTGTCCCGTCCACATTCGCAAGGGCGATCAACTCGACTTTCGCATGAGACTCGGGATTGTCCTTGAGGCTGAAACTGGCCTGAAAGGTGCAGACCTGTCCCAAAGAATTCTTGAGTCGCCCCTTGTGTGCATATTCGAAAGCGCAATTCTCGGGCGTGAGGGATCGTCGCGGTAGCTGCGAGTCAACCAGCTGCGCCAAATTGGGCAGCTTGAGCCGGAAGCTCTGTTCGTCCGTAAAGTGCTCGGTCTCTGGATCAACCAAAAATATCTGCTGCATCAGCCTTCTCGTCTATCTCCGGAGCAGGGCATCCTCGTTCCACCTATTTGGGAGAGGATTTGCGCTCCGGTGTTGTGCTTGAGCCGCTCACCGGTTGTGCCAAGGCTTCACGAAGCGCGCGATTCTGCTCGCGGCGGCGAATGTTCTGCTTTCTTACACGGTGGAATTGGGCTTTATCGCCATTTTTTGCGGACATTATGCGCTCCCTCGATAGTGTTCAGTCTTTCTGCATTTTACTCTTATGGCCGGGTGCGGTAAGCTTTATTGTCCACTGATGGTCGGTTGGGAGGTGACGAAACTTGGCGGAAGTCCGATTGCAAGATGGTGAATCGATTGAGAACGCATTACGTCGTTTCAAGCGCAAGGTTCAGACGGAAGACATCATCAAAGAGGTGAAGCGTCACTCCTACTACCTGAAACCCGGTGAGAAGCGCCGCCTCAAGCAAGCCTTGGCGCGGAAGCGCGCTCGAAAAAAAATGCGAAAAGAACTGCCTTCGTAACCATGCCTTTCGGGCCGCTGCCGCAAGCAGCGGCCTTCGCCTTTAGCGGTCGCCACAGCGCACCACAGGAGGCTTGTATGCTTGGGGAAACGCCCGAATCAACTCAGAAACAGCCGCAGCAAGCCGCAATCGAGCATATCGCTGCGGCTCATAGCATTCTGAAACGCCTCCACAACCAGCTGGAAAAACATCCGGAATTGGAGCGAGCCATCGAAGAGCTGGAGTTGGCGCTGAGTAAACTGACGCTCAGGACAGGAGGCATGCTCTGAGCCTTTTACGTGGGGTGAGCTCGCCCGGTCGTCGCCGTCGACGCTTCTGGACCGGATTCGCGGAAGGTGTGTCCGGTAAAGTAGCCAGGCTCTGGGGGTCCCCGGCAGACGCCGCATTTGTGTTTGCTGGGGTGACTTTCAGCCAGGCAATGATCGCGCCGGATACACTGACTCTGAATCCGCGCTAGCGGTGGCCTTTGAATGAGGCCCTCTGCTCGCGCTTGATTTCGGCTCTTGGGGATACTTGTCGGAGAGTCGGCTACTACCTGGCTTTGATTAGTTTGGCGATATTCAACTTATCAAATTCCTTGTCAAAGGTCTCCAGCAAGGAAAATGCGCGGCCCGCGTCACTGTCTGGATTCGGCAACGTGCCATTCCGTACTTCGAATTCCTTAACGGTTCGGTATAGTCTTTCCAACTCGTCAAGTGCTGCTTGAAGCTTCGAGTTTGTCATTCTTGTCCTTATAATTGCCCCTAATCGGCCGCTCACAAGCGTAGGCATCCTGAGCCAGTTTCAGGGTTGATGCACCCATCACTACGCCGCCGGACTGGGTACCCTCCGCGAATCCGACCACACCGCTGTCTGCCCGTTCCTGTCCGTCCTTACGAAGCCTTTCCGATGAGTTCAACGGGGATGATCGCCGTTGCATCCGGAGGGTTGACCGTGCTGGTCAGTGACTCAGGTCCTGCTCCTGGCTGAATCTGAATCACACCCCGTTTCCGTTTCATGTCGAGTCCCACCAGTTTGTTTTCGTCTTCTGGATTCGCGGACGCCCGTTGCCGCTGAATGCCTGCAAGCCGCTGGAGCGCATCATTCGCTGTGTCTTGAATGCGGGTGCTGGGCTTGTGAAGCTTGCGAATTGCCTTGAAAACAATATGGCAAAACGCGAAACGGTTTTGGGTACCTAAAGTTTCTGAAAGGATTTCTGAACGCAAATTCGGTCTCCTGTAATAATCGAGGGATGCTCTCAACTAAAATTCTCAAGGGTAGAATCGACCAGCGCCGACGCTAGTTCTATCGCGATACGCGCAGCCATGGCCACGTACACGCGCCTGAGGCCCCCGACCTGTGACGCGTTTTCCACAGCTTGCTACACAATCTCACAACGGCAGCTGGCAAATCTGTTCACAATTGCTCACTTTAAAGCGCTCGCCTCGCGTTTGCTCGCTGGGAGGCGTAAGGCCGAGCATAGCGGCCACCGCATGCGTAACTCCTTCTGATTGCCCGACATGCCCTCCCCAAGTCACTCCCGAAAACGGACGAGGCAACTCCGGAGCAGGTGCAGCACTCTGAATCGCAACGGATGTTAATTCTTTAGTAAAGGGTCCCGACGGTGAGTTCGCGCACTAAGTACAAGGTAATGAAACGTCTCGTCGGCGTATGTCTGCTTGCCGCACTTGTGTTTTGTCTTTGGATGTGCGGATCTGGCGAATCTGGAGCGTCGAGTTCTACTCAGGCCACCGACCCGGGGAGTCCAAGCTCTGGAGGAGGCACCAGTGTCCCTGCGACTGGTTCATCCGGAAGCTCTGCGAGCGGTTCGAGTGGCGGATCCTCAACCACGCCGCCCGCCTTTCCCAGCTCAGACCACGTCTTCGTCGTCATGCTCGAGAATCAGGATTTTTCTCAGGTATTTCCCTCGGGCGCCGCGACCGACTGCCCTTCTGCCGGCATGCCTTATCTCTGCACTCTGGCTGAGGCGAACGGCATGGCCTTGAATTTCTACTCCAATGCGCACGGCTCGCTGCTGGCCTATCTGTTCAATACTTCTGGCGCGGATTGGAAAGGGAAACCGTGGGACTGCACCGGCAGCGGCTGCTCTTCGGCGGGCGTGATTAAGGAAGACAACATCGTCCGCGCCCTGAATAAAACCGGCAAAACCTGGCGCGGCTATTTCGAGAGCATGCCACACTGCGGCTACATGGGATCAAGCTCGGGCAATTATACGCAGCACCATAACCCCTTCAAGTGGTACTCCGACGTCGCCGACACACCGAGCGAGCAGGACAATATGTGTCCCTTCACCCAGCTCGCCACTGATATAAGCACAAACGCGCTCCCAAATTTTGGCTACATCATTCCCAATGAAGCCGACGATGCCGAAGGCACAGGATCTCAGAGTGCCAGCGCGTTGTTGTCCAAGGCAGACAACTGGATCAAGACGAATATCGGGCCGGGTCCCGAGACCCTACTTTCCTCAGAACCCTTTCAGGCGGGCGGAGATGGAATCCTGATCGTCACCTTCGATGAAGCCCGCGTGAAAGGAAAATCGGGTGATAAATCCAGCGACAACGCCTGTTCTCCGTCTGAGTCTTCGGGCTGTGGTGGGCATGTTGCGTTCGTCATGATTGGCCCCAACGTAATTAAGGGCTCGACTGCGAGCAGCACCTATCATTTCCAGGATATGCTCCACACCATCCTTCACCTTTTGGGAATCTCCGACTACATGAACGGAGCCAATGGAGCTGCGGATATTGCACTATTGCCGGGAGCAGGTGGGTGATTAGACGATTTGCCCGGCACCGCTTAAGGCATCGGCGTGAACTGGCTTGTAGCCCTCTGATGGTAGCGTGACGAGTTCCCACAACGAATGGTCGCGCAGCAGCTGCGAAACCAGCGCGGCATGCATGGCGTGTCCAGCACGGTCGGCTTCGATGCGTCCCAACAGTGGATGCCCCAGCAAGGCGAGGTCGCCGATCAGGTCCAGTACCTTGTGCCGCACGAACTCATCCGGGAAACGGAGTGGAGGATTCTTGATGCCATCGTTGGTAAGCACGATGGCATTCTCTTCCGAAGCGCCGCGAATCAGACCCATGTTGCGCAGCGCAGCTTCATCGCGCAGGAACCCGAAGGTCCGGGCAGGCGCTATCTGCTGGACGTAACTTCCGTTTGTGAGTTCGACCGTCAACTCCTGAAGGCCAACTAGCGGATGCGGAAAGTCGATGCGGTAATGTATCCGGTAGCTGTCGGCGGGATAAACGGCAATGGATTTGGCCCCGTCGCGCACCTCAACTTCGCGTCGGATGCACATGTAAACGCGTTTACGACGCTGTCGGCGCAGGCCGGCGCTCAGAACCGCCTGCACAATCGGTAGAGCGCTGCCATCCAGGATCGGCAGCTCCAGGCTGTCGAGATCCACAATGGCGTTGTCCAAACCCAATCCTAGGAGTGCCGAAAGCAGGTGCTCGGTGGTCGAAATCAGCACGCCCTTTTTCATCAGGCTGGTGGCGTAGCTGACCTTGGCAACATTCCTCCCGACGGCCTCCACGATGAAGCTATCCAGATCGACGCGCCGAAAAACAATTCCAGAGCCTGCGGGAGCCGGCAGAATTCGCATCTGCACCGGCGCACCGCTGTGCAGGCCGACGCCACTGAATTCAATCGCCGAACGAATTGTTTGTTCGAAGCTCACTTCTCAGTTATAAGCAGTTGGCTACAGACAGATTACAAGGAAATCCAGGATTACAAGTGTGGTAAGTTTGCAACAGTCGTGGAACTCAAGACACGTTAGTGCCATGCGGGTCGCTGGGGTAGGTGACGCTTTATCGCTTTCCCTTCTGGACTGCCGGATCGTAAGTCACGGTTGCGTCAAACAGGGAGGCATTCAACTGCGGATTGCATTCGACCCGATTCAGGAACCACTGCAAAACCATGTCGCCATTCTTGCTCCGCACGATGGTATGAGCGGTCATCATTCCCTTTTCCAAGCGATAGTTCCCGTAGGTTTCAGTTTCTTTGCTCTGCAAGTCATCGACGGGGTCGCGGTAAGTGAACGACTTTTGGATGGGCAGGTAGTTTGCCGCGTCCACAGCGATGGTCACCGACTCGTCCTTCGCATCGACTATCGTGATCTGCTCCGTCATGCGGTTGTCGGCCATGCCGGACCCGACGTAGAGTAACAGGGTGTTCGGATCCTTCAACCATTGCCGCAATACCGCGTCCATCGAGTGAGCGCGGCTGCGCAGGTAGTCCTGCATCTCTTTCTTGCCGAGTGCCGACGTTCCCTTGTAGGTAATCTCATACCCCTGGTCGCCGTTGTGAACGCTGACGATATCGCGCTTCTTGCCTCTCTCAATTCGATCTTTATCGGGATATTGCCAGAAGTACCAGAACTCGACCCCGCTGCTGTTCGGACTTCCCTTGTAGAAGCTGTAAAAGCGGCCCTGCTCGGCGCGGGTGGTGCAATTGAGGAACGCCTGTCCGCCCAGTGCGGCAATCGTTTTGTCCAGCAGGGCGCGCGCCTTTTGCGCGCTTGCATCCGGTGCCACCGCTGCACTTGGCGCCGTCTGTGCCAACGTCGGCAAACCGACCAGAACCCAGAAACTCAGGATCAGCAAAACGCAGACACGCTTCTTCAAGCTGCCTCCTTGGGGCCGGACCGTCGCCGCAGGTCGCCGACTGTTGCGCTATCGCGGCACGCGCCGTGGTAGTCACGTTCAGTAGATTACTCCATAAGCCTCAATGGATGCACCCTGGAGCGGGTTAGAAATGTGTACTGCGCTATCACCGCCATCGGCGGATACACCTCACGCTAATCTGGTCTACCCGACCAGCACCGCGCCGCCGTTCACATTAAAAATTTCGCCGGTAATGAAACCGGCGTGCGCCGTGCACAGGAAAAGTATGGGAGCCGCAATCTCCTCCGGCTTGGCGACCCGTCCGAGCGGAATTGCCCCAAACACGCGGCTACGCATCGCCGCGTCATTCAGGGCCGGGGCGGCCATATCGGTGTTAACCCACCCGGGAGCAACACAGTTAATGCGGATGCCATGACCGGCCAGTTCGGTCGAGAGGCCTTTCACCATGCTGATGAGAGCGCCCTTGCTGGCCGCATAATCGCAATGGAAGGCCTCGCCGCGCTGTCCGGCCGTTGAACTCACCAGCACGATCTGTCCGCCCTGTTGGTTCGTCTTCATCACTGCGACCGAGTGTTTTACCAGTTCGAAAACACTGTCCAGGTTACAGGCGATGGTCGAGCGCCATTGTTCACGACTCATTTCGTCAACCGGAGTCTCCCGGGGTGGCCAAACACCGTGATTCACCACCAGCACATCGAGCCGGCCAAAGCGCTCCACCGCCGAGCTCACCAACCGCTCTTCGCTCTGCGCCCCGGCATCGAGGTCCGCCTGAAACGCGGCGCAACCCTCCCTGCCGCATTCGCCAACCAGTTCTTCGGCCAGCGCGCGCGACCTCTGGTAACTAAAGGCAACTTTTGCTCCGGCCTGGCTGAACAGACGGACACAAGCTGCGCCGATACCGCGCGACCCGCCGGTAATCAGCGCCACTTTCCCTTGCATATCTAGCGTGACGGTCATAATAGTTTGGCGAATTATAACCTGGGAGCAGCCGTCTCGAAGTCGTGATTGCCGCTTGCCATGCGCTCGTGCCATTGGCTCGCAGCCTTGACCAGAGCAGCGAAAATTGCCCGCGAGCAGGCATCCTGCTGGTAGGTGCGCTCGGGATGCCACTGCACGCCAAGGACAAAGTGCTCTTCGGATGCGTTCTCTACGGCCTCGATGATGCCGTCCCGCGGCGAACGTGCGACGATGCGCAAGCCGTCACCCAAACGCCCCACCGATTGATGATGAGATGAGTTGACCGTGAGCTTGAATTCGGGGCTCCCGGCAAGTCCGCTTTTGATTTCCTGGGGTGACTTGAGTTCGACAGCCGTTTCCGCAACATGACCGGCGAGAATTTCGCCGAGCCGCGACTTCCGCAGGACAACCGCATCGTGGCTGATGACCGTTCCCTCCGGTGCGCCTTCGGGGCGCTGGTGGAGCACTGCCGACTCGATGTGCTGAACCAGCGTTCCGCTACGCCAGACGTTCAACGACTGCACGCCATAACAGACCCCAAGGATCGGCTTGCGCATGGCATGCGCATCCTGCAATAGCAGTTCATCGAGCATGTCCCGGGCAGGATCGGCCGGGGCGGTGCGCGGATCTCGCGCTTCGCCATACTTCTCGGGGTCGAGGTCGGCCGGACTGCCCGGCAACACAATGGCAGCACAAGTCTTTACCAGGTGCGCGGCCAGTGCCGGCGCAGCTGAATGGGCGATGACAAGAGGTTCCCCGCCAGCAAGGCTGACGGCGTTCACATACTCTGCCAGCGAACGCGAAGACCAGGCATGGTCGAAATAAGGAAACGGTATGGCGATACGTGGTTGCATTTGTTAAACCCGTAGTGCGTTCCGGCAGCGGCAGGTAGATTGAAAAGCTCAACCCTTTGAAATGTCATTCTGAGCGAGCGCAGCGAGCGAAAAATCTACGTATTTCGGCGTGAGAAGAATGCACAGATTGATCCTTCGCTCTGCTCAGGCTGACATCAGAAAAAAGCCGCCTTCAAATAATGGCACAACTTCCCTAGCTCCCCGCCGGAGTTATTGTTGCCGGTAGTGTTCCCGGCAGTCTCGGGTCGGTGACCTCGGAGCGAGAGTAGTAAAGGTCTTCGACCGCTTTTTGCGTTATCGCCGCGAGCTGATCCATGGCTCGCGGCGAAAATTCCTTGGTGGAAATCGGCTCGCCCACAACCAGGGCCAGCGGACGCGGCTTGACCACATAGCTATTCATCGGCACAGCCTCGAAGCTGCCGATAATCGCCAGCGGCACCACTGGTACCCCCGCTTTGATGGCCACGTAAAACGCCCCGCCGAGAAACGGCTTTACCTGTCCATCCGCCGAGCGGCCACCCTCGGGAAATACCAGCAGCGGCATTCCCGACTGCACCGTCCTGCTGGCTTCGATCAGGCTGCGCAACGACGAACGGGCGTTCTCGCGCTCAATTGGAATCTGCCCCGAGCGCCGCAGATGCCACCCCAGAAACGGGTACCGGAACAGCTCCTTCTTGGCCATGATGCGAAATTGAAATGGCAGTGCATGGTACAGCACCGGGATGTCCAGGGCCGAAATGTGGTTGACGGCATAGACACAAGCGTGTGCGCCATCCAGATGCTCCGCGCCAACAATAGTCAGTGGACAACGCATCGTCTTCAGGATCAGCCACGCCCAGGCCCGGGCCAGCGAGTGCTGCACTCGTCCGCTACCATCGAAGAGCGAGCACAGCAGTGAAACCGTGCCCAGCACGATCGTGTACAGATAAATCAGCGGATCGCGAAACAGATAGGAGCACACGCGATCCCAGGCGCTCGGTTTGTGAATGTCTGCCACGTTGTTTGGGCCGTCTTCTTCCTACACTAGAATAAACGATGACGGAATTCCGCAACCTGTCAGGGCTGGATTCCCAGCGCCTGCATGGCCTCCCCTACGACATAGATCGAGCCGGTGATGACCAACAACGCGCGTGGGCCAAACGGCTGCGCCTCGGCCACCGCCTGCCGCAGGGCATCAGCCACGCTCGAGGTTTCCACCAGGGGAGTGCCGCAGTCACCGACTGCCTCCATCAGCTCGAGAATGGTGGCAGCCCTTGGATTTCCACCCGCCCGGGTCAGTACGACTTTTTCCGCCAGTGGAAACAGGATGCGTCCGACATCACGGATCGCCTTATCCCGCATGGCGCCGTAAATCAAAATCAACTTGCGTTCAACCGGGCCTCCGGCGGCTTCCACCCCACTACGCGCAAAAGCGGCGCGTAGCGGGGACCCCGGGGCGAAGTACTCCGAGAGTCCCGCCCTCAGCGCCCATGCCCCGGCTGGATTATGTGCCACATCGATCACCAATTCAGGTCTTGAACCGTCGGCTTCCGGGGGCACAATCTGGAACCGCCCAGGCCAGCGCGTAAGGCGAATACCCTCCGCAATCTGGCGTGCGGAAATCGCCCAACCCTGCTTAACCAGCTCCTCTGCGGCGGATATTGCCAGCGCAAGATTGCGCAACTGGTGCCGCCCCAGCAAGGGTGTTTCAATCTCCACTTCTTCGCCCATGATGTCCATGGTGAACCCGCGCCGCGAGCCGGGGTCCCCGGCGACAGTTTTCTCACTGTCGCTGGGGTGGGAGACGGCTGCCACGTAACGCGCCGCGTTCACCGGGACCGCGCCAGTCTCTTCCATCGCCTGGCCGAGTGTCTCGTTGGCCTCGGGATGCTGTGGCAGCATCACCAGCGGACGGCCGCGGCGCATGATTCCGGCCTTTTCACCGGCAATTTCGCGAATGGTATTGCCGAGGAACTTCTGGTGGTCGAGGTCGATATCGGTGACGACGCACACCAGAGGTTCCAGGATGTTGGTGGCATCGAGTCTGCCGCCCATGCCGACCTCGGCCACCACGATATCGACGCGCTGCTTCGCGAAATGCCTGAAGGCAAGGGCCGTAATCGTCTCAAAAAAACTGGGATGCCAGGGCAGACGCCCGTTAGCCACCAGCTCCGTCGCCACCGCGTGCACACATTCATAGCCGGCGGCGAAGTCGGCGTCGCTGATCGCGTTGCCGTCGATCTGAATTCGCTCGTTGATGCGTACCAGATGCGGAGAGGTAAAAAGCCCCGTACGGTATCCCGCAGTGCGCAGGATGGAAGCCAGTGTAGCTGCCGTCGATCCCTTGCCGTTGGTGCCCGCGATCAGTACCGATGGAAATCTCGTGTGCGGCGAATCCAAGGCCTCGCACAACACCCGCATGTGCTTCAGGTCGAACTTGTACGAAGCAGCTTTGTGCAGCTCGTGGCCGAGTTGGTAGAGCTCTTGGACGGCAGTCTGGTAGGCAAGCATTCCTCTATTCAGTATAGCTACTTGAAAAGCGGAATTCACCCTCGACGCCGGTACGCGGACTTCGCTAGGCGCTCTTGATCGGCGCCATCCAATCGAGTGCGCGGGAAATGTAGTCCTTCATCTCGCGCCGATGCACCACGGCGTCGACCATCCCATGTTCCAGCAGAAACTCGGCCCGCTGGAATCCCTCGGGCAGCTTCTGCCGGATGGTCTGCTCGATCACGCGCGGACCGGCAAAACCAATCAGAGCGCCTGGCTCCGCGATGTTCAGGTCTCCGAGCATCGCGAACGAGGCGGTCGTTCCGCCGGTCGTCGGGTCGGTCAGCACCGAAATGTACGGAATCCTGGCATCGTCGAGCTTGGCAAGGGCCGAGGATATCTTGGCCAGCGTCATCAGGCTCACCACGCCCTCCATCATGCGCGCCCCGCCGGATGCGGAGATGATGATGACGGGCTTGCGCTCCTCCAGGCCGGCTTCAACGGCTCGCGTGATCGCCTCGCCCACCACCGCACCCATGCTGCCGCCGATAAACGTGTAAGCCATGGCGCTAACGATCACCGGGCGGCCCTTGAGCAGGCCGCGCGCATTGATAATCGCATCCTTCAGTCCCGTATCTTTCTGCGCCTGCTTCAGGCGCGCCGCGTAGGGCTTCAGGTCGGTAAACTTCAGCGGGTCGGTCGAGACCAGATTGGTGCTGAACTCCTCGTACTTGCCGTCATCGAACAACTGTGCCAAACGCGCCTTGACATCGATGCGGAAATGCTTATTACACTTCGGGCAGACGTTAAAATTCTCCTCCAGATCCTTTTTCCAGATGATCTGGCGGCACTGCTCGCACTTCACCCACAGCCCTTCGGTCTTGACTGTCTTTTCGCCCGATGTCTCTAACGCCTGCGTAGACGGCCGTCTAAACCAGCTCATATAGGATGTTTCTCGGTTCTTCCTTGTCAGTTGCCGTTGCCCGGTTTTTTTGCCCATCGCGCGCCACTACGGCGCGTGCGGTCTAATACTCAATTCCCCGCTGCGCCATGATGCCTTTTTGGTAGGCGTGCTTCACCTCGCGCATCTCGGTCACCGTGTCTGCCAAGTCGATAATTGTCGGATGGGCGTTGCGGCCCGTCAAGATCACATGCACCATCTCCGGTTTGCGCTTCAGCACTTCCACCACCTTTGCGGGATCAAGCATCTTGTAGCTGATGGCGTAGTTGATCTCGTCGAGGATTACGAGATCCCACTCGCCTGAAAGGATCGCCCTCTCGGCTTCCTGCCATGCCTCCTCGACCAGGCGAATGTCTTCCGGATCGGTCTCCGCACCGCCCACCTTCACAAAGCCGCGGCCCATTTGCTTCATCACGAAGCGATCCCCGAAGGACTCGGCGGCATCCAGTTCGCCGTAGTGCCACGACCCTTTCAGGAACTGAAGCATGAGCACGCGCATGCCGTTGCCGAGGGCGCGCAACGCCGTGCCCATGGCAGCCGTGGTTTTGCCCTTGCCCGGGCCGGTGTTCACGATGATCAATCCACGTCGAACGTCGCTCATTCAGCTCCCACAGTTGTCGGTTTCGCTCCCAATCTGTGACGCGGCAAGCGCCGGGCCCCTGCGACGGCCGTCTTTGCCGCTGCCAGGGTCGCATTCAGGATTGTAGACCAGATTCGCGGAAGGCATCGCCGGCGGGAGGCCTTCGGGCTCCCGGGGGCTAGCGACACCCCTGGCAACTACAAAACTCGAGCACCGCGTTTCAGTGCCCGCTGTGATACGGATGTCGGTTCAGAATCGTGAATGCCCGATATAACTGTTCAGCTAGAACCAGGCGCGCCAGCTCATGTGGCAAAGTGATGGGGCCAAAGGAAAGCTTAAAGTCAGCGGCTGTCAGTGCCGTATGGCTCCAGCCGTCAGCTGGGCCAATGGCGAAGACCAGTTCCTGTGTGCCGCCGTCCTGGTAGTCGCCGATCAGCTCGGCGATCTGCTCGCTCCCGAGCTGCTTGCCCTGCCTCTCCAGCAATACCAGCACCGGCGGTACTCGCGAACTTTTGCCCAGGGTTTTCAGCATTGCTTCTTCGGAGGCGAACTCGCCGGCTTCGGCCGCAATGTATCCGCGTAGGCGCCGCACGTACTCATTTGTCAGCACCTCGATGGAGGGCTCTTTGGTCCTGCCAATCCAGCCAATTCGCAGTTTCACCCGTCAGCACCCCGGTTGATGTGCTGCTGCCATCTATCGCGTCCGCCGCCGTGACACTGCTTTCTTGGCCGCCTTGGTGCCGCTACGCTTGGCCGCAGTCGGCTTCACGGTGCGCTTGGCTGCCGTCTTTTTCGCCGCGATTTTCTTCTTCGCTGTTGTCGCTTTTTTCGCCGGTGCCTTGGCAGGTGTGCGGGCTTTCAACTGGCTTTCATCAACCTGCTTAGCCGATTTCCACAACCGCTCCAGATCGTAAAAACCGCGCGACTTTCTCGAGAAGATATGGACCACGAAGTCCACATAATCGAGGAGCACCCACTCCGCCTGGTCGAATCCCTCACGATGGTTTGGCTCGAGCCCTTCCCGCGAGAGACTATCGTCTACTTCCTCGGCAATCGCCTGCACCTGCCGCGGATTGTTGCCGCTGCAGATCAGGAAATAGTCGGTGAACGCGCTGGATTCTTTGCCCAGTTGGAGTACGGTGATGTCTTCGGCCTTCTTGCTTTTGGCGGCCAGGAGTGCGATCAAAACCTGTTGCTTGATGTCGTGTTTGTTCATTGTTTTGGTTCTGGTATCTCTACAACGCCCGTGCTCCGGCGTCAATCTCAATCTGATGTATCCCGAAGTCAAGCACTCCAGTCGGCGCGACCATCAGCCCACCCCAACAGATGCAAAGACGTCGTCTGTCGGGGACCTCCGAGGAGCGGCGACTTTTGAGCCCTAGTTCGCCCTACCGCCCCGGAACTTTGGCCCGGCTTCGCGACAGATGCGGGCTCCCGGCCAGTGCAGCTTCCGGCGCTTGGTGTGCGTGAGGCGGTGGCACCGGAGTCCCCGACGAGCGACGACGTTGCGATTGTGGGGCTGGTAGCTCCGGATTGCCCAACTCCCTTCGTTGCCGTTGGTACAAATGCATCTTGCGGATGTATTCGGCAACCGGTTCACAGACCAGGTGAGCCAGGTTGCGGCCATCTCGCACGGCATCTCGTACCTGGGTCGACGACTCAGGCTTATAGATTCCCCCCAGAAAATGGATAACCGCGCCGGAAAGCACGAGCGGGTCGCTAACCTCGCGCTGCTGAAAAAGCTTGGTGATATCTTCCTTGGGCCTGATCTCCTCCGGCAGCGCCATCGCCGCATGGGCAAGCGAAAAACCGGGCCGGCTGGCGACAACGAACTCGCACTCGCGCAGCAAAGCCACCGGATCGTGCCATTTCGCGATGTCCTGAAAGGCATCGATCCCGATCAGGAAGAAAAGCTTGTCTCGTTTGCCCAGTCGTTCGCGGAAACGCCGTACCGTATCGATCGAATAGCTGGCGAGTTTGCCCTCGGCCTGCACGATCTCCGGCGCTTCCAGCAGCGAGGGCAACAAAGTTTTCTCTCCGGCAAGGGCCAAGGCAAGCATGGCATAGCGATGATAGTAGGCGGTCAGTGGCTGCTTCTGCTTGTGCGGAGGAATATCGGCGGGCACAAAATAGACCCGGCCAAGAGCGAAACGCTCTGCCGCGGCCCGCGCCACCGCGACATGTCCCAGATGCACCGGATCGAAGGTACCGCCGTAGAGTGCGATGTTCATGCGTAGTAGGGCTAATTCCTCGCTAAGCTGCTACCCACAGAATACTTCATTGGTCAATAGCGGGCTGTCAGTGACGAGCAGGGTGCTTTCGAGCCGAGCTCTTCGCTGCGCTTCGCCGCGGC
>Ga0181535_10002237_pt1 | contig 24026 bp, 22 predicted proteins | sample PEATcosm2014_Bin_44_FD_119774 | JGI IMG/M metagenome (GOLD analysis project Ga0181535, IMG submission 119774) | Peatland microbial communities from MTU Mesocosm Facility, Houghton, MI, USA - PEATcosm2014_Bin17_30_metaG | ecosystem: Environmental > Terrestrial > Soil > Wetlands > Peat | place...
CAGTACCAGCAGAAGAATGACCGGAATCAAAGGCAACGCGAGTGAGAGCAACAGCCCCAAATCGGGATGGGCGCCCTGCGGAGTCTCGCGAACCAGCCGCATAAACCCAGCCACGAACGGAAGCGCGGCCAACACCACCAGCAGGAGATAGCAGATTCCCACCCCCATACTCATCCAGAAGAAGCGCGAAGCCTGCGCTCGATAGAGCCGCCAGCCTGGCCCAATCTCCCGAGTGTTGTGGATCAGACAATGAAAGAAGGCAAACCGCAGCCGCGTGATGAGATAGAAAACCACAATGGACAAGACAATCGCCACCAGCACGGCCGCCACAATCACCGGGACCCATTCCTGGGGAATGTTGAAGGGCGAATAAACCATCGGTCCATGTGGGTGAGGTCGGCCGGTGTGCGTTGGAGATCGGAGATTGCTTCCGATCCCCTCGGTAATGATCGCGACCAGGCCAAGCTTCAGATAGGTTCCCCAGGTGAATTGCCTGAAGAGAAACTCCCTGGTGCGTTGAATGGCAAGCGAAACGGAATCCGCGGCGGAGATGGAGAGCATACGAGGCCTTTCCGGAACGACTCAGCGTAGCACGTAACTACGCATAACTTAAGTGCGAAGTTCCCCGGCCGGGCTCGGAAGGGCACTCTGCCACGCATCGAAGGCCGCGAGCGAGCGCTCGCAGACCAGCCGGTGCCGTTCCTTTTTGTCGCGGAGCTTTTTGCGCATCTCTTCTTCGAGCGGCTCCAGCAGGTCAAAGGTGATGTTAGCCGGCTGAAAGTCCTTTGGGTCGGCGTGGGTGATGTAATGAACGAGTGACCCAAGGGCGCTTGCGCGCGGCGCGGGTATGGGCTCTTCTCCGTGCGCCAATGCGGCCGCATAGATTCCCGCCAGCAGCCCGGTCGCAATCGATTCTGTGTAACCCTCCACTCCCGATAACTGCCCGGCAAAGATCAGCCGCGGCTCTTTCTTCAGGCGCAGCGTTTCATCGAGCAGGAGCGGAGCGCAGATGAAGGTATTGCGATGAATCTGCCCGTAGCGCAGGAAGCGCGCATTTTCCAGGCCGGGAATGAGACGCAGGACACGCGCCTGTTCTCCAAATTTGAGATGGTTCTGGAAGCCGACCAGGTTATAACTGTCGGCGCGCAGGTTTTCCTTGCGCAATTGCACCACGGCCCATGGCGTCTTGCCGGTCCGGGGGTCGCGCAGGCCGACGGGCTTCATCGGACCGAATCGCAGCGTATCGCGGCCTCGGCGCGCCAATACTTCGATCGGCAGGCAGCCCTCGAAATAGTCCAGCTTCTCCCACTCCTTGGCCTCGGCCGCTTCGGCACTTAGCAGCGCATCCAAGAAGCGGTCGAACTCCGCGCGATCCATCGGGCAGTTGATGTAATCGGCCGTTCCCTTGTCCCAGCGCGCGGCAAAATACACACGCTCCATGTTGATTGAGTCCGACTCGACAATCGGCGAGATGGAGTCGTAAAAGGCAAGATGGCCGGAGCCGGTGATGCGCTCAATCTCCCGGCCCAGAGCGTCTGAGGTCAGCGGGCCAGTGGCCACAATCGTGCACTTCGTGCCGTCCTCGTTTTCGTCTAGAGTTGTGACCTCTTGGCGGAAGACGCGAATCCGCGACTCGGCGGCAATCGCCTCTGCGATCTTTCGCGAAAACTCGACTCGATCCACGGCCAGCGCATGGCCCGCCGGAACCGCACATTCATCGGCAAGTCGCAAAAGAACAGAAGCTCCGCGCCGCATCTCCTGCTTCAGCAGCCACGGTGCCGTATTGGGTGACTCGCTCTTCAGCGAATTGGAGCAGACCAGCTCTCCAAACTCGATCGTCTGGTGAGCGGGAGTCAGCCGCGGCTGTCCGTCCACGATGGCCCGCATCTCGTAGAGGTCCACCTGGCAGCCCAGCCGAGCAGCCATCAATGCCGCCTCAGGCCCAGCTAAGCCACCGCCAATGACGCGAATTCTCATTCCGCGACATCCGTTTCCTGGTCCGCAACGCTTGGGTCGACTTCGGGCAGCCCAGGAATCCCGGCAAGTCTTCTCAGCGCCTCGCCGGTCACACGCACATTCCGCCATTCGTCCAAAAACTCGGCTCCCATCGATCGGTAAAACTCGATGGCCGGCGTATTCCAGTCGAGAACTTCCCATTGCAGACGCGGGCAGCCTTTTTCCACCGCGATGGCGGCCACCCGTTCGAGCAGCGCCTTACCGATCCCCAGGCCACGGAACTCGGGCTCGACAAAGATGTCTTCCAGATAGAGCCCCGGCCGCCCGAGCCATGTCGAGTAGCTGAAAAAGTAGAGGGCGAAGCCAGCCGGCCGGCCCTCGTGCCTGGCTATCTGGCAAGAGAAGAAAGGATGAGGGCCGAATCCATCGCGAAGAAGATCCGCTTCGGTCGCCGTAACGGCCTCCGGCTCGCGCTCGTAAGCCGCCAGCGCGCGAATGAAGGCCAGAATTTCAGGTATATCCCCGGGGGTTGCCGGGCGAATCGTGATTGCCATGGTTTTATTCTAGTGTGTGATACACGCCACACACGCCCACTCGCCGGTCAGGCTACCATCGAAAGTTGAACGCGCTGTCGCAAGCCGGCGGGGAGATCTCTGACGGCAGACAAGGGCGTCCCGCGGCCGAGCCGCAAGGTTCCATCGGTTCAGGCGCGGCAGATGCGCGCAGTGCGCTTTGCCTGCGCTCTTGTGCTGAGCAGCCAGTGGGATTTAACGTGAGTCTTGCACTGAAGGACAGTCTGCGCGCCGGATGTTTGGCGGTGGCTGTCAAGAACCAGCGATCAGTATTTGGTGATACGACTTTTTTTTGAGCTCGCGGGTCTCTTGCTCGCGCCGCTCCCAAGGAGAAGCAGATGAAACGCACGATTTCGCTTTGGCTGGGCCTGTTGGCATTCGCCCTGCTGCCCGCGCTTGCCCAGACACCCGCGCCCACAAAGGCTGGAAGCAAGATTCACGGCCACGTAACCAATCCCACCGGCGCCCCGCAGCCCGGCGGCACGGTGAGCGTGTTGGTCGTCGGCGCGGCCTCTGGACCCGGATTGAGCGCAAAGATGTCGGAAAAAGCAAGCTTCCCGGTTGACGCCAACGGCGACTATTCGGGCGAAGTTAATTCCGGGAGCTACGACCTGGTCTACCGTTCCCCCGGAACGCCGGCAGACAAGGTTACAGACAAGTTTGAGAACGTCAAGGTCTTCGCCGGCCAGGATGTGGTGCAGGACTTCGATATGACGCGTAAGGAGTACATGGATACCCTTACCGTCGACCAGAGAAAGCAGTTGGAGGATCTCAAGAAGAAGAACTCCGAGGCCATGAAATCAAATGAGGTGGTGAAAACTCTCAATGCCGACCTCAAGACCTCTGTTCAGGATCTGCATGACGCCGACGCCGCTCATGCTGCAGCAGTCGAGGCACTGGGCGCGACCGCCGCAAAAGCGGACGTCGATGCCAAGGAAGCCGAGATCAAGACCGCAAAGTATACCGAGATTGAAACTCTCATGTTGAAGGACACCGGACTCAGGCCCGCCGAGCCGGGTCTGTGGATCCAGTTGGCGCAGGCCCAGTTGCTCCTCAAGAAGTATGACCAGGCGGAAACGTCCTACAAGAAGACTCTTGAGTTAGACGCGGCATCGAAGAAGCCCCGGCCCGATCTCGAGGGTATGGCCAATTCGGGCCTGGGTGAAGTCTACGCGCGGAACGGCAAGATTCCAGAGGCTAATGCTGCCTTTGACCTGGCAGCCAAGGTGAATCCTCCGATGGCCGCCACCTATCTGAAGAATGAAGCCGTGATCTACTTTAACCTGGGCAACGGCGATGCGCAGGTGGCCGCCGCGGACGAGGCTATCAAGGTCGATCCGACGCAGCCGCTTCCCTACTACCTCAAGGGGCAGGGTCTCATCCAGAAGGCTACGATCGACCCGAAGACGGGAAAGATGATTCTTCCCGATGGCTGTGCGGAGTCGTATCAGAAATACCTCGATCTGGCGCCGACCGGCCTTTACGCTGCCGAGGTGAAGGCGATTCTGACGGAGGCAACGCAAACGCACAACACCTCCGTGTCCAACCAGGCGCCCCCCAAGAAGAAGAAGAATTAGCTCAACCTACAGTTTGCTCCGCGAAGGGCGCTCACGAATCTGGTGAGCGCCCTTCGCTTCTTTGTTCCTTCGGCAGTCGGCCTCGGGCCACAGCCTCTACAATCCATTCCATGAAGTCCAAGTTGTCCAGCCGCGCTCTGCCAAGCCGCGCTTTGCCAGATTATGAGCAGGCCGCCGAGCTGGTGGCCGCTCATGCCGGAAAACTAAGGATGCGGCCCGTTTTATTTCCCAACAAGGAGCGCGTCGAGCTCGGCCACGCTACCGGCCGCGTCCTCGCCCAGCCTCTGCTGGCCGATAACGATCAGCCACCCTTCGCCCGTTCTACGCGTGACGGCTATGCCTGCCGCGCCGCGGAAGCTTCTGCGCATGCGTCCCTTACTGTCGCAGGCTCTTCGCGGGCAGGTGACCCGCCAGCCGGCCCGCTGCCGCCTGCATCAGCGTGGGAGATCATGACGGGCGCGCCGGTTCCCGCGGGAGCCGATGCGGTCATGATGTTCGAGCACATCGAGAAGGTCGGCAAGGCAAAAGTCAGCCTGCTCCGTTCGCGCACACTCACGCCAGGCGAAAACATCGTTGCTCAGGGGGCACAGGGCCACACCGGAGACGAGTTGCTCCCCGCCGGAACCACGCTTCACCCAGGACGGATCGCACTGGCCGCTGCTTGCGGCTACGCTTCACTCGATGTTTTTCTTCGGCCCCGCGTCGCTATCCTCTCGACCGGCGACGAACTTGTGCAGGTTGCGTCCATGCCCGCTCCGGGTCAGATTCGCAACTCCAATGCTCCCATGCTGGCTGCCATGGTCGCCGAGGCCGGCGGCGAACCCTGGGTCCTGCCTACCGCAGCCGACGACGCTCAGGCGCTCGACGATGCGCTTGTTCAGGCTATCGATTCCGATCTTCTGCTCATCTCCGGCGGCGTCTCGGCGGGCAAGTTCGACCTTGTGGAGCCTGCGTTGGCCCGCCTGAGAGCCCGCTTTCACTTCACAGGAGTCCGCATCCAGCCCGGCAAACCGACCGTCTTCGGAGAGCTGCCACGCGGCAAAAAGGCCGGCTCCCGCTCGAAGACAATGCCCTTTTTCGGACTTCCCGGTAATCCTATCGCTTCGGCCGTTACTTTTTTGCTTTTTGCGGCTCCGGTACTTGCAGCTCTCGCCGGCAGCCGCGAGTTATATCCGCGCTTCGCTCTTGCGCGGCTGGCTCCGCCTGTGGACCGAGACGTCAAACCTGGTCTCACACGATTTCTTCCAGCGTTTTGCGATTTTGGCGCAACCGCCGGAGAGCCGCCGCAGGTCGCGTTTGTTCCCTGGCACGGCTCCGGCGACCTCACGGCCCTGGCCCGCTCCAATTGTTTTTGTGTTGTGCCGGAAGACACCAAGATTCTCAAACCCGGCTCCCTGGTCCGCATTCTATTGCCCTGAGGACTCCTATGCCCAAAACCTTGCATCCCCATTTGTCGCATTACGACCCATCCGGCCAAGCAACGATGGTCGATGTCAGCGCCAAGCAATCTTCGCGCCGCACAGCAACCGCATCGGCATTCATCGAGCTCTCCGCTTCTGTCCTCGCGGCCCTGCCCACCAACCCCAAGGGCAACCCGCTGGAGGTAGCTCGCTTCGCCGGGATCCAAGCGGCCAAACGCACCGCCGATCTGATTCCGATGTGCCATCCTCTGGCGCTCACTCACGTTGATGTGCAGACCGAGATCGTCGATGGAGGCGTGAGCATTACAGCCACAGCCGCCACTGTCGGACCTACTGGCGTTGAAATGGAAGCTCTCACCGCCGCCGCCGTTGCTGCGCTCACCATATACGACATGACCAAGGCCCTCGACAAGGCCATCGTCATCCGCAACATTCAGCTTGAAGCGAAAACGGGCGGCAAGAGCGGCGACTATTCGAGAGCTGAAGGTGGTGATTAGTGCAAATTTCGCGAAGACATTATCGCTTTGCATAGAACACAGGGATCGTGGTATCCCACCCTTTCCGCGGAAAGAAGCGGAAAGGATGGGGCACCCGCGCCTATTCGAGCGCCGGTGACCTGGCCTGATCCGGCTTGCTACGGTTGCGCCTCGGGCTTTTCCCCGGCTGGCGGTTCCGCACCTTGTGGTGGCCGCTTGCCGTCATGTTCTTCTTTCGGCGCGACAAACGGCTCCGGTCCCAGGTGGCCGCGGTGGCAGGTGCCGCAGGTCACCGGCGCGCCGGAGCTGTCGACCATCGACACGTAATTCTCGTTGATGTCCAAGGTCATCTTGTACATCAGCCGGGCCGTTGACTTCTCCTTCTTTGAATCGTCGGCGAAGTCGAGGCGCGGACGGCCGTTGGGGCCGATGTTCTTCGGGTCGGTGGTGTGGCAGGTGTTGCAATGCGCCCCCAGGGCAGCCTCCCAGCCTTCCATGATCTCGTGCACCTGGTCGCCGGTCAGCGTATTCGGCAGGACCTTGAGGTTGGTAGGGGCCGGATGCGGCTCATCGTGCCCCTCATGCGGCGGGGCGCTGACAGCGGGCTGTTGCGTTGGAGCGGTTTGCGGCGCCTGGGCAACAACAAGGGCGGCCGCGGCAAGCAGGGCCATCGCGGCGGTAAGGGAGAACGGGGAAGAGGTCTTCAAGCGGACGGTATCCTCGCGGTTTAGAGTCACTTACAGCAATGGACGGGATTCTACCGGAGCTGGATGCATTTTCCCGTCAAATTCTTTGGCCCCGAGACGCAATGGTTCCCCGGCAAGACAAATCGCAGCGGCCAATCCACGGCCACATGTACCCCGATGCGGGGCGTGGCCATCACTTCGGCAACCGGGAATCCGTCGTCCCACACCTGAAGCGGCGAGGCCGGATCGAGCAGATCGAGACCGTTATGGACTGGCCGGGTGAGTCCCAGTGCCAGACATAGCCGGCTGGGCCCAGAGGCTAGTTCTCGCGGCGCTGCCCCCGGCCCAAGCCCTCGATTCAAGGCCATCTCCTTAATGCCCGCCAAAGGCTCCAGCGCTCGTAGCAGCACGCAACCGGCGTTGCCTTCGATCTCGCAGGAGATGTTCATGCAAAAGTAGCGGCCGTAGATCGAGTAGACGTAGGCGTAACCGGCAGAACCGAAGAGCACCCGGTTGCGCGGCGTTGGACCGCGATAGGAATGCGCAGCAGGGTCGGGCGTCAGGCTGTGCGGGCCAAGGTACGCCTCGGCCTCCACAATCCGTCCCGCCAAAACTCCAGCGGCGGAATAATGCGCCATCACCTTGCCCAGCAACAGCGGCGCCACCAGCTCCGGCGCGGCCTCAAAGAAGGCGCGTGTCAGCAACTGGCTGGGCGGCTGCTCCAGATCTCGTCTTTGAGACCTGGGATTCATCGCTATTTGTGAGCCTTTTTCCATTCCGTCAGCAGGGCCAGCACCTCTTCGGCGTGGCCGGCGGGCGTAACCTTGGGGAAGATGTGGAGCAGGGTCTGGTCGGGGCCGATCACGAATGTTGTCCTCTCGATGCCCCACACCTTTTTGCCGTACATGTTCTTTTCCTTCAGCACGCCAAACTGATTGCAGACTTTCTCGTCTACATCAACAAGGAGTGTGTAGGGCAGATCGTACTTGGCGCGAAATTTGGCCTGGTCTTTGGGCGTGTCGCGGCTAATGCCCAGCACGACCGCGCCGGCCGCCTGGAGTTTCTTGAAGGTATCGCGGAAGCCGCAGGCCTCGATGGTGCAGCCGGGAGTATCCGCCCTGGGATAAAAGAAGAGAATGACCGGCTTGCCGGCATAGTCTGAGAGCTTTGCGGTCTTGTCCTCGTCGGTTTGCAGGCTGAAGTCGGCGACTTTTTGGTTCAGTTCCATGGGGAAGCACCTCGCATCTTGATTGGAGGGCCGTTGGTGGCCATCAGCTTCGATTATTTCCGAGATCGGCGGCAAATGTCAGTGCGACGAAAGATTATTTACTGCATGATGCAAGCGACTCTGATGGCTGGAGCCCTGCTTTGCGCTTTGCCCGGATGGTGCCAGTATCCCGGCCAGGTGACGAAGAGCAGCAAGGACGCGCCGGAGTTGCGCGCCATCGGCGTCCTGGAGTGGACTGGCGATGCCGGAAGCCCCAAGGCCAGCCGCCTGGTTCCCGTTGCCGTGCTCGACCAGAGCCGGATTCTGGCCGACCAGCTCCAGGATGGCGGCATCTACATGGCCCGTCCCGAACCCCTCGCCCTGGCCGGTGAGGTCGAGTACGAACTCCAGCAGAACGGCTCGCCGGTTGGACTCTTTGACGTCAAGAACTCCGGTCAGGAGCAGGGCTCGTGGGTCGGATATGGCTCATGGAGGCCGCTTCCCGCACCTAAGCCCAAGCCGTCGATGAGCGAGGTCGCCCGCGGCACCATGGACAACGAGGACAGCGACCACCCCGTATTACACCGAAAACATCCCAGCGACAGTGGAAGCCCTTCCGGCGGTGCAGACTCCGGCTCGACCGGACCGGCTCCAGCCGCCGATCCCGACCGGCCGACGTTGCATAAGAAGGATTCCAGCGGCAGCAGCGACGATTCAAGCACGACGAGCACAGCCCCCGCTCCGGCCACCGATCCTGACCGACCGACTCTGCACAAGAAAGATTCGAGCGACAGTGCGGGAGGCGGATCGGCTAGCAGTTCTACGACCACCGACGATCCTGATCGCCCCGTCCTGAAAAACAACAAGAAGAAGCCGGAGGAGATCGGCCATGTGGACTCGCTGCCCGATGTCACCGATCCCGACCGGCCCCGCCTCAAGCGCGGCCTCTCAACCGGCAACGGCCTCGATGTGCTCCCGACCCTGATGGGCATGCCGTCCGAGATGCAGCAGGCTGTAGCCGTCTCCGACGTCAAAAGCCGTCCCGAGCACCCGTGGACCTATAGCTGGGCCAATCCGGATGATGAGGGCAAGATGAAGTCGGCCCTAGAAGACATCGCACGCGGTGCCCTGGGCCTGAATCCGCCGCCCGCCCCCAAGCGCGCAACCGCGCAACACGCGGCCCACAAGGCCGCCAAGCCGCTGCCGCCGCCCGAACCCCCGCCTCTCGTTGACGAGCACTTCCGGGTCTTCGAGCTGGCCTACGGCTCCGGCGCGACCCTTGTGCTGACGGCCCACACCGACGGCGCAGTCGCCCTGCAGCGGTTCGTCACTCTCATCGCCCAGCCCGACCTCTATGGCAATGTTCTCGTGCTGCTCAAAAACGTCACCGACGGCGCTCATCTCGACGAGACCCCGCGCATGAGGCTTGTGGATGCCGTCGATGCGCTGGCCGACAATCGCGGCGAATTGCTCTTCGAGCTGCGCGGCGCTACCCAGCGCCAGTTCGCCCTCTACCGTATCCTCCGCGGCCAGGCCGAGAAACTCTTCGTCACCGCCGGGGGCGCCTTCGGGACCGGAGACCGAGCGCAGTAAAAGGACGGACCCAACAAAGTGATCAGAATTGCTCACTTATGCCAGGAATCTGATGGTTTGATCCATAACTGTGTCGGATTGACCCATTGTGGACTGATTTGGTCCTATACAATCACGGCATAAGGGTGGGCGCGTCGCCACCCCACAAGGATCTTTCCCAAGTATGGCTTCACTCGTCACCGCGCCTTCTCTCGAAATAGCACCTGTGATTATTGCCCCAGGTTCAGCCGAGCCGCTTCCCGCAACCGCAGCAACTTCATCTTCGACGCCGGCGCACACGGTATCAGCCCGGCTTCAAGTGAAGATGGGCCGCGCAGCCACCATGAGCGAAGGCATCAACTGGCTCACGATGACCGTGCTCGTCGTATTTCACCTGGGAGCACTTGCGGCTCTCTTCTTCTTTACCTGGCAGCGTCTGACGGTGATGCTGGCGCTTTACGTCGTGGCCATCAATGTAGGCATCGGCATGTGCTATCACCGGCTGCTGACGCACCGCGGCTATCAGACGCCGAAGTGGCTGGAGTACATCATGGCCATCTGCGCCACGCTCTCTCTTGAGGGCGGCCCTATCTTCTGGGTGGCCACCCATCGGGTGCATCACCAGTTCAGCGATCAGCCTGGCGACCCGCATACGCCCCGTGAAGGCGGCTGGTGGGCGCACACCGGCTGGCTGATCTGGGGCAACGCCCTGCACGCCCAAACCGAGGTCTTGGACCGCTATGTGCCCGACTTGGGCCGCGACCGCTTCCATGTCTGGCTCAGCAAGTTTCACTGGATTCCGCTGGTAGCGAGCGGTGGGCTGCTCTTTGGCCTGGGCTGGATCTGGGGCGGCTGGGCAAACGCCGTGGGAATGCTGCTTTGGGGCGCGTTCCTGCGCGTGACTCTGGGACTGCATGCCACCTGGCTGGTCAACTCGGCTACCCACCTGTGGGGCAGCCGGCGTTTCAAAACCCGCGACGACTCGCGCAACAACTTCTTTGTGGCTCTGGTCAGTGGCGGCGAAGGCTGGCACAACAACCACCATGCCAACCCGGTCTCAGCCCGCCACGGTCTCGCCTGGTACGAGATCGACCCCAACTACTACGGCATCTGGCTGCTCTCAAAGCTCGGCTTGGCGCGCAAGATACAGGTGGCGAAGCTTGACCGCGCAAATTCTACGCCGGCACCAGGAATCTAGCAGGGAGATTTACTCGCCCAGCTTAGCCCTGATCCAAAGCACGGCAAAGAGCGGCAAAGCCAAGGCAAGCACCACAACGAATGCCGGAAAGCCGACATAGCGATAGCTGTCGGCGTAACTCACAGCATGGTGGCCAATCAGATTCCACGCCAGCAGCGAAAAGATCGCAATTGCCGTTGACGCGAAAAAGCTGAAGAACGCCGCGGCAAAGGCCAATAACAAACTGGTGAACAGGCCGAAACCCTTCAGCGGAAAGCCGAATACCGTTCCGCCATCAGATCGCTCAGTTTGTGCGGTTCGCATCACCCTCGCCCCCCGGTAGCGTTAGAATACAGTCTCATGGCAAGCAGTGCACAAGTCGAACTCTGGTATGCAGAGAAGGTGGCCACGCAGGTGACCGTGGCCAAGGCCCCCAACGGAATTCACTACGCAATGTGGGGCGAGACACGCATCTCCGATGCCGACCTTGAGCGGCTGGTAAGCGCCGTGCCGGCTACGCTCTCTGCCGCGCTCGAACACCGCGCCTATTACTTTGTGCCGCTGGCCATCGCAGACACCGACGATACCATGGTCGCGCCCGGCTATTCCGTCGATCTCGGCGACCGCGCCATCTGCCACCGCAACGCCGTCTTCGGCTCCACTGAGGCTGTCTTTCTTTCGACGCGCCTCGTCGAAGATCGCTTCGGCCTGGCCTTCGAGTTTTTCATCAACGTGGCCCACAACTTTGTCGATGCCGCCGGAGTACCTGAGAGCTTTTCATCGCTCGTCTGGCAGCAGGCCGAGGCCCAGGTGCGAGGCGAGACCAGCCAGGACGCATGGGAGACCCGCCGCCGCGCCCAGGATATACGCACTCCGGATCTTCGCACACAGGACGGTCACGCTCTTGAAGGCCGCGCAGCCCAGAAGCCCATCGATGAGCGCTCCCGTAGCGCTTTCTTCGAGGCGGCGTTTTCCGATGCCCTGGCCATTTACATGCTGTCGCTGGCTGTGGACTTCGACTACCACGACCTGCGCGAACGCGACTATCCGCTCCTGGCCGCCCCGGCCCTCGCCGAGCGCCTGCGCCACGTCGCCGGTCTCTTCCCCACCAATCCAGGCTACGAGTTCCAGGTGCTTTACCGACGCAAGGGATAGGGTAGCCATCTCGCGGCGCTCGCCTGTCATCGCGCGGCGATGCTTACTCAAGTTCGATGCGAATGTTACTCCAGTTCGCGGATTTGCGTCCGGGCAATTACAATCCACCGGCTACGCGTGATAATCAGACTCAGGTGGTGGGTGTGCGTATCTAGCGGATTGCCGCTCAAGAAAATGAAGAGTGAAGATTGGCTCGGGCGCAATTGTGGCACCCACATAGCCGGATAGAAACTTTGTAGGTCTAACATTCGAGCGCCGGATCGACCGGATTTGCCATGAAGAGATTGATTCCAGTGGTTGCCTTGATCCTCGGATGGTCCTCGGCAACCTCGGCAGCAGCGCCCGCCGTGCTGACCACTCTGAGGGCTGTCCATCATCTGAATAATTCAGAAGCCAGCCAGGAGTTGCCTGTGGCCTTTGAGGCCACGGTCACATTCTTCCGCGGATCTGAAAGGACGTTGTTTGTCCAGGATGGCGACGTTGCCATCTACGTCCGCGCCGGCACAGACGCCAAGCTGTCTCCCGGCGATCGCGTTCTGATTCAAGGTAAGACCCATCCCGACTTTCAGCCCGACGTGGTCAGCGATCGCATCACCTTTCTCCACCACGGCACGCTACCCAAGCCCGTCCCAGCCACCTTTGACGAGCTGATCAGTACTCGCCGCGACTGCATGCTAGTTACGGTTCGCGGCGTGGTTCGCGCCGTCGACCTGCAAAGACGAAGGGACGTGCGCAACCCGAGCCTGCCGATGCATACCCTCGCCCACGCGCAGTTGCTGATGGACGGTGGCTACATCGAAGCATTTATCGACAGCGACGATGCCAGCGCGCTCTCTGACCTGCTGGACGCTGAGGTGGAAGTCACCGGGGCTGCCGGTGAGAGCTTCGACGGCAAACTGCAACCCACAGGCGCCGACATCGACGTCTCCTCACTCGCGGACGTGAAGGTGATCAAGCGCGCTGAAACCAACCCTTGGTCTCTTCCGGTCACGCCGATGAATCAGGTTCTCACCGGTTATCATGTGAACGATCTCACCCAAAGGGTCAGAGTCCACGGAACCATCACCTACTATCATCCCGGTTCGGCGGCTGTGCTGCAGGATGGCGCAAGCAGCATGTGGATCGCGACACAAACTCGTAGCCCGTTGCAGGTTGGCGACCAAGCGAACGCAATCGGATTTCCCGATACCCATAACGGTCTTTTGGCCCTCACCCGCGCCGAGATTCAGGATAGCCATGTACTAGCACCCATCAACCCGCTGCAGGTGACCTGGAAGCAGCTGACGACGAGCGGAAATATCTATGACCTGGTATCCATCGAAGGCCGGGTGGTGACGGCAGTCCGGGAGGCTTCGCAGGATGAGTATGTCCTGGACTCCGGTGGACATCTCTTCACTGCGATCTACCGTCATCCGGAATTCGGCCTTTTGCCGATGAAGCAGATTCCTCTGGGCGCGAGTGTTCGCGTCACAGGCATCTGCGTTCTAGAGGACGCCAACCCTTTTGACGGAGAGGTTCCGTTCGATATTCTGCTTCGCACCATCGAAGACATTGCGGTCGTCGCCAAGCCATCCCCACTAAACATTCAGAACCTGATCCTTGTTGTCTGCGCATTGGTCCTGATGGTCTTCGCCATGGTAGCCAGGGGCTGGGTCCTGGAACGCAAAGTGCGCCGCCAGACTTCCACGTTGGCCTACATCGAGCAGTGGCGCAGCCGCATTCTCGAGGACATAAACGGGACCCGCCCTCTAGCTGAGATTGTCGAGGAGATCGCGAATCTCGTTTCCTACAAGCTAGATGGAGCTCCCTGCTGGTGTCAGATCGCCGATGGAGCCCAGTTGGGAAACTGCCCTCCTGGACTCGCTTCCCTGCGCATCGCAAAGAGGGAGATTCCCGCACGCTCCGGCCCCCCGCTTGGCGCGATCTTTGCGGCCTTCGAGCCGCACATCAAGCCATGTGTCAGCGAGGCTGGAACCCTCTCTATGGCGGCGGGGCTGGCTACGCTGGCCATTGAAACACGCAGGCTCTACTCCGATCTGTTGCACCGCTCGGAGTTCGACCTGCTCACCGACATTCACAACCGCTTTTCACTGGAGAAGTGTCTGGACGCCCAGATTGAAGAGGCGCGCGCCAGTGCCGGCATCTTTGGCTTGATCTACATCGATCTCGATGAATTCAAACAGGTGAACGACCTCTTTGGCCACCACGTCGGAGACCTCTATCTGCAGGAGGTGACACTGCGCATGAAGCAGCAGCTCCGCTCTCACGACCTGCTGGCGCGGCTGGGCGGCGACGAGTTCGCCGTGCTGCTCCCCTTGGTGCGCAACCGCGCGGGTGTCGAAGAGATTGCCCAACGACTGGAAGCCTGTTTCAACGATCCCCTCGTTCTCGAAGGGCATACACTGGAAGGCTCGGCCAGCTTTGGCATCGCACTCTACCCTGAAGACAGCGCCACCGGGGACGGCCTGCTGAGCGCTGCCGACGCCGCCATGTACGCTGCCAAGAACAGCAAGCGGCAGGTCAACTAGAAACTTGCTTACGATTAGCTCGCGGAGACTACATCCGCGCTTTCCGAGCTGTATGCGATGCGCCCTTCGCTGATCGTCCAGCGGACCTTGCCCTGCATCTTCCAGCCATCGAATGGAGTGTTTCTCGACTTCGATTTCCCTTCGCGAACGTTGTACGTCCACTCGGCCTTCGGATCGAAGACGACTACGTCGGCAAAGCTGCCAACTGTAAGTGTCCCGCGGCCTTTCAATCCCAGCAGTGCCGCCGGTTGGGCGCTCAGCAGGCTCAAGACGCGGCCCAGCGGCAGCTTCCACTCCTTGTGCAGCCAACGCAGGCTCAAGCCCAGAGCCGTTTCCAGGCCAATGATGCCATTCGGAGCGCGCTCAAACTCGACCTCTTTCTCATGCACTGCGTGGGGCGCATGATCGGTGGCAATTGCGTCGATGATGCCATCGAGTAAAGCCTCGATCAACGCATCGCGTTCGGCGGCCGAACGCAGCGGCGGACACATCTTGGCGTTGGTGTCGTATTGGCCGACATGTTCGTCGGTAAGCAGGAAATGGTGCGGAGCCACTTCGCAGGTCACGCGCAGCCCATTGCGGCGCGCCTGGCGCACGGCTGCCAGCGCGGCTGCCGTTGAGAGGTGGGCTACGTGCAGGTGGGGCCGCGCCTCTCGCAGTTCGCCCACCAGGCGAATATCGCGCTCGACGATCGAGGACTCGGCCTCATTGGGCCATCCGCGCAAGCCGAGTTTGAAGGAGGTTGGCCCCGCATTCATGCTGGCGACTTTATCGGCAACATGCGTGATGCGCGTGTCCTCTGCATGTTGGATGACGCTCAGTCCTACGCGCGCCGCGGCGGCCAGAGCTTCGCGCATGACACTGTCTTTCAAAATAGGAAGGCCATCATCCGAAACGGCCACTGCACCGGCGGATTTGAGCGCGGCATAGTCGTTGATCGTTTCGCCCTTGGAAGCGCGCGTAGCAGCGGCAATGGGAAAGACACGGACCGAAGCATTGCGTTCTGGAGCCTGCATCCAGCGCGTGGTCTCTGGCGAATCGTTTACCGGAGTCGTATTCGGCATGGCGGCGACAGAAGTGAATCCACCCGCGGCAGCAGCAGCGGTGCCAGTAGCGATCGTCTCTTTGTAGCCCTGCCCCGGCTCGCGCAGATGCACGTGCATGTCGATCAGGCCCGGAGCGACAGTCAGTCCGGTCGCATCCAGCACCTCGGCGCCATTCGTCGCCTTCAGCTTGCCCGGCGCTGCAATGTCGGTCACGCGGCCATCTTTGAGCAGAATGTCTTTGGGGCCATCGACCCCCGCTGCCGGGTCAATCAAATGGCCGCCACGAATTACCAATGCCGTCATGCGCGGCCTCCTTGGCTATCTGTTGCCTTCAACAGAAGCATCATCATCACTTGTCCAATTGGTCCCAAAAAAGCGATAAATTATCTTGCCTGTGTACCATAAGGGAAGAATCAATAGAACGCTAACTGATGGCGCAAAGTGAAAACCATCTCGTGCCCAGAGGCACACACCGAGCGCCAGAAAGGTTAAGAGATTCAGTGCGTCTCTCGTAATAGGCATGAGACCATTTGCTTCTTTTCGATAGTCTCTTAGATTCTTCTCTTGCTGATCCGTGTCCATTGGGAAAAGGATTCTTCGCAGCAATATCATTAAGAGAAATATTCCAGCACCCGCTATACCGATGCTCAGAGTACGATCTCCCTTGTGCCAATAGATCAGCGCCCCTGCGCCCGCCCCAATTATCATGCAGACATGAAAGTTTGTTACGCGACGTCGTATCAACCATTCGATCCAATAGAAAGTTCCAAAAAGAAGTACTATCGCGATGGAAATAAATAGGAATGCCTCGAAGTTGCGTTGCTGATAGAAGCGATAAATGAAAAAACATTCACTGGCCGCAAGTCCGGCGAGATTCGCGACGCGGCTAAATTCTTTGCCCGACAGCTTCATCTTTCTCTTGCCTCGGATGTAGACAAATCTTTTGCCAGCAACGCCCGCTCAACCACCGCCATGCGAATGGCCACGCCGTTCTTCACCTGCTCCAGAATCGCTGACTGCGGGCCATCGGCTACGCCTGCCGTCAGTTCCAGGCCGCGAATGATGGGGCCGGGATGCAGTACGAGAGCCTTCGGGGCATGCGCGGCCAGCCGCTGGCCGGTGAGTTGATAGGCCGCCTTGTATTCTTCGAGATCCAGTTGCAATCCGGCTAGCCGCTCGGCCTGGATGCGCAGCATCATCACCACCTGCGACTGGCGAAGCGCGGCTTCGAAGTCGCGTTCGACTTCGATCCCCGGACCGGCCTGCGCCGCCAGTTCGGGCAACAACTCCTTCGGCCCGCAGAGGATCACATGCGCTCCAAGCCGAGGCAGCAGCAGCATATTCGAGCGCGCCACACGGCTGTGAAGTATGTCGCCGGTGATGGTTACGGTTACCCCGGCAAGTGTTGCGGCGCTGATTTGATGGATGGGTTGCGCGGCGGACGGAACCGCAGGTCCTTCGACTCCCTGCGCTGCGCTGCGGTCGCTTAGGATGACAGACTTGTTTATGTGCTCAGGATGACAGGTCTTTGTAACGGGGTCGAAATGCGCCAGCATGGTGCGCAGATCGAGCAACGCCTGCGTGGGATGCTCGTGCATGCCGTCGCCGGCGTTGAGCACTGGCAGGCGGGTCTCGGCCTCCAGCAACCAGGGCGCGCCGCCCGAGTTGCTGCGCAGGATAATCGCCTCGGCCCCCAGCGCGCGCAGCGTCAGCCCGGTATCTTTCAGCGACTCGCCTTTTTCAATACTCGAAGATAGGCTTGAAACCAGCGTCGTGTCGGCGCCCAGTCCCTTGGCGGCCAGTTCAAAGCTGGTTCGGGTGCGGGTTGAGGACTCATAAAAGAGTAGAGCGATGCGGCGCTTGGCGAGAATTCGGGCGCGCTCCAGCGGGTCCTGGTTTTCGAGAGCCGTGGCGCGGGCAAGCAGATGGCTCAGAGCTTCGAGAGTCAGATCCTGGCACGAAAGCAGCGAACCGGGATTGTATGGAAACGGCGATGCGGCAACAGGCGGTGTGTGAAGCGCGCGGCGGGCTGACGTTGCGGTCGGGCTCATTCTTCTTCGGCTTCTAGCTTCTAGCGGGCAGCTTCTAGTTAGAAGCTAGAGGCTAGAAGCTGTCTCTCTTAGTCGATCCGCTCGACCAGCAGAACCTGCTCGTCGTTGTCGACCTCTTGGAACTTGACTTCGATGATTTCGCGGCTGCTGGTGGGTACGCGCCGGCCGATATAGGTCGCTTCGATGGGCAGTTCCCGGTGACCGCGGTCGATAAACACAGCCAGTTGCACGCGGCGCGGGCGCCCATAGTCAAAGAGAGCGTCCAGCGCGGCCCTGATCGTCCGGCCAGTGTAAAGCACGTCGTCGCACAGCACCACGTCGCGGCCATTGATGTCGAACCCGATGGCTCCGGGAGTGACGACGGGGCGCACGCCTGTTGTAGACAGATCGTCGCGATAGAACTGAATGTCGAGCATGCCGGTATCGACCTTGCGCTTCTCGATGCCGGAGATCAGCTTGCCCAGCCGTTCGGCCAGCGGAATGCCCCGGCGCTTGATGCCGACCAGCGCCAGATCTTCGCTGCCATTGCTCTTTTCAACAATCTCGTGGGCCAGACGGACGAGTGTGCGCTCGATCTCAGAGGCGGACATCAGTCTGCCCTTGGTGCGCAGGGAGGGCTTGCTTCCGGTTTTGCTGTGGGCTTCGGTCATGAGTACTCTTTCGCAGCGTGTCTCTCGCAGGATGATACGAGGGTTTTGGGCTTGAGGGCAAGTTGTGCAGAAGTGGCGTTAAATCTCTGGCCTGCGGGTGCGTGCCAGAAGACGCGCGCCCATCGCGCCGCCGGCGACGCCAAAGAGGATCAGAAAGAGCGAATTGCTGGCGAGCCCGAAGACCTGCCAGCCGGCATGGCCCTCCGGCGAGAGCATTTGAATTCTTTGCGCCTGCATTTGCCCCGCATCCGCGACGCCGATCTGTGTCGTCCACTGTTGAGTCAGTTGCTGCCCTAAGTCGATGGCAGCCTTCCATGCCGCATCCATCTGGCTTGAATGATGGAGGAGGAAACGCTCCACAAACAAGGCTGCGCCACTGATGCCAAAGGACAGCCACGCAGCCATCAGGCCGGTCACCAGGCCGATACGCGCGCCGGCTCCGAATGTGATCCATGCCGGACGCTGGCTGCGCACATAGAGCACGACGGCCCAGCCTGCTGCCAAAGTCATCCAGAGCAATTCAAGATGGTCCAGCGGCGATGCAGCGCTCGACAGCAGTCCTGCCGGGACGGCCATCAGCACAGCAGCGCGCAAGGCCGGCTTCCAATCGATGGTGGCCGCATCCCGCGGGCCCTCATCCAACCGCGCAGGCTGATTTTGCCCAGGGGGGCCGTCTGGCGCGTACATCAGTTGCGGCAGCCCGCACGTGGGGCAGTAGCAACTCTCGGCCTCGACGGTCTGGTGGCAACGGCTGCAGGTGATTTCCATACAACTATGAGCCTATCGCATTCCGCCGCATCGCGGGGTGCAATCCAGCCGTTCGATTCCCAGCCGCGCCCCGGCAGGGCTTTCCTGCCGTTTGAATGAGCACGGTTGATTGGGGCGGGTCCAGGCGGCCATCAGCAAGCTGTGTCCTTGTGGGGTTGTGCCGAGGGCCGCCAAGCCCTTTTGAATTCAGAGCCGGAAGAATCTAACGGTCGTGGTGATTGGCGTCCCTGGCCGCCTTCTTGATCTCTTCGCGGGCCTGCATAAGCAACTCCTTGGCCTTAGCAGCATGGCCGCCCATGTCGAATTCGTTGGCTTCCTGCGCGGCAGTGACCTTTTCAAAGGCCCTGTCAATGAGTTCCTGCGCAGCCGCCAGGTTCGGATGGCGGGCTGGACTCACGTTCTGGGCTAGAGTGACGCCGCCGACGGCAAGTCCGATAATCAGAGAGCTGCTCAAAAGCATGTTGCGAAGCTTCATGGTGTTTCCTCCAATGCAAAACCATACCAGACTACCGAGAGGACGGACTAGAGGCTTTTTGACCAGTTCGAAGTCTTGGATAAAGCCTTGACCCGATGGTTCGCTCCGATGGCCTGAGCGGGGCTCCCGCAGCCTGATAAGCTTTGCGCATGGGCAAGCAGGAGTGGGAGCCGGAAAAGATCGTCAGGGTGCGCGAGCGCCTGCTGGCGTGGTACCAGCGCAGCCGGCGCGACCTGCCCTGGCGGCGCAGCCAGGATCCCTACGCCATCTGGGTTTCTGAGGTCATGCTGCAACAGACCCGCGTTGCCGTGGTGATCGAGCGCTACCAAGCTTTTATGGGGCGCTTCCCTACGCTGGTTTCCCTGGCGCTGGCGCCGGAACAAGATGTTCTCGCACTCTGGAGCGGGCTTGGCTACTACCGGCGGGCGCGGATGCTGCATAAGACAGCCCAATTTGTGGCCGACCATCACCAGGGCAACCTGCCCAACACCGCGAACGAACTGCGCCTGCTGCCGGGCATCGGCGCCTACACTGCCGCGGCGGTGGCCAGCATCGCCCACGGCGAGCGAGTAGCCGTGGTGGATGGCAACGTCGAGCGAGTCTTGTGCCGACTGGAGGGCTGGAAGGCCGGCAGCCGCTCGGGCGGCGGTGCTCAACTCCGGAGCAAGATCGAGCGGCTGGCCGGCAAGCTCGTCTCGCCCCTGCGGCCGGGGGACTCGAATCAGGCCTTGATGGAGCTGGGCGCAACTCTTTGCCTGCCGCGCAATCCGCAGTGCGGCATTTGTCCGGTGGCCGCCGATTGCAAGACTCAAGGGGAGCACCAGACCGCGGCGCGTCCGCCTATGCTTTGCCGCGAGGTGGCCCACGCGCTCTCGGTGCGAATTGGTGAGCATGCCGGGCAGTCCAACCGGCAGGTTCTGCTGGAGCAACGCCCATCTTCGCTGACCGTGATGCCGGGGCTGTGGGAGCTGCCCAGGCTCATCGACTCATCGGTCCCCGAGAATGAGCTGCGCATGACCCTGCGCCATGCCATCATGCAAGTGAACTACTATGTGCGCGTTCGCACTGTGTTCGAAGACGACATCGACGAACTGACCGTGCCCGGCGGCGAGCGGCGCTGGGTTTCGCTCGGCGAGGCCGCAGGAATGGCGCTCACCGGCCTGACGCGCAAGGTGCTCACCCGCGCTCATCTGCTAGCCGCCGCCCCGCTCGACACCATTGCCCCGTAGATTGGGGAAGACGTACTCTGAATGCAGTCGAGGCGTGCAGACGAATACGCCTGCTCTGAATCGGGAGCTCCCATGAACCACATGCTGGTCTTCGCCACCGCCGCCGCAGGCCTTTTCCCCTTTGCTCTTGCTCGTGCTCAGCAACCAATCGCTGGTCTAGTTCCGGAGATCCCCGGGCTGCCGCCTGCCGCACGCGCCGCCGCCGCTTCCATCGACGGAGAAAAGATCCGCGCACACGTTCGCTTCCTCTCGCTCGACCTGCTCGAAGGCCGAGGACCCGGCAAGCGCGGCGCAGAGCTGGCCGCCGAATATATCGCCACCCAGTTTGCCCTCGAGGGCGTTGAGCCGGCCGGCGACAACGGGACATATTTTCAAAAGGTCCCGCTGGTAGCCGTGCATACCGATGAGGATAAGACGAAGTTTTCCTTTGTGCCCTCCAACGGCCAGCCCATCGATCTTGCTTACGGGACAGAGATCGTATCCAAGGATCAGACCGGCCAGGAGATAGCCGACTTCGATGCACCCATCGTCTTTGTGGGCTACGGAATCCACGCGCCGGAGTACCACTGGGATGACTACGCGGGCCCCGAAGGCAAGGAAATAGACCTCAAGGGCAAGGTCGCCCTGGTCATCGTCAACGAGCCGCCCTCCGATGATCCGAACTTCTTCAAGGGCAAGGCTCTGACCTACTACGGCCGCTGGACCTACAAGTACGAGGAGGCCGCGAGACGCGGAGCTGTAGGCGTGCTGGTCATTCACCGCACCGATCTGGCCAGCTATGGCTGGGATGTGGTGCGCAACTCTCAGGCCGTCGAGAAGAGCTACCTTGAGGGCGATCCATTGGCTACTCTGCGTGCGGCGGCCTGGATTCAGCATGACGTGGCTCAGCGCCTCTTCACGCAGGCAGGACTCGGCGAGCTGGACAAGGCAATCGAAGTTGCAGGCAAACCCGGTGCATTTCACGCGATTGAACTACCCGTGCGGCTACGCGCTCACATCGAGAGCCGCGTCCGCCGCTACATCAGCTCCAATGTCGTCGGCCGCGTGCCTGGGGCAAACACAGCGAATCAAGCGATCTTTTATACCGCTCACTACGATCATCTCGGCATCGATCCGGACGCCAAGGGCGACAACGTCTATAACGGCGCGGCAGACAACGGCACCGGCTGCGGCATTCTGCTGGAGATGGCCCGCGCATTTGCGCAATCGACTGTGCGGCCGCCTCATGCCGTCTACTTCGCCGCCGTCACCGCCGAGGAACAGGGTTTGCTGGGTTCGGAGTTTCTTGGGCTTCATCCGCCGATTCCCGCGGACCAGATTGCGCTCGACTTGAACTTCGACATGTTGTTGCCCATCGGGATTCCGCGCTCGGTCAGCTTAGGCGGCGCGGAGCGCATCGACTACTGGCCTACGGTTCAGATGGTCACCAAAGCCTTCGATCTGGCTCTTGAGCCCGATCCGGAGCCGGGAGCCGGCCACTACTACCGTTCAGACCATTTTTCGCTGGCGAGAGTGGGTGTTCCCGCCTTCTCGGTCGATCAGGGAGATCTCTTCGAGGGCCGCACGCCGGAGTGGGGCAAGCAACAGGTCGAGGACTACGAAGAACACCATTACCATCAGCCGTCAGACGAGTACCGTGCGGATTGGGACTTCCGTGGTAACGCCAAACTTGCGCGTTTTGGTTTTGTACTTGGCTGGCTGGCCAGCGAGCAGCCAAAGAGCGTGGAATGGCTTCCCGGCGATGAATTCGAGGCGGCCCGCAAGGCCAGCCGCGCGCGATAACAGCTTGAGAAGTGAGACGTCCGCGGACCTTTACGACGGGACCAACGCATCCTAGCGGACCTTTGTTGCATCGAACTCACGTTGGGCATTCGCCGAGGCAGTGGGTTTCCAGCTCGCCGCGGCAGACCAGGCAGCGCAACTCCCCAAAATGACTCAATCAAACCAAGCTCGATCAACCCGAGGAGGAACCATGGCAAGCAAGGCAAGTGCAGTCTGGACAGGTTCGCTGAAAGAAGGCAAGGGCACCATCTCGACCGCGACCGGCGTTTTGAGCAACGCGAACTACTCGTTCGCCACGCGCTTTGAAGGCGCAGACTCGGGCACCACTCCCGAAGAGCTGATCGCCGCGGCACACGCCAGTTGTTTCTCGATGGCATTGGGCGCGCAGTTGGGCGGGGCGGGCCTGACACCGGAGAAGATCGAAACCCATGCAGCGGTAACGCTGGCCAAAGTCGGCGAGGGCTTCGCAATCACACGCATCGCGCTCACCACCACGGCCAAGGTTCCCGGCGCCTCAAAGGAAGTCTTCGACAAGGCCGCAGCCGACGCCAAGAGTGGCTGCCCCATTTCGAAGCTCTTCGCCAACAACACAGAAATCACGCTCGACGCGAAACTGGTCTAAGAATCACGCCGGGGCCGGGGCAATCGCTCCGGCCGACCGATTCGTCATTCGAAATTTGACACCGGGGGCGGCATTTGCGAGACTCAGAGTTGCTGCCGTTTCAGCGCAGAGCGCTGAAATTGTGTCTTGTGCCGAAGTGGCGGAATTGGCAGACGCGCGTGGTTCAGGTCCACGTACTCGCAAGGGTGTGGGGGTTCGAGTCCCTTCTTCGGCACCAAATCTTTTAAAATCAATCACTTAGAGCGGATCGCGAGGTCCGTTTTACTATTTGTTGCCTCAAATTGGCGTCTGCTGGCTCCCGCTGGCACTCGCTGGTTCGCATTCATTCCAGCCCAATTCAGCTTCCATCCAACCGCAGGAAGGAGCATGGGCTTGGCCAATAAATCAGTGGTCTTGTATCAGAACGTCAAAATCAAAACCGAATGGAAGTTCCAGGAGGTCGTAGGCGATCTCCCGAGATTTTCGAAGTGGCTGTTGTATGTCAGCTGGTACGAAGGAACCAGGAAGCGCATGGAACCGGCCGGACGCGATTCCGAGCATGCACTGAAGATGCTGGACAAGAAACGCCTTGAGCTTGCGTACAAAGGAGCGGGTGGCGAGATCAAAGAGAACGACGAAGGCGTCGATCAACCCTCAGGCCCAGACCGCAAAGGGAAAAAGGTCAGCGATGCGGTCGAGGAATACCTGAAGAACTGTCGTGCTCGCCAGGGCAAATCTGGCTACGGACTTGCCAGTCGTACACCGGAAGCCTATGAGTACCGGCTCGGATTTCTCGCCGAATTTAGACCGGAGGCAAGTCTCGGTGAAATTGATGACACATTTGTCACGGAGTTCCTCCTGTTTCTTCGCGAACATCCCAAGAATCTGGGAGACCGGACTTGCTACAACATCATGCAGGGCGTGAGCACTTTTCTCATTCGACAAAACAACAACGCCGCGAAGCCAGTCCTGAAAGGGATGTCCTACCCTCCGACCGAAGTCATTCCTTACGAAAATGAAGACTTGGAGAAGTTCTTCGCCGCCTGTGACGAGGAGGAGGAACTCTTGTTCAAATTCTTCCTCCACAGCATGGCGCG
>Ga0181535_10002240_pt1 | contig 24010 bp, 22 predicted proteins | sample PEATcosm2014_Bin_44_FD_119774 | JGI IMG/M metagenome (GOLD analysis project Ga0181535, IMG submission 119774) | Peatland microbial communities from MTU Mesocosm Facility, Houghton, MI, USA - PEATcosm2014_Bin17_30_metaG | ecosystem: Environmental > Terrestrial > Soil > Wetlands > Peat | place...
GACCCCAATTTGAAAATTGTGTATTGAATATTGAGTGTTCCCCTAAATGCGCCAATGCGCAAGGAACTCCACGTTTCCTGCCGGACCTTTGATCGGTGACTCGCAAACGCCGAGCCATTCGAGGCCCAACTCTTGCGTTCCCCAGACTCTTATGTTTCCGACTATCGCGTCGCGAACCGCTTCGTCGCGAACAACCCCGCCTTTCTGTACATCCTTGCGGTCGGCCTCAAACTGCGGCTTGATGAGCGTGACGAGTTCAGCCGCAACATTCATTGTCTTTATAACAGCTGGCATGACCTTGGTCAACGATATGAACGAGACGTCAATCGTCGCAAACCCCGGTTTCTCCTGCAAATCAGCCGATTCCAGATACCTGGCATTGACTTTCTCCATCACGACCACACGTGGATCGTTTCGCAGCTTCCAGTGCAACTGGCCTTTGCCGACATCCACAGCGTAGACTTTAGACGCGCCATGTTGGAGCATGCAATCCGTAAACCCGCCGGTGGAGGCGCCCACATCGAGACAGACGAGACCGGCAACTTTGAGACCGAATGTTTCAAACGCAGCCTCCAGTTTGTCGCCGCCTCGTCCGACAAAACGGGGGCTCGCCTTCACCTCAACATGAACGCCGGCGTCGAAGGTGTGCCCCGGCTTTGTGGAGAGCTGGCCATTGACGAGAACCTGACCGGCACAGATCAAGCCCTGCGCCTTATTCTGGCTCTCGGCCAGACCGTGTTCTACAAGCAGTATATCGAGTCGCTGTTTCGGCATGAATGATATTACCAGCAGTATGCGTAGCTTAAATCCATGTAGGAGCGGCTTGAGGCCGCAACAATTCATTGAGATTGCAGTCCGTTCATCGCGGCATAAAGCCGCTCCTACAACTTGTTGAAATTAAACCCCTCAGCTTCGCCGCGTGAGTCACGCGGCCTACAGAGAAGCGATCCCGTGCATTATCGAGTCAGCAACGGCTTTTGGCGTCAGGCCATATTTCTCCATGAGGATATCGGAACTGCCATGGGGAACAAACTGGTCCGGCCATCCTAATCTCATGATCTTGCCTTTGAACGCTTGAGCTACCAACGATTCCTCTACTGCGGACCCGAACCCGCCTGCGGCTATGCCGTTCTCGATTGTCACAAAGACACGCGCTTTCGCAGCCTGCTCAGCAAGAAGTTTTTCATCAAGTGGTCGCACGAAGCGGGCATTTACGACACCGGCGTCAATACCGCGATCTTTGAGAATATCGGAAGCCGTTTCCGCCACGGCAACCATATCGCCGAGCGCCCATATCTGGATGTCTTTTCGAGGTCTCAAGACTTCCGCTTTGCCGACTTCCAGTTCGTGGAAGCTTTCCGGAGTTGGCATGCGGCGCGCAAAGCCGCGAGGGTATCGCATCGCCACCGGTTTCCCCAGCATTGTTGCGGTGTAGAGCATATTTGCCAGTTCCAGCTCGTCTTTCGGCTGCATGATTATCAAGCCTGGCACCGGACGGAGCAGCGCTATATCGAAAACGCCGTGATGGGTCGGTCCGTCATCACCGACTATGCCGGCACGGTCAATGCTGAACACCACAGGCAGGTTCTGCAAGCATACATCGTGGATGATCAAATCAATTGCCCTTTGTAGGAAGGTGGAATAGACGGCAAAAACCGGGACAAAACCTTGCGTGGCAAGTCCGGCAGCAAAGACGACAGCATGTTCTTCCGAAATGCCTACATCAAAAAAACGATCCGGAAATCTTTTGGAGAACGGCGCAAGCCCGGTTCCATCGGCCATTGCCGCCGTGATTGCCACTATCCTGGGATCGTCCGCAGCGATGCGTTCGAGCATTGTTCCGAATACTGCGGAGTAGCTTGGGGCTTCGTGTCGTGAGATTGGCTCTCCAGAGTCAATGTCGAAGCTTGGCGCGCCATGCCATTTGTCGGGGCGCTTTTCCGCGAAACGGTAGCCTTTGCCCTTCTGAGTTGATACGTGGAGGATAATGGGTCTGGGTGAATCTTTTGCGATTGTGAGCGCATCCAGAAGTACGCGGATGTTGTGTCCGTCAATCGGACCTATGTAACGAAGGCCAAATTCCTCGAAGAGCACGCTTCCCAGAAACAAGCCCTTGATCGCCTCTTCGATGCGGAAATAAGTATTCCGTAGCCAGCCGAACCCCATCCGTTCTGCCACGGTCTCGACGGAGCGTTTCCACCGGTTGTAACGAGGATTGAAGAGCAGGCCGCCCAGGTAATGCGACATGGCGCCAACATTGGCGGCGATGGACATCTCGTTGTCGTTCAGGATGACGATCAGGCGTTTTGTCGTATCGTGGACATTGTTGAATGCCTCGAAAGAAATGCCGCAGCCGGATGACCCGTCGCCAAGCACGGCCACAACGTTCTCACCGGTACCGTGGCGGTCGCGGGCAACTGCCATGCCGAGCGCGGCTGAAATGGCTGTCCCGGCGTGGCCGGCGCCAAATGAGTCGTATTCGCTTTCATCACGCTTGAGGAAGCCGGCAATGCCGCCGTACTGACGCAGAGTACCAAAGCGGTCTTTTCGTCCGGTGAGGATCTTGTAGGCGTAAGTCTGGTGGCTGACATCCCAGACGATTTTATCCTTTGGCGGTTCGAATATTTTGAGCATGGCGATGGTCAATTCCACAACGCCAAGATTTGCGGCAAGATGTCCGCCGGTTTTGCTGACCGTCTCGATTATCAGCGAACGGACTTCGTCGGCAAGCTTGTCGAGCTCTTCGATGCTGAGCTCCTTCAAGTCAGCGGGCTTGTTTACGATATCCAGAATGTTTCCCATGTGTATCTTTCACCACGACTTGCAGGAGCGGCTTTCGGCCGCGACGGGCGTGTCCATCCTTCTTGCCTCTCCGTCGCGGGATAACCCCGCTCTTACATAAGCAGCATCAATCATTCTCGTTCGCCTTGCGTTCTCAATCTCGGATCTAGTGCGTCGCGTAACGCGTCACCAAACAGATTGAAGGCGAGAACTATAAGAAAAATCGCGAGCGTAGTAAATGTCAGTTCCCACCAGACTCCCTGCCATAGTCTAAACCTCGAATTGCTTATCATTATGCCCCAAGACGGTTCGTCCTGCACGCCGATTCCGAGAAAGCTCATAATGATCTCAGTTCCTATGGCGTCGGGAAAGCGCATCGAGAAGTTGATGATCACGAGGTGCATGACGTTGGGCATAATGTGGACGAACAGGATTCTTGCCGGGCCGAGCCCCAGCGCTTTCGCGGCGCGAACATAGGTCAATTCCTTGTGTTTAATCACTTCGGCGCGGATCAGCCTGCAGAGATAGACCCATGTGGTGAAGCCGATGCCCAGGTAAACGCCCAGCAAACCTTTTCCGACCATCATTGAGATTGCCAGGATGAACAGGAGCGACGGTATGCACGCAAATGTCGAATATAGCCACACTATAAGATCGTCAATCCAGCCGCCGAAGTATCCGGCAATGCAGCCAAGCAGGACGGCCAGCGGAATGGCGATCAGCGATGTGATGATGCCTACCTGAAACGCAATCCTTGTTCCCTGCACGATCCGCATGCAGACATCCCTCCCGAGGCTGTCAGTGCCCATCACGTGCTGGCGTGACGGAGGCTGGTATCTGTTGTTCAAGTCCTGTGCCTGGTACGGCGGAATCTTGTCGGCAACCTGTTCAGCGCGCAGGATTTTGATGCACATTTTCTGGATCGGCACGGCATAAGCCGGGGGATTTGCATTGATGATATTGTATCGCCAGTAAACGATCTCTCCATAAAAAGCCGTCACGCAGAAGATCGCGATGATCCAGAGGCAGAGCATGGCCATGCGATTGCGCTTCAGCTCCACCCATGCGTCGGCCCAGAGCGATCTTCCTGCCTGTTTGGTTTTGCCTGCCTTGGTCATTTGAATTTTACCCGTGGATCAACCAATGTGTAACAGATATCGGTCATGAGATTGGCTATCACATAAATCACTGCGCCAACAAGGATGATCGCCCTCACCACGTCAATATCCGAATTGTTCAGAGCGTTGATTGCAAGATTACCCAAGCCGGGGATGCCGAAGAAACTCTCAAGCAACAGGCTGCCGGTGTAGAGAAATGGAATTGCCATGACGACGCTCGTCAGGATCGGGATCATCGCGTTCTTCAGCACATGCCTGAACAGCACGCCGCTTTGGCTCACGCCCTTTGCAAAAGCTGTCCGGACATAGTCCTTGTACATCTCGTCCAGCATTACTGTGCGGTAGAACCTGATCCCGCTTCCCATTCCACTGAAAATTCCTATGCAGCAGGGAAGAATGAGATAGCGCCACGATTCGAATCCCCACACCGGAAACCAACGGTGGACATAGCCGAAGTAGTACTGGCCGAACACTATCCAGACGAGATAGTTCACACTCAGAAGCGCCACGGAAAGCACCACAAAGAAGCGATCTATGAATGTGTTTCTGAAAAATGCGCACACAAGCGCCAGAACCACTTCTACGACCAGACCGACAAAGAACATGGGGATTGTCAGCGCAAGTGAGGGCAGAATTCCGTCGAGAATCATCTTCGAGACACGCTGGTTGGTTTCAGCCGAAACGCCCATATCGAGAGTAGCAATTTGTTTAAGATAGAACCAAAGCTGCGAGTCGTACCAGTGCTGCGTCTGGCGGTAAAGCATCATGGATCCTATTTCGAGAGTGCCTTTCTGAACTGCCAGTTTGAATTTCAAATTAGACGTATTGGTAGCTGTTTGGAATGGAGCGGCGATCGTGGACAAGGAAAATGAAGTGAGCGTGCGCCACGACGGAGAGGTGACAAATGCAACGCTTTTCGCCAGATTGCTGCCTTCGTAGACCAGCAGGGCGGGGGCAGCCTGATATCTGTCGGAACCTGTGAAGCTGCAATCCAATTCCCACCGGTACTGCTCGGATGGAATAAGCGCCAAAGCCATTGGCACCGAATACTCGTGGTTCGTGGACATAATGATCCGGCCTTCGGGCTTGTTTGTGTAAAGTACACCCTCGACATGACTCCACGGTCCAGCATTCTTCCCAAAGTCAACTTCAGGGAAGGCTCGCGTCTTTCCCCACATGCCCCAAAACAGCGGTTTATTGAGTCCTCTCTGAATGTCATATTCTTCGAGCTCGATTGCCGTCGCCTGTTTTCCGAGTTTCAGCATCGCCGGGTCGCCACCGGCCACATTGAAAAGGATGAATGTGAGAATAATGACCCCGAATACCGTCGGAATCATGTACAACAACCTTCTTATGATATAGCGCAACATATCTTTACTTCCGTTAGGCCTCGGGTGCGCGGTGTCTCCCATCGGGCTTGTCCTGATGGAGCTTAAAAGTTTTTGCACCCCATGACGCGAGGTCATGGGGACGGCAACACTTGCCCATTATCTTCACTTGAATATTTTCATCTTTTCTATTTCCGCCAGTCTTCTTTCCCGTGTGTGGCCTGCCATTCGTCTCTGGCAGCGATATCAATGCGTCTATACTTGGACATGCCGTATGGGAAATCGTGGGGTTTATAGTTCTTCAGCCAGGAGTGATGCAATCCGTGCGCCATAGGGTTGTGCATGAATATCCAGGGACAATCCTCGATCACGATATCAGCCATCTGTTTGTAAATAGCGGTTCTCTCAGGACAATCCGGCATTGTCCGGATCTTCTCATAAAGTTTATCGAACTCCGGATTCAAGTAATTGCTATGATTTGGATTTGGAGAACAGTTCGGTCCATAGAAAAGTTGGAGAAAATTCTCCGCGTCGGGATAGTCGGCAACCCAGCCTAGCCAGAACATCTGGCATTGCCTGCGCTCCAGTTTGCCAAGATATGTCGGCCAGTTGTTGTAGTTGGGATTAAGAATCACTCCGATTTTCCTCATGAAATCAACCGTCAGTTCCACGGCCTCGCGCGTCTGCGCGTCTGCGCCACCGAGCTCAACGGCGAGTTGCAGCTTCTTACCGGTGCCGTCCTTCCCATCCGGATAACCGGACTCCGCCAGCAGTTTCCTTGCGCGATCCAGATCGAAGGGGTAGGGCGATGGTTTTTCGTCGTACCCTGCGACGCCGGGCGGGATCGGCCCCTTTGCTCTCATTACCCGTCCGTTGTTAAAACGAACCCATTCTCCGGAGTTGAAGGCGCAAGTCAGAGCCTGCCGGAGCTTCTTATTTGTCCCGACAAGCGGATCATCCATATTAAAACCTATGTAGAAGAGATCCAGTGTCGGACTGCTGTTGAGTCTCACGCCTTTTCGTGCGAGACTGTCAATGAGGTTGCCTTTGGAATCAATGACAACATCCCAGTTGTCGCGCGAAATGCCGGACGACTCCATTTCTCCTGTGACAAACTTGAGCCACTGTGTGCTTTCGTCGTCAATGACATACCACACGATTCTGTCAATAAACGGGATTTCCTTACCGGCGTCGTTGAGCAGGCCGGCTTCCTTGTCGCCGGGTTCGCCTTCGGTTGGATAGTATTCCTTGCGGCCGGTCTCCTTCCATTTCGGGCTTCGCTCGAATTCCACGCCGTAATTCCTCCGCCAAGTTTTGAGTCTGTATGGGCCGGTGCCGACCGGATGATTCACAAACTCATCGCCGTAGTACTCGACAGCTTCCCGTGGAACAGCGAATGCGTACTGCATTGTCAATATCCACATGAGCTGCGGGTACGTCTGCTTCAGAACGATCTGGAAAGTGTAACGGTCTGGCGCCTTCAAACCCGCAACTTCGCGGCCGTAGTCGGTCGGTTCCGCGCCGCCTGAGGCGTCGCGGAATTCGTTGAGCCCAACAATTCTGTCGTCGAACACCCAGTAACCGGTTGACTTGTTCTTGAGGTCGGCAAGGCGCTTCAGGGAGTAGACGAAATCCGCTGCGACAAGCTCCCTCCCTTTTCCTGCTGAATTCGTAAAACACGGATCGTCTTGAAAATAGATTCCCTTCCGCATCTTGAATGTATACGTAAGTCCGTCCCCCGAAATCTGCGGCAACGCTTCCGCCAGCGCCGGCTCGACGCGATATGGCCGCGTGAGATAAGAGTATTGCACGAGTCCCTCGTAGATCTCCGCTATCGCATTGGCGGAAGGAACATCGCCAGCCTTCACTGGGTCGAATCCGCGAATCCGTGAGGTCTCGCCATAGGTCACCATTTCGTTCGACTGGGCGGATTCTTTGATTTTATCGCAGCCGATTGGCGACAGCAGCAATAGCAAAAGACAAAAAGCCCCACTGAATCTAGTCCAGTGGGGCAGAATGATTGACCTTTTCATTACTTGGAAGGTTGCTCGCCAGACTTGGCAGGAATAGATGTCGCCGCATCGGGTGACGGCTGATCTGCTTTTTCCGAAGCGCCGCCCGCCGGCACTACGGGGCCGCTCACGCCCATTACGGGCGCCGGCATCCTGCTGCTGCCTGCAGGAGCTTCAGGCATAGACGGCATGGCGCTGGCAGGTGCATGTGGGGTCTGCGTGGCTCGCGGCATCGCGCGTCCCGAGGTTATAGGCACGGTGTCGATAACCGATCCTCCGATTCTGGGTGTCATCAGCGCCAGGATCGTGGTGTTCAGCAGGAAGATTATCGTGAGAACGACCGTTGCTTTAGTGAGGATATTACCTGTTTGTGCGCCGAACAACGATTCTCCCATTGCGGCGCCAAACGCCATACCGGCGCCATGAGACTTCGCTTTTTGGAGAAGAATGATGGCGATCAGAAGGAAACAGGTGAGGATCTCAATAATCATAAGAATGGATTTTACAATTGGCACAACTTTCTCCTCTTCTTTACTCGACTGCGAAACGCTACACCGCGGCGCGCACTATTTCAACAAACGATCTCACTTCCAGCGCTGCGCCCCCGATCAACCCGCCGTCAATGTCCGGTTGCGAAAAAAGTTCGATCGCGTTCGCTGGTTTCACGCTGCCGCCGTATTGAATCCTCATCAAATCGGCGGCATCTTTTCCACCGAGGTTGGCCAATTCCGAACGGATGAACGCATGCGTTTCCTGGGCCTGCGCGGGCGTTGCAGTTTTCCCTGTGCCGATGGCCCAAACAGGTTCATAAGCGACAACCGCTTTCTTGAGGTCATCGCTCAGGCCTGCGAGACTGCCCTCAATCTGTGTCCTGAGAATGCTGTTTGTCAAACCGCCTTCACGTTCCTGGAGCGTTTCACCCACGCAGACGATGGGCGTAAGGTTTGCGGCGATGGCGGCCTTGACCTTGCGATTGATGTCCTTGTCCGTCTCATGGAAATAAGCCCTGCGCTCGCTGTGCCCGAGAATTACGAAGTGACAGTAAAGATCTCGAAGCATGCCCGCGGAAATTTCTCCGGTGTACGCGCCGTCGGCTTCCCAGTGCATGTTCTGCGCGCCGAGCTTGATGCTGGAATTGGAAATCGCCTCGCCCACCGCTTTCAGGCAGGTGAACGGGGGGCATAAAACAACGTCAACTTCCCGGCAATCCGCCAATTCCATCTTGATGTCTGACGCAAGCCTGATCGCGTCAGACGTTGTCTTGTTCATCTTCCAGTTGCCGGCAACTATCTTCTTTCTCAGTTTGTTCACATGTCACCTTTTAATTTCAGCAGTAACTGCTGTAGTCTATTTGTCGCTCAGGGCTGCCACTCCGGGCAGAGTTTTGCCTTCCAGGAATTCGAGACTCGCACCGCCACCAGTGCTGATGTGAGTCATTTTATCCGCAAGCCCGCTCTTGTTGACTGCGCTCACGCTGTCGCCGCCGCCGACGATGCTAAGGCATTTCGTTGCGGCGATAGCCTGTGCAACCGCCAGTGTTCCAGCCGCGAAAGGCTTCATCTCGAAACAACCCATCGGTCCGTTCCACACAACTGTCTTGGATTTGGCGATTTCCGCCGCAAAAAGCTTCGCCGATTCCGGGCCTATATCGAGAGCCATCCAGCCGTCCTTGATTCCATTTTCGCCCACGACTGCGGTCGTTGCCGCCGCATCGAATTTGTCGGCGATGACATTGTCAACCGGTAGAAGGAGTTTCACATTAGCCGCCTTGGCCTTCACAAGAATGTCTTTCGCGAGGTCAACCTTGTCCTCCTCCACAAGTGACTTGCCTGTGGGCAATCCCTTGGCTCTGTAGAATGTGTAAGCCATTGCGCCACCGATTATCAGCGAGTTCACCTTGGTCAGCAGGTTGGTGATGACGTTGACCTTGTCACTGACCTTGGCTCCGCCGAGGATGGCCACAAATGGCCGTTCCGGACTGGCGAGTGCGCGACTCATGTAATCTATTTCCTTTTCCATCAGGAAACCTGCCGCGTTATCCTTGAAGAACTTGCAGACAACCGCTGTTGAGGCGTGTGCTCGATGGGCCGAGCCGAAGGCGTCGTTCACATATACATCGCCAAGCTCGGACAGCTTGCGCGCCATCTCTTCCTGCTTTTTCTTCATTTCGGCTTTGGCAGCCTTCTTCTGTTCGTCTGTAGCATCGTCGGCCAGCTTGGCCTTGCCTTCTTCTTCCTTGTAGAAGCGGGTGTTTTCCAGCAGGAGAATGTCGCCAGGTTTCAAAGCCTTCGCCATCGACTTGGCCTGTTCGCCAATGCAATCGGGTGCGAATGCCACTGGCTTGCCGATGAGGGCCGCCAAGCGGTCACCCGCCGGCTTCAAGCTGAACTCAGGCTCGATCTTGCCGCCCTTTGGTCGGCCAAGGTGGCTCATCAACACAACGGAAGCGCCATGATCGAGGATGTACTTGATCGAAGGAAGCGCCGCCGTGATGCGCGTGTCATCAGAAACCTTGCCGTCCTTGATGGGGACATTGAAATCAACCCGCATCAGAACCCGTTTGCCTTTTAGATCCAAATCGCGAATCGTTTTCTTGTTCATCGGAGTTCTCCAGCATCAACCCGGTTAGTCAGTACAGCCAGCGCTAGGAGCTGGCTGTACTTTCGTGAAAACCTACTTGCCGTCAACGGAAGCCATGTGCACGATCAGATCAACGACTTTGCAGGAATAACCCCACTCGTTGTCGTACCACGCGACCACCTTCACGAACGTATCGTTCAACGCGATTCCGGCGCCGGCATCGAACACCGATGTGCACGATTCGCCAATGAAATCGGTCGAAACAACGCAGTCTTCCGTGTAACCCATTATACCCTTGAGATCGCCTTCCGAGGCCGCCTTCATCGCCGCCTTGATTGCATCATAGGTGGCCGGTTTCGCCAGACGGCAGGTCAGGTCTACCACTGAGACGTTCGCAGTTGGAACGCGGAACGACATGCCGGTCAGCTTGCCCTTGAGTTCGGGAATGACCTTTGTCACGGCCTTTGCCGCGCCAGTGCTGGACGGGATGATGTTGATATTGGCCGCGCGACCACCGCGCCAGTCCTTCTTGGACGGGCCGTCAACGGTCTTCTGCGTGGCTGTGGTGGCGTGGACCGTGGTCATGAGACCTTCCAGAATGCCCCACTTGTCGTTCAAAACTTTCGCGAGCGGCGCGAGGCAGTTCGTGGTGCATGACGCGTTGGATACTATCGCCATGTCCTTCTTGTATTCCTTGTTGTTTACGCCCATCACGAACATCGGGGCATCCTTGGACGGGGCGCTGATGATGACCTTCTTGCAGCCAGCCTTGATGTGCGCATTGGCCTTATCAATTTCGGTGAATACGCCGGTAGATTCCACGACATAATCGGCCCCGCACTTGGCCCACGGAATTTCCTCCGGCTTCATGGCGGCATAGACGGCAATCTTCTTGCCGTTGACCACGAGCATGCCGTCTTCGACGGCTATTGTGCCCTTAAAGCGGCCATGTACGGAATCGTACCTGAGCATGTAAACCATATAATCGAGGTCAATGAATGGATCGTTGATTCCCACGACCTGAACCTGCGGATTGCCCAGCGATGCCCGGAACACCAGACGCCCGATTCTGCCAAACCCGTTGATACCGACTTTAATTGCCATGATTCCACTCCTTCTCTTCTCTCTGTTGAACTCGTGATGATGCCCGCGACCGATTCGCAGACTGCACGGTTTCTCCTTGTGAAAGGAGCAGAACACTACCCGACGCCAATCCTGCCGTCAATACGACAATTTGCTGAATTCAGTCTGCCCAAAGGGCGGAAGAATTCGGAGCCGCGAGGCGTTTTGCAGAACCGGGCAGCCAGCTCATGGCGCTTGCGCTCAATCCCCGAAAGGCTAGTAGTTGACAAGGGACGACATTCTGATAGTTTTTGTCTTTCAGGCTATCATGCTTGGGACGGTAGAAAGACCAATGGCGGGGTGGGTTGTGGAGAAAGAATTATTCACTGAACGGGCACAGGTGGAGCGTAAACTTCTTACATTCAGCCTGATGGAGAACCCGAGAGGAAGATTTCTCAGAATCACCGAAGACGTTGGCGGAAGACGGGACACGATTATCGTTCCCGCAGCGGGATTGGAACAGGTCCGCGATATAATCGAGAGGGCCGTCGCAGCCGACAGGAATAGCGGTCCATTGGATGCGGCGAAAACTTAGCTGGAGAGTCAGGAGAATCGCCGTTTGAAGTTTTTCTCATTCCTCATAATCGCTTTAGCAGTTGTTTCTTGCGCTGCGGCGGAACCTGGAGCAGAGACGGCGGCTGTCGTCGAACCTTCGGCCCAGCAGTTGATGGACGATATGGTTGCCAGATTGCCTATGGAACCGCTCTCCATCAGCGGCGATATCATCCTTAGAAAGCGGCACGGTGTGGTTATCCGTGAATTGAAATTCCGGATGGATCTTGACTGGGGTAAAAAGCCAGCGACGGCAAAGTACACCATCATGGACGCGCTCGGAGCGAAGCTCGAGGAAATGAGCGTTTCACGCGAGGATGGCAAGCCGCCGCAATTCACGCATTCCTTTTATGGTGCGGACGCCAAAGGAAATGCAATGCCCGATCTCTCCGACGCGATACAGGATACCGACATAAGCTGGACCGACCTGACGCTCTCGTTTCTCTGGTGGAAAGGCGAATCCATCATTGGTAGGGAGGAAATCAGGGGGCGACCTTGCTATATCATCGCCGTCCGTCCTCCGGAGACAGGGAAAGGCGGGCAATATTCGGAAGCGCATCTTTGGCTGGACGAAAAACTGCACATGCTTCTGCAGGCGCAGGGATTCGACAAGGACGGCAAACCGATTCGCAGTCTGTGGGTGCAGGGATTCAAGAAGATAAATGACCGTTGGATGATTAAAGACATGGAAATCCAATCGTCTCCATCACATCGCACAAAACTGTTGATAGACGACGTTAACGACATCGACGCGGGCAAGCGCGCAGAGCCGCAGCCATGACGATCTTTGTCATACTATGCGTTGTGTTTGTAGCGCTGTTCGTCTGCTCGGCTTTCTTTTCCGCCGCCGAGACAGCCATGCTCTCACTTAATACGACGCAGGTCTACCGTATTCAAAAAAAACATCCGCGTGCAGCCGAGTTGATTGAACAAATTCTGGTGACGCCTACAGCTTTCCTGTCAACAATCCTTATCTGTAACACGGTGGTCAATGTCGCTCTGGCGGCGCTCGGTTACACAATCGCCGAACACTTTTTCCCCTCCCATGGCGAGGCTATTTCAATCCCGGGGATGACGATTCTACTTCTGTTGTTCGGCGATGTTACGCCGAAACGATTGGCCATGTCCATGACGGAGAAGTTCGCCGTGTTCTGCGCCCCCGCAAGTGTAATGTTGATATTCGTCATGACTCCATTCCGTTTTGTTCTCGACTGGGTGGCGGGTCTTTTCAGAAAGAACATCCAGGCGCCTGCGAAGAAGGGGTTGTCCGAAGACGAATTCCTGACCGTCGTCAGGGTTGGCGAGGAAGAGGGCGTTCTCGACAAAGAGGAACGCACCATGGTGGACGGCATAATGGGGCTGCAGAAGACGCAGGCGAGCCAGTGCATGACACCGCGCGTAGACCTTATCGGCATTGACACCGACGACCCGGAAGCAGACTGGGAGAAGACCGCCAAGTCATCCCATTTCCGGTATCTCCCCGTCTATAGAAGAACGCTGGATCATCCCGACGGTTTTTTGGACGTTCCGTCTTTTCTGCTCTCGCCTGACCGCGATCCGGGGGACTCAATTATTACTTCTTTCTTTGTACCTGAAACAGCGCCTTTGGACAGTGTGCTTGCCACTTTTCAGAAGGAGAACAGACATGTCGCGTTTGTCGTGGACGAGTTCGGAGGTACCGCCGGATTGATAACGCGGGGCGATATTCTCGAGGAAATCGTCGGCGACGTGGAGAGCGAGATCAGGCCGGAGCGGCTCACCATCCAGAAGATCGGCGAAAATCGCTGGATTGTGGATGGAAGCACAAGCCTTGACGACATCAATTATGAGCTTGGTGCGCATCTCGAAGCCGAGAATGTGGATCGTATTTCGGGATGGATCTCCGCGCAAACCGGCCGCATATCGAGAACCGGCGAAATCGTTCAAGCGCAGGGATGTAGAGTGGCGGTGCATAGGACAAAAAAGAACCGCGTCGTGACGGTATTCATCGAGAAGCTCGCCACCGAACCCGTCCGGACAGGAAACGGCACATGAGCAAAGTTGACGAGGTACTCATTTGTTTATTTTGCATGCTGGTTGTGGCGTTTCTGACCGGGATAGAGACGGGAGTTGTTGCCTTGCATCGCATGCGTCTGCGGCATCTTATCAGGAAAGGCGATCAGTCCGCCCGGATTCTGCAGGGCTATCTTGACGACTCCGATCGTTTGTTCGGGACAACATTGGTTGGCACCAACCTCGGCATAGTGATCATTTCTGTGCTTGCCACCAGCATGGTAGACGGCATCCCAGGTGTCTGGGCGAAAGCCGTCGCAAGCGCCATAGTCGCAGTGCTCTTGCTGGTCTTCGCCGAGTATCTCCCAAAGGCATGGTTCTACAGCAAACCGATGGAAAGATCCCGCCGGTTTTCGCGTCTTCTCCAGTTTGCCGAACTGGTATTCCGCCCGATAGCCGTCAGCGTTGTGTGGATGACAAAGCTGCTTGTGCCGGGAGCGCCTGAATCCTTTTCAAAGCCGGCTCCATTCATAACAAAGGACGAGCTCAAAATGCTTGTGCGCGAGGGCGAAAAGCACGGAGTCATCTCATCCAGCAAAGGCATGATGATTCACAGGGTTCTCGAACTTTCCGGCAGGATGGCGAAGCAGATAATGGTTCGGCGCGACAAGATGGTCATAGCCACCACCGACATGACTGTTCCGGAGTTTATGGACGTGGCGCGAAGCTCGCGCCACACCCGCCTGCCGGTGTTCGACAAGGAGAAAAAGGATTTCGTGGGCATTATCAACTCTTTCTTTCTTGCCTCATCCGATCCGGCAAGCGACCCTAAAACCGTAGCGGGTTTCATCAGGAAGCCACTGTATGTTTTCGAGAACACGCCGATCGCGGAAATTCTGCCGCTGCTCAGGCGTTCCCGCCATCCAATGTGTCTGGTGGTAAACGACAAGTCTGAAGTTACCGGGCTGATCTCCGCGGAAGACATAGTCCGCGAGATAGTCGGCACCTCCCATACCGCATAACGCGAAGGTGTTCCGCCATCCAATACGCAGAATATTTCGGTCTAGTCTCGTAGTACATCGAAACATCTTGAAATTGAATAACCCATATCTTATGTAGTTTGACGTTGTTCATCAATCGAGAGGTGTGTGTCTGCCGTGTCTTCAAAGTTCAATTTGGCAATTGTCGTATTCATCTGCATTGTGTTGCGGGCACAGGCAATCGATTTGGTAATCGCAAAAGACGGCAGTAGTTTCTGGGCGCAGAACGTCAGCACAAACGGAACGACGCTGAGTTGTGTATTGAACGACAGCGGTGCGGGTACGAATGCGGCGTTGCGCGATATTGACGTCGTGATTCATGGTGTCGATCGTGGGAAAAAGTATACGGACGACGAAATGGATGCGGCGTTGAGAATGATTTCTGACGCAAGGGCGCGGCACAACAACTTGATGAAACAGCTCAAGATCCTCCAGAACGAGTGGGATGCAATACGAACGACGTCAGGTTCGGAAATCGATCAGGCGATAGAGGAAACGACTGCGTCATTCGAGACAAACAAGCACAGTGCTTCCGCATACTCGGTGGCAATCCTTTCTCTCGGCATGAGCAGGTGCAAGGACGTTTCCGGTGTCCATAGCGCGAAACTCGACAAAGCCGTATGCGGTATACAGGAGGCGTATCTCGGCGTAAGCATCGCGCATATAGAGGCGCTGTCCAATACGGCTAAGATAACCACCGAAGAATTTCTGAAGATCAAGAAGCCAGTCATAGCGGCCATCAAGAAGGAAATGCCACCGGAGGAAAAGGGCCGCCTTCTTGCAGCGCTCGACAAGGCGCGGGCGACCGCTCTGAGGTGCGGGCTTGCTGATGCCGCCGGTGCTGTTGCGGCGGCCAAAACGATAGACAGCTATCTTGTGAGCAGAACTATTCTCGTTCCGCTTAAAAAGGAAGTGGCGGAAACGAAGGACGAGAAAATTGCCGTAGAGAAAGCATTGTCCGGCGTAATTATGGGAGTCAAGAGTGCGCAGCCCGACTATGAACTGGACAGCAACGGCTACCCGCTGAGCCGAAAAGACCGCGATATGCTGGCCGTTACCCAGGCGTACAGCTCGACGCAGTTGATATTCGGCATGCCGGTAGAAGAGCAATGTCTCATCATCGTGAAAGAAATACCGAAACCTGTTCCGGTGGGCAAGCAGACAGCTATTCCCATGACATTGATCTTCAATTGTCTGCAGCAGAATTCGGAAGAGTATTGCATGGTCATTTCCGGGGCCGGTGGCAAGGACTCTGCGAAACTCAGAGAGAAGCTGCCATCTGTGTCCTCGCGCAATGGACATCTCGATTGGCTCTTTCCATTGGATTTGTCGAGACAGGTACTGGAGATGAAACCGCTGCACGACAACGACGGTGCCTACGTGCTTGCGTATCTCGCGTGCAGGCCCCTTTCCGATGACAAGAAGGATGCAAATGTCGAATGGAAGGCAATCAGCATGGCTTGCCGGCTTCCGGTTGCCGACTGACGCCGGGTTTGACTTTTGGAAGACAAGTGAGTAAATTAAGGCAACTTTCTCAAAGACAAAGAACATAACTTATGCCGACATACGAATACAAATGCAATAAGTGCGGTCATCTGTTTGAAGAGTTCCAGAAAATGACCGATGAACCGCTGAAACGTTGTCCGAAATGCCGTGGCAAGATTGTGCGGCTGCTAGGCACAGGCGCCGGCCTGATATTCAAGGGCAGCGGTTTTTACGTAACCGACTACCGAAGCAAGAGTTATAATGACGCCGCCAAAAAGGAAAATAGCGGAAGCGATTCGAAAACCGTGAAAACAGATGGCGGTGCAAGCACATCCTCCGCGAAGGAAGGCAAGAGCGCTGCAGCGAAGAAGGAATAAGGTGAAACCATGGTCGTTTGCAAGAGATGCGGGAATGAAAACCCGTTGGGCAGGGTGTTTTGTGTAAAGTGTGGCACAAAACTCGATCTTGCGCACATGACAAGCCAGCGCGTAACAGAAATTCAAAAGAGCTGGTCGGATCCGCTCGTAAAGTACTGGCCGAAGGCGCTTGGAGCCATCATGATGCTGGCTATTGCGCTGGTGGCTCTTGCTCTATGGCCGATGACAGGCGTCATAGGATCGAAAGGCACGTATACTGACGGACATAGAGTGGAGAACGCGGTAGCTTCGCTCAAATACATCAGGACAGGCGAAGTGCGAAACATCGAATTAAAAGAGGAGGAAATCAACGGATACTTTGCGTCCTTCAAGGCAAAACCCATGAACATGCAGTCCGTAAGTGTCGCCATTCAGGACGGACTTTTCTATGTCAGGGTGATTCAGCCGATCCAATCCATACCGCTGGTAAAGGTCAATTTCGAACCGGTGATGTCGTACGATATGGTTTGCCGGCCTGCTGGCGGCTCCTTGATTCTTGATACGGTAAAGTTTGGGCATTTGTCCATGTTTGGTCCGTTGAAGGATTTGGCGGCCCGGAAAATGTTCGAGCTGTTTGCGAAGGAGCCTGAATGGGAGTCCCTTAAATCTATTGCCGATATCAAATGCTCGCTTGGCAAAATATCGCTTCAGGCGAAAAGATAGTTCTGCTGTGAATCTCGCGTTAAATCGGCCAAGCTCCTGCCGGCTAATGCTTTTTGCCCCGGCGGTCTTCTCTTTTGTCTTCCTTTCACTCCAGTTTCTGTCCGCATCCGAAGTGAGCAGAGATTCCGCACCGCAACCAAGGCTCGGTCTCACTTCGCGGAGGAGCACCTCAGGACATTTTGTCATCGTCGGGTCGAACGAAAGTGCCAATATGGAGCTTGCCGCATGGGCCGACAATCTGGCCGATAGGCTGGAAAAGTTGATCGGATTGCGAATTCCTTATGACAATCGCATTTTTCGCATAGTGGTGAATGATAATGTCGATGGCGATGCCGCCGTCAATGCGACGCAGCAATTTGATGGACATGCCTTTGTTCAGCGTCTCGTGATCAACGGGTACACGAATGCCGTAAAAGACGATGCCGAGGATGTTTTTTGCCGTCTTCTTCTCAACTGTTATGTCGTGGAGAGAACAGTTCCGCCGGATGATGACGATGCAAGGCGAATACCGAACGTTCCACAATGGCTTTCGTATGGCGTTGTGCAAAACCTTCATCCATCCGCAAGAGCTCGCAACACCAGCTATGTCCTTCAGAAATGGCAGCATGCTCAACTCGACTCCCTGGTTGATTTTCTCGGCTCCGCCGGAGACGGTGACGCTGCGTCGGTGGACAGGCCGATGGCTGGAATATTCACGGCATGGCTGCTGGCTCTGCCCGATAAACAGCGGCGATTCGACGGCATCTTTCAGCGACTCGCGGACGATAAGGCTGTAACACAGGATTGGCTGGTCACTTGCATCCCTGATTGCAATTCGGTTGCGGATTTCAACGAGAAATGGGATGACTGGATGCTTAAACAGGAACGTATTGTGTTTCAGCCCGGCAAGGTTTCGCCGGAATCGATGAATCAATTACAGGCAGAATTGCTGCTGTATCGCGGCGAATGCGGAATTCCTCTTCGCAGCAACGTTTGCGAGAGAATCGGATATCGGGATCTCATTGACGAGCACGAGTCGGGCTGGATACCAGGATTTGTGGAAAGCAAATGTGCAAGTCTGCGTTTCCTTACAGTAGGGCGCGGCGACGAGTTCAGCGGGGTCGTCGAATCTTATTGCCGTTTTCTGGCCGCGCTGACCCAAAAGAAGAGCAGGAAACAAATGGAGCAACTCCTTGACAAGGCGAAAGGGGACTTGGATGCCCTCGAGAAGAAGATTGCGAATGAACGGTGAATATCTATAGTACTGCCCGGAATATAAGTTAATCGGACATCATCATGGCTACAGATATTATTGCAGTCAGCGAAGCGGAGAGCCAGAAACATCTGCTCAGGAAATCCATTCCGATGCAGACCATGCTGCACGAAACATTGCGTTCATTGGGAGACGCCGATGGCTTGACGTGCCTTGATATCGGGACGAAGAACGGAGCAATAAGCCAGCAGCTTCGCAAGTGCGGAGGCGACTGGCATACTGTGGTTGCAAACAAGAACGTGGATACGGCGGTTCGCGCGGTGGTTCAGGAAAACGTCAGCGTCATTGATGGAACGACACTCCCGTTCAAGAAGCAGATGTTCGATGCTGTTGTAGTTCTTGAATTTCTTGAGCGGGTCCAGTCGGATGAGGCATTGATAGAAGAGTGCCACCGCGTTCTGAAACACGACGGGAGGCTGATTGTCGTTGTTCCTCATGTCAAATCGTGGACGCTGCTGGACCCTTTGCGAAACATGCTCGGATTGACCTACCAGGAAAAAGGGCTGGTCCGTCCAGGCTATTCGGAGTCACAGCTTTTCAATATCCTCAAGAACGGATTCGATGTGCTGAATATGCGTAGCTACACCCGTTTTTTTGTCGAACTTACGGATACGGTCGTGCAATCCAGAGCGAAGCGGAAGCTGGAAAAGGACAATATGGAGAGAAGATTGATGCGACTCTATTCAATAGCGAACATCTTCTATTGGCTGGCGGATCAGCTTGACATGCTTTTGTTTCCTACCAGGGGATATGTCCTGATCGCCACCGCCAAGCGCCGAGCGTGGAGACCGAGAAATGTTCCGGTTCTGGTTGACGGCAGATCCATCAGCGAAGCCGTATTGAGCAAAGCCCTGGATTGATGGCGGAAGCATGCATGTGTGTCGTGCAGCTTGACATCGAGCCGCGAGGTGCTACTGTTACCGCCTCTCTGAAGGAGAGAGATTGCTAAAAGAGTGATATACTATGAAACGAACATATCAGCCATCCAAGATAAGACGGCAACGCAGACTCGGATTTCGCGCCAGAATGGCGACCCGTGGAGGGCGACTGGTCATTAAGCGCCGACGACGAAGAGGTCGCACCAAACTTACCGCGTAGACAAGGGACAGTACGATGTGTGTGTCCGATGTTCAGGCCGGTTCGGGGCATGAGCAGGCGTGTCCGGAAGTTGATGGTTATCGCGACAGACGGCTTTCCCGCCAACAGCGCATCATCGGATCGCGTATTTTTCGAGAAGCTTTCAACACGGGCAGGAAGTATGTCGGCAGCTTCATGGTGATATGGCTCAGAGGGGCGCCGGATGCCGGTTTGCGTCTAGGCGTAGTAGCGAGCAAGAAGACCTTTAGAAGGGCCGTTGACCGGGCGAGGGCAAAAAGACTGCTCAGAGAAGCATACCGCCTGAATCGATTCAGATTTGGCGGCGACTTCGATGTGGTTATTGTGGCAAGGGCGAGAATCGGCGACGTGAAAGTTCAGGCGGTTGAAAAGGATCTTCTGATTCTGGCCGAAAAGGCGCGAATCCTGAAAGAGAAGCGATGATGAAACGCTTGTTCGTTCTAATCGTTAGATTGTACCAGCTCACACTTTCTCCTCTGTTGGGCAACCGCTGCCGATTCTATCCATCCTGCTCTTCTTACTGCGTGGAGGCCATAGAGAAGCATGGTTGCCTCCGAGGGCTGTGGCTGACGATCGTGAGATTGTGCAAGTGTCATCCTTTTCACCCTGGCGGGGTGGACTTCGTGCCGGAACCAGCAAACATAAAATGCATTTTGAACCATGAATAAACAGGAAACAATCATAGTCGTTGCGCTCTTCATGTGCCTGCTGGGGTGGGGCTACATACAAAAACTTAACTACGTTCCGCCGCCGCCGAAAGCCAATGCGCCGATGCACTCTGGCGGCACGAACGGTCTCGCGGCCGAATCTACGGTGGCCCTGCGAAATCCAACAGAAATACTGGCCAGACCTGAATCTGGCAAGCAGGCCGAGATCGGGATAACGCAAGCGGAGCAAACAGGACATTCCAAAGGCGAAGAGATCGTGGTTCTCTCCAATGACTTGATGAACGTGCATGTGTCTTCGTGGGGCGCTGGCATTGCATCAGTGGAACTCAAGAAATACAAGGCTACGCAGGCGCAGGACAGCGCTCCTGTCAGCCTCGATTTTTCCAGCGACTCAGCCTTGTCGTTCAGTGGCTTGCCTGGCGTCTCCACAAACGAAGACTATGACGTCGCAGTTCTTAAAGATGGAAAGACAGTTCGGGTCGGGAGGCTGACGAAGGATGGGCTTTCCTTTGAGCGAACTATATCGGTCAGCAACAGCTATAGACTACAAATCGTGGACGTTTTCTCCAACAGCACCACGTCCCCGCTGACATTACCGGCGCGCGGCATGGCTGTCGGACCAATGCGCGAGACCGCTGCCGCTTCGACAGGCTCCACGCGAGGTACAATATCGTATCTTGGTCTGGACACGTTGCCGGCCACCGGTGGCGATCCGACGAAAAATTGGGGTGGTGACTTGCCGGGATTCTTTGGCGTCAGATCCGGTTTCCTTGGATGCAGCAGGCAGAATGTGGAATTCATGCCGCCAACGGTGTCCAAGCTGATCGTGACTCCTGTCGCGTGGGTGGCGGCAAAGAGCAAATTTTTCGTGCAGATTCTTGAACCGTCTGTCAACGGTAAGGAATTCGAACTTCAGGCGCAAAGAGATATGACGCATTCCAACGGACTCATGATCGCTTCCGTCTCGGCCACTCTCATCTTGCCGCAGAAAGTCATTCAACCCGGAGAGAGCTTCGAAACCGAAACGAGCTACTATGTCGGGCCAAAGGAATATTCGGCTTTAAAGCAGCTCGCCAATCATCAACTTGATGTAATGGAGTTCGGCAAATGGTTCGGATGGCTTTGCCCGCCGTTGCTGTTGACCATGACAGCCATTTACTCGGTTATTCCAAATTATGGTTTGGCGGTAATTCTTTTGACATGCATTGTGAGACTCATCCTTTTCCCGATCACGCGAAAGGCGATGAAGAGCATGAAGGAAATGCAAAAGATCCAGCCACTAGTCAACCAGATTAAAGAGAAGTACAAGGATAAGCCCCAGAAGATGAATCAGGAAGTAATGGCCCTGTACAAGGAGCACAAAGTCAATCCGATGGCCGGTTGTCTGCCGATAGTCCTGCAAATACCAATCTTCATCGCGCTTTTCACAGTGCTGCGCAGCGCGGTCGAATTACGATATGCGCATTTTCTCTGGATAAAGGATTTGAGCGCGCCGGAGGGCTTATGGGCAGGCGCAGCCATTTTCAACGTATTCCCCATGTCAATGATAGGTTCCATCAACATACTACCGCTCTTCATGACCGCCACAACGATATGGCAGCAGCGATTGCAGCCGGCTGCTGGCGATCCCCAGCAGCAGAAGATGATGATGTATATGCCGATAATCTTCCTGGCGATGTTCTACAACATGGCATCGGCCCTTGTGCTTTACTGGACGGTCAGCCAGCTGCTTTCGATCGCCGGTCTGTTATGGCAGAAACGGAACACAGTCCCGGATACCGGGAAAACGAAATAAGAAATATGGCCTAGCCCTCGGCCTTGAGATCGCGGCTCATCAGTGAGGTGACGGCATCCTTGGGATCCTTCCCGTTGTGAATAACTGCATAGACCTGTTCGGTAATTGGAATTTCCACGTTCTTCTCATGGGCTAGTTCACGGGCTACTGAACAATTCCAGATTCCTTCGGCCACCTGTTTCATGTCGCTCAGGATGTGGTCAATCGTCTCTCCTTGCCCCAGCCGTTCGCCGACGCCGCGGTTGCGGCTGAATCGGCTCGTGCATGTCACAATAAGATCGCCCAGACCGCTAAGGCCGGCAAAAGTAGCCTGCTTTGCGCCGAGCGCGCAGCCGAGTCGGGTAATCTCAACCAGACCGCGTGTGATCAGCGCAGCCCTCGTGTTGTCGCCAAAGCCGATTCCATCGCTTATGCCTACGCCTACGGCCACAATATTCTTCAGGGCTCCGCCGAGTTCGACGCCTGCGACATCGTCCGACGTATAAACGCGAAAGCGTGAATTCGAAAAGATGCTCTGCAGAATGCGACTATGCTCCTTGTCACTGGATGCGACGCACACCGCTGTCGGAATCCTGCGTGAAACTTCTTCGGCATGGCTTGGCCCTGACAGAGCAGCCACCGGAGAGTGGCCGATGATTTCCTCTGCAAGTTGGGTCATGCGTTTTCGAGTTTGCTGGTCAAGCCCTTTTGCAACGCTGACAACGCGGCATGACGCAGGTATTGCGCCTGCGAATGACGTAAGCACGGGTCTCATGAACTTTGTCGGAACGGCAAGAACGACAACATCGGCTTTCTCGGTTGCGGCTTCCCGGTCGGCCGTCCAATTGAGTTCAGCAGGAAGTTTGATGCCCGGCAGGTAAAGTTCGTTTTCGCGTCGATGCTGAATGGTTTTAATGTAATCGGGAAATGGTCCCCAGACGGTCACATGATGTCCGTTCTCCAGAAGAAGGAGCGCGAGCGCCGTTCCCCAGCCGCCATCGCCTATTATCGAGATTCTCGCCGCCATTTTGTCTCCAGTTTTCCGTGAGAAGATTTCTCGCAAAGACGCAAAGAACGCCAAGTTTCAACAACTTTGCGCGCTTTGCGCCTTGGCGAGATAATTCACTTCCTTATGGTTCTGCCGCGCCGTGAAAGAATTACTGGTAACTCTCCTACTTCTTCTTACCAAATTCAAACCTGTTTTCAGTTCCGTTGATCAGCCGCAAAATATTGCTCTTGTGCCGCCAGATTGCAAGTGCTGCGAGGATTGTCAAGGCAACTGGGCGCAGCTTGCTGTCTTTGAAGTAGAGCCACCACGACGATGCTCCAACCGCCACAGCCGCCACTATTGATGCGACCGAGACGTAACGGCTCAGCAGAAATACTACCATCCACACCGCGATGCCGATTCCAACGCACCCCGGCGCTATTCCAAGCAGGACTCCGGCGCTGGTCGCGATGCCCTTGCCGCCTTTGAATCGCAGATACACGGGCCAGTTGTGGCCGGCAATCGCGGCGCAACCACAGACGAGCGCGAGAGGAAACTTCTGCTCGTCCGGAAACTCGAACGCCGAAATTGCCGCGAGGGGAAAAATGAGCGCGGGAACAAATCCCTTGAACATATCGCAGATGAACGTGAATATCCCAAGACCTTTGCCCACCGACCGGAAAACGTTCGTGGCTCCGATGTTGCCGCTGCCGATCTTCCTGATGTCAACGCCCTTGAACCGCGCTACTATCAGGCCGAAGGGAATTGCACCCAGCAGATAGGAAACAATGCCGGCAAGAATGTAAATCAACATGGGGGATATTTTGATCATGGGCTCTCAGCCGGAACGATTCATTTCAGTGTTGGAGCCGGGACCGGGAAAGACGATCGCCAGCTACTCGTCTTCGTCCGGCAGGCTGGCCTCATACTCGTCGAAATCCATGAGTTCGTCAACCTCGGCCATGTCGTCCGGTTTCATTTCAACCAGCCAGCCCTTGCCGAAGGGATCGGTATTGACCAGCTCCGGATTAGCCAACAGCTCTGAGTTCACCTTTACGACAGTGCCGCGAACAGGCGCATGGAAATCAACCGTGGTTCTGACCGATTCGATAACCCCGAGCTC
>Ga0181535_10002243_pt1 | contig 23975 bp, 25 predicted proteins | sample PEATcosm2014_Bin_44_FD_119774 | JGI IMG/M metagenome (GOLD analysis project Ga0181535, IMG submission 119774) | Peatland microbial communities from MTU Mesocosm Facility, Houghton, MI, USA - PEATcosm2014_Bin17_30_metaG | ecosystem: Environmental > Terrestrial > Soil > Wetlands > Peat | place...
CGAGCCGATCGGGCAGTAACCGACAGCCTGGATGCCGTTATCGAGCACGAACCGGAACAACTCAGGTTGCTGGAAGTGTGGGTGCAGTTCCATTTCATTAACCGCGGGCTTGATGCGGGCGTCGCGCAGAACCAGCTTCAGCTTGGGGATCGTCATGTTCGACGTGCCGATGTGCCGAACCAGGCCCATGTCCACCAATTCTTCCATCTTGCGCCATGTCTTCATGTAGCTTTCGTGGATATATGGCTTGGCGTCGGGAGAGCGAGAGGAAACGTCGCAGCCGGGCGGATGAAAATTGGGGAACGGCCAATGCACCAGGTAAAGATCAAGATAGTCGAGGCGCAAATTGGAAAGCGACTGGCGGCAGGAAGCGATTACATTTTCCTCGCCATGCTTGTCATTCCAGAGCTTCGATGTGATCCAAAGGCCCTCGCGCTTGATCCCGCCGCGGATCATCTCCTGAAAAGATGCGCCGATCTCCGCCTCGTTGCCGTAAACCGAGGCACAGTCGAAGTGCCTGTAACCGGTGGCTGCAGCTAGCTTCACAACCTCGGCGATCTCAACAGCGGAAACGTGGTCGGATCCAAAGGTGCCCAGGCCAATTGCCGGCATTTTGGCCCCCGTATAGAGCCTTCGCTGGGGAATGGCTCCAAGATCGACAGAACCAGCCGCAATGGAATTAGACATGCGCGATATACCGTGAACAAAAAAGTAAACGTTATCCTCAAGGAAGAATACATTTGCCGGACGTCAATGTCGACTGGCGATTGATCGTTGCAGGGGAAGAGGACGGGATGCCTGCCAGGCTTACGCGTTTGCGCGGACCAGGAGGCAAGTAATGTTGTCGTGGCCTCCCGCCTTATTAGCGGCAGCAACCAGGCGCGAGCAGAGATTCTCAAGGGACAGGTCAAGGAGGAGCAAGGATTCGATGAGCGAATCGGAGAGCTCGCGGGTCAGGCCGTCGGAGCAAAGCAGAAAAAGGTCGCCAGGCTCGGTCTCGAGTTCGAAGATGTCGGGCGTGACGAGGCTTTGCGTGCCCAGGGCGCGGGTGATGACGTTCTTGAGCGGCGAGCGAAGAGCTTCCTCCTGGCTCATCTGGCCCATGCGGAGCTGCTCCTCGACCAGGGAGTGATCGAGCGTGATTTGTTCGAGTCTTGAGTTGCGCAGGCGATAGCCGCGACTGTCTCCGACATTGACCATCCAGGCGTGTCGCTCCTCTACCAGCAGGGCCACGAGCGTCGTTCCCATGCCGCTGAGTTCTTCGTTGCGCTGCGAGCGGGAAAAGATGGCTGCATTCGCGGCGGCAACGGCTTGCTCGGCGTCGGTCGGTAGCGGGTTCGCCCCGAGCCGGTTGGTGAGCAACTGCATCACTTCGGCAACGGCCAGGCCGCTCGCAACTTCCCCTGCGGCAGCGCCGCCCATTCCATCGCACACCACGTACACGCCGTGCTCGATGGAGTAGCCGAATGCATCCTCGTTGGAAGGGCGCTTGCGGCCGCGGTCGGTAAGCGCCGCGGCCGTATAGTGGACGACAGCCGTAGCCAAGAAAGAAACCCCCGTCGCTCAGTGTACCTAAAAACGGGGCCGTAGGGACGTTGCGACAGTGGAAGACTGGGTACCGGTGTCATCAGATGCTGGGTCAGCCGGGGCCGCAACGAGGAAACCTCGCATCCGCGCTCGCGGAGGCGACGCGATGAAACGGTGCGCCATCATGGCTTCTTCCGTTCACGGATTCTTCATCGACCGGACGAGGCAGCGGGTAGCGGCGTGGCCGGGGGCAGGTCGAATACCTGGATGGCGCCTGCGTTGAGCAGCGCAACACGGCGGCCGGAGGGTGAAATGGCCACATTGCCGCCGGCGTCGAGAATGGGGCTGACCGGCGAGACCAGGGCGATGTCGCCATTGGCTGCGTCGAAAACGGTTACGGACTGCTCCTTCACGTCGCTGGCGTCCATGTGCGCGAAAGTGTAAATGGAGTGCGTGGCGTCAAGGGTCTCCCATGCCAGGCGCGAGCCGTTGGCGGCGACGGCCAGTTGCGGCCAAACCTCTGTGGCCGGCGCCTGCGACCTCCAGAGGGTTCGGCCGGCAGTGGTCATGGCCACAAGAATGCTCTCGCCCGATGGTCCGCAACCGGTAGCGAGGATCTCCTGCTCCGTGAGAAACTCGTCGTCCGGCTCGCACGTGGATTCAACGCGGCCGAGCATTTTGCTGCCGCCGGTGAAGTAGCTCAGATTCAGGACCCACTCTGTTCCCTGGCCGCGAAGATTCTCGAGGTAGCCCACGGAGTTGATGGGCAGATGAACTGCTGTGCGGACACGGCTGACGAGCATCACCTCTCCGGAGTCGCGGCGCAGAATGCGGACCACCAGATCGGGGGGGTGGTCCGTATCCTCGGAGGAGTCCTGATCGGAAGTGACGTTGGCCAAAGCGGTCGATGGGGTCGAGACTTCTCCGGAATCGGCCGCCTTCTTCAATGGCTCGTTGGAGTTGGTGACGAGGAAATGCTCTCCGGGATCGACTTCAAGCCAGAGCAACGACCCGGGAAAGTCGAGGTACGGCTTGAGCGTGAGTGTGGCGTCGCCTTCGAGGAGGTTATTGCGGTCGCGAAGCAGAAAATGGCCGTTCTTGAGCGGCCAAAGGTAGCGGACGCGATCGTGCACGGTCCACATCGCCTCTGCCTCGACCGTCCCCTGGGGCAGCTTGAGCACCACGGCGCGAATCTGCCGTTCGATTCTTTCGTCTCCGTTGGTAAGATCGCGCCGCAGCAAGCCCGGCACGCGGAAGGTGAACAGCAACCGGTTCTCGTCGAGGAAATCGAGCGAGGCCATCGAATTCCGCGCGCCCATATAGATGGCGCCGGGCCCTGTGAATCCGAGTGGATCAATCGGAACGGCGAACGTAGGCGGCAGGGAGGGCTTATCGGGGAAGCGGTCGATGAGGAAGCGCTCTTTGACCGGAGGTGAGGATTCGGGTTGAGGCGCGGTTTCGATTTGTTCCGGAGCGGTCGGGTTTGGCGCTGGTGCAGGCGGGATCTGCTCCTGAGCGGCGGATGGCGCGTGAGAGAACGCGGCGGCCAGCGCCAAAGGCAGTGCGGCGCGTGTGAATAGGGCGCTTTGCCTTCGGCTGAACCGCGCGAGTCCGAGTCTCCACACCATCGATGAGTATTCTCGCCGATGCGGGCTTGACGGCGAAAGTCCGCAAGGCTCTAATGTTCTTGCGCTCGCGTTTTCCCAGGCAAGGAGGTGAAACGCATGAGCCCTTCCGCTGCCCGTCTGCTCTTTTGGTCGCCGAGGATCCTCGCTGTTGCCTTAGCCATCTTCTTAAGCCTTTTCGCGCTGGAAGCTTTCAACCAATTTCACGGATTCTGGCGAATAGCGCTCGCATTTTCAATGGGTCTGGTTCCGGCCTTGATCGTGCTTGCCGTGCTAGCTGCCGCCTGGAAGTGGGAGTGGATTGGAGCTGTGGCGTTCGCTCTGCTGGCGGCGATCTATTGTGCGAACGCGCTGCACAGACATTTTCTGAGCTGGCCGATCTTCCTCGGGATCCCTTTGCCCCTACTCGTCATAGCTGGTTTGTTTCTGGTGAACTGGATGGAACGCGCGAAGCTGCGCATCGCTCATTGAGCGTCTGAATCCAGGGAGCCGCGCAGGAACATGGGAACGTCACGGACGTCATGTGCGACAGTAAATGAGAGATGGCAGAGCACACGACGGCCCGGCGAAACTCAATCGCGGGAACACGCGGCGGCAGTTTCAGATTTCTGGGATACGGCGCGTGTGCTCTGGCTGGAACTCTTTGGGGTACAGGCTTCTATTGGGGCAGACTCGCACTCGATGAGATGAATGTGGAGCACATGGTGCTCTACCGCTTTCTGTTTGCCTGTCTGGGCATGGCGCCCGTCATCTTCACCCACCGCGTGCGCCTGACTGCCAGCGAATTGCGGACCCTCCTGCTCGCTGCGCTCCTTGGCATTCCCATCCAGTTCATGCTGCAATTTCATGGCTTGGCGCTGACCACGGTCAGTCACGCTTCGTTGATGGTGGGCGCGATGCCGGTGTTTCTTGCGGTGTCGGCTGTCTTGTTTGCCGGCGAGCAGTTGGATTGGCTGAGTTGGCTAGCCTTGTGCGGGTCGACCGCGGGCGCAGCGATGGTGGTTTTAGGCGGCAACCACGCCACAACCGGGCGCGAAACGCCAACGCTCGCCGGCGACCTGCTGGTCATTGTCTCTCTCATTTCGGCGCTCGCCTGGATTCTGCTTAGCAAGAAACTGATGCAAACACACAGTCCTCCCGCTGTGACTGCGTACACCATCTACTCAGGAACAATCATGATGGTGATCTGGATGGCCGGTTCGCGGCTGTTCGCCTTCATGGTCCACGCGAAAGTGGAGCCGATGCCATTCGCGCACGTCAGCACGACTGCGTGGGTGGCGCTGGGGATCAGTGGACTCCTTTGTACGGCGACGACCACTTTGCTGTGGAACTGGGGCATTCACCATGTTCCGGCATCCCGCGCGGGTGTGTTCCTCAACATTGAGCCGGCGCTGGGCTCCATTCTAGGAGTCGAGCTGCTGGGCGAAAAGCTGGGTCCGTATGCCTGGCTTGGAGGCGCGCTGATCCTGGTCGGTGCAATTACGCTCACCACACGCGGACACGAGCCGGAGGTCGTCCTGGAATAGCCGCAGGGACTTGCATTAGCATCGGACCATGGATCAGGCCGGAGCTTCGTCGCCCGCGCCGGGCAAACCTGACACCGCGCGAAGCAAGCGGCGTAACTGGACGGAGATCGGCGTTGCCTATGCGCTGATCTTGGCCGTCGAGTGGACCCCGCGCCCCTGGCAGCGATTGCTTTGGTTGGTTGCGGCGATTGGAATTGCGCTCATTCTTTCAAGGTCGTTTGATGGCTGGGCGGCGATGGGATTGCGCACGGCGAACTTCGGCCGCTCACTGTGGATCGTCGGCGCTGCGCTGGTGGTGGCAGGTTCGGCAATTGTCGTCGCAGCCAGAATGCATACGTTGCTGATTTTGGACGGCCCGTGGGCTCTTCCCGCGACGTTTGGCGCATATGCCCTATGGACTGGAGTACAGCAATTCTTGCTCCAGGGCTTCTTCCTTTTGCGGTTCCTGCGCGTGAAACCGAGGCCGTGGCAGGCAGCGCTGGCAGCGAGTCTACTCTTCGCGATAGCGCACCTGCCCAATCCGGTTCTTGTCCCGATCACTTTGCTGTGGGGCTTTGCCTCTTGTCTGCTCTTTCTGCGCTATCGCAACCTTTATCCACTCATGATGGCGCATGCCATCCTGGGGATCACTGTGGCCATCACCATTCCCGGGCCCGTAGTGCATAATATGCGTGTCGGACTGGGGTATATGACCTATCGCTCGCACCTGCATGCGCAGCATTTGCATCGCCTATCGCAACCATAGCGACCAGATGGCGTCGATCGTGGCGTGCGTAACGGCGGATGCACCCACGCGTCGCTCGGCGCGCCATGCGCGGCCGTAAAAGATTCCCGCTATCGCTGCCAGCAGAACGTAGCGCCAGTTGAAGCTCGTGGTGCGCTTGTTGAAGTGAGCCAGACCGAAGAGGCAGGCAGTAACGAGCAGCGCGCCGTAGCGCCCGATTCGTTTTTCAAGCAGGTTCTGCACCCATCCGCGGAAAAACAGCTCCTCAGGAACCGCAACAAAGAAGAAGGTGAAGAGCCATGCGCTGGCTATGGCCTCGAAACCCGGCCAGGCTCTGTGGAAATGCAGGAAGCCAAGCCACAGACCAAGCCCTAGAGCAATTGGTGTGTAAAGGCCGGCCTCGCGCATCCCGATCCCGAGATCTTTGAGGCGCAAGCGCAGGTCGAAGCCGGTTCCGTTGAGCTGCCGGATCAGTACGAAGCCATAGATTCCCTCGTCGAGAAGAAGAATCTTGCTGAAAATGGCCAGATGTGCCGGCCATGCGCTCTCAAACCAGCGCAGATCGACAGCCAGGCCCAGTGCGGCCAGAACCACGAAATCGCGCCAATTGCCGCGCTGAGCAGAGTCGATGCGAGCCGCCTGCCAGAGCAAGGTCGCGATGGCGGCAGGCAACAGGGCGTACAAGGCAAACCATTGCGCGCGAAAGATTCCCGAGCCGCAGGCGACGAGAACGTATGGAGCACAGAAGAGGGCGGGAAGCGCGAGCTTTGCCCAGGTCGGCAGCTTGCGCACCTGGACTGTAATGGCTTGTGGAAAAAACGCTACCGCAAGAAATGGGGCCAGCGTGAGCAGCGCGGCGATCAAATTGGCAGGAGTGATCATCGGCGATATCACCATTGTCCTCCCGCGCACGGATCGAGTCGAAGAAACCTTGGTCACCAATAGACAGTGATCCGGGGATAAGGTTGCGGTACAAAGCGCCGATACCTCCTTTGGTCATTCGCGGAGGCTCATTTGACTCTTCTCACTTGGAACCACGCCTGCTCGGTCGGCATTCGCGCCATGGACGATCAGCACGGCATCCTGATGGACGCCATTAACGAGCTGCGTCTGGCGTTGGTGCGCGGTTGTAGCCACGAAAAGACTTGCGAATTGCTCGACCAGTTCATCGAATTCACTCGCATGCACTTCTGGAGCGAGGAACAGTTGATGGTGCAGACCGGATTCGCCGGTCTGGACGACCATCGTGCGGAGCATCATCGAATGCTGGCCGAAATCCTGCATGCGGCGCATCGGCTGCAATACGGCGAGGCATTGCATTTGCGCCCCATGTTGTGCCAACTTCACGATGGATTTCTGGAGCACATCGAGCGAGTAGACCAGGAGTATGGTCCCTGGCTGCGTGAGCGCGGCATTTGCTGATCGGTTGTGAACCCTCCAATCCGGCGCAGCGAAGCGCGGCCGTCCTGCATCGCGAATTTGCTCAGCTTGGTCGGTTTCTCGCCGATGATCTCCATGCTGGCGATCACCGGCAGGAGAATTGCATGGCGCTTCTAACATGGGACGACGAAAAGTATTCCGTAGGGGTCAAATCCATCGATGGTCAACACAGTGTGCTTTTTGGGCTCATCAACGATCTCTATGAAGCAATGAGGAAGGGCCAGGCGCAGAAGCTGACGGGTGCGTTGCTGCACAAACTCGTGGAATACACACAGACTCACTTCGCTGCGGAAGAAAAGATGATGGCGAATGCGAAGTATCCCGGGCTGGCGGAACACCAAGTCAAGCACCGCGACCTCATTCAACAGGTCAGGGACTTCACCTCCCGGTTCGAAAAGGGAGAGATCGCGCTGAATCTCGATCTGATGACCTTCTTGCGCGACTGGCTCACCAACCATATTCAGAAAGTGGACCATGAGTATGGCCCGTGGCTGAACGAGCGCGGCGTGCGATAGACACGATGGGGCGATTCTTCAGGCGGGTCGGCGTCGCATGGAACCGGGCGCGGCGTCAGCTCTCAAAGGAAAGCTGCGTCGCGGCCCACATCGGCGCGGAGGGCCTGGGTTCAGAAGCAAGCTCGTAGACGAGACGTTCGAGCACCAGCCGCTTGTCCGGCGGAGAGGAGCGCAGCTCGAGATCGGCGCGGGCCACTAGGCGAAGCGCGCGAGTAAGCTCGCGCCGGTTCTTGTAACGGCGCGCCTGGCGGATGAGGTCGTCGGCGGCGAACGGCGGCATGCGAAATCCCTGCCACAGAGCCTGCCAGATGGCGCGCGAGTCGCGCACATTCTTTTCCAGAATCACCAGCATCTGGCGGAAGGTGCGGGCCAGCATGTAGAGATGGCCGATCGCGGCATCCTCGCCGGCGTCGGAGCTGTTGAGCAGGCCTTGCAGCAATGCCAGCGCGCGCACGCGATCGCGGGCGCTAATGGCGTCGGTCAGTTCATAAAGCGTGCGCTGCTTGGCGCTAAGCACCATGGTCTCCACATCGCCGAGGGTAATTCGACCGCGCCCCGAGGTATAAAGCAGCAGCTTTTCCAGCTCCGACGAAACCAACATCATATCCGCGCCGAGCGCGTCCACTAGTTCTCTCGCGGCATCGGCCTCCAGCCGCAGACCCAACTCCTGCGCTTTGGCCGTGGCCCAGCGCATGGCGTCTTCCTCGCCTACGCGAGCCAGCTCCACCATGCCGCAATGAGCGCCCAGCGTCTCGGTCAGGCGTTCAAACCGATTTTTGTCGTCGAGATCCATGCGCCGAGTATCCGCGGGAATGCGCAAAAAGTCGGCGATGAACAGCAGCATTGCCTGCGGATTCGGGGATTTGAAATAGCGCTCCAGCGAGGCAAACTCTTCTTTCTTGGCGCCCCGCGTATAAAGCTGGCGCACGTTGCGAATGAAGATCACCTGGAAAGGAGCCATCAAAGACGGCGTTTGCGCGCGGTCCAGCACTTCAAAGATCGAAGTTGAGGTCAGATCGAGATCGGAGAGGCAGAAGTCGCGCAGGTCGGGCGGAACGAAAGCCTTGAGCACGGCGGCTCGGCAGCGGTCGAGGAGAAAGATTTCATCGCCGGCCAGCACGTAGCCGGGCTTGAGTTTTCCTGCGTCTGTCGCTGCAGCTTCAATCTCCGCGACGAAGCGGCCGACAGAGCTGAAACCAGCACCCCAGCGGTTGCCGCTCAAAGCTCACGCTCCATTTCCGCGCGCTTGCACGCCGCATCCGTCATGCGGCTACAGAATACAGGCCTTTGTGCCTTGTTACCAGCGCGGAAATCCGGTCCGGAATCACCAGAAGGGAATCAAAACCGACAATCGGTTTCCGGATGCCGTTCAAAATCCTTCCAGCACGTCGGCCACAAGCTGGCGCGCGAACTGGCCGGAGAGCCGCTGAATCGCAGCTGGGTCTTCCTGGATGAACGTGGGCAGGTTTGTAGAAGATTGATACTGCTCGCGGAAAACATAATTCTTGTTCTGGTAGAGGATTCTGCCGTCGTGGGCGGTGAGCGTAACAGACGCCACGATCGTGATGACGAAGCTCGAAGACTGCTGCGTGGCGGCGTTGTAAGTCAGAGGCGTTGTGGTCTGTTTCAGGATCGTGCCATGGAGCACCGCGTCGGCGTCGTCGCCTGCGTCTGGCGTCACACGGAAACGGGTGCGCGTGGTGAACTCGCGGATGACAGCGTCAGTGAGTGCCTGCTCGGTGCCGCTGGTCTCAGTGCGCGTAGCGAAAACCGGCACAGCGAGCGTCTTGATATCGGGAGGAAGATGCGTGGCTGCGCCCAGCGTGTGATAACCGCATCCGCTCAGGCAGAGCAGGGAAAACGCGGTCGAGAGAGCAGCGACGGGCAGGAATGCGTGCGGACGCATGACGCCATTCTATCCCGCGGCCAACCTATCCCACGAGATGATGGCGCCGGCCAAGCCGTCAGTTACACCCACGCAGTCGCCAATCGTCCCAGGCCGGGCGTCGGCAGCTTCAGCCCGTCTGCGCGATGGACAAAGTACTTTCCGTTCAGTTCTTCTGCGCCCATCTGCTCAAAGCGCCGGAATCCTGCGCGAACGAACTCCGCGTCGAGCTGCTCGGGCGTGAAGAGGAGCCGAAACGGTTCGCCGGCTTTGGCAACGCGCCTGGCCAAAGCGTGGAAGGCCATGCGGTGAAGAATGCTCATCGCATGTGGGGAGATGCCGTAGTCGAAGCTGACGGCCGTGCCTGCAGGCAGCGCGGCAATGGTTTCGAGCGTCGCGCGGAAAGCCGGCAACGTGAGGTACGGCACCACGCCGAGCCATCCGAAGAACGCTGGCCTCGTGGCGTCGAATCCGGCTCCCGCCAACCCCGCCGCCAGAGTCTTGTGCTCGAAGTCGAGCGGAACAAAGGTCAGATTGGAAGGCGCGGCAATCGCGGCCGCCGCGAGAAGAGAGCGCTTCCACTCCTGAGTTGCGGGGAAGTCGACCTCGAAGACGCGCAATTGCGGAAAGGGGTTGCGATAGGCGAAGGTGTCGAGGCCTGCGCCGAGAATCACGTACTGCTCGACACCTTGGGCAACGGACGCGGCGAGCTGGTCTTCGGTGTAGCGGCTGCGGACGGCCATGAAGGCGCGGAAGGCGCGCGCGATGGGGTGCATCTCGCGTGCCGGGTCGAAGCGGAACTCGCGGCCGAGCAGTGGAATCGCAACGGGATCCGTGAGGACGCAGGGCTGGTCGAGAACCTGGTGGACGGCGCGCCGAAGGGCCACGCGAAGGGCAGTCTTACTGGCGCGGCCGGTCTCCATGTTCCGGAGTGTATATGAGTCACCGCGCCCCGCAAATGCTGCCTTAGGGCACCCGCGCAACGGTCATTGAGCCGTCACACGCGTAAATGTGATTGTCTCCTTCGCCTGCTCGTTGTTCAGTGTCATCGAATTCGGACCGTTGAAGACATATGCGTACCTGGATCCGGGCGGCTGAGGCATAGTCACAACCCGCTGTACATTGCAAACTGGGTCGTTCGGAATTCCGCAGGGGACAAGGAGTACCCTGGTCTTCGGCGACCAGTCGGTGACTGTAAAGACGATGGTGTTGGGTGCGACGAGCTGGTAGGGGCCACCTTGCGCCGTCTGCGTGCCTCCATTTTGCGGCACCCCCACTTGCATGTATTGACCGTTCGCCTCAATCGTAATGGTCACGGTATTGCCTTGAAGGACCGTGCGCCATTGGCCGACCAGACTGGATTGCGACGCCTGTTGCCCTTCTTGCGCGCATGTCACTTGTGGGCTGCAACCTATCGCTAGGCTGCCCGCGAAAATCGCCGGAAGAACCAGGCGCAGAGCCGCGTTGCTGGTCCCGGTGGGAATAAGGGAGCTTTTCACACACACCTCCTGAGGTTTGGTTGGAGGGGATGAACGCATGATAGCATCGGAAATTTTCGACCGGAAGAGGATTTTTCCGATAATCGAAATTCAGGGGCGAAATTCGCGCCGGGCTTCAAAGCGGCGCGTATGCTGATTGCCATGAGCTGGACCAATAGCTGGATTGGATGGGCGCTTCTATCCGCTGCATTTGCCGCGGCCACGGCCCTGCTGGCCAAAGTGGGTATGGCGCACGTTGACTCGAACCTGGCCACGGCGCTGCGCACCAGTGTTGTGGTGGTGTTCACATGGGGCATCGTGCTTGCGCTGGGCAAGCACGGAGAAATTCGCTCACTCGATCGCCGCACTGTACTGTTCCTCACGCTGTCGGGACTGGCGACTGGATTGTCGTGGCTGTGCTACTTCCGCGCGTTGCAGCTTGGGCCGGCTTCGCGGGTGGCTCCGCTGGACAAGCTGAGCGTCCCTCTGGTGATGGTGTTCGCTTGGCTGCTCCTTGGCGAAAAGCTGAATGCCGCGGCGCTTATCGGTGGAGCGCTGATTACAGCGGGAGCAATGCTGATGGTGTTTGGCTGACAGGCTTCGGGTGACTGGGGATCAGAGAACGACGATCATCATCAAGTGGTCGAGGCGAGCAGAGCAAGGGCATGCCGCCAAATGCTGAAACCTGACCCCTGTCTTTGCGGTCCTTATACTGGAACGAATGAAAGCGCCGGACAAAGCTGAGCCCACGCGCCGCATCGTCCTGACCGGATTCATGGGATCGGGAAAAACGACTGTTGGGCCGCTGGTGGCTGAGCGGCTGGGCTGGAATTTTATCGATGCGGACGACGTGATCGCGGCCGAGGCGGGAACGACAATTCCTGAAATCTTTCGGACTGAAGGCGAAACAGAGTTCCGCAGGCGAGAGCGGGCCACGATTGCGAGCCTGGCGCGTCGCGAAGGGCTGGTGCTGGCGCTCGGCGGCGGAGCCATCGAAGATGCGGCCACCCGCGAGCTCCTTTTGACCGCGCCCGAGACGCTGGTAGTTCACCTTGAGGTCGAGCTGGAGACGGCGCTCGAGCGCTGCCGCGGCACGGAGCTGCTGCGGCCTGTTTTTGCCGATCAAGCCAACCTGGCCAGCCGCTACGAGCGGAGACTACCGTTCTATCGCATGGCGCATGTCTCCCTCAATGTCGACAAGCTGACCCCGGAACAGGTTGCAGACGCGATTGTGCACGCCTCCGGGCGGAGCTGAAGGGGCCGCAACGAACGGGTTAGCCGCCCGGCTGCATATAGGACCGGCCGTAGTTCCCGAACGAATGTATCCTGCCCTGCCGGGGAGCAATTCGGCGCGCGACCGCAAGGACAGCATTCACCCCTGAAAGCAAGAACGGCTTCTTGGAGACGACGATTGCGCGGTCGGAAGTCCCTCCCCCTTTCCTTAAAGATTCCTAAGCTACCGCGGCGAATGCCTGGCGTGTGAACTGCCCTTATCGTTCCTGTCATCGGTCGAGGGCATCGTGACTCATGTTTCCAAATTGCGCCCGTCAACCAGATTTGAAGCGACTGGACGGCCGATGCATTTGCTCGATCGAGAGTCAGCCATGCAGTCCGCCGGTAGCTCATGTGCGAAAGTCGGCAGACTCTTGACGACCGTCTTTTCGTTTGGGCGATTCCGTTGTCTTCTGGTTTTGACTACAATTCTGCTCTCTGCGCCAATCGCCATCGCCGCTCCGCCGGTCGTGCCAGTCAGAGACAACACCGTAAAACCATTTCCGCAGAGAGAGATCGTCTTCGAGGGAATGGCGTCGTACGGGAATTACCGCGTCTTCGGCGACGCGGAAGACTCAAAGCTCTGCTTGGCCGGCGTTGAATACGATCGCGAACTTTGGCCTCGCGTCTTTCGGGCGCGAGTGGATTACGTTTCCGAGATTCTTCCCGTCCTTGTGCTAATTCAGCCGACGAAGGCCGACTTCTGGGGCGATGCCTTGAGCAGTGACCGAGAAATTGTCCCGGGTATAGGCGTAACGCCGATCGGATTTCGTCTGCTGTGGAGGGATGGAAGAAAGTGGATGCCTTACTTCGACACCAAGGCAAGCGTGCTGGGGTTCACACAGAAAGCTCTCTCGCCTGATGCGACCTATGAAAACTGGAGTTTCCGCAGCACTGGAGGCCTGAAGCTCAGATTGCGGGGCCACTTCGACTTGCGTCTGGGCTTGCTAAGCGATCTCCACTTCTCCAACGCTTTTGTGGTGCGATCGAATCCAGCCCTGGACGTGATGAATTTCAGCGTTGGGGTTGTGTACCATCTCGGCGAACGAAATACGCCACGCTAATGCGGCGGTAATCACTGGCTCTGGGCCTGGGCGGGGGCGCTTGTCGAGCCCGCGAACCCGAGTGTCATCCCCAAAGACGGAGAACCCGGAGCACCCAAGGCCTGTGGTGACTCTGCTCCGCATAGGTCGCGGCTGCCCGCCTTCAGGAGAAGTGTTGCCAGCCTTGGGGAGTGAGGGGCACCGCGCCCTTCGGTGTGAGGAGGGTGATGGGTGGCGTGGTTTTGCCTGCATCGACGATGCGACCAATCTGCGTGACAGCAACACCTTCGATAGAGTTGGGCACGCGGGCTGCCGGCGGCGCGGTGAAGACGAGTTCGTAGTCTTCTCCGCCGTGCAGAACCTGAACAACGGTTGCGCCTGCGGCGAAGGGCAGGGCAGCGGCGTCGAGTTCGGCGCCAACGCCGGATTCGGCGCATAGGTGAGCGAGATCGGTAGAGAGACCGTCGCTCAAGTCGATGGCTGCTGTGGCCATGGCGTTGCGCGCGAGCCAGCGGCCCTGCGCGATGCGCGGTGTCGGGTAGAGATGCGGCGTAAGCAATGCCATGAAGCGCGGAGGAATCCGGGGAAGCGCTGACGGCCTTGGGCGTGGGCGTGCGCGTTTGAGGGCGGCCGCAAGTTTGGTGAGGTGGTGGAGACCGACGGCGGCGGCGCCGAGGCTGCCGGTCACGTAGATGAGGTCGCCGGGACGCGCGCCTGAGCGAAGCAGAGCTTCACCTTGTGGAACCGCCCCGGTGAGGACCACGTCGGCAACAGCGAGGGTTGACTCAGCAAGGTCGCCGCCCGCCAGCGGCACTTGATGGGCCTGCGCGAGAGAAAGAAAGCCGTCGAGGAAGCGGTCGATCCACGGTGTGCTCCGCGCCTTAGGGTTTCGGACGAGACTCGGGGGCAAAGCCAACGATAGAAACGCGGCGACGGGGCGGGCGCCCACGGCGGCCAGATCGCTGAGTCCGCGGGCGAGGGCACGGTGGCCGACAGACTCGGCAGGGTGCCATTCGAGGCGAAAGTGGCGGCCGGCGATGGAGAGGTCTGTGGTTACAGCGAACTCCTCACCGGCAACCGGACGAAGGATAGCGCAGTCGTCGCCGATGCCGAGGCGCAGTTCCGGAGTGGGGGTTTGGGCCGCACGAAGGCGAATTCTCTGGAGGAGGGCCAGTTCGCCCATCCGGGAAGGATTCGATCTCTTCGGCGCGCGCGGCATCTTTCGGTGACAATAGGATACGGCGCTGCGGGTCGATCCGAAGCCCGGAATCGATACACTTTCAGGGCGCGTTCACCGGATCCGGTCGCAAGCCGATGGTTTTGGCAGGTTCGGCGCGAGGCGCGCATTCGTGCGCGTAAGTAGCTTTGCTTCAGGGAGAAGGCAGGCGATGGCTCGTTAGTAGATCTCAAGGACTTTCGGGGTGCCTAAGGTAACGGTCCTGCAAGGGATTCGTTGACCCGGTCTTGGACAGTCTGCTAGGCTTTAACAACGTATTCACAACTGCTCCAATGGAGCGCTAAGGTTCTCTTGAGGGTCATAAAGGCCTGGCAACTGATCGACTTCCCCCGATCTGGAATCTTGATGACTGGCTGGTCGCCGGGGATTGCAGGGAAAGATGCTACGCAGGCGATATTACATACTTTTTGTAGCGCGCGATGAAGACGGCCAACTACGGAAGATTCCGCTTCCGCTGAAGTATGTGTACGGATTTGTGGCTGCGGCAATCGTGGGAGCTTTCACGATTGTGGGCCTGGCCGGATCATATACGCGCATGCTTCTGAAGACAGAAAGCTACAACCAGGTAAGGGCGGATCGCGAGACGCTGCGCCAGAATTACCAGCGCATGGCAGAGATTGCGCACAATCGCGGCGTGCAGGTGGCGAGCCTGGGCGCGCTGGCGAATGAAGTGTCGGCGCTGTATGGGCTGAGGCAGAATAAGTTGCAGGCGGCGGAAACCAAGACAGCCGGTGTGGGCAGCAAGACGGCGCCGGCACCGGCGGAGCTCGCGCAGTCAGATGACGTGAACCAACAGCAGGTTGCCAACTCCATCGACATGTTTTATGCGCTGCGTGCTGAGGCGATGTCGGGCGCGGTTTCGCGGGCGCTGGAGAGCGGGCTGACGCCCAACTTCACAGGCGACTGGACTGAGCTGGCCGAGGCGCCTTCAATGTGGCCGGTCGAGGGCCGCGTGGCCTCGAGCTTCGGCGAGCGCGAAGATCCCATCAATGGCGAAGGCGCGTTCCACACAGGAGTCGACATCGACGCACCTTACGGAACACCCGTGCGCGCGTCGGCCGATGGCACAGTAACCGGAGAGCAGATGGGCGCCGGCTACGGGCGCGCAGTGGAATTAGATCATGGGCACGACGTGATGACCCTCTATGGGCATCTCTCGGCAGTCGCAGTGTATCCGGGGGAACACGTGACGCGTGGCGAAATCATCGGGTATGTCGGCGAGTCGGGACGCGCGACAGGTCCGCACCTGCACTACGAGGTGCGCTTGCACAATGTGCCGGTGAATCCGTACAAGTATCTGCGCGTGACTTACGAGCAGGCTACGAACTTGGACGACGGTACCTCACCGGGTCAATAAGCGAGATTAAGGGGAAGGAACAAACGGCTCCCGGCAAACGGGGGCCGTTCTGTTTTTGGGGATGGCTGCAATGATCCTGTGCGCCTCCGCATGATATCGTTGACGCGTTCGTTTTCCGAGGAGGAATTCCGTGCCTATTCGTCTCAGCTTTCTTGCCCTTCTTTTTACATTTGCGATTCCCGCCATCGCTCAAAGCCCACCGGATCGGGCGACCGACGTGCAGACGGCGTTTACGCGCGCGCAGCACCTGAAGCACGGAATCAACGCTTCGGGTTGGTTTGCGCAGTCGCGCGATTATTCGGCCGAACAAATCGAGAGCTACACCGACGATGCGGACATCGCGCTGATCGCGAGGATGGGATTCGATCACGTCCGGCTAAGCATCGATCCCATGCCGCTGGCGGCGTCGACGTATGGCTTTCCGGGGACGAACGCCGATTTTCTCAAGCAGCTGGATCACGCCGTGGATACGATGCTTGCCGATGGGCTGGCCGTCATCATCGACCTTCACCCCAGCGACGACTACAAGCAGCGCATGCACACCGACGATCAAGCCGTCGAGCGATTCACGTCGATCTGGCGCAAGCTCGCGGCGCACTTCGCGGATCGCGATCCCAACCGGGTGTTCTTCGAGATCCTGAACGAGCCGGAAATTTACGATGCATACCGGTGGGCCGGGATCCAGACCCGCGTGGCCGCGGCCATTCGCGAAGAAGCGCCGCGCCACACCATCATTGCGGCAGGCGCCGTGTGGTCGGACATCTGGGACCTGCTGGCTGTCGAACCGCTGGCCGACGGCAACGTGATTTACAACTTCCACTTCTACGAGCCGCATGAGTTCACTCACCAGGGCGCAACGTGGAGCACGCCGTGGTACAGCTACGAACACGGCATTCCATATCCGCCAACGGAGAGCTCGATGCCGGTCCTGCTGAAGGAGGTTCCGACCGCGGTGGATCGCTACAACATGCAGAAATACTGGCTGGACGGGTGGAATGCGCATCGCATCCAATTGATGATCGACGATGCGGCGATGTGGGCTCACGACAACCACGTGCCGCTCATCTGCAACGAGTTCGGCGTCTTCCGCGATCACAGCGACCCGGCGTCGCGCGCCAACTGGCTCCACGACGTGCGCACGGCGCTCGAGGCCGACGGCATCGGCTGGGCGATGTGGGATTATCGCGGCAATTTTGGCGTAGTCACCAAAGAGAAGGGGCAACCAGCGCAGGTGGATGACTTGGTGGTCAAGGCACTGGGATTGCAGGGACACTGATTCATCCGGGCCCCGAGGCAATTGTTCATTTGTGCTTCCGCCTGGCGCCCGTGTTGTCCGGTTGATCCAGGAACTGCTCGAGACTGTCGAGCTTCCGATCCCACTCGGGACGGCGCGCGCGCAACCACTCTTCGGCCGCCCGCAGCCCTGATGCCTCAACCCGGCAACTGCGTACGCGGCCAGTTTTCTCGGTCTTGATGAGGCCAGCCTCCTGCAGGATCTGCAGATGCTGCACCACGGCGGCGAGCGACATATCGAATGGCTCGGCCAGAAGCGACACCGACATCGGTCCAGAGCTGAGCCGCTCGAGCATGGCGCGGCGCGTCGAGTCACCGAGCGCTTGGAAGACGCGGTCGATATTCGGGGAGCTACGTTTCATCTGCCGCGTCTTCCTCCTTATGGCACCCGATTTTCGCGGATTCGCGGCTCACTCGCCAAGCTCTTTCGCCAGCTTGCCGAGCAGCTTTTCCCATCCATCCTTGCGCATCTCGGGCCCGTCGGCGTTTTCAAAGTACGCGCCCTGATGCGTGAAGAGCAGATCTGTGCCTGAGTCGGCCGGCAGCAACTCAATGGTGACGAGCGATGCGGAGAACGGCGTTCCGTCCATGCTCATCTTGTAGGCCGCGACGATGCGCCGCGAGGGGACAATGTCCTGATAGATCGTCTCATTGACGAGGGTTTTGCCGGCGACTGGCGTACCAGGACCCATCTTCATCTGCGCGCGTTCGCGACCGCCGACCTTAAAGTCGACTTCGTGGTTTTCGAGCGCGTGAGTGCTGCCGCCGAAGAACCAGCGGCGCTTCGTGGCCTCGTCGGCAAATGCTGCAAAAACACGCTCCGGTGAAGCCTTGAGCTTGCGTTCGAGTTGGAAAGTGCTGTGAATGACGGTTGGGTTGGTCATGGAAATCAAACTCCTTCAGGGAAATAGTCAAGTTGTAGCTTAAGTATTGCGCGGCCTGGTCCTATTGTCAAGTGTAAACTTAAGTGTTTTACGACGGACGTCCAGAGCTCGCGGCTGGGTGCCTGGGCGGCGGCCGGTGGGCGGGGCGAGGCTTGGGGAGTGCGGGTAGGCCCTTCGCGGATGGGAGTTGGGTCTGATGCTGGAGCCGAGAACTGCGTTTATCGAGACCGACGCTTGCGGGTTCACGCTCGAAGCGTGCGTTGGCAAGCTAGCCTCAATCGAATTGTTTCCGGATCGCCGGCGATACACCAGAACACTGCTTTGCGCCGCCAAGTTGCTCGGTCAGCGCACAGGCGAGCATGCAATCGTGGCCCCATCGTTCCAATGAAATGTCCGAACATGTTCCTTTTCGCACAGACAGCCTCTCTCCGGCGAATAACACTGGCGGGGAGGGTATCCCGTCTTGATCGGAAACAGGCGGGAAAAGTGAACCTTGTGAATGCCGCGAAGTGCGCACAAGGGGCACGCGTTGCTGAAGCACGCTGTCGAGGAGATCGGCGCACTGGAGAACTTCCCATCGCTGTCCTAAGAGCGAGAAGCAAGGGACCCAATCCGCATGAAGCGGGATTTCAAACGAAAAGAGGAAGACTGCAATGACGCTCGTGGCTGAAGTCGAAACCAATCCAAATGCAACTCCTGAATCGGGAAGCGCCAATGGCGGAAAAATACAAGACACGAATTCCAACACATCAACCGTCCCTGCCACTCAAAGGAGCACCACAGGGCCTTTTGGCGCCACTGCCGGGATGCCAGGTCGATTCAAGGGAAACTTCGATTTCCAGTTCGTGCGAACGATGGGGTGCACCACGTATGGCGGAGCGGAGATAGGCGAGTGCTATGAGACCGCCTCGCGCATCGAGGACGAAAAGGAAGATAGCTATACGGATGCATGGCGCGTTACTGCAGGGCGGGTGGAGGCTATCGCACGCAAATCGCTTGCTGGCAGCCATCTGGTGAGTGCGCGAGAGGCGTTCCTGCGGGCGTCGTCGTACTGGCGCGAGGTGGGGTTTTACCAAAGCACAACTGATCCCGAGTGCCGCGCCGGTTGGGACCGTCAACGTGAGTGTTTTACGCAAGCTGGAAAACTCATGGACCTGCCCTTCGAGGTGGTCAGCATTCCATATGAAAACGGGAGGTCGCTTCCCGGCTACTTCCTGAAAGCTAATGCGAGCGATGAGCCACGACCGACGTTGATGAGCTTGGGAGGAGCCGATTCCCTGGCAGAGGAACTCTATTTCTGGGGCGGCGGCGCGGCAGCCGTTCGCCGGGGATACAACGCATTGCTGTTCGAGATTCCGGGGCAGCGTGGTGCGATGTATTCGAATCCCGGTGCGGAGCTGTTCTATCGGCCGGATACCGAAGTTCCACTGAGATACGTTTGCGATTGGGTGCTCGGTCGTGCCGATGTCGATCCGAAGCGCGTTGCCTTAGCCGGCTGGAGCCTGGGCGGTTACTTTGCACCGAGGGCAGCCGCCTTTGAGAAGCGGATAAAGGCCTGCATTGCGAGCACTACCTTGCCCAACTGGCAGAATGCGGTTCAGGTCATGCTCGGGTTACCGGTTGATCAACCTTGCCCCAGAAATCTCGAGAGCAAAATCGATCTGTCGAATGTGGGGAGCAGGTTTATCGCCCAGGGAGACATACGTTACCGGCACGGTGCGAGCGGCGGAACGATCGCGGACTTCGTCGACGGGCTGAGCAAGTACAACTTGTGGGGTTTGGAGGACAAGATCACCGGCCCGTATTTCAACATTGGTGGACAAGGCGAGGGACAACTGGCTGTTGTCAGTCAGAAGTTCTTCGACAAGCTGACCTGTCCGAAGGCGCAGCGCATCATCACCGCGAAGGAGGGCGGGGAGGCTCACTGCGGAGTGAACGACGCGAGCCTTTCGCACCAGATCGTGTTCGACTGGTTGGATGATGTGTTGAAATAGGGCGTGAAAGTTAGGCGACGAGAATCAAGTTTCTCGCTCAATGACTGGTCGTTCTGGGAAGTAGACGAGCTGCCCGTGATAGCTTCCGGTTTGTCGGCAAACCGGAAGTGTTCAGATCGCCCGGCGAAAGCCCCATTTAGGCACGGCGAAACCCGGCTAAGCGCGCACAAACACACTATTGGTGAAATTGCATGCGACCTTTTCCCTCGATTCATGACGTTCCCATTGAACCTCTGACTCTGTTTCGGGCAATTTCCGTGGCCATCACTCAGCGTTTCGTGTCAGGTTCTTTGATCCTTTGAGGGGTCTTGTTCAAGGATCCTTAAACCTTTCGTGGGGTCGAGGTTCAATCAAAGCGAACATTTCGCTTGATTTGAGCGCCTTTCACCAAGCCTCGAAAAAATGCGACCCCCGCCGGCCCGCGTCAGCGGCCTTGCGCTTGGCTCAGGATCCGCTCCGCGACCGACTCGATGATCTGCTCGTGGACCTCGTCGATCGAGAGGTCACCCTCGATCAGAACGACGCGCTCGGGCTCGCGGGCGGCGATCTCGCGGTACTTTTCCCAGACGCGGCGATAGAACGCGTCGTGCTCCGTTTCGAAGCGGTTTTCATCGCGCCCGGTTTCGGCCTCGGCGCGCTGGTTGCGGTTGCGGGCGCGCGCCAGGCAGACGGCGAAGCCGGGTAGGAGCAGGAGCGTGAGGTCGGGCTGGAGTCCGTGGCAGAGCTGGCGATGAAGATCGAGAACCACCTCGGAGCCGAGCCGGCGGCCTCCGCCCTGGTAGGCCTCCGTCGAGTCAGTGAAGCGGTCGCAGATTACGACTTTGCCGGCAGCGAGGGCTGGCTGGATGACTTCGGCGATGGCCTGTGCGCGATCGCCGAACATCAGAGCCATCTCGGTCATGGGGTCGAGGCCGCGCGAGCGGGAGTCAAGCAGGATCTCGCGGATGCGGTCACCGATGGCGGTGCCGCCGGGCTGGCGGAGCAGGATGGGTTGCTGGCCGCGCCGGGTCAACCATGCCGCCAAGCGCTTGATTTGCGTGGTTTTGCCTGACCCGTCCAAGCCTTCAAGCGTGATAAAGACACCGCGCGGCATGGGCTGAGTCTACCACCCAGCAAGCGACAGCAGACAAACGCATTCTCAATGTGTTACAAGAGGGTGAATTTCCCGGAATCTTGTCGTGGGCGGGCCCAGCGAGGGCTGCGTTCCTTTGGAGTGGAAGATGAGTTTTCATTTAACGCTCAAGATGTTTTTCTTCGCGGGGGTCTTGGCCGCTCTGCCAGGGAGCCGGCTGGCCGCACAATACCTCACGCTGGAGGGCCAGACGGGCGGGTTCCTGACGCCGACAGCCTACGTGGTTTACGCGGAGAAGGGGCAAGTCTTCTCGCACCCGGCCGTCGGCTTCCACTTCATCGACGCATCGGCTGTCATCGGTGATATTGAAACCTTCAGCATCACCGAGGGCTTTGACAGCAGGGCAGAGGCCGGCTACACCCGCAGCGTGCATCAGTTTGGAGACCAGCCCACCACTGCGGCCACACCGCTCGGCCTCAGCAACCTCTGGAATTACTCCGGCTTGAACGTTTTCCACGGCAAGGTCGTCGCTTTCAAGGACGGACAGTTTGGCGCGTGGATGCCGGGTATTGCCATTGGCGGCGCAGTCCGCACCAACGACCACTTTGTCTCGGGCGCGGCCAACAAGACGCTCACGGGAACGGACAAGTCTTACACCAACGGCGACCTCTACGTTGCCGTCACCAAAACCTGGGCGAAACCTCCTTTGCCGTTCCTGCTGAATCTGGGCTGGAAGGCAACCAATGCCACGATCTTCGGCATTGGCGGCCAGAGCACTCGCTTTGGGGGGCGATTTTTCGGCGGACTCGGGATTCCGCTGCCCATCGGCCATGGAATCGTAGCGGTGCCATCGGCAGGATTCACGCAGGAGCCCAGGACTTCCGTCAATCTGAATACCCTGTTGAACGCGGCGCTCTATCAGTGTGAGGCTGCACTCGCATGCAATCCCGCGTCGTACCCGCTGATGAGCGCCCACATACCTACAACGCTTGACTACGCTGTGCGCGTAACCCAGAAGGACAAGCCGCACTTCGCGTTTGACATTGGCGTGGGACAGGTTGCAGGAAACATCGGATCGATTTATGTTGGAAACCCTTACTTCAACCCAACCAATCCCGCGTTTGGACCGCCGATTGTCACCACGCCGGTAAACCTGCAAGCGCGACACGTGGTCGGCATGGGCCTTAGCTACAGGTATTAAAGCGGTTACAAGTTGTGGAAAACCCACCGCTTCGGTGCAACTTCTCCGCTCCGGAGGGGTTCCAACTGACATAGACTGGATGCGCTCTTGAGCCGGACGGTCAATCCCCTCAAAGAGGCTCAATCCAATCGAGATCCAAGGAGGCTCCCCCATGCGAAGTTCCCGATTTATGCGGGTGATTCTGCTCGCTCTGCTTGTTTGTCTGATCCCCGCAACTTCAAGTGCGGCGGTCTTTATCAGCGTAGGATTTGCTCCGCCGGTGCTGCCGGTGTATGTGCAGCCGCCGTGCCCGGAAGAAGGCTGGATGTGGACACCAGGCTACTGGGCCTATGGCGATGACGGCTATTTCTGGGTGCCTGGGACCTGGGTTCCGGCACCTTATGTGGGCGCGTTGTGGACGCCCGGATACTGGGGCTGGGGCGGCGGCCTGTATGTGTGGCACGCCGGCTACTGGGGACCCCATGTGGGCTACTACGGCGGCGTGAATTACGGCGGCGGATACCTGGGCATCGGCTTTGCAGGCGGCGTTTGGGCCGGAGGGTTCTTCCGGTACAACACCGCGGCAGTACGCGTGAACACGACAGTCATTCACAACACGTACGTGGACAACACAATTGTTCGCAATAACACGATTGTGAATGATCGACATGTAGCCTACAGCGGGGGACCGGGCGGGATCAATCATCCCCCGACGGCCGACGAGAGCAGGTACTCGCACGAGCAGCACACAGCGCCGACGTCTTATCAAACGCAGCATGAGGGTGCAGCCAGGACCAATGTGAACAACTACGCCAGTCACAACGGCGGGCACCCGACGAATGTGGCGACGGAAAGGCCGATGGGCGGCGGTGCGCATGGGAATGCTCCGGGCAGCATCAATTACAACTCCTCGAAGTCGAACTCGGGGAACCGCAACGCGGAGCCGGAGAACCAGGGCGCTCCAAGCAAGACCTACAACTCGTCCCATTCAAATACGTCGAATCGCCCGGCACCGCAGCCTCATTCGCCCCCGCCGCATGAATCGAACCCCGCGCCGCACGGGGGCGGCGGTGGTGGCGGAGGCGGTGGCCACGACCACGGCAAGACCCACTAAACAGATCCTTCCCTCGGAACGCGAAAGGCCCACGGCTATACTGTGGGCCTTTTTGCATTGGCTGGTGAACGGTGAGAGGAAATGGCCGATCACTTGTCCGGCGTGGGCGGGTAGTAGCCTTCGCGAGTAATCACGGTCAGGTCGCTGTTTCCGGTCTTCAAAGCAATCTTGTGGAAATCGCCCTCGGCGTCGACCTGATCGGGCGTGTAGGTGAGCAAATATTGCTGGCGGAGAGCGCCGGCAATCAGGCCGTAGATGTCCTCGAGGTTGTCTTTCTTCTTAGCTTCGAAGAATTGGCCGCCAGTGCGCGAGGCGATCTCCTGCATGATCTTTTTGCCGTCGAGCTGCGGAGCGTTGTTGCCACCAGGGTGCCGGCCGCCGCCTCCTCCGCCGGGCCAACCGCCTCCACCGCCGGGATAGCCTCCGCCAGGATAGCCCCCGCCACCCATGCCGCCGTGGTGTCCGCCCCCGGGAAAGCCGTTTTCGCCGCGATCCTCCTCGCCTTTGAAGTAGATGGTGAAGACCTGCACTCCGGCGCGATCGGCTGCGTCGATTGCGTCGTTCAACGTCTCCTTGCTGCCACGATCGACGCCGTCAGAGAAGACGACCAGAGCCTTGCGGCCATCCTTGGGCTTCATCAGCTCGTCAGAGGAGAGATAAATTGCGTCGTAGAGTTGTGTTCCGCCGCCTCTGGAGGCGCCATGGTCTCCCGATCCGCGGTCGTCGCCGCTCGTCTCGGGGCCCTGGTTGTTATGCTCACGCGATGTCGGGGTCATGGCATCGATCTCATGATCCAACTTTTCGCGGGA
>Ga0181535_10002246_pt1 | contig 23961 bp, 23 predicted proteins | sample PEATcosm2014_Bin_44_FD_119774 | JGI IMG/M metagenome (GOLD analysis project Ga0181535, IMG submission 119774) | Peatland microbial communities from MTU Mesocosm Facility, Houghton, MI, USA - PEATcosm2014_Bin17_30_metaG | ecosystem: Environmental > Terrestrial > Soil > Wetlands > Peat | place...
AGCCGTGGACTGATCGGGAAGACTGACGATGGTGGCAGCGCTCATGGCTTGACCTCCTTCTGCGGCGCGGGCGCCTTGCCCGTCGCCGCTGATTTGCCGCCCTCAGTCTCAGGAACAATATCGGTGGTATTGAGAGTCTGCTGAACGCGGTAATCGGAATCGAGATTCTTAATGTATTCGACCAGCGCGATTACACCTTCCTCGCTGACCTGGCCCTGGTAGGTGGGCATGATTGGTGCATAACCCTGCGTAATATGTTGTGACGGGTTGAGAATCGCCTGGCGCAGATAGGCATCGTCGGCGGTGATGGTATCTCCGGTTGAGAGCGTGAGCCTGGAGTTGTAGACATTGGCCAGGCTCGGACCGCGAGCGTCGGGCCTTGTGTTGTGGCACGCATTGCAGCTCAGGCTGGCGAAGAGCCGTTCACCATCCTGCGCCAGCGAATTGCCGCTGGTTGAGCCGTCAAGCCACTTCCTGAAGTCGTCGGGCGTCATCACTACCACGTCGCCGATCATCTGCGAATGGTTAGTCCCGCAATACTGCGTACAGAAGAGGTGATAGGTGCCGGGCGTAGTGGCCTCAAACCAGACGGTTGTGTACCGGCCGGGAATCGCCTCGCGCTTGACGCGGAACGCCGGGATGGAGAAGCTGTGAAACACATCCTGCGAGATCAGCGTCAACTGAACAGGGCGGCCCGTTGGAATGTGCAAAGCGTTGATCTCGTGCTGCCCACCCGGATGCTCGACCTTCCACATCCACTGCTTGCCGACGACGTAAATGTTCATGGCGTTGGCCGGCGGCGTGTAAATGCGGAAGTAAAGCAGAGCTCCCCAGACGAACATGATTAGAAAAAGGCCCAGTGGAATGATGGTCCACGTGGCCTCGAGCACCGTGGACCCTTCGATCTGCACCGCTTTGGGATGGCGTGTCTTGCTGTAAAGGATCGAGAAACCGACAATCAGCAGAACCACGAGTGTCAGCCCCACCAAGCTGACCAGGACCATGAAGAAATAGAGCGCATCCATTTCGGGCGCAATTTTTGATGCCTCGGGTGGAAAGAGCGCGAAGTGCGTCAACCATTTCTGGAGAAACTGCCACAATACTGGGCTGATGTGGTCCATTCCCTTATCCGTTCACTTTCCTTGCCGTACTCAAATTCGCTGGTCCCGCCGGATGATTGTGCTTGTAATCGCGACGGAACATGATCAGCATGAATCCGCCCAAAAGGACCACTGTGAGGAACCCTCCCAACTGGATTACACGCGCAATGATCAGGTCGTGCGTGTTGGTCGTTGGATCGTAGTGGTAGCAGTAAGTAAGAATGTTGTCGACCGGCGAACCGATGCGATTCGCTGAGGCTTCATCCAGGCCCAATAGAAGGTCCTTCGGGGAGTACTCGACTCCCATGTAGTACTGGGCAAGCTTGCCCTCCGGAGTCACGATCTGAATCGAGCTGGCGTGTGCATACTGCATCAGACTGCTGCCTGGCACCGTGAGCTTGACGTAACGGAAGCCGACTGCCTGGGTGAGCGCATCGATATTCGGCTGTGTGCCTGTCAGGAAATGCCATCCGTTCGCAGTTTCCGGACGGCCGTAGCGTTTCACATATTCACGCTTCTTTGCCGCGGCCAGATCCGTGCCCTCGGTGGGATCGATGCTGACCACGATGATGTTGAAGTCCTTGCCCGGGACATATCGAACCATTTCAAGGGCGCTGGTCAAGCCGTCGAGCTCCTCAGAGCACAGCATTGGGCAGCGGTAGTACACCAGCGCGAGAATCGCCGGGCGCCTGCCCAAATAGCCGCCCAGCGTGACCTGCTTGCCTGCATCGTCAGTGAAGGCGAGGTTGAGCGGCAACGGCGTATTGAGATGCTGATCGATGCCAACACCGTTGAGCAACGTGGGCGGTCTGTCATTGGTTGGACCAGTCTCTTTGTCGCCGTAACTGGAAACCTGCGCAATCAGCGACGGAGCAGCAAGTGGCAGCACAATCGCGACCGCGGCGGCTACCGCGCTGCTGCGCAAATGTTTCCGGATTGTGCGCCCCGATTGCATGGTTATTTCTGCTCTCCCTGCTGTTGCTTCACGGCCGCTTGCTCGGCCTGTTCCTGCTCATAACTGGTGCGCGCATATCCATTGGTCAGCGGCACCGTCACCGTGGGGACAATGTCACCCGTCATCGGTGTCTGAGAATTCACCGCCGGCGCCACCGGCAGCCCGCGTTGCGCAATCAATTGCATGGCCTGCTCGATGGGGATTCTGACTGTCCCCTTCGACTGATCGACCCAGGTGTAGTTCGAGAGCAGCAGATCTTCGCGCGCATGCAGATCGGCAACGTCCTGGTCGCCGTCGTCGGTCAACAACCGCGGCGTGGGAAAAGTCTGCGTAATCTCAGCGATCTTGTTCTGGAGTTCGGGACTGGATGGCAAATTGCCAAGCTGCCGCACATCGACCGTCTTGGTCCATTTGCTGTTGGGCCCGTCTTCGTGGTTCATGCGCGCGTTGAACCATGCGCCTATTCCGTAGCAGAGCATCCCAACCACGCCGACAAAGATGAGGAGCGAGATCATGAAGACGGCGATCCCCGTTACGCTGGCATCGCTGCGCTCGTAACCCGCTGACGCGTCGATTTCTTCCGGCGCTGGCCCGTGAGAACCGAGAAACTTCTCGCCCTCTGGCTCGTTGTGATCAAGCGTGGACATGTTCAGGCTCCAGAATCTCCGCCACATGCGGATCGTTCACCTGCACCAACGGCCGCTTCTTCAGCTGCGTGCAGAAGTAGGCCACCCAGAAAGCTGTCATCGCCACAGGCACGGCAATGTACTCCAGAATTCCCCAACTGAAATGCAGGTTGCGCGCGGCGTCTTTGAAGTTCGGCTCGATCAGCCAAAAGAGGTTCAACAGGACGGCAACCAGCATCACCCGGCAAACAAAAATCAGCCGCTTCTTGTTGCGTTTGAGATCTCTCGACAGAAGCATGGTGAACGGGATGAGCCAATGGCAAATGAAATCGAGAGTGATGACAACGCCCCAGCCGCCACGAATGCGGTCAAGATACCAGTTGATCTCATCGGGAAGATTGCCCGACCAGATAATGAGGAATTGACCAAAGGCCAGGTAGATGTTCAGCATCACAAAGGCGAAAGTGAGCTTGCCCAGGTCATGCTGCTCGGTTTGCCGCAGAATGGTCTTGATCGGTTCGGCTCTGGATAGAAACAGCGAAATGATGATGGTGAAGGCCAGGCACTGGAAGCCCTGCTCAACCAGATACAACAGGCCGTAGACTGTGGAGAACCAGGTCACGTCCATCGACATTACCCAGTAGATGGCGCCGGCTGTCATGGTGAGGGAGTAAACCACGATACCGGGGCCGCTGATGTTCTCGAGCTTCTTGATCCAATATGGAGTGGTCTCGAGCCCCTCTGTGTCTCGCTTCAGCCCCAGCGAATTCAGCCGCCAGGCGTAAAAACCCCAAATGGCAAACAGGATCAGGCCAACATACCAAAATGCATTGGGATTCAGCATGGGCCGTTTGAAATTGAGGCAGTGCGCCTGAATCTCGCTGATCAGGCCAGCTTTTAATCCGTTTTCCGTCGCATCCACTGTGGTGAAGTTGGCCCACAGGTAAAGCCGCTTCATGAAAATGGCGACGACCACCCAATAAACGAGGATGAGCGGCAGCGTGCGGCTCATGGCCTCAAGTGGTCTCCGCAAGAGCAGTCCCCACTTGCCGCCCGAGCAATACTGCACCATCAGCAAGGCCAGGCCGCCCACGGCGAAGCCGAAGGTGACCATCAATCCTTCAACCCAGGCCCGCAGCAGGTGATCCCAGCCTAGACCGTCCTGCGCCTGGCCGAGGAACGCCAGAATCACTGCGAGTCCAGCGAAGACTCCCGCGATGATGAGCGCGCGAGATCTCCAGCCGTCGACAAACGCGGGGGCGCTGAGGTCCGCTGGGAGCTGTCTGGCGTGCGAGATTGCGTCGTGTGCCATTCTGTTCGTCCTACTTCTGGGCCGCAGGGGCCGGTTTGCTTTGTGGAATCGAAATCTTGGGATCGGCGGGATAAGCCGGCGCCATACCGGGTGTTCCCTCGCCGGCGATCGGTTTGTACGCCGTTACTGCCGTCGATGGCATCGGCCATGGCTGCGCGTACTCCGGATGTCCTTCCGCAGCGGCAATGTCCTTGAGATTCTTGATCTCGGCACCGGCCGGCACATCGCTCGCCTTCGCCGCCTGGCTCAGTTGCAGCGCGCGGACGTAAGCCGCGACAGCCCAGCGATCTGCCGGGGGCAGTTGCGCGGAGTAGTCCGGCATGGCGCCGTATCCGTGCGTCATGACATAGAAATAATGCGAAAGAGGCTGCGACACGCGCACCTGGTCATGGAGGTTGGCGGCGGGCTTAAATCCGCGCTGCACAATCTCGCCCAGCCCATTGCCCACACGCGAGTGACACGGAGTGCAATAGATATTGAAGCGCTCTTGTCCGCGTTCGAGCACTTCCATCGTCACCGGAATCTCGGCGGGCATCTGGTCGAGCTCCTGCTTGTAGCCGTTTGGCGCCTGCACCACACCGGTATAGAAGTAGCTGTCCTCGTGGAGCTGGCCACGCGCCACGGTATCGAGCACCTGCGGCCGCGCGCCGCGATGGTCTGCAAAGAAATCCGAACCACGCTGCGGCACCATTTTCGGCTGATCCTGCATATCCTGCCGGCAACCGGCAACGAAAAGAGTGGTAGCGATCCCCGCATACGCGGCCCAACGCCGAATCATTCTGCGATTCGTGCCGGAGGCTGACGGCTGAGACATGAAAGCTGCAAGCTGCATCAGTAGTCCACCTCCACTACGGAGTTGGGACTGAACTTCTGCAGGTATGCTTTCGTTTCCACCAGTTCGAACTTCGGATCGAGCGCTTCAAGACAGAGGAAAAACTTGTCGGTCGTCGCGCCGTCGCGGAAGTTGGGCGCGTTGAAGAGCGGATGATAGAGCGCAGGCAAACCGTTGAGCGCGAGCATCCCGAAGGCGGCGGAGAGACCGGCCCAGAGAATGGTCCACTCATATGCGGGAATAATGAACGCCGGCCATGAGTACAAAGGACGACCCGCGATGTTCAACGGATAGGCCAGCGTCGAGATCCAGGTTTCCAACGAGAACATTGCGGCGCAGCCCATCAGACCGCCGATGAGCGTGAGCAACGGCACCTTGTTCCGATGGAAACCGATGGCTTCGGCAGCCTCTTCCACGGGATATGGCGTATAGCAGTCCAAACGGCGCCATCCGTCTTCGCGCGCCTGCCGCGCAGCCCTCACCAGGTCGCTGGGCGTATCGAATTCAGCCAACAGGCCGTAAGTTCCTTCGCGCGCGGGCATAGTTAGTCAGCAGCCTCCGCCACCTTGGGCTTGATCTTCGCTCCGGGCAGCAACATGCGAATTTCGTTCATCGGAATCATGGGCAGGAAACGGACAAACAACAGGAACAGAAAGGTGAAGAATCCCAGCGTTCCCACAAAGGTCATATAGTCCCACTTAGTAGCCCGGTAGGTGCCCCACGAGGAGGGTAGGAAGTCGCGTGTGAGGCTTGTGACGACAATGACGAAGCGCTCAAACCACATGCCGGTGTTCACAATGATGGAGATGATGAACATGAACGTAATATTGGTGCGCAGCTTGCGCGACCACAGCGTGGTGAGTGGAATGGCGAGATTGCAGGTGATGAGCACCCAGTATGACCAGCCCATCGGGCCGAAGGCGCGATTCCAGAAGGTGAATGCCTCCCAGTGATCGGCCGAGTACCAGGCCATGAAGGCTTCCATGGCGTAGCCGTAGGCCACGATAAAGCCGGTGGCGAGCATCACCTTCCCCATGTTGTCAATGTGCCGCTCGGTGACCAGCGCCTCAAGGTGGTAGAACTTGCGCAACGGAATGGCCAGCGTGAGGACCATAGCGAATCCGGAGTAAATAGCGCCGGCGACGAAATAAGGCGGGAAGATTGTCGTGTGCCAGCCGGGCAGTACCGCGACGGCGAAATCGAAACTGATGACGGTGTGCACCGAGAGCACCAGCGGGGTGGCTAGTCCGGCAAGCAGCAGCGATGCGGTCTCGTAACGCATCCAGTGACGCACGGACCCGCGCCAGCCGACGCTGAGCATGCCGTAAAAATACTGGCCGATCTTCGATTGCGACTTATCGCGCAGCGTGCCGAGATCGGGCACCATGCCGATGTACCAAAAGACGACGGAGATCGTCGCGTACGTCGAAACCGCGAAGACGTCCCAAAGCAGTGGCGAGCGGAACTGCGGCCACACCGTCATGGTGAACGGCAAAGGCAAGAGCCAGTAACCCAGCCAGGGACGGCCGACGTGAATCAGTGGGAACAAGCCAGCGCAGCAGACGGCGAAAATCGTCATAGCCTCGGCAAAACGGCTGATGGCGTTACGCCAGCCCTGCTTGAACAGCAGAAGAATGGCCGAGATCAGGGTGCCCGCGTGGCCGATACCGATCCACCAGACAAAGTTGATGATGGCAAATCCCCAGTCAACCGGCTGCGTAATGGCCCAAATGCCGACGCCTTTCAGAAACAGCCATGTGACCGCAGTGAGAAGAACCACGGCTCCGCCGCCGGCAACTGTGAAGAGCGCGAACCATCCCATGGGCGTGTGCGGGGTGAGCACAATGCGCGCGATCTTCTCGGTAATCGACCGGAAGGTCTGACCCTGCCCGATGACGCGGAATTCTCCGGTTGCCGGGTCGATCATGGGGTCGTTGGGTTTTACTTCCTTGGTTGCCATGGCCGCTTCAACCCTTCGCCGGCGCGATTTCCGTCGGCGTCGCTTCGAGTTCCTGGTTCACGTTCAGCACTTCAGCAATGTATTGCGTGCGCGGCCGCGTATTGATGTCGGCAATCACCCCGTAACTCCGCTGCTGGGCGCGGAGTTTCGACACCCGGCTGTTGGGATCGTTCTTGTTACCGAAGACGATCGCTTCCGCTGGGCACGCCTGCTGGCAGGCAGTCACGATCTCGCCGTCACGAATGTTGCGGTTTTCCTTGTCGGCGCGGATCTTCGCTTCCTGGATGCGCTGAACGCAGTAGGTGCACTTCTCCATGACGCCGCGCGAGCGCACGCTTACGTCGGGATTGCGCATCAGCTTCAGGCTCTCGGTCTCATAGTCGGAATAGAGCAGGAAGTTGAACCGCCGCACCTTGTAGGGGCAATTGTTGGAGCAGTACCGCGTCCCGACGCAGCGGTTGTAGATCATCATGTTCAGGCCTTCGGGCGAGTGCACGGTGGCGCCGACCGGGCAAACCTGCTCGCACGGCGCGTTTTCGCAGTGCTGGCAGTTCATGGGCTGGAAATGGGCCCGAGGAGCCGACAGATCGCCCTCAAAATATGTGTCGATGCGGATCCATTGCATGTTTCGGCCGATGCGGACCTGCTGCTTGCCCACCACGGGGATGTTGTTTTCGGCATAGCAGCTGACGATGCAGGCATTGCAGCCGGTGCAGCTGTTCATGTCGATCGAGAGGGCCCAGGCGTTGGCCTCGTTGTACTCCCAGTTGGGGAATAGCGAGGTATCGCGGCTCGGCGTGTCGTGCGTGATGCCCTCGTGCGCGAAGTTGGGATTGGCCTTGAATTCATCCAGCGTGGCGTAGCGAACGATGCCGCGTGGGCCGATCGCTTCGTCGCCCTCGAGGGAGTTATTGCCGTTGCCTTGGCCCAGAAGCGAGGGAGCGCGCTTGTCCTGGTAGTGGCTTTTGGTGATCGCGATGCCCCACTTGCCTTCAATCTTGCGGATGGAGCCAGTCGCGTAAAGCGGCGCCCAGGTGTTGCGGATGAGATAAGCGTTGAAGCCCTGCCCGGAACCGACGCGCCCGGCAAACTCGCGGCCGTAGCCGAGATAAACGGTGACCGAGTTATCGGGGTGACCGGGGGCAACGATCACCGGCGCTTTGACGCGGCCGTTGCCGACCGTGATTTCGACGATGTCGTCTTCTTCGAGGCCCAGCTTTTCCAGCGTTGCGCCCGAAACGATCGCAGCGTTGTCCCAACTCAAGTTGGTTACCGGTTTGGGTAGTTCTTGCAGCCAGCCGACGTTGTTCCAGCGGCCGTCATAGATGTTCGGATCGGGCCGGAAGATGATTTCGAGCGAATCTTTCGGCGTGGGCGCGGGGATTGCGCCGTTGAACGCGCCGCCGGAGCTCGATTTCGCGGGACTGCTCGAAACAGTATCCGCAATCCAGCCATCGTGCAGAGCCTTACGCCAACCAGTCTCAAAGTCGCCCTTGATCACCGGCTTCCACGTCTCGCGAACCGCGTCGTATGGGCTCACGGCGGGATCGCTTAGAAGCGTCTGGAAGACGTGATGCGCGGTGTGTCCTCCGTAGAGCGGATCGATCATTGGTTGCACGATAGAAACCGTGCCGTCGTAGGCGCGCGCGTCAGACCATGACTCCAGATAGTGCGCGGAGGGAATATGCCAATGGGACTGCTGTCCCGTTTCGTCGTAGTGCGAGCCGAGGTGGGCAACGATGTTGGCTTTATTGAAGGCGTCGGTAAAATTCAGATCGACGGGCGCGTCGTAGATGGGGTTGGCGTTCAGAATTACAAGCCAATCAACTTTGCCGGCGTTCAAGTCGGCGACAAGCGCCTTGAAGTCTCCAAGTTGGTCGCTCGGTATGGGAATGGCCGGATCCGATGCGACAAACACTGTCTTTCCGACGTTGCCCAGCGCGTTGTTGATCGCAATCGCCAGCGCCGCGACCGACGGATCCTGATACAAGCCGGGAAGCACAGCGCTCTTGCCTGCGTTGGCCTTCAGGTCCTTCGCCAATGCGGCAAGAAACTTCTGCTGCTCAGCGGTCCACACATAGGATGGAGCGCTCACGCCAGCCGCGCCGACTCCCGCGGCCAACGCGGCCGCAAACGCCGGAATCTCGCTCGCGCGCAGTCCCAGCCGGTGTTCGGCCTTCATGCCGGTAGTGGTGGTTGAGCTTTCAACCGCATAGAGGCGGTTCAAGCCATTTTCAGGCTGCTTGCGCCGCGCGGCGTAGTCGCGGACGAGCTTGTGGAAGCCGGGATAGGCCGCGGTCGAAATGAAGTCCGCGTCGAGCGAGACGATCACGTCGGCCTGGCTCAGGTCGTACTGAACGTTGAGGCCTTTCTCGAGGAATGTGCCGGCGATCGCGGGATCATACTGCACCAGCTTGGCTTTGGGCCACGCTTTCTCAACCTCGCTCCACTGCCGAGCCAGCGTTGGCGACGTGATGGTAGCGCTGAGGAAATAGATCCCGGTTCCATCTTTGGTCGAGGCGACTTTGGCCTGCAACGCTTCGGTAAACTCTCCCCATGAACGGCCCTCGCCGCGATAGGTCACATGCTGGGAGCGGTCTGGATCGTACAAATCGAGAAGCGTGCCTTGCGTATAGGGATCGGAGCTTCCGTGGTTGTATGCATGCTCCGGATTGCCGTCAATCTTGATGGGACGAAATTCGTCGCTCTTGACGAGCAACGGCACAGCGCCCGTTGTAAATGGATGCGCCGTGGCAAAGTACATCGACTTGCCGAGGATCAGATCTTCAGGCGCCTTGACGTAGGGATAGATCGGCTCATCGGGCTGCTTGGTGCAACCGGCGAGACCGGCGAGAGCCATCGAAGCGCCCATCAATTTGAGGAAGCCGCGGCGCGAAACAGGATCGACCCACTCCTGGGCTGCCGACGGAAACTCGCGCTCTACAGCGGCCTGAAACTCCTCGGTATTAGCCAGCTCATCGAGCGAACGCCAGAACTTCTTACCCTTCGTGCCGCTCAGCTTGTGGCGAACCGCCTCAAGCGTCATCGGCTCCGAACTCTGCGGCTGCCGCTCGATCGGCCTGTCGACTTTGCTTTCGCACTTGCTCATCGGTGGCATACCTCGCAGCTCTGCAGGTCCTTCGGTGTCCGGATCTTGTAGTGGTCGACGAGGAAGTGGCCGAGGTCTTCCTGGCTGGTGAATTTCTGATAAGTTGGCGGGGCCGCGGGCGTAGTCGCAGCGGCAACATCGCCCGCCAGGCCCTGCGGGCCTAACGTTGACATTCGCAACGATGCAACTTCGGGTCCCGCGCCGCTCGGATCCCTGGTCGTGCAGTTCACGCTTTGCGCCGTGGGTACGCCTGCTTTGTCCTCTGCCGCAGCGCACCAAACCGGATGATCGTCAGCGGGCGCTTGCCAGTCCATGTTATAAATCTGGCTCGTCGGGCGCAGGTTTTTCGCGGGGTTGCGATGGCAATCCAGGCACCACTCCATTTGCAGCGTGTTCTGCGCGTACATCAAAGGCATTTCATCCACGTGGCCGTGACAGCTTTCGCAGCCGATGCCCTTGTTCACGTGAATTTCGTGATTAAAGAATACGAAGTCGGGAAGGTCGTGCACCTTGATCCAGGGAATCGATTCGCCCGTATACCAGCTTTGGCGCACCGGCTCAAGCAACTGTGCATTGGTCCAAATTTGCGCATGACAGTTCATGCAAGTGCGTGTGGGAGGAATGCCCGCGTAGCTGGACTTCTCAACGGTGGTGTGACAGTACTGGCATTGCAGGCCAAGCCCTTGAACGTGATGCTTATGGCTGAATGGCACCGGCTGATCCGCGCGCTGGCCCTGCCGTGTGACCCACGGCGAACGCTGCAGCTGATCCAGCGTGACCCCCAGGGCAATCACGATCAACCCCGTCAGCACCAGACTCATCCGAGCCAGTGCATTGGAGCTGCGGTCAAAGATTTGCGCCATGAACGATTCCCGGTCTAACTTTCGTTTGGCATGCGCCGCGTGTATCGGCGGTCACATAGGTTATGTACAAAAATGGCTCAACGATAGAACTACAGGGAGCGGGCGGAACGCCCGAAGATTCAATATAGCAGCCTGTGACGGATTCGCAATACGCCGAGAACAGAAAATTGCCAAAATTATTTGTGGGAAACCGCTTTGCAACCACTTGAAAAGAAAAACCCTTGTGACAAGCGCGTTTGAGACGTACGCACCACTATTCCCCTGGCAAAAGACGTACCAGAAGTTGGGATCGTCAGAGAAAAAATATCACGCCAGAACCTTCTTCTGGAAGCGCGCGCAGCGCACCTGGTCCGGTCGTTCAATTAGTCTTCATATTTGCCGCTTCCCTCGCCGGAGAGTACTCAATCAACCCGCCGAAGCCCGGCCCGCACAGCAGCGTTCATCTCTGCATGCCCCAGCGCAAATCTCGCCACATCGAGCCCGATGGGATTCTGCAAAGGAGTTCTCTCGTGACATGCGCGGCGAACCAACGATTACCAGGAAAACATCGACGACAAAAAGGGCAATCGCCATATCGTTGAACAATATCGCCCGCGGCGAATCCGGCCAGAACTGGTTCGCCGCCCAGAAGAGGAAGGCGACGGCTAACAAAACTGCCTTGAGGAGCTCAGTCGCAGGCGGCCGTTGGGCAATCTGGTAAACGAGGTATGCGAGAGCGATCATAGTCAACGAAAGCGCCGCTAGTAAGGCATGACTCCGTGCCGGAAAAAGACTCGGAAAGACGTCCCAGCCCAACAGAACTGCGACGCAGGCAAGCGTAACGGCGCTGAGAGAGACAGACACCGAACGCTGATTTTGGCCGAGGCGCAACGACATACCTCATTGTTCCCCGCAACTCGAAAAGAAACCGTAAAGACCAGTCGCTATCCGCAGCCTATCGAGCTGAGCCGGCATTCACGATTGAATCGTTTAGAATTCAAAGGAACGTAACAATCGTTTTTATCACCACATCAAAACGCAAGGCCCATTCGCTCGACTCGGTGGTTTTTTCCATCATCGTCGAGTGAATACCCGCCGAAGATTCGTCAATGCCAAGATTCGCTTAAGAGGAACAAGGGAAGACACTATGAAATACGCCGGACTGCTCGTGATGCCTGCCGGATTCTTTCTTACGCTTGCGGCGCTGGCGCTTTTTCCCGATCCCGGGCGTCGATTCGGGTTTGTACTCTGTGGTCTGGCAGTCGAGGTTCTGGGCCTGATCGTGGCGGTGCGCGGGCACATGCTGCCCCGCGGGGGCAGCCAACCATGAGCGCTGTTCCTCCTATGGTTCCGGTGTCGGCTCCCGCAATGAGCGACGCGGTTTTTGCGATGACTCTTGCGTTCATGCTGCTTGCGCCGATGGCCATTGCCGGCGTGGCGCTCATCAATACCGGGCTGGGCCGTTCGCGTTCGGCGGCGCAGGCGATGCTGGGTAACCTGGCGCTGATTGCCGTTGCCGCGATCGTCTTCGCTTTCATTGGGGCGTCGCTTGCGGGAACGCTTGGATCGGCAGAAATTGTTGTCCATGCAGCCGGTAAGACCTGGAGCGTACTCGGCCTTGGTTCCTTTCTTCTCCGCGGGCTTGGCGCCGCCACGCCCCAGGCTCAACTCGCAGTCTTGTTTCAGTTTTTGGCTGTCGCCATGGTGGTTTTGCTCCCATGGGGCTCAGGTGCGGACCGCTGGAGACTCGCCGCTGGTTGCGCATCCGCGGCGGTTTTGGCGGCTATCGTTTTTCCGCTCGCCGCGCACTGGATCTGGGCGGGCGGATGGCTCGCGGCATTGGGCGCGAACTTCGCAGTGGGCGCGGGCTTTCTTGACGCAGGCGGAGCTGCCACTGTGCACGTGATCGGCGGCTTGAGCGCGCTGGCCGTGATCTGGATCGCCGGGCCGCGGCGAGGAAAATTCCCGAAAGAGGGGCTCTCCACGGCAATGCCCGGCCACAACGCCACGTACGTCCTCTTCGGCTGCTTGCTCGCGCTGGTGGGTTGGGTCGCCTGGAATCTGGCCGGAGCGGTTATCTGGGTTCATGCTCCGCTGGCTGCGCTGCCCGGAACCGCGATCAATACGCTACTCTCCGCTTCCGGCGCGCTGGCCGCCACTTTCTCGGTCACGCGCTTTCGCTTCGGCAAACCCGACGCCAGCCTCTGCGCCAACGGCTGGCTCGCTGGTCTTGTTGCATCGAGTGCTTGCGCGGCCTTTGCCTCACCCGTCGGCTCTCTTTTTGTCGGCGGCGTAGCCGGAGTGTTTACGCCCTTGCTCGTTGAGGTCCTTGAACTCGCACTCTCGATCGACGATCCAACAGGCGCCATCACAGTTCACGGCGCAGCCGGCCTGTGGGGATTGGTTGCGGCAGGATTTTTTGCGCCCCAGCCCGGGCAGCTTCTGGCGCAGCTTATCGGCGTTGCCGCGCTGCTCGGCTTCTTTTTCCCGCTCATTTATCTGCTTTTCGCGCTGCTCAACCGCTTCGTTCCCTTCCGCGTCGATCCCGATGGTGAGCGCATGGGCATGGATTTGCACGAAATCGGTGGAGGAGCCTATCCGGAATTTGTGATTCACCGCGACGAATCGTACCGCTGAACGCAAATCCGCCCTGCGGCGAAACCGCACTTCGGAATCAGTGCCGAGCCATCAGCAGCATCACAACGAATAATGCCAGCGGCACGAGTGCCAGACCGGCATAGAGTGCCAGTTTGCGTGCACTGATTGAGAACCGGCCGAGCCGAACCGGCCCGTGCTGGCCGCCGCTGTCGAGACCCACCAATTCCTGATGCTCCAGTTCCCAGGCCATGTCAGCCGCAGTTGAATAACGATGGCGTGGATCGCGCGCCATTGCACGGAAAAGAATCTCTTCGACTGCGGCAGGAATCTCCGGGTTCAACTCGCGCGCCGGAACGGGATCAGCGAGTAGACGCTCGTTCATGACCGCCAGCGGACTTGGTCCTGTGAATGGCGGCTGGCCGGTGAGCATTTCATAGAGCATCGCGCCCAAGGCGTAAACATCGCTGCGCTGGTCGCCGTGCTGGCCTTTTACCTGCTCAGGAGAGATGTAGTCGGGCGTACCAAGCGCCGGCGTAAGGCCCACCTGCGTGATGCGACGGGCGTCTTCTTTCAACGCAATACCGAAGTCGATGATCTTGATGCGGTCGTCATCCAATACCATGATGTTTTCCGGCTTCAGGTCACGGTGCACCACGCCATGTTTGTGCAGGTTGTCGAGAGCATCGCAGATGGCAACTGTAAGGGCCACGGCGCGATCGACGGGCAGCTTTCGCTCCTGGTTCAGAATGGCGCGCAGCAGGCGGCCCTCCACCCACTCGATGACCATGTAGCGGCGGCTGCGATCTTCGCCGTCGAAGGTTTTTACGACCCCCGGATGATCGATCTCCTGGCCGATCGCCTCCTCGCGCCGGAAGCGCTCAAGAAGGACCGGATCAGCTTCCATCTCCGGATGCGGAACCTTTAATGCCACCGGGCGGCCATTGCGCAGGTCGGTCGCGCGGAAGAGGGTGGACATGCCGCTGCGCGCAACTTCGGCGTCCAGACGGTAGTGGTCCAGTGTGTCTCCCGCTGCCAGTTTCGTCATGACTTCAGTCAGCATCGCAGGTTCGATTGTTGCACGCAATTTGTAAGAAAATCGCAAGGATCGGCGAGGCCCCTGGTTTACCGCAAAGCCGGACCAGAACCGCAGCCGGCGCCTTGGATTGGCCCAAGAAAAACGGCGTGGCGAACTGTCACGATCCGTGGCAAAAATCTCGCGTCCTATCTTACCGGGAATCATTATGATGAATGTCACGATGTCCCGTTCGATTCGTATCGCCGCAGCCTGCCTGGCGCTGGCCTGTGCGGCATGGCCTGCTGATGTTCGTGCGGCTTCGGGCAAGCCTCGCGTGACGGCTGCGGAGGGCGTGCAGGATACGGGTTTCCTGAACCGGCGTATCGTGCTCAACGGAATCACATATCGTTTTCAGGTCTATTTACCCGAGGAATGGCGCCGCGACGACGACAAACAATGGCCCATCATTCTCTCGCTGCACGGGCGGGGCGAGCGGGGCTCGGAAGGAATGTGGCAGACGCAGTTCGGAATCGCCCAGGCGGTGCGCAACCATCCCGACCGCTGGCCCTTCGTGATTGTGATGCCGCAGTGCCCTGAGACCGCGCACTGGACCGATCCGGCCATGATGGAGCTGGCAATGAGCGCGCTCAACCAGGAGTCGACCGAGTTTCACGGTGATCCATCACGCACGTATCTGACCGGTCTTTCGATGGGCGGCTACGGCGCCTGGGAGCTGGCGCGTCTCCATCCCCATCGCTGGGCCGCCATTGTGATTGCGTCTGGAGGAGTCTTCTGGAGCTACGAGCCGGATCGTTGGCAGGAGGTCTCCGTCCTGCCCGGCGAATATGCCCGCGCTATAGGGCACACGCCGGTGTGGCTGTTCTACGGCAGCCTCGACAATGTCGTACCGCCGCGGCAGAGCGAACTCATGTATGACGCCTTCAAGACCGCTGGCGGGAACATTCGACTTTGGATCTACGAGGGGCTCAAGCACGATTCATGGAGCCGCGCCTACGACGAGCCGGCGCTGCCGCAATGGTTGCTGGACCACCATCTTCCCACGGGATCTGAAACCCTGGCCGAACGCCTTGTGATTCCGCTGCGCCCACCGGCAATCCAGCTTTCCGCAGCACAGCTCGACAGCTTGGCAGGGCAGTATCGCGAGCCCAACGGGAAGGCTATCTTGACCATCCTCCACGAGGGCAACCAGCTCTTTGAAAAAGGCTCAACCGGGGAAGCCATCTTGCTCCAAGCGGAATCGGCGGATACGTTCTCGCGGCCCGGCGATACGATAGGCGCACAAGACTTCCACCTGATCTTTGAGCACGATGCTAGCGGGCGCGTCACAGGGTTTCTGCTCGATGACAACCGCCATCAGGAGCGTTGGGGCAGGACCGGCGCGGACATGAAGTAACTTGGGGGCCCCCGGCGTTTTGGTTTTTCGCTGGCCCGATTGGAACGTTCTTTGTCGTAGTTGCGTATTGTTGTTCGACGGCAAGGAGGCAATATGTTTTGCAGCGGATGCGGTCGATCGCTTGCACCAGAACAGGTCGTGTGTCCACAATGCAACCGTCCAGTAGCGGCCCAGCTACCTCCTTTGCCCGGATTTGAAATCGTTTTGGCGGCATACGCCAGCAAGATCAGGGTCCTGGGCGTCCTGTGGCTGGTTTACGCCGGAATCACTCTAATCTTCGGCATCGTTGGACTGGCCTTCGCGCACGCATTTCTTTCGGGGGCTCCGTGGGCGCACGGACCCCTTCCCAACGCCTGGTTTTTTCCGGGGCTTCTGCGCTTTGCCTGGCTGTTTATGGTGGGTAGAGCCGTTTTGGCAGCGCTGGCCGGATGGGGCCTGCTGGAGCGCACCGAGTGGGGCCGGATCGTCGCCATCATTGCAGCAATCCTTTGCCTCATTCGGATTCCCCTAGGCACAGCGCTCGGCATCGCCACACTGATCATCCTGATCGGCACGCGGAATTGGGCACTCTACGAAGATCTGTAAAAGCAGCTTTGAGCCATTAGCTCTTAGCTATTTGCTCTGCTGTGCTTGCGACACGGATCCAACTAGGTGTCTGGCACATGTTGACTGAGGTTCTCCCGCAATTCTGCTATCAGCTAAAGGCTAGAAGCTGGCAGCTAAAGGCTGCCTTACAATCATTCCATGACTTTCCCCGTCAACCGGATGCGGCGATTGCGGCGAACTGAGCCTCTGCGCGCGCTGGTGCGCGAGACCACGCTCGACCCGGGCGACCTGATCTATCCGCTGTTTATCTGTCCCGGCACAGGGATCCGTAACCCGATTGGCTCCATGCCCGGCGTCTTCAATCTTTCGATAGACGAAGCGGTGCGGGAGGCCGAGGAGGCTGCGCGGCTCGGCCTGGGCGGATTGTTGCTTTTCGGATTGCCCGAGACGAAGGACGATCGAGGCAGCGGAGCGTGGGATGACGGCGGCATTGTGCAGCAGGCGCTGCGCGCGTTGAAAAAGTCGGAAGCCTCAAAGAAACTCGTCCTGATCGCCGATGTTTGCCTTTGTGAATACACCAGCCACGGCCATTGCGGCATCGTAGTCAAGTCGGGCGGCCGCCCTCATGCGAATTTTGAAGTGGAAAACGATTCCACGCTCGAGTTGCTGGCGCGAACGGCGGTGAGCCAGGCCAAGGCGGGCGCGGACGTGGTTGCGCCGAGCGACATGATGGACGGCCGTGTGGCCGCCATCCGCAGCGCTCTCGATGCCGAAGGTCACGCGCAAACGCCGATTCTCAGCTACGCTTCAAAATTTGCGTCAGCTTTTTACGGGCCTTTCCGCGAAGCGGCGGATTCCGCGCCGCAGTTCGGCGACCGCAAAACCTATCAGATGGACGGGGCGAATCTGAGGGAAGCGATGCGCGAGATCGAACTCGACATTGAAGAAGGCGCGGATATGATTCTGATGAAGCCCGCCATGCCCTACCTTGACGTGGTGCGCGCGGCGCGCGAGCGTGTGGACGTGCCCATCGGCGCGTACCAGGTTTCGGGCGAGTATTCGATGCTGCAGGCTGCATTCGAGAAGGGCTGGCTCGATCGCGATCGCGCAATTCTGGAATCTCTCGTCGGTCTGCGCCGTGCAGGCGCTGACTTCATCGTCACCTACTTTGCCAAGGACGCGGCTCAGCTGCTCGCATGAAGCGGGCGAGCCTCGCTTGCCGAGCCTAAAAGCTCCGCGTTCAGAATTCGCTTTGTATCCGTCCGGCAGTGTGTTTTTCTATCTAGAATCCTTGGCAAGATTTCCTTGATGATCAAGCGACTTGAATCCTACTTCGAATTTACGCGTCTGGGAACGAACTGGCGCACGGAGATCCTCGCAGGCGTCACGACTTTCCTGACGATGGCCTACATCGTGCTGGTGAACCCGGCGATCCTCGCCGATGCCGGCGTGCCATTGCCCGCGGTTACCGCGGCCACGTGCCTGTCGGCCGCCTTCGGCTCCATCCTGATGGGCATCGTTGCGCGCTATCCCATCGCGCTCGCGCCGGGCATGGGCTTGAACGCCTACTTTACCTATACGGTTTGCATCAAGATGCACGTGCCCTGGCAAACTGCGCTGGGAGCAGTGTTTCTTTCCGGGGTGATTTTTCTTGCGCTTACGACGGTCGGCATCCGGCAGATGATCCTGCGCGCCATTCCTCACCAGCTTTACGCAGCGGTTGCCGGCGGCATCGGCCTGTTCATCGCGTTCATCGGTTTCCAGCATGCGGGCCTGGTGGTGCGCGATCCCAACACGCTGGTCGGAATGGGCAATATCCGCAATCCAACCGCGTACCTCACGCTGGGCGGCTTGATTCTGATGGTCGCGCTGGAAATCCGCAAAGTGAAAGGCTCCATCCTGATCGGCGTGCTCACGATCACCGGAATTGCGTGGGCGTTTCACATGGTCAAGTGGACGCCGTCGGCCGGCGGCTTCGGCGCGCTGACCCAAACGGCATTCAAGCTGAACATCATGGGTGCGGTGAACAAAGGCCTGCTCGAAATCATCTTCGTGTATTTCTTCGTCGATCTTTTTGACAATCTCGGCACGTTGGTTGCAGTGACCAAGCGCGCAGGGCTCATCGCGCCCGACCACTCCATTCCGCGATTGAACCGAATTTTATTTGCCGATGCGACGGCCACGGTATTCGGTTCGCTCACGGGAACTTCCACCGTGACGAGCTACGTGGAATCCACTGCGGGCGTTGCCGCAGGCGGCCGTTCCGGCGTGACCGCGATCGTGACCGGCCTGCTTTTCCTCGGTGCCATCGCCGCCGCGCCGTTTATCGGCATCGTGCCCGCGGCGGCGACGGCACCGGCACTCATCCTCGTGGGCTCGATGATGCTGGCCGCCATCACCGAGATTCAATGGCACGAACCGCTCATCGCTGTGCCGGCGTTTCTCACGCTCATTCTGATTCCCTTCACCTACTCCATCGCCAATGGCCTCGGCTTCGGCATCATTGCATGGGCGGTGCTGCACCTGTTCGCGGGAGAAGCTCGGCCCAAGGATTGGCTGCTCTATCTGCTCGCGGCACTTTTTCTGGCGCGGTTCATCTACCTCGGTGCGAGCTAGCATCGAATACGATGGTAGTCGCAGAAAGAAGCGAGGCAGTGCCATGCTCTTTGTTCACTTGCTCGAATGGTTTTTCGGCGGAGCGCTACTGGCCAACTCTGTGCCGCACATCGTGAATGGAATCTCCGGCCGTCCGTTCCAATCGCCCTTCGCCAAACCTCCGGGTCAGGGGCTGTCATCGTCGACGGTCAACGTTCTCTGGGGGTTTTTCAATCTGGTTCTGGCTTACGTTTTGCTGGTGTGGCTGGGTCACTTCAACATCCATTACTGGTGGCAGGTGGTCACAACCTTCGCCGGAGCGCTCGTGCTTTCGGTCATGATGGCTCGCCACTTCGGGCGCTTCCACGGTGGATTGTTAGGCTGATCCCTCCACTGCGCGCACGCACATCGGCGTAGCCAAAAAGACGTAAACTCGACTCATTCGCTCCTCGTAGGATGAGTGGGAGGTCGGTTCTTCCGACGATGCGCGCCACCGGCTTGAACGAAAACCCGCGGATGGGAAACTCGCGGCGGCTCACCTTGCCGCGGTTGGCTTTAGCAGTCGTCGCTGCCTCGATTTTCGCGTTTGGAATCTCAGCCTGTGTAAAGGTCGCCACTTATACGCAGCCAAGCTTGGTGCGCTTCATTGACGCTTCCTATATTGCTCCGGCGGCAAATGCCGTCGTCGAAGGCCAGCTGATCGCGGCCAACGCCGGCGCGGGAACCATTACGCCCTACGGCACAGTGCCGGCGAGCCAAGCGGCCCCCGTTGAGATCACTGCGGCCACAGGAGGTTCGACGCTGGTGAGCACCAGCGGCACACTTTTACCCGGACATCAGCACTCAGTCTTCCTGACGGACAACGGCGCAGCGCCCACCGGCTACACGGTGACGATTCTCGAAGATCAGGAGATCGCGGCCGCCAGCAATCTATCGGCTTTCCGTTTTCTCAACCAGGCTCCCAAAACCGGCGCCGTCGATATTTATATGGTTCCGGCGGGAGTTTCGCTGACCGATGCTATTCCCTTAGTGAGCGACCTTCCTGTCGGCGGCACTGCCGGATACGTCAGTTTCACCTCGCAGACTGTCACCATGGTCATTACGCCCACAGGTCTCACCAAGCCGTCGTATACTTCCACGCCGATCTCCCTCATTGGCGGCGAAGTACGCACCGTTCTCATCATGGATACACGGTTGACGAGCAACCCGCCTGTCCAGGTTTCGATGGCCGATGACGCCGGTCCGGCGAATTAAACGCGACTCTCTATCTATGCGCATCTCACACCTTCGTCGCGCACTTGCAATCGCTACTCTTCTTGCGGTTGTCGCAAATCTTGCCTTCGCGGCGGATGGCTATCGCGTCATCCATACCTACCCTCACGACCCACAGGCCTACACGCAGGGGCTCCTCTATGAGGATGGGAATCTTTACGAGAGCACTGGACTCAACGGGCGCTCCTCGTTGCGGATGGTGGATCTGGGAACCGGGCGCGTGCTGCAAAAAGCCGATGTGCCTGCGCAGTACTTCGCCGAAGGGCTTGCCTCCTTGGGCAGCACGCTTATTCAGCTCACGTGGCAGTCGCACGTTGCCTTCGTCTACGACCGTTTCAGCTTCCGCCTGCTGCACACCTTAGCTTACAAAGGAGAGGGCTGGGGTCTGACAGAGGACGGGAAGGATCTGATCCTGAGCGACGGAACTGCGACACTGCGTTTCTTCGATCCCGGCACATTTCGCCAGGTTCGCAGCATCGTGGTCAAAGACCACGGCTCGCAGATAAACCAACTGAACGAATTGGAGTACGTACATGGGGAGATCTATGCCAACGTCTGGCATACCGATCGCATCGTCCGCATCTCGCCGGCGGATGGCCGCGTGCTCAGCTGGATCGACCTGAGTGGGCTGCTGGCGTCCGGCGAAGTGTCTGACCCGGAGGCCGTGCTCAATGGTATTGCCTGGGATTCCGCAGACGACCGGCTCTTTGTGACCGGCAAGCTCTGGCCGAAACTCTTTGAGATCAAAGTCGTGCCCGAATCGGCAAACCTCGTTCCCGCGAAACATAGGAAGTAACAAATCGGGACCGGCCGCACCGGCTATGTGCCGCCATCACTGCCTCACCGTCCGGCGAGCGCTATACTCTCCGCCGTGACAGGTGAAACGGCAATGGATCCGTCGACCATTTTGACAACGAGCACGCTGCAGAATGCGGCTGTGCTCACCATCGTGCTGGCCTTCGCCGGCTATTTCGTCACTTTCCTGAGTAACCGCATGATGGCTCGCCGCGCCGACCGGCTGCGGCTGGTCAACCAGCGACTCAATGAGTTTTACGGTCCGCTCTACGTGGCCACCGTGGCAGGGAACATCGCTTACAAGTCGCTGCTCACCAAGCAGGGCAAAACCGAGTGCCATCCCATTCGCGACGAGGATTTGAAGGAGTGGGTGCTGTGGACAAAGACCATCTTTATGCCTCTCAATAACGTCCGGGAAAAGATCATTATCGAAAACGCACACTTGATAGTTGAGGAGCAGATGCCGCAGTGCCTGCTCGACTTTGTCACGCACGTGGTCGGCTACAAGGCGCTGCTGTCGAAATGGGCCGAGGGCGACTACACAGAGCGACGCTCAATGATTGGCTGGCCGCCGGAGTTCGATGGCTATGTGGAGAGATCGTACAAGCAACTCAAAGGCGAGCAGACGCGGCTGCTCCACAATGCGATCTGGCGCGCGTGGCAGCGCAGCTTCAAGAGACTGCCACGCTAGCTTCCTCGCAAGCCTCTGCGATCAACTTGCAGAGCAGCTTTGACCATTCCACGTCGTATGCGCGACTCCCCGTTTGCGGCATTTCCGCGATGATTCTTTCAGCCTCCATCAACGCCACACTCGCATCCTCTGGCCGGCCGTTCACGCGATTGACCGCGGATTTAGCGAGCCAGTAGCCCGCGTCGGTGCGGTCGGGATTTCTCGATTCCAGGCGTTCCCACCAGCGGCGCGTCGCGGTTGCATCATCGCGCAAGCCCCCGTGTCCCAGGACAAACGATATCTCTGTCTCCGCCTTGAGAGCGCAGGAATCGTAAATCTGCTCGGCTTCAACCAGCGCAGCTGCGGCTTCAGCGAACTCTCCGCGTTCGAAACAGGAATCAAAAACATAGAGCTTCAAGTAATGACCTTCAGTACCACTGGGATAGGCCTGAAGGGCGCGATGAATCGCCTCAATGTCATAATCGCGCGTACGCAGTGAAGTCTCCGCAACAGCCCGCACGGCCTGCAGTACGTACGCAAGATCGCCGAATGGAAGCCGGAAAGCGTGCTGACAGATCCGCGCGCCATCCGAGTAATATGCGCCAAGCCGGAAAGGCACAAGGTTGCAGAGTCCAATGGCCAAGCTCATGGCGCCGAATAGAGCCAGGATTCCGTGCGACTCGAGCAGAGCATCGTTGTTCAATGATTCACTCGCCCAAATCGCAATCGTGCCGGTGATGAGGTTAATGGCGGGACCGCCCGCGGCAATCACGATCGCATGCCAGTGCGGCGGCGCCGCTGCGGCGGGTAGAAGCCCGATCGCTCCGCCGCGGTTCACCAGGAGTTTCCGCGTGAACTCAAACCTCCATTTGCACCTAAAACGCTTGATCTGAAATGGGCCGAGAGCGATCAAGCGCAGCCTCATTCCGAGGGCTAAGCCTGCAATGGCATGCCCTGTCTCATGGACAACGATGATCGCCGCAGTTACGGCAAGGAACGCAACGTTATCCAAAAGAAAGCTTCGGTCTGGCCAGAGATTGCGCTCATTTACCCAGGTGCACCACCAGGAGTACGCCCCGCAACCGGCGGCGAGCGCTAAAAGCCCTGCTGCCTTATTGACCAGGTAGATGGTTCCATCGCCGGGTCTTGGTGCGCTTTCGTTCGTGGCCGCGCCGTCAACTTTTCGCGCAGGGCGCGCGAATGCGACGATCCCCAGAACGCCGGCGCCGAATACGACCGCCATCATGCTGAAGCCTGCCTTCAGGCTTTCAAAGTCCTGATCAAACCGGAGATAGAGGAATACAGGGAAGAGCGCGGTTAGCACCAAAATGAAGCCGGATGCCATGCCCCACCACCGCGCCGATGGCTTCTCGCGGAATCCCGTCCAAACACCCAGAGCGAACACGGATCCCACGATGGAAAAAATGACGAGCACGATAATGAGCGAGAGGAGAGATGGATGTTCCCACGCGTCCGGCGGAGCGAATGCCACCCGCGTGTAGCGCACAACAATCCCGAAGCACGAGAGTGCCGAGATGGCGAACAACACCAACATCCATGTTCTTAACGCTCTCATCGCTCGTCAGAGCCTTTCCGTGTAGGCAAAAAGGTTAGCTGGGCCTCTGCTCCCAGCCAATCCCCCAAAAGGCGAAAAGGTCTTACCCAAGTTATGTGCTGTTTTTCGACCTGGCGAGGCGGCCCTTGCACAACGCGATATGGCGCGCGTGGCAGCGCATTAACGGCCGCACGCGATAAAAGGAGACAAAGTGAGCTCCGATCCCCTAGGTCGCCGCGACTGCGCTTAGTGAAGTGACCTGTGCAACAGCCTTTGTTAAACGAGCCTCGCGCGGACGCTTCGACTTCCTGTCGGGCCTTGTATAAACGTGCTCGATCCTGTCAATCCGGTAAGCGCCAGGCGCAAGGTCATCCTGTTCGAAAGTCCCGTCACCTGGCAAAAGAACAATGTCGCCGGGTTTGGGCAGCGAGTGCAGCGATTCCAGAGGCACCAGGTTGACGCAGGTCCCATCCTCTACGACGAATTCCAGGCAGTCCGCGCTGTACAACGCACCTTCCCTGGCCAGGCGCGCTTCCGTTCGCGCCCTCCACGACTGATAGTAGGCGCCGATCATCGCGGGCAGGCCGATGATAAAGCTGAAGAGACTGGTGTAGGGCGAGAATTGAGTGACTGGCAGAATCATGGCGTAGCTCATCTCCTGGTGTTGTCGGTTTTTGCGCGTGTTTCCGCAGATTCGCGGGCGCAAAAAGGACGGTCCGTGTCAGGGTCCGCCTGAGAAGCATACATGCCGCGCCATGATTTCGA